>Ga0102934_1001072_pt1 | contig 18972 bp, 11 predicted proteins | sample SalPonR2_A_D1_MG_FD_78175 | JGI IMG/M metagenome (GOLD analysis project Ga0102934, IMG submission 78175) | Salt pond soil microbial communities from South San Francisco under conditions of wetland restoration - Salt Pond MetaG R2_A_D1_MG | ecosystem: Environmental > Aquatic > Marine > Intertidal... | reverse complement strand
TTAATCTTCCCGGGGCGTTAGGGTTGCCGCTCTTTCTCGGCCATCAGGGCAGCCATACTTGTAGAAATAGGCAGGCCCATCTTCACAGCACACCTGACATTCGCGAAGGCGCCATCCACAACGCAGAGGGGATCACCCGCACCGATGCCGCCGTGGAAGGTAGTGGGCTTGGGCTGCACGTAGTGAAGCATTTGCAGCACATTTTTGTCGACCGCCTGGTAATCCCTGGCCAGCAGACCCCCGTTGAACTCAGTGGCAGGATTCAAGCACCACCAAAAGTTGTCGGGGATGCAGGCATGCACCAGCCACTCCGCGAGCTTCTGCTGGTTCGCGGCCGCCTTCCTGTCGCCTACAATACTGCCTCCCCATTCCCCGAGGACGACGGCTCGGCCCGTCGATTTCTCAATCCAACCGAACTGATGGTCCCATATGCCAGGCATGTTGTCGGGAAAGCGGGAGTCCTGAAAGTAGCGATGCCTAGGGAACACTTCGGGCCCGTAGATATGCGGCGAGTAGACCACACGTCTGTCCAGATCCTCGCTGCCCGTGGAGATTGGGTACTTCCGCACGCCTTCCAAGTTCCCACCCCACCAGTAGGCGTGGGGACTATTCCACCGGGGTCTTTCTATGCCCTCCACAAAGAAGACTCCGTGAAAGTCGGGCACGCGGGTGGCCAGGGTCTGGATGCTTTTGGTGGCGAACGCATTCCAGTCCGTCTTGGGGTGCCCGTGGCCCCAGCTGGCAATGCCGTGGGGCTCGTTCTTCAGGTCGATGCCCAGGAGATTCCAGCGCCCCGCAAATCGGCGAAGCAGAAGCGTCCAGAGGTCGAGAACAAGCGCTCCGTCTGCGGTCTCGTCGTACCACAGGTCAGTTATGCCCTTCTCTACCGAAATAACGTGCAAGTCAAGTAGAATGAGGATGCCTTGGGCGGCCGCGGCGTCAAAGATCCGATCCATAACCTGGCCTTGCGTAAGGCCGCGCATGTCCTCCTGCACTACGTAGATGTTGGCTAGCGGGGAGTCGAGGCCTCTGGCCAGCCACTCCAGGCTAAAAGGTAGGCGCAGAGCATTGAAGCGGTGACTTGCTAGAAAGCTCATGAACCGCTCTGGTGACCACACCGCCAGCCCGTCGAGCACAAAGAGCTCTCCTTCGAAGCCATACCTGCCAGGGAGGGAGCGAGGGGACAGGGACTCAGACGCCTATAGGAGGGAGACGAGACCATTACACTTTCAAGCAAGACATGAAGCGATGCGGCTGCGGGCCTCGTAGATGCAATTTATGCGTGCTCACCAATTTAGCCCCTTCAGGTAGAGTGGGTTCCCATTCAGCATGACAGAACCGTTCTCAGAGGTATACTTAGGTTCTTGTCCAACACCAAGGCACCAATCTGCCGGAAAAGCAGGGATTCTGGATGGACCATGAAAGAAATCCTTCTCTGTGGTAAGATCTTCAAACTCCGTGCCCTTGGCGGCATACAAAGGAGGCATCGGCGGCTGGGGTAGTAAGTATACATTGTGCTTGGCCAGGGTCAGCTTAATGTCTTCCGACGCGTACACAAATTCTCGGTGAATTGATTTGTCGCTTCTCAAGTCACTGCGCAATGTGAAGCCCTCGGCTGAAAGCACTAGCTGCGTTAGATGCACCAAGAAAATGAAGCTTGTCCCCAGGGCACCCCCCCATGCCCAAAGCATTCCCCCAGAGCGCTCTGACGAATTTGAAGCAGAGGGGCCAGGAACTATGATAAAGAATGAAAATGTGACGGCGAGATGAGGTGGACGCAAAAAGCAAAAAGGTCCATGCCCTTCGGATTGTCACGCGCACGCCGTGTAACCAGTAACCGGGCAGGAGCGCGGCGCATCACCCTTCACCACACGCCACCCCATATTTTTTCATGCGGGCCAATACTTAATGGGATCGACAACATGGATCATTGGAGTGCTTGACAAAGTCCTCTTGTCGTCACAGTGCTGCTTGAGATAAGTTTAGTCAGCCCAAAAGCATTACCCAGGGAGGCAGAGGGCAACGCTTTCTCGCTTCGAGGACGTAACATCTTTAAGAAATCACGAAGCAGACCTTGAAGGCCGTCCAAGGAAAAAGTACGTTCTGGGGATACACCCGGGATAATGAAGCTATCCTACAACAGCCAACAACTGCGTTGTGCCACGGATCGTGTGACGATTCGTGTCCTGGTCCCTCGCCCTCCGTCTTAAAAGTTTCTGAGTCGGCCCCCTCGTAAAGAAAGCCAACCTCGCTGTGTTATTACTCCCATGCTGAAAAAGTGTTCCGTCAGGCACCCTTACTCGTGCGCGCACGCATGCTTCGCCGCGGTAGCATTATAACTAGCATAAGTCTGGAGCTGCTTACGTACCTGCAATTCTAGCGACCGGAATCGTGTGCAAAGGAGTGTGCGTGTTACTGCTGAAGGACTCCGCTAGACTCATCACGGCAGTGAACCCAAGTCGTGTGAGCGACATTTTTCCCCACAAAAATTCGAGATTTCTGCGGACCTGCATTAAATCTGCAAGCAAGTTATATTCTCTTCGCGAAAGCTTTGTGCTATAGGTGGATGCCTCTTACATATGCCGCCTTCTTGTTAAATGAGGACTTCCGATCGAGAAGCCTTTCGACTAGATGAAAACTTATGGCCCGTCTGCCTCAATCAGCTAACACATTCTTCTTTGGCACTCAGGCTTAGCCATGGGCCTACTTAAAGTCTTCCACTTCGCAAAAGAAGATGAGCCGGTAATTGTTAAAACCAAGCAAGGGAGAGTAGAAGGGCGGAAGCGGAAGGACACTGGGGTCTGTGTCTTTCGCGGTATCCCATTTGCTGCCCCCCCCACAGGCTCTCGGCGGTTCAGAAAACCAGAGCCTTATCCGGCATGGGAGGGCGTGAAACTATGTGAAGACTTCGGTAAGACCGCTGTGCAAGGCCTGAGCATCATAGTCCTGGCTTTTTTGCCGAAATTTCTCGCTGCGCTTGCCTGGGGCTGCCTCTGGTTGACCAACTCCAATCCCATCTACAACCTGAATCCGAAGAGGCCTATGGCTCTACCGAGGTCGTGCTCGGAGGAGGAGTGTTTAAACCTTACCGTGGAGACGCCATTCCTGCCGTTGGAAGGGGAACTCCGGGAGGATCATGAGGGCGACGGATCTGAAGGTCGAGAGACGAGGCTGCTGCCTGTGATGGTTTGGATTCACGGTGGCGCATTTCAGCTCGGGGCAAATTCTCAATTCGTCTACCAGCCTCCAGAGTCATTCTTAGCGCGGAAAGGCGTGGTGGTGGTCACGATCAACTACCGGCTTGGTATCCTGGGCTTTCTCAAGGTCGAAGGAGGGGATTACAATTGTGGCATGTGGGACCAAGTAGCGGCGTTGCAATGGGTACAGGAAAACATCGCGGCTTTCGGAGGCGACCCTGGAAACGTGACAATATTCGGTGAGTCGGCAGGGGGCATGAGCTGCGGCTTCCTATCGGCCACCGATTTCGCGGGCCGCCTCTTCCACCGCGTCATCTTGCAGTCGGGCTCGATCCAGACGGGCCTTTCGCGAGAGGAGGCTGGCTGGCTGGCCGCGGAGGGAGCGAGAGCCCTGGACATCTCCAAATGCTCTCTGGAGACCATGGGCGACATACCCGCTCCTACTTTGCTGGCGGCACAGAACTTAGTCATACGAGGAAAGAAATGCGGAATCATGCCCTTTCAACCCGTGGTAGATGGAGACCTCCTGGAGGACCGCATCATCGACAAATGGAGAGCGGGTGTGGCAAGGAATCTAGATTTTCTGATCTCCTATACGCGTCACGAAGAGCTACTATTTTTGAAACTGTTCCCGGCGAATTACACGTCAGAGACCGAGCAGAAGCTCCAGAAGCGCGTGACGTTCTCTTTGAGCCCCCCGGTCATGGACGTACCGGACTTTGAGGCGGCGGCCCAAAAAGTAGTCGCGGAGATCAAGGCCTGGGAGGGGGGTGGTATCCCGCCGTCACACGCCGACTACTGGACTTACAAGGCCGTAGACTTTAATTCCGTGCTGAAATTTGCCATACCGAGTCATATAGCGGCTGAGACTTTAACCGAAGCGCCTGGACGAGCCAAAAAAGTGTATCTCTGCCGCTTTGACATGCACTCTCCCACCATGAATGGAGCATGTCACGCCATCGATTTGGCATACGTATTCGGGTCTGTTAAGCCCATGTCGGGCGGTTTGTGTCCTGCTGATATCCCTTCCAATGCAAGTTTAAGTGCGGCCGTCATCAGTGCATGGACCAACTTTGCGAGGACGGGTGATCCAAATTTTCAGAGCGGGGAAGAAAAGAAGTACCTTGACATAGCTGACGCAGGTTCTGAGAGCACTGTGCTTCCAGACTGGCCTCATCTGACAGCCAATGCTCCCCACCAGGTCATGATCTTAGACGTGCCATTGTCCGCTTGTCGTATTCAAGAGGTCGATTTACATCTGACCTTTCCTGAGCTTTGGAAGATTGTTCTGAAAAATGCTCGAGCCCTTTGGTTTCATCGACCTCCACCATCGGGTTCTAAGACTGAGAGAGCCATGCAATCCAATCTTTGAAAGCGAAACTGTCCCTTTATAGCCTTGATATAAATTTCTTTTGAGCACGACTTAAGAAGTACTCTGAAATAGAGGAGGGCTACGACGTGCAAAATGCAAAAATGAAAGCGCGTATCAACTTCCGACGAAAAGTCCGCAATGGACGACATTAGAGCTGGGAGCCGGGATTACTTTAAATCTTTTATTATTTGAAGAATTATGTTGTCATCATATCTCTTTGTCACGCTTTCATCACATTGAGCTTGACCCCTAAAATGCGCTCTTTGTCTTCCAGATGCATATCAAAAGCAAGCAGCTTCTTATCCTTCAAATCCAGAAGCCTTTCCTCAGCCTGTACCCGGAGGTCGTGAATTTTGCGTGCATTCTCGTCTCTATCAGGCACTTCAAGCTCAGCTGACATTTCTAGTATTTCCTGAGTTCGTTGCAAAAGAGCAGTAAGGGATCTTCTTGGAAGCCAAACCTCGAGTACGGCATCAGAAAATAGCTGCTCTGTCGCTCTTTCAACAATCTCTTCAGCATAATTAAGGGCCTGTGCAAGTAGATGCAGGCTCTCATGTATCATGCTTATCGAGGAAGCTGCATAGCGGCTAGGTCCGCAAACATCAGTCGTATATGAAATTTTCTTCTCCGACGCGTAAGAAGAGTTTACAACAAAGATGGCCTTGTCTACATGCATTTGCAGGAAAGCGCCGGTGTTGGCTCGTGGGATTCGCAACCCTTCCGATGTAAATTCCTTGTCCAAGTGAGTACCTGACTCTCCATTTCCGTCATCTGTGGTGCTCTTGTCCCATCCTCCGTATCGTGTGATACCACGAGCGTCTAAACCACGAATGAAAGCCGAAGAAAGCCATCGGGGAGGTTTTATAAAAGAGTCGCAGGCAAGAATAAATCTCACAGCTTCAGTATGCAACTCACATGAGTGTGCCCAGTCGTAGCGTTGCACTAGGTCTTTCAACAGCCATTCCGCAGCCCCAGCATGCTCAGCAATGACTTTGGCCTCACAACCTTCAGATGCCAACGTCATTGCAAGCCGGATATACACCTGTCGCCGAGTCTCGACATCTTCCGTCTTGCTTTCTCGATTAAAGATCTTTGACTCCGCAGCAACAACGCTCCTTACCTCCTCAATTCCGGCATCTTCCCCCACAAGCCATCCAGGACCATCCTCTAGGACCATGTGTACATCCGCACGCCCTTTTCGCAAAAAAGCGAATGTCTTCGCCAGATCAGCGATAATCATCTGCATTGGGATACCGAAAATTTTGAACAAAGATACCGCTGACTCGTATAAGCCCCAATTGCATAGTAGAACCGCAGCTGTTTTCACCTGGTGCAAGGTTGTTTTGGTCAGTCTGCCATTTGATTCCCCGCCATTCGATCCTCCTTGAGGATGTACGAAGGACATGTTCAGAGGCCGCAAAGGAGAGGCATTTGGCCCTGCAACGAGTAGGTATTGCCGCGCTGTGAAGGCATAGCTCAACTCTTGCTCTACGCGCTTTCGAGTCACTACGCAAGTCCGTTTCGAGTCCGTATGCGTCGCGTGTGAGATCGATGCCGGCGAATGAAGACTTTTTTCCTCATAGGTCCACAGTAAAAAAGGGTACTCGCCAGAGTTCTCAACGAGACAAATGCAATCATGTACCGCACTGAGTGCCTCTATCTTTTGATCTAAACGGACGAGATTGTCTTCGTATACTGTTGCATAGTCCAGGCGTTTGGCCAACCTATACATCTCCAGGGCCGCCTGTCGGAAGTTGTTCTGGCTTACCAGGAATGCAAAAGCCGCCTTGTAGTAGTCGACGTTACCCCCCATTGGACTGTTGCCTGCTACATTCATTGGATCGATATCTTCATGCTCCTCAATAGTAGAAAAGCGCGCAGATGAACGCAGAACATTTTCCACTTCTACCACCTCATCAACAGCGTCATTCTGAGCCCAGGGAAGCGAACAAATCAGGTCAATGCGGCCTTGTTCGCAGATCTCAACCACCAAGTAGGAAAGCTTGCCGTGCCTGCCCTTTTGACCCATAGTCGCTGCGCTCGAGACTCCAGCGGCTTCAAACATGTCCTGCTCAATCAGCTCTTGCAAATCCTGCGCAACAAAAAGCTCTGCGCGCATCGCGAGAAAGGCCTCTTCCAACGACCCCGTGTACACCGATGAGGCATTCCTGACACTACCACTCCCTTCTTTCACAAAGCGACCTCCGTCAAGCCCCAAGTGGTCCGTACATGCTCGGAAGATGGTCGCCCACAAGGCTGCTGCTTGTTCTAAGCACCACCTTATTTGTTCGAATTCCGCCTGATCGCCTTTTTCCGCTCCTGTGCACAGCGCGCCAGGAAGCAAGGGCACACATCGTAATCCTGCATAAGCAAGATCAACCAACAAAATTGGAGAGCACCCTGGCATACCGACGCTCTGCTCAAGCAGAGCCATGGCTTGTGCGTAATGAGCGAGTCGCGCCAGACCAGGGATCCTGCTTTCGTGCATTTTCTCCTGATAAAGCATACGCTTATCATCTGTGACTTCCTCGTCGAAATCAGCAAAAGGAGGCGCCATACATGTATCCCACTCTTTAAAGCAGCTCACTGTTCGCTGGAAAAGGATTTCAGCGGCCTGTGCTTGACCTGGCTCCCGGCTTAATAGCCGCGCCTCGCTCAAATAGGCGTAGGCTACAAGCCGCTGCCAATGCCGCGTCAAGGCTGAGGGCGTTTCTTCTTCCTCCATCCTCCCATCCGAGAGAAGAGGAGGAGAAGAGCTGAAAGAAGGCAATAAAGCTCCATCTAAAAAACTACTGCCCCAGGGAAGTAAATATCGAAATTGCTGCGTTCTCAACAGGTGTGTCATCAGCTTCGCAGGAAGACTTTGGCACAAAGCGTGGATAGCGGCTTCAAGGGTACTTAAAGAAGCCCCGGGAAGCCCTAGGCTCATAGCCATGCTCTCTAAAACATAGGCAGGGCGAAGTCCCAGTGATGGCGCCGTAGGTATGGTTATTGCAGAAGAGGGTCGAATAGGCGTCGGGGCCTGAAGTGGTAAAGAACTCGAAAAGTAGACGAGCCATGCAGAATTGATTGCGATGACTAGTCGGAAAGATAATGAAAGCCCCTCATCGTCTTGAGGAAACAAGTGGTGCATGCCCAATGTCTCAAGATGGAGCACTAGCAAGTAACTGGTGACGAGGCGGGCAAGAGAGTGACGTAATATTTCCCTGACAGCAGAAGCCGCCAACCCAGCTGTCTCCACCGAAAGGCTCTCACCGCCGCCAGACTGCTCCTTATCCCTGTATACACCTGCATCCTCTGTATTTGCCGAGGGTGGTGCACAACTCTGCGCCCGCACCGTGCCCGCGCGATATTGTGACGTGGCTTCCATTGAGTCGCCCAGGTCTTGGAGCAGATGTCCGACTGCGGTCAGAACACCCTCCACCTCCCTTATCGCCTGAACCCCTTCGGTTGACAGCTTTACATGTAATCGATGATTTTCCTCTCTGCTCTTCAGGATCATGCCTGGGTCCTCTCCCGCTCCTGCCCGGTGCTCAAGCGCGTGGACGGCCCTTGCTTTCAGGAGCGACGGGTCTGGTAATTGTCCGGTGCTGACCAGGGTCTTCCAGAGGTATCCATTTATTTCCATTGCGGCGTCGGGCGCATATTCCCTCACCCACGCGTCGAACATGTCGAGGAAATGCGACTTCGGACCAAGGGGCAACCGTACTGGAACTACAGCAGAGCAACGATCTACTCTCACTATTGAAATCGTTCTCGCGCTTTCCCTAGCACTACCCCCATCATCAGCGTTTGCTAAGAAGCCTAGTGGTTGACTCAATACGTCCCGACACTCTGCTGCTGTGTTCAAGAAGCGAGTCCAAGCTGAGAGCAACGCCAAGGCCTCCTTGTGTCCTCCCTCCATTTCAGCAACCTCGTCGCCAGTTGACAGATGGCACGCTCGCCGACGAAGCGCCTCAGCCAGGGCCCGATCAGCCTCCACACGCACTGTATCAGCAACCAGCTCCCACAATCGCTCCTGCGGGGGCGGGGCCTCGCGGTCCTGGAACGTGGCCCCTTCCCCGGTGTCGCGCCCAGGAGGGGGCGCGGGCTTGATGCGTCGGATTGCATTCATCAAGGCCATGCAGGAGAAGCCAGAATCCGGCACAGAAAGAGCTCGCAAGAAGGAGGTTTCTATGTACCTGGCAGTCGCTTTCCATTCTGCACCAAAAAATTTATGCAAAATGAGCAAGGCGTGCGAAAAACGCTTATTTCTAGACCCTTCGACGGGGTCCCCTGACTCTCTCCCCCCGGAACCAACCGAGCGCAGGAGCACATCAACATTTTCTAGCCCCGAGAATGACGCTCGCCACAATCGCACAAGAGATGGCGCCCTTTTATGTCTGCTTGACTCTCGCCCTCCGACAACGCCGACCTCCTTGTTATCCAGGGAGGCATATACCAGTCCGTCCTTCGCGAGCACTGCCCAAAGCTTCAGTCGAGACCGGGGTTCCCCCATCCTCCCGTCCCCTTCAACCGTCTCACTAAGACAAATATCTGCAATGAGCTGATCCTCTTCGAAGCTAAACGCCGCAAGGTGCGCGTCCCTCCAGCCCTCCACGTCAGCGGTTGTGAAGAAAGGCTTTGAGACCCAAAGGCGGGAATGCGAGGGTTCGGCCAGGCTCACCGCCAAGTGGTAGCTATTTTTAGCTCCAACGCGTCCACTTCTATTGTATACAACGATTTTACTGCAGCTAGAATACAAAAGGCCCCTATCTACCGCCTCTGGCAGCGAGATTTCGTTCAACATGCCTTTCGACCGCGAGCTCCACGCCCTCAACTTCCGATCTGCGTGTAGAGAGAAGACGAGTAGATCATCTCCATCTACCGCGCAGCCGCCCAGAGCAATAATTGGGCTTGGAGGAGAAGTATTACTTTGCCGGTAGGCGAGCGGATTCAGGTACGAGAGATAACCCGCGGCTGGCAACTCCCGGACCACCTGCACCTGCAGAATGCACGGCGCTTCTCCTCCTGCGGCATCCGCAACCGAACGTTCGCGCGTGACTCGTACGATTTGCAATCTTCCTGTCTCATAACCGATAATCAAGTTTCGGCGATTGACGAATGTGCAGCATGTTGGATACTCGGACCCGGACGGAGGGCTCAACCCCACGCCGTCACAGGCCTCCCGCCGGGGCAGGAGGGCCAGAAGGGAAGCGTCTTGGCTGCTTTCGTCGGGGTAACCACGCCCATCCTGACCACTTGTCGCCTTGAAGGGCACCGCGTGCAGCACTAAGTCCCGTGTGAGGGCCCAGACAACTAGACTTTCATCCCTCGAGTCGGGCGCCTCCTCGAAGAAGACTGCGTCGCGTGAGAGGACTGAAAATGGCAATTCTATTCCATTGCGGGATCCAAGCCTATCCGGATGAGTCCAGATTTCTGCAACTTCCAAATTGCCTGCCCTGGATCGCCAGACCAGCCGCCGCCCGCTTCGCAGTTCTTGACCCCCCCCAACCCAATTCTCGGCAGGAGGCAAGTCTTTCAGTGCAGTTTCGATGCCCATTGGCAGCACGCGCCGCCGTCCATACCATCCGTCTATGCGATCAAAAAATGTGGATGTGGCCTCAATTTCCACGCTCATGACCCAGATTTTTCTGGTTTTCAATGAAATGCGCCTTGTGACAGCTGCGAGAGGATAGCCAGGTGGTTGGGGATGCCCGCCCGGCTAGGAAGCGGCGCGCACGGTGCAGAGGAATAACGCACACTCAAAGTATGCCACTGCAAAGTGTAAACTACGGTCGACCGCCACTCCCTAAATATGACGACGGATCAGTGTGAGCAATGCAAAAAGAGCTTGGAGAGGATGGTGAGGGAGCGCGACGGGAGCGAGGGAGACTAGGCGAGGAGCGAAGCAAGCGATCAAGCGTTGCATCACTTCCTTTCCCAACGGAGAACAAAAGCCATCAAGACATGGAAGACAGTCATCCATCGAAGAAAGGTCTGCACGCGATTAATTGCAACCTGCTATATGTTTGAGATTTACCCTGTGCGCGACGGTCGAATGGTGGGCGCCAGGACGCGAAATAGACATTTTTAAACCTTTTGGATCACGATCGCTTTTTGATCTGTTTTGTTTGAGTAGGCAGCCTCATACTGCAAGGTTTCACATGGACGATCCACAAACAATTTTTGTGTGTTCATCTGAACAGAGAGCCTCCTTTCGCACGCTTTGGCCTTACACAACGAAGCCTTCGTCTTTGGGCCTTCTTGTGTGGCCATTTCCTTACCATGGCTTCTTCAGCAAGGGGAGCCAAGCACCAACACGTCTTGCAGATGTATCGTCGGTTGCTTGGCCTAGCCAGAAGGTTGCCGGAGAGCAAGCAGGATGAAGCCCTGTTTCAGATACGTCAAGGGTTTCGGGAACACGCAGAGGAGGCCGACGAAGCGAGGTAGGTAGTGAGCGTGCTATCCCACTCTTTTTATATCTTGGTCAATCATCTATCAGGTGGCCGGAGACAAGTCTTCTCGCCTTGCTACCATTGTGAATCGTCAAATATGTCTGTACGCCATACGTGTCATTCATTGTTGATGCTTTAAAGTGTGCCTGAAGCTTGGGAAGAGACAGGCTGGGACGCGCTAGGGGACAACCCACGTCGCTCACCCTTTCATCCCCCGAGGTTCCAATTTTGATACTGATCGATGTGCCTGCGACACACCAGTGGGAGGAGTTTGAAGACTGGACAAGAATATCATTCGGGGCAAGTCACGCATCAACCATGATCATTCGAATGTGCCCAGCCTTTTTGTTCCCTAGAATGACATTTATGCGTCCAGGCCATTCTTAGAGCGACTGTTTGCTTATATGAAGCCCGTCTTGCCAATACGAAGTCGCCCCCTTTCTCAACTATGGCACGACCGAATGTTTAGGACGTTATGAAGGCACACTGATTGTTCGCACTTTGGCCATGCTCATGAAGCCTTACTAACACAACCTACTCTGACAGGATCACCGAGCTAATGGAGCAAGCATCGTCTAGTCTGGGTTATTTGAGGATGATAACCCCGAAACGGTGGAAATCCTTACATACGGGAGACTCAGATGCGATGGGAGGAGCGCAATCGGCTGGGCGGACTTACATCGTGTACAAAGACGGAGGAGGTAGTGTGTCTAGGGAGCCGCTGCCACGCGAGAAGTCCGCTTACAGCAACTGGGACGGGAGTAGCATGGACCCTGATGCCGTGCGCCGCCACCAGCATCAACTACGACGGATGGGCTTTAGAGATAACACTCACGCTAAGGGTGGCATTTTTTGACAGGATAATATACATGGCACAAAAGTAATGAGATAGAATAGAACAACAAAGGTGTATTTAACGCGCTGTGTGCTTTGTGAGCCTGCCTAATTTTGGCGTCGTTCACATCCACAGTTGCTCATTTATTTCTCGGACAAGAAGGGAAGTGACGGCTATGTCGTGGGTAGGGCCGTAAAGCTGTTGTGCTTGCATGTTGCCCCCCCAAAAGCGGCTTCCCTCGGCGGGCTGTTGAGCAGTTACACGTTGCAGGAGGTACTAGCTAGTAGGCACCTGGCACTGCTAGCAGTACCTTGAAACACTTTGCCTCGAGACGTCGGTGGATTCCCCACAAGCACTAAGTTTACTACGTCTTAGTGTATTTGACATAACCCTCACCGAAACGAGTTCGATACGGGGGCCAAAAAGCGCACGGTTGGCGGACCAAGCGGCTCTTGAGCCTGGGGCCTCTTGAGCGATGCGTCCTCGGCCGCTCGCCTCCCTGCCCTGTCCGGCCTTGTCACATTGCAGGGATGGAGGACAAGTGTCAGTGCACTTCTGGCAAAAGCGCCTTCCACATTAAAGCTGTTTAGAACGCACTTTCTGGTATGACATTAAACGATGTACGCAAACACTGAGTGAACGTCTTGCAGTGCTGACTTCAACTTCGTGCCATGCCCTCTTCCTCGTGTCCTGGAACTCGCTTCACCCTGTCACTGGAATTAACTCCACTCCCCATATAACAGACCACAGCCTACAAGTTTGACACATTTTGCGCAGTATTTTACCCCGTCCCATGAAAGAATACGGCCGAGGAGGGCTGATTGCCCTATTAGTCCTCTTGGCTGTCGTCTTCGAGGCGCAAGGTGATGTAAAACGCATCAAACTAGCTCCTGGTCCGTCCGGCATGGAAACCTCCCAAATTGGGTTGGGGGGACTTCATTTTGCTGAGCTGCAAGCAAGTGGAGGCGCGACAGCGCTCAGAGACCTCCTTCTTGTTGCGCTTCAAAACAATATCACGCTGCTGGACTTGGCCGACATCTATGCTTATAACACTAGTGCTGAGCTTGTAGGGCAGGCGTTCGCGTTACAACCAGGACTACGAGAAAGGTTCCAGATTGTGTACAAGACAGGCATTGTATTCCCGGACGCTCCTGTACAATATCTCGACAGTAGTGGTCAGTACGTGGCAAATGCTGTCGACATCGCTCTAGCTCAGTTGGGCACCACGTACATAGATGTTCTTATGCCTCATGCACCTGATCCTTTACTTGATGCAACGGAACTAGTTACCACATTTAAAAAGTTGAAGAGTGAGGGTAAAGTCCGCTATTTCGGTGTGGCCAACTATCCTCCAAGCAAGCTTTCTCTCCTCCAAGCTGCTATGGAAAAGCAGCAATTGAGTCTGACAACCTCCGAGCTGGAATGCTCTGTCCTCACTCCTACGGCTCTTTTCGACGGCCGCCTGGATGAGCTTCAAGAATTGGGGATTGCACCGCTCGCGTGGGGTCCTCTAGGAGGAGACCCTCTTGCCGGTGTCAACCGGTTATTCAACTTCCCGAATGGTGCGCGGCAGGGGCGAATTCTAGCTGCTCTTCAAGAAGTGGCAACGGAAATGGGACCTGATGTGACGACTGACCAAGTAGCCGTTGCATGGCTTCTTCGACACCCCTCGCGAATCGTACCGCTTTTGGGAACTGTGAATGCGTACAGGCTTAGATGGCAAGCAGCAGCTACAAACTTGCATATGACTCGGGCGCAATGGACTCAGATCATGGGTGCTTCTGCAGTCTCTCAATATCGTCGATGGGAGCAACTAAATGATGGAGAGTGGCATGATGTCGCAAACGATTACCAGAAAAATACTTACGGCTCGCCATTGGGGGTAGACGTTCCAGTAGGTTTCTGTGACTTTACCAGTTGTAAGTTGCCAATAGGGTAATCTACCTGCCGTACGGCTTCCATGTATTGTATGCTTTTGTACTCAAGAGGAAGTGTTGAGCACTGCTTAATCAATGAAGCACAAGACAGACACAGCAAAGCATCTTGGAGGTCAATACTATCCCTTTGCTGGGTAGCTGCGTCTCATGGTTGTACATCAAATTGGGAAGAACAAATTCCTCATAGAGACAATGTTTTTTCGTAGGATATCCAACCAGAATTCATATAGGCACGGAATGAAAAAAAACATACCTAGATGTATATAAGTGAGCATTCAGTATTTTTATTAAGATGTCCTAAATTATTAAAACAATGCATTTATCACCTTTTTTTTGGCTTTTACTGGTATTTGTTTGAGCAGCGAGCTCGGGACGTGACGCGTAAAATGTTCAGCGTGAGCAAAAGCTTTGAAAGAGGGCAACAAGCTTAAGCATCACTCTACACACTTTGGGGCCAGATAGACCCTCAATTTCGTAGGTGAGAAATGTACGAGCTTTCGGGGCTAAAAAACCGAGTCGCACTCATACTTACGGGCGAGCGACACTTGTAAATTGGTTTCAAGAATTGTCAGCTCTTCTCAAATCGTAAATATTTGTGCTTAGTTCAAATGCGTTGTAACATCGTTGAAATTTCAGTTTCGTGTTTACTTAAAGAGTATCATGTACTACTACTACTTACGTTTATCAAAATTTCTATATGTAGCGAGGCTTGCAGGTAGCAGGAGAAAAATTCGTACATTGAGAAAGGAATCAACAATGAGAGGGAAAATTATTCCTCGCATAATGAGTCCATGTGGGATATACCATTTACACATTGTGTAAAACATGAAGATTCAATAGTCACATACCCAGAACAACGAGACATTCATTCCATGATTCCTTTTTATTAAAAAAATGACGTATAAAAAGAACGCACCTCAATATTCAACTGCTTCATCCATTTACTGCAGCAATCAGAATGATAAATTAGCAAACGCTTTAGTCCCTCTGACCGCTTTGCATTTATTAAGTACTATTGCTTGGACGATGTGTTCCGTGTCTCAGCGGAGCTGGCAGAAGCGCTCAAGGCGAATGAATTTGTTGGTTTTATATTTTGTTCGTCAAGAGAGACCCACTCCCACCCGAACGCAATCGTCATCAAGTCCTTAATTGAACAAGCTTTCGTCAATACGACAAGCTATTTGTTCATAGAGCGAAAAGTGTAGGCCAATCTCAAGACAGACACGGACAAATCGGGGAGCCATACCCTGATAAAGCCCAGGAAGACCTTGGTTGCGTAAGATAGACAGGAAACAATTCCAGGATGATGTATATTTGTCAGCACTCAACGACTGCATGTTTGATTTAACTGTGTCGATAGGATGCGTTGCGATTGCGGAAAGTCCTCCTGATATAGCGCCCAGCAACATTGTTTCCAGTGGATCCAAAATAGCTTCGCGGACCGCCTGAAAATGGTCGCTTTCCGGGCAGGTTGAAAAGTTCTCAAACGTAGCCGTTAATCTGTTATCTGCAACATTTAGTTTGTATTTCTGGTAAATATACTTGAGTTCTGAAAAAGTTGAGAATCGGATGCAATTATTCACGGCTCCCTTTAACACGGTTGGACCTAGTCCTGCATACAGCCCTTTCAAAAGACCTTCTGCCCGAACGATTCCTACTATTGCACTAACAAAGCCGTGAAATCGTGGAACCTTAGAGTAGGCATCATGCGCCATCTTGACTTGGATGCATTGCATAGGTGTTCCAACAGTCAGGAATTCCACTGTGGATTTTTGGTAAAAACAAGAAATCCGATAGATTCCATAAGGACTACCATTATCGTGCGCATATTACTTTGGCGGAACATTGATATTTGTCGCCTCACATAATGTACCTGCACCAGCGATGGATCCTGCTGCCATACTGAGATATGGATCAAGTTTCCCGTTCTGCAATTCGCCTTCTTGGCTTCCTTTCGAGACGGTTTCCCGAAATCGTTGACTAACGAACTCATAGGTTGAAAATCGGACAGCGGACCGTGGGAAAGCAAATACCAGCCATGGTGTGAGACCTTTGTATAAACCTAGAGGGCCTTTAGTTCTTAGGGTGAAGCGTACACAGTCCAAAGGTCCCGTAAAGGCACTGAGGGCATAGTGCTCTTTAAGCTGGCACTGCAGTAGTATAAAATAGAGAAATAAAAACGTCGGAGACATACTCACAAAAACTTAAAGGTTTTCGAGAGAGTGTTTAAGGGTGGGGACGAACCTGAGTCTTCGTAAATTCGAAAGGGAAAGTTAAACAGATTTCTATCCCTATACATGGCCAGAAACAAGAAATGTGCGATAGAACGAAAATTACGTCAAAAAGAAAGTAACTCGCAGAACATGGATTCAAATGACCATACATGGATTGCATTGGTACGTACAGCCTGCCAAACCCCCGGCAAACACAGGTGTAAGGGCATGTCGGGGCCGAGAAGGTGACAGGGACGACTTCGGATGAGCTAATTCGTTCGAAAGCTCTGTCATTGTGGTGTTCTTTGGCTGTAATGCCAAACGACATATAAGTAAGCTTCAATTGAAACATAGATCGGAACACACACCATGTTGCCAGCACGTTATCTGTGAGTATGACAAGGGGCTTCTGCACCGATTTGTCACGTACCATGCTAGAGCGCTCTTCCTTTCATCATTGATAAGGTTAACATCAACTTGACTTCAGAGTGCTGTCAGCGAGACGAATGATGGATAGCTACGGGTAGGACGGACAGGCAATTTGAGCTCTATTGTGACGCGTGAATCGTGAAAGTTACCAAGTTCGTGCGAGAAATATAGTAGGTCGTTCATACAACGGGCTTCCCGGTAGCCAGCCTTACCAGAGACCACTCCATGTGCCGACCGAGGCTTCATTCAAACGACCAGAAAATTGACAAGTAATTTTTCATGGATGATAACTAATTTGTGCCCGGAATCGAAGGATACGACCAACACAATGTTCGAAATTGCCATGCCCGCCATCTTTAATCCGGGGTTTACTGAATAATGCCCGTCACACTGAACGTGCTTCTTCTAACTCCAGTTGTCCGAGGTATTCAACGGTCTCAAAGCAGGCATTAGCCCGTAGGATCACTCTTCGTCGTCAGATCAGAGCAAGTCGACCTTTACAAGTGATAAAATTTGAAAAGAAGCTGCCTTCCGCGGGACTTGATAAGAAGCGGTGTACCTGGGTCTAGCCGTCGCTTTGGCTCCTGGCGATCAGCCGAGAGGCGAGCAGGAGCAAGAACAAAGCAAACGTGCGATTGCAACAAGCGGCCCTAAAAACAATAATCATGCGAACTCATCAGAGAAGGAAGAGTGTACAAATTGACTCTTTGGTAGGGAACTCCCAGCACGATTGTTGCGGTGTCCGCCTTTCCAGTCCCGCTTTGTCTTCGTGTAAAACTCTCACTTGGGACCTTCATGCTTAACGAATACCAGCCCCCGCAAATTAGAAACAGTAAACGGTTTGCAAAGGTTGCAAGATATGGGAGTGAGCTATGGCGGTAGACTTATCCTCTTCGCACTCCTTGCGGGAATCACTCTTCCAACGGCTACCTGCTCAGCTTGCGATCGTCCTAGGTGAGCTTGCTATGAGATGAAATAATGGAATGTAAACGTCATTGATAATGCTTTCCTCCGTCAATAATCTTATCAGGCCATCAACCTCGGATGTAAACCCAGCTGCCACAATTGAAAGGAGGCTTCAAGCGCTGGAGCAATGGCGCATTGAGGTAAAGCTCACTAAACCATGAAGGCCAGCCTCATACCTCTCGAAATCTCCAGGAGGGATGTTACTCAGCGGTCTCCGCCTCACGATGCTATATATTCACACATACGTTTTTAAGATCGAGAAGCCGAGACGGTTCCGCGCCTTGTGGCGTGTCTGACTTTGCATATGTCCATTTTCCGTCTCCATCACTTGCACGAGCACACAGTTGGCGGAGCGCGAGGCTCTAGTGCAAGCGCGGGAAGAAAATCTCGGTATGAAAGATTTAGGCGGTGTGGGTGAAAGTGGAGGAGGTCGAGGAGGTGAAGGCTTGTTGGCTCCGCTTTCAAAAAAGAGCGTGGGGGATAGGGCGGTGGACGGGGAGAGCGTGGGGGATAGGGCGGTGGAAGGGGCTGAAGCGGAAGTGTTGGTGTTCGAGGACACATTCGAGGAGCTGGATATGGAGATATGGGCACATGACATCACCATGGCGGGTGGTGGAAATTGGGAATTCCAGTACTACACGAACAATCGCAGCAACAGCTTTGTCGAGGAAGGCGTGCTCTACCTGCAGCCAACGCTCACGGAGGAGACCATCGGGGAGGCGAACATGATGGGTGAGAAGCCGTTTCGTTTCGACATGTGGGGCATGTGGCCCTCTGATGCATGCACGTCCAACGCGTTCTATGGCTGCGAACGCATATCCGACGCCGGGGCGCAGCTGGTCATCAACCCGGTGCAGTCAGCGCGCCTCCGGACCACAGGCACCTTCACCTTCCAGTACGGGCGCCTGGAGGTGGAGGCCAAGCTGCCACGAGGAGACTGGCTCTGGCCCGCCATCTGGCTGCTGCCTGAGAAGAATGTATATGGACAGTGGCCTGCGTCGGGGGAGATTGACGTGATGGAGTCGCGGGGGAACAAGCCTGGGTATGTGAAAGGCGGCTACGACTCCTTCGGTAGCTGCATGCATTGGGGACCCTATTTCGCGCTCGACAAGTACGAGATGACTTGCGAGAGCTTCACTTTACCGGAGGGCAAAGGTACTTTTAACGACGACTTTCACGTCTTCGGCATGGTGTGGAACGAGCTGGGGCTCTACACCTACCTTGACAGAGAAGACCAGAAGGTCCTTGAGGTCAAGTTTGACCGCCCATTCTTCGAGCGTGGCGACTTCGCTGACGTACCGGGCACGGGCAATCCCTGGATCGGCCGGCCGAATGCGGCTCCTTTCGACCAACCATTCTACCTGGTCCTCAACGTGGCCGTGGGCGGACTAAGCAACTTTTTCGAGGACGGCGAGGACGGAAAGCCGTGGACTAATACGGGCAAGGGGGCCCCCTACCTCTTTGCCAAAGCAAAAGATGAATGGTATCCGAGCTGGGCTGGCAGAGACTCTGCTTTGCAGGTCAAGTCCGTCCGTGTCTGGCAGAAGCCCGGGCAGGGCAAGGCCTCCGTCCTAGGCGAGAAACCC
>Ga0102934_1001071_pt1 | contig 18977 bp, 17 predicted proteins | sample SalPonR2_A_D1_MG_FD_78175 | JGI IMG/M metagenome (GOLD analysis project Ga0102934, IMG submission 78175) | Salt pond soil microbial communities from South San Francisco under conditions of wetland restoration - Salt Pond MetaG R2_A_D1_MG | ecosystem: Environmental > Aquatic > Marine > Intertidal... | reverse complement strand
ATAGAGACGATCATTGAAAGATTACTTGAGGAAGGCTACTACATATACTTATGTACCAATGGACTTTTGCTAGAAGACAAGTTAAAGACTATACCGCCATCCGATAAACTGGCGTTTGCAGTTCACATGGATGGCACCGAGAAAGTCCACGACAAATATACAAATCAGGAAGGAACTTACGAGACAGCGTTCTCAGCATTGAAAAAGGCAATTAAGCAAGGATACCGAGTAACGACAAATACGACTATATTTAAAGAAAGTGACCCCGATGACATGCACGAGTTATTCCGAAGACTGGCGGACGTAGGTGTAGAAGGGATCATGCTCGCACCAGGATATAACTACGCCTCCATAGACAGAAGTGCGGAAAAACACTTCCTGGAACGAAAAGAGTCGATAGAAGTTTTCAAAGAGATACTCGATCCAGACAAGGTAAAAGACATTCCGTTCTATAACACACCCCTCTACCTCGATTTTTTAAGAGGAAAACATGACCTAAAATGTACTGCGTGGGCCTCCCCCACATATACAGTTCTAGGTTGGAGGAAACCATGCTATATACTGGCAGACGAACACGTTTCATCCCTGGACGAGATTTTGGACGAGAAACTCTGGGATGAGTATGGAGTCGGTAACGATCGTCGGTGCAACAGCTGCATGATTCATTCCGGGTTTGATACCGCAGGCACAATTGAGTCACTGAAAAGCCGTGAAGGATTGACAAATCTCGTAAAAAGTACTCTTCCCGACAGGTTAGTGAACTTATTGGTCAAAGAATAGATGATTCTTATAGTTGCAGCCATGAAAACTGAATTAGAAGGGATTTTTGGGTTGGATACTAGGGAAGACTATTGGGAGGATTGCACAATCAGTTATACAGGGATTGGAATGTCTAACGTAGCGCGACAGGCGGAGAGCTGGACCAGGTTACCCACACTGGAAACCATCATCTCGGTTGGTTTCGCAGGGGCCATCGACCCCACTTACAAGTCCGGGGACCTTTGTTTGATAGAACAGGTAACTACCAGAAACAGCGACCGCTATTACTATCCCAGCGAAGATGTCATAGAAGTAATTACAAATAACCTGAATGTTCCATTTACTCCAAGCAAATTGGTCTCACTCGAGGAAACTGCCTCATCGGCAGCAACTAAACAAGAGCTTCAACAGAGCCTGGACGCAAACATTATAGACCAAGAAACCTATTGGGTTGCGAAGTTCGCCCATAACCACAAAGTTCCATTTATAGGAATAAGGGTGGTTCACGACGAGCTAGAGTGGGAGCTACCGCCGGCTTATTGCTACGACAACAGGTCCGGAAGGCCCTCGTTCAAAAACATCCTCTTCTGGGCTGTAAAAAACCCGATCAAAGCAGTTGGCCTACCTCTGCATGGGGTTAACAACTTAAGGGCACGCTACGTCTTAGCTAATGCGGTGGAGAAATCGATCAGTTTGTTTGCCGGGGTGAATTAAGTTGGCCAAATACCTTGTAACTGGATCAAACGGCTTTATAGGAAGCAACATAGTGAAGACACTGATTGAGGAAGGTCATTCCGTCAGAGGTCTGGTAAGAAAGTCAAGTAACTTATCAAATCTTGCCGGTCTGCCAATTGAGAAGATTGAAGGCGACATCCGAGATTTTGATACGCTACAACCAACGGTAGAAGGAATCGATGGAATCTTTCACACAGCCGCGATTTACAGATTTTGGGCTCCAAGATACGATATGTTTTACGATACCAACGTAGACGGTACCCTAAACGTACTGGAGGCAGCAGAAAACGCCAATGTGGATAAAGTCGTTTTCACAAGCACTGCATCTTTACTGGCTCACTCTGATGATCACTCCAGCCTCCCCTCCTCAACAGATGAATTACCGAGTACATATAAAGTCACTAAATACATCGCTGAGAAAGAGGCATTAAAGTATCATCAAAACAATCAACTTGACGTCGTAATTGCCAGTCCGACCGTACCTATTGGCCCAGGAGACTATGGCCCTACTCCTACTGGACGGCTAATTTTGGATTTTCTCAATGGAAGAATGAAAGGTTACCTAGACATGAACTTTAATATCATTGACGTGGAAGACGTGGCGGAAGGTCATCTACTCGCTATGCAAAATGGTGAACCCGGCAAGCGGTACGTACTAGGAAATCAAAACACTACCCTATCAGAAGTTTTAGAAATTGTATCCAAAATCACGGGCTTACGGAAACCAACTTTCCAGATTCCATATCACCTTGCACTAACTTTTGCCTGGATCGACGAGTTCTTCGAGGGATTTCTGTTGCGGAGACGACCATTGGCACCTGTGTCAGCAATCGAGTCTACCAAAGTCAACGAGCACATTGATGCAACACCGTGGACCAAAGAACTTGGATTACCCCAAACACCGATAACCAAAGCCTTGAAAAAGGCAATCGATTGGTTTGTAACGAACGGTTACGTTAAACATGGAGGAACAGCATTAAGCTACAATGATGACAAAGCGGACTAGTAGAACAGTAGATGTGGGCGGAGTTAAAATCGGCGGAGATAATCCGGTCGTAGTCCAATCTATGACCAACACCGATACACGAGATGCAGGAAAAACTCTGTCTCAAGTCAAACGTTTGGTCGAAGATGGCTGCGAGTTGGTGAGAATTGCGGTTCCCGACAAAAAATCGGCCCAGCGTTTGCCTAAAATTATATCCGATAGCCCGGTACCAATCATCGCCGACATCCATTACTCGCCTCAACTAGCGCTTATGTCCATAGAGGCAGGCGTTGCAAAGCTCAGGCTTAACCCGGGAAATATCACCAACGTAAAAGACATAAAGAACATAGCCAAAGAAGCCTCGTCAATGTCGATACCCATACGGGTGGGAGTAAACTCAGGCTCTCTACACCAACACATACTTGATAAATATGGAAGAAGTGCAACTGGCATGGTAGCAAGCGCCGAAGAAGAAATAGGATTGCTGGAGGGCCAAGGGTTCGAGGATATAGTCGTCTCGTTAAAATCAAGCGAGGTCAATATGACCATCGAAGCGAATAGAACTTTTTCACGTAAATACGATTATCCACTCCACCTCGGTGTTACCGAAGCCGGGGGCGGTAGAAGCGGTCTAATAAAGTCGGCAATTGGTATAGGCACTCTCTTACATGAAGGTATTGGGGACACAATCCGTGTTTCGCTGACCGAGGATCCTATCGAAGAGATTGCGACGGCTTATGACATTCTGCGATCACTGGGTCTACGAAAGCGCGGCATAGATATAGTATCATGCCCGACCTGTGGAAGGACAGAAATCGACATCCAAAAAATCGGTAAAAGTCTCGAAAAAAGACTAGGAGATGTAACTGAGTCAATAAGGGTGGCCTTGATGGGTTGTTCTGTTAACGGAATTGGGGAAGCGGGATCGTCTAACCTAGGAGTTGTGGGAACAAATAAAGGAGGATTGTTGTACGTTGACGGCAACTACAAGGAGACGGTACCCAATATGGATATCGAAAAGATGACAGACCAAGTAGAACGGGCTATCCGGGATTACTTAAATACAAGATAAAGGAGATTAGATGGAAATAATGGAAGCAGATCTCTTCGGTTTTTGTTTCGGCGTAAATAGGGCTGTAGACATCGTAGAAGAGAAGCTAAAAGAACAGGAGAAAATCGACACGCTAGGCCCCATAGTTCACAACCCCAATGTAGTCGAGAAGTTATCCAAGAAAGGTGCCGAGGTCGTAAATTCACTGGAGGACGTCAACACGGATTCGGTAATCATTACAGCTCATGGAGCCGGTAGGGAGATTCATAGAAAAATTAAGAAAAAGGGATTGAACCTTATAGACACTACCTGCCCTATCGTTCGCACGGCACAAGAAACGGCTGAGGACCTTGTAGGCAAAGGATACCAGGTCGTTATTTACGGAGAAAACGATCATACAGAAGTTCGTAACATACTGGGATGGTTAAATGGTAAGGGAGTAGCCATTTTGGACCCAGAGGAAGAAGTAGTGATCAAAAACGGCAGGGTCGCTTTGCTATCTCAGACCACAAAGGGTAAAAAGTACTTCTTTAACTTTGTAGCCAGGTTCTTACAGAACCACAGTAACGAACTAGAAAAGGTCACAATCGTGGACACAACCTGTGGCGAGACAAGAAGAAGATACGAAGCTGCCGAGAGACTGGCAAAAGAAGTAGACATTATTTTGGTAGTCGGTGGCAAGAACTCCGCTAACACTCGGAAGCTTGCCGAGGTATCAGCGAGTACGGGAATTGAAACCCATCACATAAAAGATGAAACGGAAATAAATCCCGATTGGTTTGTTGGGGTTGATAAAGTGGGCGTGACCGCGGGTGCATCCACGCCGCAGTCATCTGTTTCATCAGTAGAAAAAGTTTTACAAGAACTGGATCAAAGCGATAAAATTTAAGGAGGTTTCCAACAATGTTAACTTCGACATCGACTGAAGTATTAGAAATTCAGACTACGAAGGCGCCAGAATTTATTGACATAACAGAAGAAGTTGAAAAGTTTGTTGAAGATAGGGAACTAGAGAATGGAGCACTGGTAGTATTCAGCAGGCACACCACGGCGGCAATTAGAATCAACGAACACGAATCGCTGTTGTTAAAAGATATGGCCGACTTCATCAAAGCATTTGCACGAAAAGACGAGTACTACCGGCACAACGACTTTTCCATAAGAACTGAAAACATGACCGAAGACGAGGTTCCCAACGGTCATGCTCATTGTCAATCGCTGGGGATGGGGGCGAGCGAGACTATTCCTGTAATCGATGGGGAATTACAGTTAGGTAACTGGCAACGAGTATTTCTTATAGAACTGGATCACGCTCGTACAAGAAGTGTCATACTGCAAGTTATCGGCGAGTAGAAAAACCTTCGGCGAATATTGTCCAAGTGCATGTAAACTAGCGGATCATTTGCGAGGTTACCGTGCGTTTGTCACAAATCAGCCCCGAGTTATACAGAAAGGGTGCGACGACTTCAGACGCGTATCAACATTGCCGAAAGATCGGAACCAACCACTACGAAAACTTTACCGTGGTCAGTCGGCTGCTACCCCGCAAAAAAAGAAAGTACGTGTATGCATTGTACGCCTTCAGTAGGTATACGGATGATCTCGGTGATGAATTAGAAGACGGTAATTCATCAGCACTAGATCAATGGGAACAAGAACTTGAGAAAAGCATCAAAAACGGTACCACTGACAACCTTATCTTAATTGCTTTGCGAGATACCGTACACGAGCTTGACCTATCCTTGGAATGGCTTAAAAAAATTATTCATGCAAATCGTATGGATCAACTGAACAATTCATACGAAACGTACGAAGACCTTCTTCACTACTGTGATCATTCAGCAAATCCTGTAGGCAGAATTTTTTTGAAGATTTTTGACCAAAGCAGCGAACGCAATAATGCCCTTTCGGACAAAACGTGTACGGGTTTACAGCTAACAAACTTCTGGCAGGACGTCAATCGAGACGAGAAGATGGGAAGGGTCTATATCCCGGTGGAAGACATGGAGCATTTCAACTATTCTAGAGAGAAGCTAGAAAAGCGCGTTTACAACGAGAATTTCGTCAACCTGATGAAGTTTGAGGTAAATCGGGCAAGAAAACTTTTAAAGGAGGGTTTTACATTAGTACCGCTACTCGAGGGACGAATAAAAATTGACGTGAGATTATTCAACCTTGGTGGGTTAAAGATATTGAATAAGATAGGGCAAATTAACTACGACGTTCTCCATACCCGCCCTACTATCTCTAAATTCGAAAAAGTCACTTTGTTTTCATTAAGCCTGCTAGACCATCTTCTGGGGGGAGCAATCTATGGGAAACAGCCTTGAACTTAAAGAAAAGGAAAGATCCCACGAGACACCCAGCGAGTACTGCCAGAGGATCACCAAAAAACGCGCTAAAAACTTCTACTGGGCAATCATTACCTTGCCAAAAGAAAAACGCCAGGCAGTCTACTCTATCTATGCCGTTGCCCGGCGCTGTGACGATATAGCAGACAGTGAACTATCACTGGATGTAAAAAGATCTCGATTACAAGCCATGAGAAAGAACGTCGATAAATTGTATAACAAGACCACTGCTGACAAACTTTACAAAGCCCTCTTAGAAACAGTGACAAAATACGCGATTCCTAAGCGATATTTCGATCAATTAATTACTGGAGTAGAAATGGACTTACAACATACCGAATACCAAACTTTCCCCGACCTGAAATTGTATTGCTATCGCGTGGCGTCAATTGTAGGGTTAATTTTGATAGAGATATTCGAATATCGTAAAGAAATAGCGAAGAAATACGCAATAGACCTAGGTATAGGTATGCAATTAACAAACATTATCCGCGACGTATCCGAGGATTACGCCCGGGGCAGAATATATCTTCCTCAAGCCGATCTTCAACGGTTCAATTGTGATTTCTCTCAAATCGAGTCAACGGGCACATCCCAAAACTTCAAAGAACTCATGGATTTCGAGGCGAAACGGGCAAGAAATTATTTTCAATCCGGAAAAAAGCTCTTTCCCCTCTTGACCCGAAGAACGCGGGCCTGTCCGGCTGGGCTGTACGGTGTGTACAGCAATCTATTAAATCAAATGGAGAATTCGGGATGGGATATCTGGAATAAACGAGCAAGTTTGAGCCTCGCTAAAAAAGTCAGCTCTGTCATCGGCCAATGGTTTGTAATCCTAAAGTGACGGTAATTGGAGGTGGACTTGCGGGTCTATCCGCCTCCGTAAAGATTCTCGCCAACTTAGACTCCGTTGACCTACAGCTCATCGAGAAATCCCTGTCCCTTGGTGGTAGAACAAAGTCTATTGACTACAAAGGCACTAAAATTGACGTTGGCCAACACCTACACATAAGTGGTTTCGAGCAATATAAAAAATTGCTGGCAATTATCGGGTTATCAAACAAACTATATACTCAAGGCAAGCTTCGGACTGAGTTTCGTGACGAAACTGGGACTTCCAACATAATAACCTCTGCGTGTTTACCAGCTCCATTTCACCTACTGCCCTCATTTATTAAATATCCTTTCCTTTCTCCTAAACAAAAACTAGAAGCCATCATACCCAGCCTACAAGCAATCTTACAATTAACCCCAGACGATAATGAGAACATGACTTTTGGGGATTGGTTACGGGCAAGCGGTGTTTCACAAGCTTCAATACTAAGATTCTGGGACTCATTTATTACTCCCACGCTTAACGCAAGTTCCGATAAAGTGAGTATAGAAATGGGTACGATGATAGTAAAGAGAGTCCTTTTAAATAAACATAACGGTAAACTTGGATATCTTACGGCACCTCTGTCGAAAATCGGGGAACGTTCGAGGGATTTCATAGAGACCTCAGGTGGACAGGTCACTCTTGAGGAAGAGATCACCTCTTTAGACATTTCCGACAGCTCGCTCGAGTTATCCAACAATTCCGGAGAAACCTTCAAGTCAGATATCGTAATAGCTGCGGTCCCCGCCTATCGATTAGAGAACATCGTCACTCAACCCATGAGAAACTTTTCTTTTCAGGCATTTTGGGACCTAACCTGGAACCCGATTATCAATATACATTTGTTTTACGACAGACCGGTAATGCACAAGGATTTTTTCTGTATGATAACTGGAATAGAAAGTTGGGTGTTCAACGTACACTGGGACCAGTATGATGCGGGAACTCACCTATGCGTGTCAATATCCAACCCAGGCGATCGTATTAGGTACAGTTCCGGCAAACTGGTGAAAACCGCTACACACCAGCTAGAGAAGGTCCTACCTAAAATCGAGAATGCTCAACTGGTCGAAGACCTGGTAATCAAGGAACAAAAGGCAACAATCCTGACGCATCCCGGTAGCAATAAACTCCGCCCTCCCGCGGAAACTAAAATTCCAAACCTCTTTTTAGCTGGAGATTGGACTGATACGGGCTGGCCATCCACCATGGAAAGTGCAGTGAGAAGCGGATTTAAGGCTGCAGATAAGGTAATTCAATCTTTAGGCTAATCCCCGAAATTCAATATATATTACAACCCCATTTGCTTTTCACCAATAGAATTCTCAGAACCTTTGTCGCTGCCCTGACGGTTCCCTGTCTTCTGCAATGGATGGTGACAATTTACCAAAAGTTTTCTGAACTTATTGAAATTGGTGATCTATAAGATATAATCCTCACGGTGTTTAAAATTGATACAATTCTACAACCCGACCGAGGGCAGGCTTAACTTTGGAGAAGTTATCGATGAAATAGTGGGCATGATGGAGCAAGATCAACGCTCCGAATACGAAGTTGTCGTCGGCACAGACTCACATGCGCCATCAGGAGACCATGAAATCGATTTTGTAAGTGCCATCGTGGTTCACCGAATGGGCAAGGGTGGTAGATACTTCTGGAAGCGAGTCCGTGAAGATGGGATTTATACCCTCAGGGACAAGATTTACAAAGAAGCATTTCTTTCATTTGAACTGGCAAAAGAGTTAATGAAACGACTTGAAGAAGAAACTTTGCTAGATTATAACATGGAAATACACGTCGACGTCGGCCAACATGGAAAGACAAAAGAAATGATTGACGAAGTTGTTGGAATGATAATTGGCAGTGGTTTTCAAGTCAGAACCAAGCCCGATTCCTACGGGGCATCTACTGTAGCTGACAAACATACCTAACTACTGACCGAGAAGTGCCGGTAATTATCTAAAGCCGGTCAACTTCTTCCAATCGGTGAATCAAACCCGATACTTGCTGATTTGAGAGTCAAGTTCGGAACCGCTTACGTATGGCAAGGCGAACGGCCCGCTTGGTAGAACCAATAGCCTTTGGTCGCTTTGCATATCCTCAATTAATTTCCTCACCACTACATTGACAGCTTCAATGGGTGTAAGCATCATGTCCTTGATAGTACTATCTGGTAAAGACGATTTGATAAGGACTTCATGATCGATCAGCACATCACATAGCACCTGGTTTTCCCATCCCGCCACAATTGGGCCGTTCTCTTCTATATGGTCCAGCACACCCTGCGGATCTGAGTTTGCTTTACTGAGAGAGTAAAACATTTGTGGGCCCACCCCCGAAGAGCACTCGGATGCTACAACTATTGGAGCTCCGGGTTTTGCGACCAAGGAAGCAGTGTAGATACCCTTGACTGTTTGATACAAATCTAAATCAAGGGGTGAACCACTATTTGTCGTTACCACAGCATCATACCGTCTCTCTAGTGGAATACTGGCCACTTCGATATCCAAAGCGACACCTTTCATGAATGCTTGATTATAATGACCCGCAACAGCATGAACTGTTTCCTGTTTCTTATTAAGAACGACGTTCAAAATAAAATCTAATTCCGCTAGTTTTGCTCCTTGCAACGCTTCTTCGTGTACAGGGTTACCCGCCAATATCCCCGTACTGGCATTAGGATTGGCGATATTTTGAAAAGAATGATTGCCTAGAATAGTTGTCTCCGAAGCAACGCCGGGCAAAACACTCTTACGGCCACCAGAAAAGCCTGCAAAAAAATGAGGTTCAATGAACCCGGTTGATACCTTTAAATCGGCCTCTATCACCTTGGTGTTTATCTCTACATCGTAGCTCCCTGCAATCCTGCCGATTAGAGTTACATCGGAATGGCTAGCACTGTGCCCAATTAGTACGACGCCGTCCGGTAAATCGGTTCCACCAGCAAGCTCTCTAACTTCATCCTCCGGTGGTTGCTCATGTAAACCTGTGGCTACAAAAATGGCTATCCTTTCAACAGGTACACCCACCTTAACCAACCTTCTTACTAACAGAGGTGCAAGTACGTGATCCGGACAGGCCCGGGTCTTGTCATCAATCATTATTGCGACGTGAAAATCCCTGTTATTACGCTTCTTTTCCCGGGCCAATTCTTCTAATCTTCTGCACCCAATTGGATTGTCCAGTGCATAGCCCACTATTTCTTCAATAGTTCCACTCGGCTGTAAAGTGGAAGTTTCAGCTACATCCACTTTCTCCCCGTCCGGAATATCTAATTCTTGTACGGACCTACCATACGGTAACTGGATCTTCACTATTCGCTCCTAAAATTAAGTTGAATTAATGGGCCCTGTCTTCAGTAATTTTTTTCATGTACCCACTCTCTCGGAACTCGACAAGCGGGTCCGGAGAACCACATCGCTCAAAGAAGATCTTTTTTATCAACGGACTAACATCAGTTTCATACGCTCGTTTTAGGACTTCTTCACATTTGACAGGATTCATTTCTTTCTGCTCTTTTTTTAGTTTATCCTGGTTTACGAGTAAAGCTTTGGCGTACAATCTTAAAACAGTAGCAACAGTCTGAATCATCGCTTCAATTTTGTTTTTAATAAAATGCATCTGATCAACCATATACGAGATTTCCAGATTCTCTTGGGCACCTGGATTTGATTCACCCTTAACGATTTCCAGGAAAATTAGAAATATTTCGTAGGGATTGATTGAACCCGTCGTCAGATCATCATCAGCGTACTTTTTATTGTTAAAGTGGAAACCCCCAAGCATACCCTCCTCAATTAAGAGAGAAACTATATGTTCAATGTTGGTACCTTTGAGGTGGTGCCCCGTATCCACTAAAACTTTGGCTCTGCCCCCGAGTTCGCGGCAGAAGTTAAGCGCCATCCCCCAATCAGCAATATCAGTATGGTAAAAGGATGGCTCAAATGGCTTATATTCAATTAGCATTTTTGCGTCGTCCGGTAAACTAGAATAGATCCGGGCAAAAGAATCTTCCAGCCGTCGCTTCCTATCTCTGAAATCGTCCTGGCCGGGGTAGTTTGTGCCGTCACCCAACCATACGCTCAATACGTCTGAGTCAACCTCCTTCATGATCCGGATGCAATTCAGGACGTGGTCAACTGCTTTATCTCGAATTGACTTCTTCGGATGAGCTAAGCTGCCAAACTTGTAATCGTAATCTTCAAAAAGATTTGGATTCACCGCACCAATTTCAAGCCCAAGGTTCCGGGCCCGGGTCCGTAATTCTTGATAGTCGGAAACCTCATCCCAAGGTATATGTATGGCTACGGAAGGACAGGCACCAGTAAGCTTATGAACCTGAGCAGCGTCCTCCAGCCTCTGCTCAATATTTGTAGCTGCATACGGCTCCTCAAACTTCATGAACCGTGTCCCTGCGTTGCTATATCCCCACGAAGGCGTCTCAATATTTAAGCTCTTCACTTTTTCTTTTAGTTCGTCGATATCTATATCCTGTTCCGCCAATTCCTGTTGTAAAAGTTCGTACTTATCCTGCCATATCTCACTCATAACAGTCACCTCAGCTTGTAGATTGAGCCTTAAGTTGACAGAATCTTTTATAAGCATCATTCCAGACATTAATATTTTCTGGCTTATAAGTTTCCAGATTGACCGAATTACCTACTATTTTCCTTCCTTCACTCAACGAGCTGATCTCGCCGAGCTCTATCCCTTGAACCAAAACGTTGCCAATTGCCGTAGACTCAGCTGGCCCCGTGATGACCGTTCTATTAAGGGCGTTAGCGCTAAACTGAGAAAGCAACTGGTTGCGCACACCACCCCCAACTATATGAACTATTTCTATCTTTTCCTTCAAAAGGCTTTCCAACTTATCCATAACGTACCGATAATTGAGGGCCAGACTGTCGAGTATAAGCCTTATCAGTTCAGCCTTCCCGGCAGGTATTTCCTGGCCAGTTTGTGAGCAGAATTGGCAGATTCTTCCCGGCATATCCCTCGGAGGTTGAAAAATTTGGTGATCGGGATCGACAAAGGAGCTAAAACCATCAGCATGGCTCGCCATATTCGTTAGTTCTTCGTAAGAATAATTTTCACCATTTCTGGCCCATTCGCGTTTACACTCCTGGACAAGCCATAACCCAGTCAAATTACGCAAGAAACGATAAGTACCAGCAACCCCTCCCTCGTTGGTAAAATTGGCATCCAGGACATCCTGATTTATAAGGGGATCTGTTATTTCCTTACCAAGCAATGACCAGGTTCCAGAGCTAATAAACCCCCAGCTCCTACCGCTTGCAGGGATAGCAGCAACGGCCGAGGCCGTATCGTGTGAAGCAGGAGCAATTACCGGGATCTGACCTAGCCCTACATCTTCAGCAATATCTGCTGTTAAATTTCCCACCTGTGTGCCTGGAGCAATCACTTTGGGCATTATTTCCATAGGAAAATTGAACTTTTCAAATAAACCGGACGCCCATCGCTTTTTAACGGGATCGTAAAGTTGGGAAGTAGTTGTAAGGGTAAACTCCGAAGTCATTTGACCTGTTAAAAAGTAGTGGAAAACGTCTGCCATCATCAAGAAATCTTGGGCGTAGTCTAAACTTTCCGGATCCTCATGTTGCTGAGCGAAAAGCTGATACAAGGTATTCAGTTCCATAAATTGTATACCTGTTTCTCGAAAGATTTCTTCTCTTGGAACTACTTCAAAGGCTTCTTTCATCTTTCCTTGAGTCCTAACATCGCGATAATGCACCGGATTATGAATTAACCTGCCTCTGGAGTCGAACAGGCTATAATCTACCCCCCAACTATCTATTCCTATGGATAGTGGTTCTTCATCGTACTTGCTGGCGTACTTGCAGAGGCTTTCTTTTACTTCAGTAAACATTTTCAGGACGTCCCAATACAACCTGCCATGAACTGAAACAGGGCCATTCGAAAAACGATGGAGTTCGTCGACTTCAAGCTGGCCCTTACCAAACCGACCTACTATCGCTCTTCCGCTATTTGCACCTAAATCAATTGCAATGATGTTTGATTGTTTCATTGTTATAACTACACTCCACGTAATTCGCAAAAGAACAGTATTTGATCAGAGGGTCCTGGTGCCCCCAGTTTAACTTACATACGCCTACCAGGCATCCAAATCTCTTTCCTGAAGCTGCTCAATGTCACCGCCCATTACCTTGACCATGAAAATAATGTTTGCGATATTTTGCAAAGTTTCTGAATAATGCCAGGCTTCTTCCAAATGGTCACCAATTGCAAACGCTCCGTGGCCCTTTAACATGATGATTTTATAATCTTTCAAAGCCTGAGGTATTTTTTCTTCCATTTCTTTTGAACCCGATCCTTCTTTACAGGTTACGACAGGGATTTTGCGAAGAATATATCCACCTTCCACGTCTATCGGAATTATTTCATCCCGTAGAAAAGATAGGGCTGTAGCAGCAATTTGATGTGTGTGAACGATGGCGAGTGCATTGGTCTCACGATATATAGCACGGTGAACACCAACTTCAGAAGATGCAAGAGCGATACCACTATCATCTTTTTCCAGTCCTGTTTCAACAATATCTTCTTTTGAGAGAAAACCTAACTGAGAGCCTCTTCGGGTAATTAATAGTCTGTTTCCGACCTTCACACTTAAGTTTCCGCTATGAGAGTTCTCCAGCCCCCTTTGATAAAGAGCACTACCCACGTGTTGAAATCGCTTTATCACATCATCAGCTTTGTATTTGCTCATATTCCTCCTCCAATCCAAGCTCGTTAGCTTTCTTCTGTGTAGGTCTGCCTTCCCCATCCCATCCCCTAGTTTCGTAATACTCCTCTATCATCGGTTCAAGTTCCACGACGTGACCTTCCGCCGGGCCAGCTTTCAGTGGCTCGGTTAACAATCTTTCCGGAAGGGTGTCGTCATCCGAAGTAAAACCTTCTCTGATATTGAACAGCCTTTCCAAATTGTGAACCCTTTCTCCTATCTGAATCAACTTTTCAGTATCTATGCGTTCTCCAATAGCGGCGGAAAGAAGCCGGGCAACCATTGGATTTGAGACCGCGTAATGAGAAAATCTGCATATGGTCAAAGAGTCGTATACTGCTCCAACATCTTGCTCCTCCATAGCAAGGCTTGCCTTGCCGGTGTGGCCAAAGCGATTTATCATCTCTGGAGCACCAAGGATCTCCGCACCAACTAAGTATCCTCCCCTTAGGTGACAGGCCCCCCGATTAGAAGTAGCATAACACAGACCCTGACCTTGGGCGCCGCGGGGATCGTAAGCCGGCAGTTCCTGTCCTTTTACGTGCATCGACAGCTCCGGCCTGTCAAATTTCTCGGTCATCCTTCTCGAACCTTCCGCTAACTCTTTCCCAATCCCTTCTCGCTTCGCGATTTTTTCGATCAGGCTTACAACTTGATCCGAATCGCCAAATGTAACTCCATAGTCAATAACCCCTTCCTCGCTCAACTCCATGGCCGCCGCTATGGTCGAACCCGCAGAAATAGTATCCAGCCCGTATTCATTACATAAATAGTTTGCCTGGGTGATCTTGTTCAGATCGTAGTTACCGCAATTGGGCCCAAGCGCCCAATCAGTCTCGTATTCGGGGCCCTCTCCGGACTCATTCTTCAACGAGGTATCGCGTTTGCACCTGATCATGCACCCCCAGCAACCAGTTTGACCATCTAATATTTGCTCCCTAATTGCCTCACCGGAGACGTTTTCGACCTCATCGACAATATCAGAATTACGAAAGTTATTTTTCGGTAACATTCCGGCCTCGTTTATTACATTCATTAACACCGCGGTACCAAATTGGGGGTAAGCTTTCGAGGTTATTGGACTTTGATTAATGTTGCGAACTGCCTCCCGGTTGACGAAAACCAACCGTTCCTTGTCTGCATAACTAATTTTCTCTTTACCTTTCACTACAACTGCTTTCAGATTTTTACTTCCAAAAACTGCGCCTAAACCGCCGCGGCCCAGTGCACTATGACCAGTCATAGCTGTTGCAAATCGAACTTTGTTCTCTCCAGCAGGTCCGATAGTGAGCACCTCTACATCATCACCGTGCTCTTCCCGAAGTGCTTTGGTTGTATCGGTGGTTTTCAGACCCCATAGATCGCTCGCATCGTACAATTCTATTTCGCCATCAATTATCGTTATGTAGGTTGGTTGCGGTGCGCGTTCTGCAATCACCAGATAGTCGTAACCTGTTCGTTTAAACTCCGGACCCCAGTCTCCACCGCAGTTGGAGTCAGTTATAGTGCCCGTTAGGGGTGATTTAGTCGACGCACTAAACCTACCGGGTGTTGGTGCAGGCCCCCCGGTCAGCGGTCCCACAGCGACGATTATCAGGTTCTCTTCACAAAGAGGATCTATTCCCGAATCCAGTCGATCAAAAAGAATCTTTCCTCCAAACCCCCGACCCCCTAAAAACTTTGAGGCAAGTTCCTCATCCGTATCATTAATTTTCACGCTTCCACTTGATAAGTCAACTAATGTATTTTTGCCCATCCAAGCATTCATAAATTCTCACCTACTATTTAGAATTCGAAAAAGCCATTCGAAGACACACTTAGAGCATTAGCCTTAGTAAAACATTTATGTATACTGTCCATATTTTTCTGCGGCTTCAATAAAGGTTTCCACATTGTCCGGAGGAGTATCGGACTGAACGATGTGTGCAGGTGCAATCATAAATCCTCCACCTTCCCCCAGAATTTCGATTTTTGAACGTACGTCTTTCTCTATCTCTTCAGGTGTTCCATGAGGTAATAACTTCTGTTGGTCAATCGAACCAAAGAAAGATATATCCTGACCAAATTGATCTTTGAGCCCCCTTGGATCGTGGCCGGGAACCCCAGGTTGTACGGGGTTAAATACATCTACACCAATTTCAATAAGATCCCCTATCAACGGCGCAACCGCTCCATCGCTGTGAAAAATAATGGTTACTTCCTCATCTATATTTTTAACTTTATCAAATAACGCTTTGTATCTCGGTTTAAATTGTTTCCTCCACAACTCCGGCGATATCAATAGCCCATTTTGTGCCCCAACATCGTCTCCAAACCACAAAGCATCTACACCAAGATGGGTTAATTCCGTAGCCACTCCCTCGGTCCAGGTGATAGATTTCTCCAGCAGTACTTCTATATAATCCTTTTTAAGGGACAGATCCCGCAGGAATTTTTCCATTCCTACTAAATGCCAAGAAAGTTCGAACATGGTCAACTCACAGTCACCAATTACATAGTATTCAGCGTTAAACTTCTGAATATCCTCTTTTACACTCTTGAACCTGCCTGAAGCGTGAGGGTCAGGGAAATCGTACCCCTCAGCCTCTCTGGCGCGTTCGATATCTGAAAGTGGCGCATCAACAACTTCCATATATAACGGTCCTTCTCGCATTTCCATCCCGAATTCATTTATGATATGGCCACTTGTGAGTTTTTTTAGATTGTAACCTGTCGGAAGACCACCGCCTACCACTATACAATCGGATCCCATTGATGTTCTCAGCTTGTTTGCAGAGATTCTGTACTTGAGATCTTCATAGTAAGACTCATTATAAGTAAGAGGTATTTCCAACTTGCTGGAAAAGAATTCCAGAAGCTCCCCGCATAAATCAAATTGCAAAGGCACACGATCCGGACTTCTTTCACGACTTAAAGCTAATTCTACTCTTTCTTTAGAATTCACTCATACCACCTACGAGTTAAGCCTGAGCACTCTGAACAATTTATAGCTGACGATGGCTAGTTCTCCCAATACCCTGTTGTCGTAAATAACGACAGGTTATCGTCTCTTGTATCCATTCGCGAAAGTTGACAAATTACGTTCACATTACTGATTATTTGCAAACCATATGGTGTATTTGTGGGTAGATCAACACCAGAATATTCCTTGAACCTGTCCAATCTAAAATGCATATCTCTATTGGGGCCAACCTCTAACTGTACGTCCTCAATCGGGTCTTCAGCTTCGAAATATATGGTTACCTCGACGATTGCCTTTTTTTTCGAGGGATTCAAAATGCAAACTGATTCATGACTTGGACCAACCGGGCTATCCTCCGGTTCAGGCAAATAACCATCTGGAAAAAACCATTTCTTAGCTCCAAACGAATTTTCTGTCATCCTAATTACCTCCTCACCAGTAAACTTCTACGGGACGGCAATAAATGGTTACGTATTTTCTATCAGGTCATTCAGACGCTCACGATAATACCTAAAATTTTCCCACGGTACATCGGGAGGAATCAAATGATCTCCAAAAGGTATGTAGCCACCTTTATGTAAAAGGTGCTCCACGGGCTTAAGAATCTCGTCAATCCGTTCTCTACCTTTCGTGATCTCTGATTTTGGGATTCCACCCATCATTGCTAAATCAGGAAACTTTTCTCTCGCTTTGACTACATTCATCCCCGCACTCACTTCAAACGGGAGCATTCCCGTGACACCTGCTTCAACGAATAGTGGAATGATATCCATACAGTCGCCATCCGTATCTACAAAAATTAAGTCAACCCCTTCGCTTATCAGAAAATCAGTCATCCTTTTGTAATAGGGCACCATAAATTCTCGTATCACTTTTGGGGATACCATGGAGCCACTTCCATAAGATATATCCTCCCAGATCTGTACATGATCTATCTCGACATCCTTGAGAACTTCAGAGAAGACGGCTATCCAAAGCTCTGTAAAAGTATTTAGGATGTCATGAATGAGATCGGGCTTGCGATAATACCATTTGAACAGGTTTTCGTACCCAAGCAGGTGGGCCGGTGTACCAAAAAACCCCTGGGGATATCCTCCAAGTCCCAACGGATAATCTCTATTGTGATAACTTGCAACCCTCTCGTTCCAATCTTCGGGCAGCCTATCCCTAATGTGATTAAAGGTGATCCGTTCTTCCTTCAACTTTTCCCAGCTGTTCCAGCCCGTAATAGGAGTTTCTCGCCACGAGGGTAAGGTAGCGGTCTCCTTCAGAAAAGTTCGAACCACTCCATCAATATCTCTATAGATTAATTTATCTTCCGTTTCCCGAATGGTTCGCACATCAAACATAGGATAAAACAACAAATTGAGATCCACCAATCTCTGTGTTTCATCCATGCCGGTACAATCTTTGACGTCGTTGTCCAGTGGAAAACCTTGAGTAGGCGTATAGAGACCTCCACCAGTTATGGCTATACCTTCAGGGTACTCCCTTTCACTTACATATGGATTATCACTATTCCATGCCGGTACATATAAGGATGCAGTTGGGGTAGTAATCTCCCGAGGTAGCTTTGGCGGATTCCTCCTCGGTAATCCTGCCCTATACCACCGATTAATTGTCTCCCCCCAGTATCCGAACTCCCATTTCATTGTCGGAACGTCCGTATTGAAATTCTTCATTGACTCCAGAAACCGCTGTCGAGTATTCATGGTATCTCCCCAATTTCTACTTTCACTCTGTTAATCCTACACCCTTGTGAGCAAGCAAAGACTCGATTTCCTCTAAGGTGGTATCTTTTTTGTCAACTTCCTTCACTATCTTGCCATGTGACATTACGACAAACCTATCAGCTATAGGATACACATGGTGAATATTATGCGTAATAAAAATCACTGAAATGTTTTCTCCTTTCATGTGCTTTACAAGGTTCAACACCTGGTCTCTACCCCTGACTGACAGCGCGGTTGTTGGCTCATCAAGAATTACTAACCTGGCTTTAAAGTACATGGCTCTAGCAATTGCTACTCCCTGTCTTTCTCCACCCGAGCAGAATCTAACCTCGTGATCTGGACTCGGAATATCTAGGCCCAATTCTGCGGTTAACCTCTCACTGATGGCTCTCATTTGCTTTCGGTCTAATACTTTAAAAGGCCCATAGTTATTAACCAACTCCCGGCCCAAGAAAATATTATCTGCTACACTTCTATCTTCTGCTACGGCTTGAGTTTGGTGAACAGTTTCAATACCTAAATCTCTCGCTTTCTCAACGCTCGAGATATTAACCTTCTCACCATTGATGAAGATCTCACCCCGTGTAGGCTTTAACACACCAGATATCATTTTGATCAGTGTAGATTTTCCGGCTCCATTATCACCAACTAAACCAACAACTTCGTCATGATCGATGGTTACATCCACTCCGGCCACAGCGTGAATATTGCCGAACCATTTATGAACATCATGCATCTCTAAAATTGGCTTTTCACTCATTCGT
>Ga0102934_1001070_pt1 | contig 18978 bp, 23 predicted proteins | sample SalPonR2_A_D1_MG_FD_78175 | JGI IMG/M metagenome (GOLD analysis project Ga0102934, IMG submission 78175) | Salt pond soil microbial communities from South San Francisco under conditions of wetland restoration - Salt Pond MetaG R2_A_D1_MG | ecosystem: Environmental > Aquatic > Marine > Intertidal... | reverse complement strand
TCCCTCGGCCCCCTCGCACAGCCTATGATTTATACCAAGTACGTTGAGTCTTGAGACAAGGATTCGGTGGAAGGGTGGCATTGGAGAAGGACTGGCTTGGGTGGTTTCAAAAAGAAGGAATGAGGGGAAACGAATAAAAGGATGCGGTTTGGAGTGCGTGAAATGGTTAAGACCCATCATAAACGTATTGCGAGATAGGCTCTGCGCCATCACAAGGATGGATTGCCTATAAAGATAGTAAATTGGCCTTTTCCTGCTCGTCTATCGCCCCTCACATTGGGCCTTGTCTTGGAAAGGATAGCGTCCTTACCTCCTCCCATCCCTGCACGCCCGCCCTACAGGATGAAAAACACACGCGCCGAGTTTCCCTCGGTTGCCCTGTCCTGGATGCCGCCTTTCGTGGAGGCCTTCCCGGCCATGGGGTTGTGGAAGTCAGCGGTATGGCAGGCGCGGGCAAGACCCAATTGATGCTCCAGCTCCTTGTTCAGCAGGTGAGGGACGCCGAGGCGGAGTGGCGACGTGCCAAGTACGCCACGCCTTTTGTGGCAGGCCGGTCTTTTTATCTGTCGACCGAAGGACCGTTGCCGGCGAAACGGTTGGCGGAGATGGCGGCCGCGACTTGTCCGGAGGACAGTGGCTTCGCCCAACGGGTGTTGGAGTCTGTAATTATAGTCGAAGCCAAGAACGTGGAAGACCAATTATATCTGCTGACCACTCAGCTTCCGTCCTTGCTGGCGGACGCTTCATTGGGGAAGATCCGGCTCTGCGTGATTGATTCCATGTCTGCCCTGTTTCGGGGAGAGTTCAGCTTGTCCAAAATGGACACATTGGAACGGGCGAAGATGATCTTTACCATGGCGAAGCAGATGAAACGGCTTTCGGACCGGTGGGGTCTGCCATTTGTGGTCACAAACCAGGTAACGGCTGATTTTGCCGCTGCCACCTTCGGGGTGTGGGAGGGGGGGAATGCCGACGTGGTGGGCGACGGGGTCCAGCCCGCCTTGGGTCTCTCCTGGTCGAACTGTGTGCATACGCGGTTTCTCCTCAGTCGCCGGGATGCGAACAACCGAATACCATCCTTCCCAACACCTGGATCGAATCCTCCCTCCAATCCCGCGACGGCAGATGCGAGAAGCACTGGCCAAAGCAGCAGATGGATCCGACACATGCGCCTCCTGCTCTCTCCCTCCCTCCCATCCAATTTGTCGTGTCGTTTCGTGTTGGAGACAGCAGGAGTGCGGGGGGTGCGGAGGACGGAGATGAATGAGGACGGGAGGCCCCGAGAGCGATAGGACACTGTTATATCGCAATGAGGGACATTGGCAAATTTGCCGCATCGATGGCATCGTTCGGTTGGGTCCTGTGAGAGGTGCCTTGCGAGAGAAGCAGATCGGGGAAGCGAGGGATGTGGGTGAGTGGCTACGCCAACGGGAGCAAAGAGTAAGGAGCATGGTGCTACGAAAGGTCAGGTCGTGCTGATTGTTGGACTGGAACAGAAGTTGCACGGCACCACAACAAAATGTGCTGATTGTGCTGCATTGCCTTGTATTAAGTCCCGTCATGTATGCACAATAGATGGAGGAATCACCAATCGATAAAACTGAGAATGCGGATGAAAAGAAGTTTGTTGGGAACACCGCTCCCATGCACTGCATGTAAGATGAGCTCAAAACGAATAAACTACCTGTCGTTGACTTCGCTTTGGGGCTTAAAAGCGTTTATTGAAGACCGCGTTTTTCCACGCGTCTATTGATACATGCATTCTTTTAAAAAAAAACACGCGGACAGCGTCTAAAGTTAACGCGAGTAAGCGAAGACGACGGCAGTGGTCTTCTTATGACTGACTGCCAGACCTGGAGAACAGTATCTATCACATTCTTGCCTTAAGTCTTTGGTCGTCACAAACGACGCCATCCCCTTCATTGGCCTCCCACCCATACATTGGAATCATCTTTCCCTTTCAAAAACTCACGCTAGACCCTAAAGTCACTCGGCAAACTGGCGTCGGCTGTCCTCCCCCCTTGCTTTCCAGTGCATGTGTCGATAAACGCCGAGCCGTTACGCGGGCCCTTCCCCCAAGGCCCATGCTGAGGACCCTGTCGCCCTTTTCTTGACGTTGCCTGCCGTTCCTTATATTTACCTTCGTCACGCCACTTGACGTCACTGATGTGCTATCGATGTATTTAATTCCCCCACTTAGGCATGACAAGACAAGAAAGACGGCTTGGAGTCAAAATTCCTCGACAATCAAGGTTGACCGTCTTTTCTTTCTTGCTCATTCCTGTGTTCCACGCCAAAGCTGCACAATCCCCACAACACGGTCGTGATTCGAAACCTACATGGGATATCTCTGGATTGGATTTCAAAGCTGCGAAGGAGGAGTTTTTGTCGGTACAGCCCGAGCCCTCCATCTATGGCTACGACGGCCTTCTGGACAGGATTCGCGCGACAGATACCCCGAACATGGTGAATAATGTATATCTTGACTGGACTGGTTCTGCTATCTATCGTGCTAGTATGGTGGATGCTATGGCTGAAGATCTAAAACAAAATCTGTATGGGAACACGCATAGCATTAATCCTAGCTCCATGCTTACAGAGCAGAAGGTTGATGCCGTTCGAGAACGTGTGGTTGGTTACTTCAACACCACTCTATCCGAGTACTCCGTTATATTTACGTCAGGTGCCACAGCCGCATTGCATTTATTAAGTGAGACCTTTCCCTGGTCAAACAGCAGCCGCTTTACCTACTTGGAACAAAGTCACAACAGCGTATTGGGGATTCGGGAGTTATGCTTGCACCATGGCGGAGACTTTTGTGCCCTGCGCGAATCGGAAGTGAACGTGGAGCACCCTGAGTCGTCGCAATGCAACGCTTGCGGGCATACGGATAAAAGTACGCCCACGTATATGGCGGCGGCAGCTGCGGCCGCGGCCACCCAAACAACTACGGAAGGCCAGCAGGACCAGCCTCTGCCCTACCACTTGTTCGCTTTCCCGGCCCAAGATAACTTTGCGGGGATTAAATACAATTTAAGCTGGATCGATCACATTCAGAAGGCGAGAGATATGTGCGGGAAGCGCGGGGATTGGCGGGTCTTGCTTGACGCGGCGGCTTTCGTTCCTTCGAGTCGATTGGATTTGGGTAAGTATACGCCCGACTTTGTGACCCTCTCCTTCTATAAGATGTTCGGATTTCCCACGGGACTGGGCTGTCTGCTGGTGCATAAACGCTCGATCGACATTCTTCGGAAGTTGTATTGGGGGGGAGGCTCCGTGGTCGTGGCCATGACGCAGGAGCCCATTACCGTGTTCAAAGGCAATCCCTGCGCCAAATATGAAGACGGAACCTTGAACTTCCTTTCCATTCTGGGTCTAAATCCCGGCTTTGATTCTTTGGAAGAGATCGGTATCGACCGGATCACCCACCACGTCTGGGCTCTGACCCTCTGGACTTACGAGCAACTCCGGGTATTAAGGCATCGGAACGGGCAACCCGTGGTGCGGGTTTACGGGAAGCACGACTTAGGGGACCCAAGGGTGCAGGGGGGCGTGATCAGCTTCAATGTACTGACGCCGGAGGGCACCTATATCGGCTACCACCACGTGCAAAAGCTGGCAGCCCGGTACCGGTTTCACGTTCGCTCGGGGTGCCAGTGTAATCCGGGGGCGTGCTTTGACTACCTAGGCATAAGCTACGAGCAAGTCAGCATGTTCTTCCTGAACAAGGATTCTTGCGGGGACGAAAAGGACGTGGTAAACGGAGGGACCCTGCCTTTGGGGGCCATCCGCATCTCCTTCGGCTCCTTGACCACCTTCGAGGACGTTCAGGCCTGGGTCGCGTTCTTGGAGGCCTTCTTCGTGGACTCGGGCGAGATGGCAGCCTTGGGGTTGGAGGAAGGGAGGAAGCGACAGGGGCTACAAAATCCCTGGGCGGCGAAGCCTTTCTTCGTCGAGCATACGGGGGCGGCTGTGGCGTAGGGGGAAGGGAAGGAAGAGGTCGGCAACGCGGGCACGGGGGGGTTCTCGGAAAATCAGACTGCTTGCTTGAAGCAAAAGAGGAGTCTGTTTATATGTCAACTAGCAACTCTATAAATGTGCTTCACACTAGGTAAATTCCAAAATAAAACAAGCAACTCTTGACACGTAGCACACTGTAACGCGGGTGCCGGCGCGAGGATTCACAGTCGTAAAATTTGTTCAATTTGCCCCCGCGCCCCCCTCTTTATTCTTTCCACCGGTTGCCACACGTCAAGCACCGGACGAACATGGTCATGGGCTCATCCGAAGATCGGGTCTGCTTGGCTTGATAGCTTGTCTTGTTCCCCTTGCAGCGCCCGCATGTGAAAGAGCCCCCCACGTCCTCAATTCCCAGCTGTTTTCGAATCTTGTCCGCATTCTTGTCGTGCCAATCCAGCAGATTTGCCTCGTAGGCCAAGGCTGCGGCGGCCTCTGCGGCCTGGCGATGCTCCTCGGGCTGCATTTCGTCCGCCTTCATTGCGACAAGCACGGCAGGCGCCACGTCGCTTAGGATAACACGCATCCGCAGATGCTCGTTCATGCCCAGGTTGTACTTGAGAGACCGAGCCTTGTCTCCGTACTGCTTTGCGGCAAGCTTGTGGTCCATCGCGTTCTGCATGGCCTGCTCTATGTCCACCGCCACGCGCGCTGCCCTTCCCGGATCCTCCTGGCCCTCCGGGTATTTGAGAAAGAGCGCCAGGAATAAATTTGCAATTTTCAGGCGTGAGGGCGGCAGCGAATCTTCCAATATAGCCGCTTCAGCACTGGTAAGGTGGGATAAGACGCTCGGGGGGTCCGCGGCTGATTGAGTCGGAAGGGGAGGAGGCCTGGAGGTGGAGGGGCCGGAGGAGGGCGGTGGGGCGTTCCCCTCCACGACGGGCTCTCCGTTTCTTGCCTTACCCTGAGAGCCACCGCACGTTAATGGACTGATGCTTGTGGCAGGGCCGCTGTTGACGGATGCTGTGGACAGGGACTCCGACGGGCGCCCGTTCGTTGCCTTCTCCCCCCCGCGGGTAGGGTCGGACGGGGTAGCCACAGCCCTTTTCCATTTCTTGAACAGAAGCGATGCACGTTCACACACGGATGCAAAGGCTCCATCGGCTTTGACAGCCTTGCATTTCTTGACAGCAAATCCTGCCTTGCTTTTTTTCAAGATGTCCACCGTCATATCAATGGTTTCCAGTTCTCCTAGCACGTCTCCTGCCAACGCTGCGTCCAGCCGTGCAGGCTCACAGGCTTTCTCCAATTTCACGGCTAAATCTGTGACCAATTCCGTCAATTTATTCGAAGATTGGTGGGATTGGGCCATCGCGGCGGACAATTTGATGCGCTGTTTGTGGGGACGATACACGCAATGATGGTGACCGTGACGACATTCAGCAGCCTAAAACTTGGCTAAAAAAGACATAGCGGCTAAAATCGGCTGCAACTCGAGCAAGTTCCACGTTGGCACAGTGAGATCGAGACAGTAAGAGGGCATACTGGCATAACGGGTGATGAAGCGTAAAAGTCGGCCAGAGGGATAAATCCTCCCCAGCTTCTGCAATGGAGAGGCTCTGGGCGACGATCCGTTGTTCTCTCTCCCATGATCCTACTGTCATCTACCATCGGGTTCCGAGGCCAATTCCACTTCCACACGATACGTCCCACGTCCCCGTTCGCACGGCATAAAAAAATGTCGGTTATGGAGTGCATGGCCCGGGTTTTCTGCCCGGGTTTTCCAGGCTGCATGAAAGGCGCATCCTTTCACTAGGTATTGGCTATAGTGACGTCCACCCTTCTCGGAAGCTCGAGAAGCGCGCCTTGGCCTACCAAGCCACAGATTCGCCTTGATTCCAAGGTCCCGTCTGCCATGTTGGAAGCCTCAATCCACCTTTTTTTAATATATGTACCCATTTTATCATTCTTTCAGAGCATAGGAGGCGGAAGGAGGCGGCAAAACTTCACACATGACGACTTCGTCGTTGTTCTTGCACCCCTCTCGCGTCGGTACTGCCCATGTGGCCAGCCTTCTCATATGCATCGGCGCCATCGTAAACATGCCCGGCGTCTTTGCTACAGCTGTAATTGGGAGTATGACACCTTCTTCCTCTGATCGATGGCCCCCCCAGCTTTTTGTGGCAGACCTATTGCTGTCCTCTGCTTTTTTGACAGCGGGATTTTTTTGGGTAAAGACGCCGGACATGACCCCGAAGCGCCTGGCCTGGTTACTGAGTGCCTTTAGTAGCTTCATCACCGCATCATTGAGCATGTCTGCTTTGTATCAGTTGTTCGCTCAGTCGTGGGTAATAGAAAACGTCCTATTTGCCGACGATCGTCTGAGTCGCTTCACGTCCACGTTCTTCATTGCCTTCCTAATCTTGGACTTGGCCTTAGGCATGCGGTGAGCTTGGTGGGACGTAAGACGAGTTGCGGGCAAGGGTGTGAACGGAGCTGTCGAGGATTAGGTTTTGTGACAGTCGGAAAAATGCGCAAGTGTTCGTCAAAGCTGTGCGGGAGTTTGCCAACGTGTGTCTTCAAAGCGGTAGCGGGGAGCCGGGTGTCGTGCATGTCGTGTTGGGATCTTTCCCTGCTTCATCTCTCTCACCTCCCCCTCACTCATCCACCATTTGCAGGTACTACCCATCCCAGATCCACCTGTTGAGCGGGTGGGTGCACCATTGCTTCTATCTGGGGGTCTTGGCCTGGGCCCTCCATTCCCACTTCTCCCTCGGCTTCTGCCTCTTTTTGCCCCTGGAGATCCCCACCTTCATCCTGGCCGTCGGCTCCATATACCCCCAGCGCCGAAGCGATTGGCTCTTTGGCATGACGTTTTTTATCACCAGGATTTGCTACCACCTCTGGTTGTTCGTCCTTGTGAGGGAGATCAAGGACCCGCGGCTGCCCGTGTGGGTGGTGATTGCGGTCACCTTCTGTCTGCACATATATTGGTTCGGATTATGGTGGAAAAGTTACAGGAGAAAATATTTGTTGGGGAAGGGAGGGAAGAAAGAGGGTGCCATGGATGGGAAGGGCGTGGCAGCAGCGGCGGGGGAGCAGGGTAACGAGGATGGGGGGAGGAAGAGCAAGAAGGAGTGAGAAAAGCATGGCTGGTGTAGATGCAGAACAAGGGAACCGGGGAGGAAGGCGGCACTGTGATTGCGTCGGATTCACAGGTGACAAGGGACCGCTTTCCTCTTCAGTGTCCACGCGTGGGCGACGGGCAGGGTCCGGGTTTTGAGGTGGATGAGGTGCATGTATCAAATCAGCATTTTTGAGCCAGGAAATGCGTGACTGCCGTAATCATGTGTGTGCAGACGCCAAAGAAAACGAGCAGGGAGGATGCTGGACTCGACGTCGCTCTCACCTGTGTCCACCAAGAGGGGCTTGAGAAGGTGGGGGGAGAAGCTCCTGTACACAGACATCGCACAAGGGATTAATGATTGAAAGAAAACAGAATCATTAACAGAACCTCAAGGGGGCTGGCGCCCATTGAATATGGAAGTGGAAGGAGAAATTCCCTCGACCTCGTGGGCGGCCCGCTTTGCTCGGCCTCCCTTGACCTGGACACCGCGTCCTATTTAACCACGCAACTTTACAAAGCATCCATGCACACACCCTGTTTCCCACTCCTCTTGACCCCTTTCCCAAACCACCGGGCCCTCGCACCCCCCTCCTGTCCTCCCTCCTCAGTTTTCATCTGTCCTCCAGCCTTATCGGAAACCCTTGCCCATCACCTGTGCCCGACCTTCCCTTTTTCACATATGTAACTACATCCCCCTCTGGCACCATCTCTCCCTCATATCTCTCCAGAACCCCTTCTTGCTCCCTTCAGAATCCACTGTCTCCGTCGTCGCCCTCTCCTTCCCGGATCCGCACGCCTTCAACGAACGCCCGTCGGCCCCGTGGAGGGGGTGCTTGGCGCTGTTCCAATTCTCTGCCACGTGGTGGCGCCTCCGGTTGCCGACCGCGGCGATCGGGAGGAGGGTCATGCCCACGCCTTGGAGGACGATGGGGGGGTGGTTGAGAAGACGGAGCGCGGGCGACAGGCGGAGGCGAGTGTATTGGAGGAGGAGGCAAATTAGAGGGACGAGCAACCGGCCTGGGCTTGGCGGGAGGCTGGGTCGGAGAGGGAGGGAGAGGAGGAAGGGAAGAAACGTGTTGATTGATGGAGGATGGAGGGGGGGGCGAGGGTGCCGGTCGGGTGAAGGGGGCTGGACGGATCTGTGAGGAGGAGGCCTGTTTTGGTTGCTGCTGTTGGTTCTCCGGAGCTTGTGGCCCCTGCCTAGAGGCTCGCAGGCCCGCACTTGCATCTGCCACCCGAGAAGCAGCATTCGATGACAAAGTGGAGGAGGAAAAGTGAGATTTTGGGTCTTGATAAGGGCTTGGGGAGCACGCATAGAGGGAAGGAGTGAGGACAGGCGAGGAAAAGCTGTTTCCATAGGGAGGGGGAGTGCCAAACCCAGAAGAAGGACCTCCAGACCCAGCATTTAGGATTGCTGAGGCAGCAGAACGGCGAAGTGAGCGGACTACTAAGAAAACGCTTGCGAGAACTATGAGAAAAAGACCCACCCCTATTCCAGCGTAAATGAAAGGCTTCGAGTTGATAGCTTCAGGCAATAAGGCCTCTACCTCTCCAGGTACCGATTCTTCGCCGGGTTTGGGGGGCGGTACGTATGCGGTTGGCCTGGCGGTCAATTTGGCATGCGTAGGAGCGAGTGTGGGGATCTTGGTCGGTAGCGGATCATTGAATGTCGGAGGCTTCGTTCGCGGAGCTCTTGTAGGGCGTGGAGCTCTCGTAGCTCGTACGGGCGTCGGCCTACGAGTCCTCGTCGAGGCAAGCGCCCGTATGGACTCCTCGTCTCTTCCGTAGCTTTTGTCCACCAAAGATAGCAAGACTATCCACAGGAGTAGGCAGCGGGCCAACCGGCAATCCCAATAAGGCATAGAAACTAGGCTGGACAGAAGAAAATTGATGTCATAGGAGTTACGAATACTAATTTCCTACTGTTGCATCGAACAGAAGGTAGGAAAAAACAATAACAATTTGAGTGTATAGTGAAGCTCTCACTTCCGTGGGCTCTTATGGACGATGCGGGGTGGGAGGGTTAGGTGAGCTTCCCAAATCAACGGAAGGAGTGCGCTCCGCATTAACGGACATTTGAAATTTCAAGCGAAACGGCACTTCAACAAAGACTGCCGGTCCAAATGAAAGGCTCATTTCATGTTGACGTCTGTCGATCGGTATGATGAATTGGCTCATAAAATGCGAGGCCAGAGTATCGAAGACTCTTCATTGAAAAGGAAGCGGCCTACTTCCTACGTACAGTGTCGGTTTGCTGGCGGAAACACTTGCCCAGTTAAAAATATTTTTTGTGCTTTGCATAGCTCCCTTTATCCATCAAAGTATATAGGACCCCTGCTTTCTTGTCCGCCTGACCCGGAACCATGGACAACTTATGGCTTCCCTGCGATACATCCTTTCCTTTTCCACATCTTTTTTAATATTTCTTTGAACACTATCCAATTTTATATAACCGCCCCGAATTGACCTTCTATACACTTTGAAATCTACACCATCCATTCAAATTTTGTTTTCCAGCTTGCTTGTGTCACTCCTGCTTCTCATCTTCTTCATCGCTATTAGTGGCCCGCCTCTCCTTTCTGCCCATCTTCGCAAGCTTTAAAATCCACTCACCCAACACCCAAATCACACTCAGCGCGTAAATCCACCCTAGACCTGGTTCGTCAACCATTGGAAGCCTTACCATGAGCTTGTCCTCAGGTTCACCGTTCCCTGTCACGACAGCCCGCGGAAGGCACCCCGTGTGGAGCACTAGGAAAGAGAGCAAATTTCGCACAGTCTTCACGCCTCGAAAACGGCCTCGAAGAAGGTTCTCTTCAAAAAGCAACACTTGAGGAAGCCCTTTCACGCTTATCTGTGCCACCAGCCCCGAGAAGTCCTTCCCCTCCCCCTTCAGGAAAAGGACATGAGGAAAAGCAGGAGCCACCTGCGTGACGCGGGCTTCTAGATGGTTGGAGAAAGGATCGAAGGGGGAGGAGGTGATAAGCAGCACCATGAACGGCCCAATAAGGAGAGACGGGTTTGCCTCTGCGCCCCGTCGCCCACCAAGCGAGGCTACCGCCCCCCGCTTCCTCTCCTCCCACACTGGCTGCAGGTAGGACAAGGACTCATCGTCCACGTACTCGAACATGCCCTCGTCTCCACCCTCAGGCCCCCCGAACTCCTCTTCTTCGGATACATACGACGTGGAGGGCGGTGTCGCGGAGGGGGGGGGGTTAAGGTCGCGCCTGGGGACGCGCTGTCGGCGCCTGTAGACACGGTGCCACCCCATAGTCCCGGGGTCGAGGCTGCGGATGGTGTACCAGGGGTTGGCCGCTGTCATCGTGTGGCATAATTTATGAGGGGAAAATGAGATTTGGACCACGGACAGGGTGTATCCACCGGCCTCTGCGGCTTCGTTGCCTCTCTTTCTCTTTCTCCCATTCCCTCTTTCGTTCTGTTTCTCTCTCTCGCTCTCCTTATTTTTCCGTATTCTCTCTTCCCCCCCTCTCTCTCTTCCTCTCTCTCTCTCCCTCCATCCCTCTCTTCTCACCCAAGCCTCCCCCAAGACATCCTCCCATCTAGACGCACCCACACGTAGCCAACCCTCTCACACACATAACTCTCACACGCGAGAAGCAATCCAGCAAAGCAAACAATATTAGAGTTCACCTCCTTCCCAACCCCATGTGGGCACCCAGGACCGCTTACATCGTTGAATTGCGGACAGAATTGGACGAATTGTGACATTTTCCCAGTACGGGGTTAGAGCAGGGGTGACATTTGGAAGGTCGTTGCTGTGGAGACGCAGCCAACCGGCCTCATGAACTTCAGGGACAGCTTGTAAAGTCTTGGGAGGATGCACAACGCGAGCCCAGACACGGGCTTCAATGGAAGGACAAAAGAAGAGGATGAAGAGCGACAGGATAAGGAGAAACAGCAGATTGCAAGGCGGACGCGGCAGGCAGGATGAGGAAGTGCTGCAAGCCGTTGGGGGGGCCCTGACCGCCCCTTCAACCCCACAGGGCATCAAAAGAGGCCCGAAGACAATATCTACTTTCCTAGAAAAGCCTTCAAAACGTGCAAGCAGTGTTATGAGTAAATAAATCGAGTTTTTTAGAAGTGCGGTCAGTGACGGCACCGGTATTGCTACGAGGAGCGATAGAGCCTTCCCCATTCCATGACGCAACTTAGACTCTGCCTTTGACACTTTCGTGGAATACATTATCACCGATGCACACTCCTCCACATAATAATACTAAGAGCACGTATATTCCTGTAGTGAGCGAAGCACGCCCCGTTTCATCGAACAAAGCTGATGACTCCCTCCTCCCTCAAAAAGACTCGCGCTCTCGTAGACGGCTGGCGACCTCCTTCTGTGTGGTGCTCCACCACCCCTAGCGTGTAGTAATAGTCCATCGAGTACATCGGCCCCCTGACATTTTTGCTCCTGTCATACACAGATCCAATCGTCGCACACATTCTAGAGTGGGCAGTCGGCGTGGACAAGCGAAGTATTGCAAGAAACGTGCCCTCTTTCGGACAGCAACCATGGTACGTCTTCCTCGCCCCCCGCGTGCGTTTTCGGCGTTTATGTAATCATTTGCCCCCCTCCCCTTACTTTGGCATTGAAAGAGGGTCATGGTCATGAAGGGTCACGAGCGGAATATCACCCGTGTGCTCTTCAATCGCGATGGAGATCTGCTTTTCTCCGCAGCCAGTGACAAAACCCCCACGGTCTGGGATACTGAGACTGGGGAACGTTTAGGTAAGTATGTCGGCTTAAAAGGGTTCGCTCTCCGCGCCCTCCCGTTCTCTGAGTGACGCTTTGTACATGGCTTGAGCTGCTCTCCTTACTCTCACGCAGCCAACTGGGGACTGGGAAATCAATAAGCCTTTCACGCCCCCCTAGGCGCTCTTCCCCTCCCTTGCATGCCCCTCATGTCTCTGCCGTCCTCTCCCCAGGTACCTACAATGGTCACTCGGGCTCTATCACAGATATGAGCGTTTCGTGGAACAGCAATCGATTAGTGACGGCCTCGGGTGATTGCCAGGTCAAGCTATGGAAGGTGCAGACGGGCGAGGAGCTGCTCACATACACGCATTCAGGACCCGTCCGAGGTGCCCAATGGGCCGAGGGCGGGGAGCGTTTTGCCACTGTGTGCGATCCCTTCGTTTCGCACAACGCCAAGATACAAGTCTTCTACGCCCCCGAGGACGCGGACCCCGAGAGCTTGAGCCCGACGCCGGAGGTTTTGATCGAGATCCGGAACCGGGAGGAGAAGCCGACCAAGGTAGGGAGAAGGGCATGATATTGAGGTTGAGGGGGGAGGCGGACATAAGGGGTGCCTGGTCTCGTATTGGGTGCTTTGTTCGATGCCATTCTTGTGCGCGCCAGCACGGTTGACGCGAGGGGGACCTTTTTTCTCTGACAGGTGTACTGGACACAGTTCAACGAGGATCTGCTGGTGGCGTACGAGAACGGGTGGGTGCGAAAGTACGATCCCAAGACGGGGGAGGAACGGACTGGGGAGGGGTCGAGTGCGAAGCTGCATGAGGAGAAGATCAACGCGATCACCTGGGACAAGCAAAAGATCTGCTTCATCACCGCCTCCAACGACTACCGATCCTGTTTAGTGGACGCCAAGACCTTGAAAGTCCTCCGGGTCTACCAGACCGACCGCCCTGTCAACGGGGCCGTCATCTCACCGATCAAGGACCACGTGCTCCTGGGGGGGGGGCAAGAAGCGCAGAGTGTAACGACCACGAGGGGTCAGGCGGGCAAATTCGAGACGCGCTTTTTTCACTCCATTTACGAGGAAGAGTTTGGGCGCGTGAAAGGACACTTTGGCCCGATTACGGCCGTGGACATAAGTCCGGACGGGCTAGCTTTCGTAAGCGGCTCTTTCGACGGCTACGTTCGCTTGCATTTTTTTGACGACGATTACCTGTTTATGCGAGACGAGGTTCCGGAAGAGTATTAGGAACGGAAAGTGAAGGGAGGGACTGGCAGAGAGGGGAGTAACGAGGTAGAGGGGAAGGAAGGAAGGGAGGAAGGGAGGAAGGGACATGTACAAAAGACGAGCGTTCCTTTGGCGGGGAGGAGAGATGGACGAGGGGCAGCGGGGCCCTCACTAGTGAGGGCGGTCATAAAGCGAAGAAGGCAAGGTGAAGGCCACGTCCGTGAGGAATGTTTGGATATCTCTGAGTTTTCGTTGTTCTATTGAGCAGAGCGTGGTGCCTTTATAAAATCTCACTGTACTGCACCCTTGATCACTCAGAGAGTTGTGTGAGATTACGAATGAGCTTATTTCTTCTTATGCTTATACACGAGAATCGTAAGTCTCTTCACATACTACCAGCCAAATCCCTACTTTGCATCCACTCGATCCTCCCCTATCAACCTTGGCCAATGCTTCCTCTTATCCGGGGATCCCTCGTCAAGTCCAAGTCCGCGTAAAGGTCAGCCTCCGTCCTCCGACAGATTTCCCCATCCCTTAGAGCCATGCCCTTCCCCCCTTTTCCGCCTTTTTTCCACAATGAACCTATCCAGGCTCTGATACCCTGCTGCTGCACCTCCCGCTGCTCCTGAAAGTAGCAGCGTGTATTCGGGTCGCCCATGCCGTCCGTCAGCCAGCAGGTGTAAGGGCACTTGTGGCTCAAGACCACCGCCATCCTCGCGGGGTCGAGCATGTTGGTCTTATCGCGCCAAGCCGCCGTATTCTTTATGGAGGTTGGGTAAATGGCGACGGTGCACGGAGGCATGTAGTAGTCGAACCAGCCTGCGTCTTTGTGCACGCCCCACAGCGTCTCATTCCCGCTTGAGGAATGCATGCACGTGGGCAAGGGAACCCCAGGGGCTTGAGCGACAACATCGCCCATCGTATACATTTTCCCTGGTGCGTCCAACCCATCTTCTATCCATCCCTCTCCTAGATATCGAATGTTCCTTACATTCATGCCGCCCTTCGCCTTCTCCCAGAACTCCCGGTCCCCTGGCGCGTAGGCTCCCACTGTTAATACCTCCACCTCCATTCCCTTCCCTCTCTCTGCCCCTTCCTCTTTTACTCCCCATTCCTTCGCATCGAGCCGGCCTAGGTACGCGCCCAGCATGGTAGCGATGACACCACCAACGCTGTGTCCGATCAGGGTCACTTTGTTCGGACTCCGCGACTTAATGTCCTGCAGTAGAGGTGGGAGCATCTCTTTGAAAAGTTGAAAAGCCCCTGAATGGACCTTCCCCTCAAAGTATGGCACGGTCTCGTTGGGCTCAGTAAACTCGTATATCGAGCTTGCGCGATATTCGTCTTGATACATAGTGCCCCGCATCGCCACCAGCACATGTCCATCTTTTTCTGTAACAACAGAGAACGGATTTTCCCGCCATTGACCGCCGACGGAGGTGGCATTTCGAAAGTGCACCGTCTGAGGACCCCACCCGGGTGCAAGAGGGTCGAGCAGCTCCTTGTCTTCCGCTGTGTCGGTCGCGTAGGCGTAGAATGTATCATACATGCGGTAGACGTAATAATACGAAGCCTTTTCTGCGCGGATGGTATCCTCATCCACAAACCAGGCGTCACATCCCTTTAAGTCCTTCCAAGGGCGAGGTAAAGTCCCGTCAGGGTTTTGAGGGTACTCTTGGGTAGTTTGAATGCGGACACTAGGCAGGTTAACGGCTACAATAGTCTCAACAAAGTCAACGATGGGACAAACAGCATTGACACTGACAAGAAACTCTATGACACCCGCCCAAGGAAAGAGCTTGCTAATGCCTGACAGATGTCTTCTGTAATTTTCAAAGGCGGCGACGAAATGTTCCATGACCAAGGAAGTCGCTGTGATGGCTTTATCTCCTATTCCACTGCCCTGCAAGTTGCTGTCTATTGAAGCGTTGCCAGAAGCTAGCTCGAATATAAGAGATACGTCCTCTTGTGTCAAGCTCTTGGATGCAGAATCATCATGGGTAGGTCGTTGAACACCATGCGTGTCAGCGTTGGCGTTTGTATAAAGAGGTTTTATGCTTCCATCGTCCCCAACCGAAACGCTTTCGTAGGCAGATCGCGGCTGACTATCACCATAATTACTTCTTGCAAGGGATTCAGGAAATTCGATACCTGGATGTGATTCTTGTGTTGAATCCTCTTGTTGCAGCCGCCCTTGAGGTCGTAGGAGCGCCGGTGGCTCTCCCGAAGCGATCGCAACAGCACTGAATGTTCCCAGAAGAAGCACAGACGTTTTGGCAATGTTGACCATGACGTTAAGAGCTTGATTGAATTCGGTTGATTTTAGACTCGAACACTCCCTAGTAAAGTGCTTATATACCGTCTTTGAAGAAGTCCTCTCAGAGCTTACCTGTTGAATAGAGCAGGTCGATCATTATGTCATGCCAGGGGAGAAAATATTAATTGTGTATGAAAATGTTTGTAAAATATCTTAAAGTCCCATCGATGGCGTAGGTCCAAATAAGTGGCGTTTCTTTACGACAACACTAGGAAGCGTAATGATTTCGAACCGGCAAAATCCGTTAGGACTTAGACTTTGAATTTGAATTCCAAAAATCTGAAAAAAGAGGGAGGATGTTTTCGGGTTATCACTTCATGCGGATTCGAGTGTGTAGACGTAAGAATATGAAGATACAAGAGTTTTTCGACTTAGACGAATATAATGATTAGAGTCTTGTCCCCTTTTGCGTTTTTTGCGAGGTAATTTTCGGGTGCGGGTGCGATCTCGAGCTATCCGTCACAATGAAATCAACACCCCAAGTCATGAAATCGACAGCTTTTGTAAGCTTTGCATTGTTTTGAGCAACAATTCCAGCTTCTCAAGGAACTTAGCCAAGTCACGCAACAAAGGACGTGCTGTGGCATTTCATAGTCCTGACACACAAACCTCATCAACCATGTCAATGAACCAACATTTACAGTAGGATACAGACCCAACAGATATGATCTCACCACGAGTCGCACGATTCCTTCAACACTAAAATAAAAACGCGGAGGTAGCTCTCATTTTTCTTTGTTTAAGCAGTATGGCGTTGTCTGTTTTTCCTTAGTATGCTACAAATCCGTGGACTACCACCCCAATTCAGCCCTGGCAAAACCATATCCTCATTTATATTCGATATTCAGCAGAATCCTTAGGCATTATCAGCAGCATTGTCGGCAGGTGGCGAATTGTCAAGCGCAGACAAGCGTCGGAAAGCGGGTCGCGGTAGCTACGACGCACTCCCACAGAAATTGGCATTTCATAAGATGCACATCATGCTCCCGGCGCCCAACAAATCTTACTAGTCGCCTTCGTTTGCAGAGCTGCACCACCGACAAGGCTTGTCGTCTTCACCCATCTTCTGGTGACCGCCCTGGGACCAGTATAGCGATGTTGTTACCGTTCAACAAGATCTGATCTAGTTTATGCGCGACTTTTCCCTCCGGAGTCACTTCGTACTCGGTAACATCTTCCAAAACCATGTTCACGTAGTCGTCGAAGCTCTTCAGGGTTCCCACCAGCTCTTGGTCGCCCTTCATGATGACCCACAGGCGAGACCCGATGCATTTGTCCACAAGCTCAAGCGGCAGCAAACGCCCTGCCATCTTGACCACACCAGCGAAATTTGCCCGGCACTTTTGACTGTTTCAAGCGTGTCGAAAATGTACAGGGAAAGAGGTGTTGGGGTTCACAGGTTCTTCCACCCAAGTATTATTTCGGGTGGCGGGAGTCCTCTGTTGTCGCCAAGGAAGGATACATCATAATGATGCTGACGAGCCGTAGCCGTATTGCTGAAAGCGCCGTCGAAAGCATGATAATGACCACTCGTTCCCTTCGCACAGCGCTTCGCTTATACATTTCGTTGTCTTCTGTTGCAACATACGTGGACACGAATACCTTGATTGTGTCCGATTAATACAAAGGAGCAATTCGTACTGGCTTTGGTCGCCTTCGCCCCCCTCCGTCCTTGCTTCAAGGAGAGGAGCCTACTGAAACCCGTTGCCCCCGGATTTTCATATCGCGTGCAAGATTTTCAATCCTCATGCGTTTTTTCTCAGGATGAGGGGTTAAAAGTGTGAATACAATTCGCGTGATAAACGTTGCAGCATACGTTGAGTGGCGCGACGTTTGCTTCAGGCGGCATTATCATCCTCATCTGAGTAGTGAACACCCAGCACCACAATCTCTCTTCCACACGTTTCTCCTCTCTCTGTACAGCGGCATTGCTGCACGGGCAGCACGCCCTTCGACGCAGTCTGCCAGTAAAAAGGAATCTTCTGCGTGTGATTTGACAGATCGAGATCAAAAGATAGGACCCCCGCGGCCAGACGCAGCAAGCAAAGTGCGGCTTGTCAGATTGAAGCGCGTGGGGCCAGCAAGGGTGGTGTGAAAAGGCAAACACGACTTTCCCTCATAAAATGACTGAAGATGCGGACTCTCAAGAGACAACATTTGGCTTGCATGAATTCTGGAGCTCGTTGGACGAGCAACAAAAGCAGACTCTCTTGGCTTTGCGCAAGGTAAGGGGATACGTGGCGTACCACAAGCGGAAGTTAAAATTGCGGGAGCCATAACGTGGCGATTTGTGTTCAAGCACCTGTTGCTCTCGTTTTTGTTCGAGTCAAGCACGCTTATTATAGTAACATGTCTTGGGTTTTCCTCCTTTCCTCCCCTTGTTTTCCTTTTTCCGCGTGCGCTCTCCCGTCTCACCATCTCCTCGTCGATCACGCGCCCCGCCGTAATTAGGACACGATATGTAGCGCCATAGAGTGTGCCACTTGCCGGGACCTTTTGGCCGCCTCTTTGAAAGATATTGAGAAAGCGCAGCAGTATGCGACTGCTTATGCACAGAAGCACGAAGAGGCCGAGGGCCTGGACGATTATGACTTGGGCGGGAGCCTAGGAAGCAGCACGGGAAGCGCCAGCACAACGGGCACGAGCGCGGGAAAGCGGGGGGGGGGGGCAAGCAAGAAAGGGAATGGCATCGGCGGACCTCTCCACCCGCCATCCTCCCAGAAGGGGGCCCTCAGCCCCGCCCTTTTTCGGTCCGCTGGAGGTGTCTTCCTCCCGGGCAAGTGGAGCCAGGCAACGCTCTCTCAGTGGGCGATGGGTCTGCACGCGCCCTCATTTCCAGGCCCGGCTCATCTGCCTTCCTTCTCCAGCGCTTCCTCCCGGCCGGCGATCGAGGCGCCGCGTCCTCCCTCCCCTTCAGCGTCCGCTTCCCCCCCGCCCGAGGACAGTCCCGTGGGCTTCACCTCCTTCCAGAACGGAAGCTTTGATCTTCTCCCCAGCCAGGCCCTGGAGGCTTTGCTCCTGGACGAGGAAAGGGGGGAAGAGGGTGGGGGGGAGAAAGAGAAAGCGGGCTCGGAAAGCCCCTCGGGACGCGCCCGCCGTCGCCCGCGGAGTGCGGGGGATGGGGTGGGGAGGGAGGGGGAGAAGGAGGACCTTCCCTGCCCCTTCTGCGCGGACAAGGTCTTTGTCCGCTTCGTGGACATGCTCACCTACCCCCGCCCGGTACGCAAATTCAGCATGCTTCTGCCCAAGAGGATGAGGATTGGGGCTCTGCGGGAGATGTTGTGGCGCGAAGTGGGCCTGGAGAAGGAGGCGCTCCTTGAGGTCCGAATACGGAATCGGCGATTGACGGCGGGGCAGGGGGATGCGGGGGGAGGGGAGGAAGACACGCTGGAGGCTGTGGGGGTCCGAGACGGGGTGCAGGTGGTGGTGAGTAAGGTGCTGGGGGGGGACGGGGAGGAGGGGGACAAGGCGGGCGTGACCGCCAAGAACAAGCAGTTTGTGGGGGATCTGCTGTTTGGGCAAACCGGCAAAGGGGAGGGGAACGAGGGGGCGGAGGAAGAGCGAGGGGAAGGAGGGGGGGGGGGCGGAGGTACGTCGAGGGGGGCAGGCGGCAGTGCCAGTGCCAGTCGCGCCCG
>Ga0102934_1001069_pt1 | contig 18979 bp, 10 predicted proteins | sample SalPonR2_A_D1_MG_FD_78175 | JGI IMG/M metagenome (GOLD analysis project Ga0102934, IMG submission 78175) | Salt pond soil microbial communities from South San Francisco under conditions of wetland restoration - Salt Pond MetaG R2_A_D1_MG | ecosystem: Environmental > Aquatic > Marine > Intertidal... | reverse complement strand
GAGCTGCTCCCCAGTGCCAGCACCGTCGTGCAGCGGGTGCCGTACCGCTCGGACAGGATGAATGGTGACGACAGGAATCGCTCCATCTCGAGCCCGACGCCCGTGTCGGGCAGGGCCTCGTCAGTGCCGGGCGTGGTGTCGTACATCAGATCAAGGGCCTGATCGGCGCTGAACGGGTGCGACTGAAGCGCCGCCAGCCGTTCTGCGATCCGCGCCGACTTCGGCCAGGCCTCATCCAATGCGCCGTTCGAGACGGCATGCACGCCGGGAGCGACTTCGGTCAGCTCGGCGTGGGAGGAGGCAAACCACACCGAGTCGGCATCTCCGACAAGCAGATTGAAGGGACCGTAATCGGCGCGCTGCGCCTGGACCTGCCGCGCATGGTCGGCAGGCGACAGCCCGCCCTCGAAGTAGGCCAGTGGCAGCTCCCCGCGTGATCGCCGACCGCGCGGCGACTGAGGGTCGCGGACGTTGGTGACCGCTGCCCATCGACCGTCGCGGGCAACAGCCAGCCAGGTGCCTCCGGCCTGCTCGTCGCGACCGGCCAGCACCGATGGGTTGCCCGGCCACCAGGCCATCGGGCGCGCCGGACGGGCATGAAACTCGTCCCGATTGGCGGCCAGCAGCAGCGGTCGCTCGGCATCGGGATCGAAGGCGAAGGTGATGAGGCACATCGGGACAGGATCAAGGATCAAGGGGCGAGGATCAAGGGTTCAGGGTTCAGGGTTCAGGGTTCAGGGTTCAGGGTTCAGTATGGACGAGAACCCTGGGGCGGTTGATTCTGGGGGTACACTGGAGTCGACTGCCAAGGGGCTTTGTTGGATAGGAGTGAGCGGATGGATTCCAGGTCGTTGGGGCTTCTGGGTGGTGTTCTCGCGGTCGGGCTGGTGATCGCTGCGGTGATTACCGGCTCGGCAATTCGCGATTTTCGGATCAGCGACCGCTTTGTCGAGGTCAAGGGTCTGGCCGAGCGGGAGGTGGCAGCGGATCTGGCGATCTGGCCGATCGCCTACCAGCTCTCCGCCGGCTCGCTCGATGAGCTGCGCCGAGCGATCGAGGACGCCGACGAGGCGGTTGTTGCCTTTCTCAAGCTGCGCGGATTCACCGACGAGGAAATCACGCCAAATCCACCGCGCATCACCGATCAATGGCTGTATTCGGTAGAGAATCAGCGCCCGGCCAATCGCTACACCGCTGAACGCAGCCTGACGCTCAAGTCGACCAGTGTCGAGGCCGCACTGCGCGCGCTGCAGGAGTCGTCCGAGCTGATCGGTCAGGGCGTGGTGCTGACACCCAACTGGGGCCAGGCTGCGCAGTTCCTGTTCACCGGCCTCAACTCGATCAAACCCGAGATGATCGCCGAGGCCACTGCGGATGCAAGGCGGGCCGCCAATCAGTTCGCGGCTGATTCGGAGGCCACGATCGGCCCGATCCGCTCGGCCCGCCAGGGCTTCTTCTCCATCAACGAGCGTGATCCCTCGACCCCGGAGGTCAAGGTCGTTCGCGTCGTTACAACGATCGAGTACATCCTCGAATAAGGCAGGAACAGCCCGACATCAGGCCGCGATCGCAGCCGCTCGATGTTCGGGGTGAGGTAATACTCATGAACGGCGCTGCGCTCGCACGCGCCCCACTGCAATCAACAGCATCAGCGCAATGACCAGAACCAGGCCAACGCGGCTGTTGAACAGCGGCACCGGGATCATGCTGATCGTGATCCCGAATCGGCTGGTGTTGTCGCCCGGGTTGCCGTCCGGACCACTGGCACCGTCGTCAGCGATCGTCGCCACCAGCGCCACATTGCCGCTGCTGGTCTCGACGATATAGCCAAGCGGCTCGCTATCCTGAAGCCCGGCCGCCATGGCGCCCACTTCCCAGACACACTGGCCTTGCCCCTGAGCACATAGCCAACGGCTTCCCGTGGCCGAGTCATTGATGACCGTGCCTGCGGGAATCGCTGCGGTCACGATGGCACCACTCGTATCCTGATCTCCCCGATTGCCGATCTGCAGATCGAAGTTCAGCCGCTCTCCCGGGCCCGCCATTTCACCGGGCGAGCCGATCGGCTGAAGATCGACAAACAGGTCGGGCGCAGCGTCGACGGCAATACTGCCCTCGACCAGGACCGGATCGGCGCCCAGGGCCGAGACCGAGGCGCTGAACAGCAGTGTTTCCAGGCCGACGGGAATGGGATTCGGTAAGCGCACCGGGAATTCCAAGCTCAGCTCGGCTTCCGGGGCGAGTTGATCGACCGGCAGCGTGCAGATCGCACCCGCTGTCTGATCCGGATCGCAGTTCCATGCTGGCGTTCCGGCGCCCGGTTCGAGGACCGCGCCCGCGGGCACCGTCGCGCTCAATACGACCTCGTCGGCTCGAACGCGCCCGGTATTGGACAGATCAATCGTCGCCGGCAGGATGGAACCCGCTGTGGCAGCGCTGCCGCCGTCATCGATATTCAGGACCAGACGGGTTTCGGCATCCGGGCCGGTGAACAGCTCGCAGACCTCGGTGCTGCCGTCTGCGCCAATGATCTTGCAGCCGGTGGCGATACACAGGTCGGTCTGTCCGTCGCTGAACTGCAGCGTGGCGATCAGGCTGACACCGAGATTCCAGCTGTCGCTGCCATCCAGCGGGATCTGTACGATCGGATTCTCGCTGTCGGTCGCGCTGAAGACGAATTCGTTATCGGCATCTTCCCAGGCGTAGCTGAGGACGCTGGCACCCTCGGGGGCCTCGATCACGGCCTGCAGCGGCACCTGGATATCCGTCGTGCCGAAGACGGGCTGACCGACCACGACCGAACACTCGGACACCGGCGGCGAGACCGGCGGTCCGACCTCGATGGTGAAGGGCTCGCAGGTCTGTGCACCGTCGTCGTCGACCAGGCAGGCCTGGCCTGCATAGCTGCCCAATTCGCTGTAGAGATGCGAGACGGTCAGGGTGCCGCGCATGCTGCCCGACGACGGCGGGCCGATCGGAGACTCGGTCGGAATGATGCCCGATTCGGTGGTGCCGTCGCCCCAGTCGATGCTCGCCAGGTGCGAGTCGGCAGCGCCGCCATCGATGTATTTGAAGTCGGTCGTCGAAATCTGTCCCAGGGCGATCTCGAACACGTTGCCGCCTCGCACCGGATCGGTGACGATCAGGGCCAGATCGGTGAACTCGGCAGCCACATTGACCACCGTCACTTCGAAGCTCTGCTCGATGACATCGCCGACCAGCGGCTCGATACTGACGGTCACCGTATAGACGCCGTCGTCCGCCCAGGCGTAGGCACCTTCGACGACCGCATCGAAACCCTCCGGTGCCAGCGCAACATCGAGCCGGTAGTCGTCGCCGTACTGGATACGTGCCGTGCCGGTGGTCATTTCCGGTGCCGTGACGCGGGCGATCAAGGCATCGAGAAACGCTCCCTCTTCCAGGGTCTGATCACCAGCCAGAAGCTGCAACGTCGGAATACCCGCATCGATGTCATCAACCACCAGCTCCCGGGTGTTTCCGGCGACATCGCTGGTCTCGACGGTGACGCTCTGATCAAAGCCCGAGCCCTCCAGCACGACCGGGGCGGGACAGACATCCACGCCTGACACTGCATCTGTGCAGGTGAACTCGATTGTTATCGGCAGCGCCCGAACGCCGTCCGCATTGGGAGCGGGGGTGATGGCCGCTTCGATCTGCGGCGCTTCGAAGTCGATCCGGATCGGGCCCGCGTCCAGGGTCACTTCGTTGTCGGCCAGGTCGACGGCCGTGGCCAGGGCCGCCACATCGGCACCCTGTTCGACCAGTTCGATCGGCTCCGGACAAACCGCCACGCCCGACAGGGCATCGCTGCACTCGACGCTGACCGTGACGGCATCGAGGTGCCAGCCCGCCGCGTTCGCTTCGGGTTCAACCGTGAAAGACATCTGCGGCGGCGTCAGGTCGATGTTGATGTCGTCAATCAGCAACGAGGTTTCAAGACCGGCCAGGTCGCGAGCCGTGCCGCTGACCGACTGGGCGGCTCCCTCACCGCTGACCGTCAGGGTCGTCGGACACGCATCGATCCCTGAATGCACGTCCGCGCACACGAAATCGACCGTGACGGGCGCGTTCGTCCAGCCATTTCCGTTGGCCGGCGACCGCTCACCCGTGATGTCGGGCGCAACGGTGTCGACTGCCACGCTCTGCGGCAGGGTCGAGGCATTGCCCGCCAGGTCGCGTGCTCGAGCGACGATCGGCGCACTGCGACCGTTGTCCGCGACAAGCACGGAAGCCGCCGGTGAGCAATCAGCCACGCCGGATGTCGCGTCAGTGCAGTTGAACGACACGGACACGGGAGAGATGAACCAGCCGTTGTTGCCCGGTGTGCCGGCCAGCAGCGGCACGATCATCGGCGGCGTCGCGTCGCGGTTGACCGTGATGGTCCGGCTGGTGCTGCCGCCATCGCTGTCGGCGGTGCAGGTCCGCGCCTGTGCGGCCCCGTCGCCGTTGATGCCGATCTGGCCACAGCCTGTGGTGGTATTGAGCGTACCGTCCGGATCGAAGGCGGTCCAGTCGACCAGCACATCCGACACGTACCAGTCGTTGTCGCCGAGCACTCCTTCGATGGCAGCATCGACCAGCGGCGGCGTTAGATCGATACCGCAATTGTTGTCAACCAGCAGCTCGGTGTTCACGGACACCGACGTCGCGTTGTTGGGGACAAGCGGATCGATGGCATTGGCGCCGACCCGTGCGCTGTTGAACAGCAGCGTCCCCGGTGCCACACGGCATCCGACCTCGGTTGCAATCGCAACACCCCGCTCGATCCCGGGTGAGAGTGTGCCCAGCCCGCAAGTCACGAAGCCCAGCGGCTGCTCGAAGCACGGCTGCATGCTGTAGACCACGCCCATGCCGGAGCGGCCAAGCTGGCGAGCGCCCTGGTTGGCCACGATGACGCGATCTCCAAGGACGGCCAGTCCGCTGCTGCCAAAGCCATTGTTGTCGGCCGGGTCCGCGGGCGCGAATCGCTCGCCAGCCTCCCACTCTGCCCCATCAAAGCGCAGCAACAGGGCGCGGCGCGCGGAAGAAATCACCGCGAGATCACCGTCCAGGGCGACGCCGCCTCGGACGCTGTCGACGACGAAGTCATCGGTCAGTACAAAGCCGCTGCCACTCCAGTCGAAGGCCAGGAAGTGGCCGGGCGGACTGCCCGAGAACGATTCCTCGCTGGCGATCAGGAGTCGATCGTTCTGCATGGCGATGCCGCCAAGGGCAAAGCCGCCGCTACTCCCGGGCACGGCATCGCCTTCGATGCTCTGCACAAGTGTCCAAGAACCTGTGTTTTCATAGATGCTCACGGAGGCCACCGGAATGATATCGCCGCCGTCCCCGTTGGACACAGCGATCCGACCGTTGGCAATCGCGACATCGCGACCGAACAGGCGGTTGCCCAACACCGGATCCTCGGTCAGCTGCTGCACTTGCTGCCACTGGCCGGACAGATCACGCTCGAAGACGTAGGCAGCGCCATCCCCGAAGGCACCGGCAACCATCACGTTACCCTCGATGGCCACGCTGACACCCACCTGGGCGTTGGTCGAGGATTCTGGGGGCTGCAGCAGAGTGACCTCGGTCCAGGTATCGTCCAACGGATCGCCGGTGCCCTGACGGTCACGTTCGAACACATAGACACCGCCCGGGCGCTGGGGTCCTCGGCCCGGCGCGCCTACCACGAGGGTGGATTCATCGGCCGACAGGGCGACGGCGTCGCCGAATCCGTCGTTGAGTTCGCCGCTGCTGGCACGGATCTCTACCGGCGCCGGCACCCAGTCATCACCGATCAGGTAGAACACGTAGACCGCGCCTTCATCAACGAGACCGATGCCGGGATTGCTATCGGCGCTCTCGGCACCAACAGCCAACGTGTTCCCGATCGCCGCGAGATCGCTACCGAAGGACATACCTTGTCCCTCCGAGCTGAGATCGAAGGGCAGCAGCTCCTGCGAGACATTGCCGTCGGCAACGCCGGTCAGACCGCCCTGGCCGTCGCGCGGCAGCTCGATGGTGACTGACACACCGCCCGCCGTGTCTGGTCCATTGTTCGTGACCTGATAGCCGAAGCTCACCGGCTCACCGATGCGGGCCGGCGATGGATCGGCTGACCCGGTGATCGCCAGATCCGCCTCGGGAATGATCAGTGAAGGTCCCGTGACGCAGGTCTCGGCGCCATCATCGTCCGTCACGCAGACCACCGAGGTGCGCGTCCCGGGGGTCGTGAAGCTGCGGTTGGCCGAGCCGAAGGCGTTGCCGACCAGTGGCCGATCGCGTCCCGGCGGCCCGAAGGGAAAGGACTGGATTTCCAGGGTCTGGGTCAATCCGTCCGCGTCCCAGATCAATTCGGCCATGTGGCTGTCGGCAACGCCCGCATCCTGGAACTCGATCGCGAACTGGAACTCGGCGTCCAGACCGCCGGTCGCGGGGTCCGGATTCAGGATCTGCTCGCTGTTGACCGAGTTGATCTCGGGCGCGACGTTGCTCACGCTGACGGTCACGATCTCGCAGGTGGTGGCCCCGTCGTCGTCGGTGGCGCACACGCGGACCGGGTAGTCGCCGTTGTCGGCGTAGATGTGGGAAAAGGAGCCACTGCCGCCGCCGCGATCCAGCTGAACCAGCTCCGTCGGCGTGCCGTCCGCCCAGTCGATCACGACGGACTGCCGGTCTTCGACGCCCGCATCGGTCACGGTGAACGGAATTTCGACCTGCTCACCCTCGGCCACGGCCGCGCCGGCCACCTGGACTTCCGGGGCGACATTGACCACCTGAAAGGTGAAGTCGCGGCGCGCCTTGCCTGCATCGAAAATCCCGGGGGTTTGATCGAAGGCTGAAATGATCAGGCGATGGGCGCCCTGCTCGATCAAATCGACTTCAAAGGTGGCGTCGGTCTGGCCCTCGGGCGCAAGCAGAAACACCACCGGCGGTGAGACGACCGAGCGACGAAACAGTTCCAGTTCCGGCCTGAACAGGTCGCCGTCAGGATCAAAGGATCCGGTGGTCGTGATCGTCACGCTGGATCCTTCAGGCACCGGAGCGGTCGGCACACCCTGGATCATCAGTTCCGGCAGAAACGCCGGATCGTGGGGAAGCGTGGGGCCGGGCACGGTCGTGAAGCCGGTCAGGCTCCATGGCGGTCGGTTGTTGTCGAACAGGCTCGAGTCACGCAGCGTCGCCAGCCCCTGACTGAAGGTCTTGAGAGGGCCCACGCCGAAATTGATCGACGGCGAATAGATGGCCGGATACCAGCAGGAATAGCCCGGCCAGGGCTTGCAGATCGGAATCGGAGAGGTGCCCACGGCAATGCCCCCGAGCTGGAAGCCCCCTTCCAGAATTCGCTCGACAAAACCGACCTCATAGATCAGCTCGGAGTCGTTGGCGAAGGTATTCGGGAGGGTGTATCGGGTCTGGATGCCGAACTCTTCCGGCGGCGAGACGAACAGCAGGTTCTCTCCCCAGGCCAGCTGGATCGTGCTCGCGTTCCCGCTGCGCAGCACCGTATTGGTTCCACCCACGACCACGCTGTAGTCGATGGCAAACGGGAAAGTCAGCTCGAGGGTCGGATTGGGCGTGAAGGTCAGCGTCTGGCGCAGACTCAGTCGATTACGCACGTCGATGTCAAGGCCGTCGATGAACGCCGAGGCCGCTCCGTTAGGACCGAAATCCTGGGAATAGGACAGCGGCGGCACACCTCGTATCTTGCTCGCCCAGAAATCAAGATCGACTTCAAGGTCGACAAAGGTATCCAGACGACTGGCAATCAGCGATCGATTATCGGCTCCGAGCTCGCTTTCCGTGGGGAACCCGGGCAGGCCAAGACAACCACTGACACCCGACTTGTCGTAAGGCGGGCTGAATTCTTCGATTTCGATCTTCCGCGCCGGGCAGTTGCCCTGGAAAAGCTGCAGGAACTCATCGCGCACCGGACCGGCCACCAGCCGCTCCAGACCCACGGGCAGCTCGAAGACAAGCTGCCGCGCACGACCGTCCTCGAAGGATGTACCGGGCGGCAGGGGAAAGCCCCCGTCCCCGAAGCTGTCGAAACCGATTGACGGCAGGGTCGCGCCAACGCAGTCGAAAACACACGCCGTACCGCCAGCGCTGGCGTTGAGACCCAACTCACCCCACAGACTGAGAAGACCGGCGCTCAGCTCACCGGTGGTCGACAGATTGGATTCGAGTTGTGGAATGCCGCTGAAGGTGATGCGGGAGAGTCTGTTGGGACGAAACCCGTTCACTCGCGGACTGAGGGTTCTCATCAGGGCCGAGTAATCAACCGTGGCCTGACCGCCATTCATGCCGCGGATTCCGAAGAAGATGCCGGCGGTGCCGTTGGTTGACGCATTCACGGAACCGCCAAAACTGCCGAAGGGGGAGAACTCCGTCACGCCATTCGCCCCGCCGGAGAGATTCCATCCTTCCTGGAAAATCCGGATCGTGGCGTCTGCCGGCCTGGCGTTGCCCGGCCCCCAGATATTGGCCTGGGTCGAAAATGCAGACACCTGCTCACAGAACAACCCGACCGGCGTATCGGTGCAGTTCGCCTGCGCGTTCGATGACGTAGAAAAGGCGATAAGCAGGACGCCGGCGACAGCGGGCAGCCCTGCAAGAAAAGAAGGCGGCCGCACAGACCGGAAGCGAGTTGTCATTTAGTCTTGTTTGCATCGCTTGCGAGAACGGAACAACCCATCCCGTTGCAGATCGCGAACGACGCTTCCCCTTTTATTTTTGATTTTTTTACGGTAACGGAAACGGACAACGATCGCAAGGAATCAAGGTGTAGCCTCGCCCATCCGCTGCCCCAGCCGGATCGCAAGGCCTGAGGCCGCCAGCAGCGCCGCGCCGAACAGGATCAGCGCGATCGGCCAGCCCAGGGTATCGGCGAAGTATTCCTCGGTGTAGTAGCCCAGGTAGCCGAGCAGAACAATCACCGCCAGGGCCAGCAACGCGCGGCGGCGAACCAGCACGCTGATCTGGACCAGGGCAGCCCCGATAGCGATCAGCAGCAGATCGAACGGGAATCGACCGTCGACCAGGCCGAAAGCGCCGATCGCCATCGAGGTGCCATAGGCCCACCAGGTCAGACCGCAGAGCGGACGAAACACGGTGCGCTCCAGCGACCAGCTGACCAGCATCCCCGAAACACCCATGACCAGCGCCACCCACTCCCAGTCGACATCGAGTCGGGCACACAGGGTGATGAAGGCCAGGGAGGTGAACACCATCAATCCCAGCAGCAGCTCGAGGCGCTTCTGCCAGACCAGCAGCAGGGCGAACTGGATCGCCATGCAGCCGAATACCAGCATCGCGTGGATTTCAGTGGGTCGATCGGTGATGTACTCATCGATCGCCACGAACAGGCCCCAGGTCTGGAGCCAGCCGGCCAGAAGAAAGAAGATCGATGCGGCGCGATCGAAGGCCCCGCGCTGGCTGGCCAGGCCGGCCAGAACCAGCGCAACAAGGCCTGATCCGAGGACGATCACCACGCGGGCCAACGGCACCAGATCGTCCCAGATCAGGCTGAAGGCCCCGATCAGACCGGCCAGCACGAACAGCCCGCCCAGGGTAGCCAGTACCGGTCGCAGCCACTCGGAGGATCGCCCTGCCCTGATGGGCCCTCCAGCATCGTATTTCAGATCATCCGCGCTCAGCCCGTGTTCGCGCATCAGTTCCCCGATCCGTTCGATCGCCTGCTCCCGATTCATTCCCGCCCCTCTTGTTGATCGCCGCGATGATTGTTGCGCTGATCGCCGCCATGACCCTCTGAAACAACCCAGGCCAGAAAAGCGCGGTCGATCATGTAGCGGCCGTGCTCGGGTAGCGCATGACGGATGCCGTGTCCTACCAGCTGATACTCCTGGCGCGAACGATAGCCCCCGAACAGTTCGACAAACAGGCCGCGACTGCCACCGTGATGCACCTCGAACCGATAGCCCTCAGGCGAGACCGGGTTGTCATCCAGCGACAGTTCAGCGAGCGCGTCCGGAATCACCAGGAAGACGCGCTGACGATCCTGCAGCCCATCAGGCAGCTCGATATCGAACGTCTCCGACTGACCGGTCGCCGGCCGATAAAGCCACAGGCGAATTGGCTGATCAGGGTGGTTGGCGCGCGTGGCCGTATTCTCGAGGTAACTCAATTGGAGTCGACTCCCCTCGACCGTCCAGCTGACCTGCGGCCGCAGCCAGTAGTCGGCATCCGGCCAGTACAGCACCGGCGTGGTCGGGGGTGGTGCATTCCAGCGCGCGCTGATCTGGATCAACAGGACAAACAGCACCAGAAGCAGCGGCAGGACCAGACCGATGATCAGAGGCCAGTAGCGTTCGAGAACTCGACTCATCGATCGAGCATAGCCGCAGCAACTGACACTTGCCAGTCCTCGCTACTCAGATCAGGCCGGCCTCCAGGCTGGCGGCCAGGGTCTGCGCCAGCTCATCCGCCTGCGCGAGGAAATCTGCCTGCCAGGAGCCCCGGCAGATCAGCGTCTCCTGAGCGAGCTTCCAGTTCAGACCACCGCAGATCGACTCAACGGCACGGCGGGTGCCGGTGCCGTCCTTACCGGCGCGGATGACGATCGCATAGGGCATGGCGTCGGTCCGGCCATCCAGGTCGTGAAAACAGCGATCGAAGAAATCCTTCAGCGCGCCACTCATGTAGCCCAGGTTCTCGGGGGTCAGAAAGATGACCGCATCGGCCGCAAGAATGTCGTTCGTGTCCGTCTCGAAAGGACTCAGGACGCGGACATCAACACCGTCGATCTCCGGTGCCCGGCCGCCGTCGATCAGGGCCTGCTTGAGCGAGCGCAGATTCGGCGAGGGATCGTGGGCGATGATCAGCAGGGTTTTCACGGCGGACTACAGCCCGCGCGCCCAATCCGGGCGGAGTCGTGCCTGTTCGGGCCGGTGGATGGCGGTATCGAGCTGCTGGAGCAGGCGTTCCTTGTCGCGGTCGAGCACGCCCTTGAGGACCAGCCAGTTCGAGGCGTGATCAGAGCGAAAGACCGTGTCCTTCAGTTCCAACTGAGCGATAAAACGCCGCATTTCCTTGAAAAGACCCATCTGATCCAGCGGCTCGTAGTCAGGGAAGCCGGCGCGGAAGCGATCCTCGCCCTGCGGAAAGCTGACCACCAGGGTCGCCAGATATTCCGGCTGGGTGGCGTTGGCCAGTTCGGCAGAATGATCCGCATGCTGCTCGCTGAAGACCCGGCCGCCCAGGCCGTTGAGCAGCATCACCGATCGGGTGATGCCGGCCTCGCCCATCTTGTTCAGGGCCTCGATGGTCGAGGCCTGGGTCTCGCGCTTGTTGACCCTCTCCAGCACTGTGTCGTCGCCCGACTCCGCGCCCAGATACGCCATCTGCAGCCCGGCCTCGCGCAGGGCGATCAGATCCTCGACCGACTTCCGCTTCAGGTTGCTGGCCAGGCAGTAGCTGGACACCCGCTCGACCGAGGGCAGATGCTCCCGGATGGCCTCCAGGATCCGCAGCAGCCGATGGGTCGGCAGGACCAGCGCATCGCCATCGGCCAGAAAGATCCGCCGGACCTGATCACCGAAGGTTTCGCGGCAGCGCCGGATCATCTCCAGCACTTCATCTTCCGAGCGTGCCTTGAACTTCTTCTGTGGGGCCGTGTACATCTCGCAGAAGGTACACTGGTTCCAGGAACAACCGTCGGTGACCGGCAGAATCAGCGAGTTCGCCTCGCTGGGCGGACGAAAGACGGGTTCGACGTAGCGGATGGGAGAGGCGGTCATTGGGGTCTTCTTCCTTGGGTTTCGGCATCGATCGGCGAGCGCCTTCATGCTGCAGGCTCTGAAGGCGCCAGTTGTTGCCGCAGAATCCGACCTCGCTCCGGCCCAGAAAAAGGCAGCTGGACTCGGTCGCGAAGTGGTTTCAACAGGTCCTGATTTCCGAACAGCTCGACATACTGCTGGATAACAAGACATAAACGAACATTCATTCTACTCGGAGCAGGAACGGCCTGACCACGGGCGTGGGCTCGCCTGCAGGGCATCAGGCGCGCTGTAGGCGGACGCTTTCCTGACGGCGGCTGCCGTGGGCGCTTTCGAGATAGCCGGTGCTGCTGCCATCAGGGTTCAGGAGGACCGCCCCAAATAAGGCTGATGCCGTACGATGAGATGGCCATTGGCGGCATAATTGTCTTTTCATCAAGTCCTGGGACACGAATGGACAATTGGTACGACCCGGTGATGTTCGCGCTGTTTGCTGCGCACCTGATACCGATGCTCGTCATTGGCATCAAACGCCGAGAACTCTACTATCTGGCGCCGATCACGACCTTCGCGCTGCTGACCCTGACTTTCGGGCTGAGGCTGTTTGCGCCCGAATTCGAAGTGGGCGGCAGGCCACTGCACGAACCGGTGCGCTACGCGGCATGGACCGCCGCCGCCATCTCGATTCCTCTGTTGATCCTGCGGATTCGCAAGCGCCGCCGCGATCGCGTGGAGGCATCCCCGCCATCGGATTCCTGACCCAGCGGAATTTGAGGACAGGCGGGCATCATCGCTGAGCTGCTAGAGGAGCCTCCATAATGCCGCTTTCAAAAACCTCAGAGCCAACCACCGGCGGTGTTTGTTGTCGATTGCTGATATCATTCAGATCGATGCTTACCGCTTGTGTCCAACCAACGCCGGAGTCGGTTCTATCCAGCGACTGAAGGCCATTCAGCGCCACGTTCTGTTCCGTGTCGCCACCGGCTACTTCGTCATTGCCTGGCTGCTGATCCAGGTCGGCGACGTCCTGTTCGAGAACTTCGGTGCGCCGGACTGGGTCTTCAGATCACTCGTTGGCATGCTCGTCGCTGGATTTCCCGTCGCGCTGGTCCTGGCGTGGCTGGTCGACGCCCAACGACGCCGCTCACGCGCCGCGGCCGGCCAGGAAATGCGACGACTGGGAGCGGGACTACAATCGCTTGCTGCCCTCGTCCTGCTCTCGATGTCCGTCGGTCTCGGTTTCCTCGGCTGGCGCGCGGTCCAGAGCGTTCCCGAGGTCTCGGTTGTCACCCGTGGGCCCTCCATCGCCGTCCTGCCCTTTTCCGACATGAGCGCCGCAGGCGATCAGCGCTACTTTGCCCACGGCCTGTCCGAGGAAATACTCAATCTCCTTGCCGGTGTTCCCGAACTGAAAGTCTCCGGGCGCACCTCGTCGTTTTCCTTCGAGGGCAAGGACGCGTCGATCCCCGAGATCGGCGCCGCTCTCGACGTGGCTCACGTGCTCGAGGGCAGCGTGCGCAAATCCGGCGATCAGGTTCGGGTGACGGCCCAGCTGATTTCCACGGCCGATGGCTTCCATATCTGGTCGGAAAATTTCGATCGAAAACTGACCGACATCTTCGCGATCCAGGACGACATCGCCAGCGCGATTGCCTCGACACTTCAGGTTCAGTTGGTCGACGGCGGCGCCAGCCGAGCCGATGCCACCAGCACCTCGTCGATCGACGCCTATGAACTGTTCCTCCGCGCCCGACCGATGATCCAGGACCGTGCCCTGGCCGGCATCGAACGCGCCAGCGAGTTGCTCGACCAAGCCCTCGAGCTCGATCCTGACTTTGCGCCGGCAATGGCCCAGTCCGCCCTGGCCGATCTGATGCTCGCCAATACATCGATCACCCCGGGCAGCACGCCCCTGGCTCAGGCCGTTGCCGCGGCCGAGCCCAAGCTCGAGCGGGCGAAGGAGCTCAGCCCAGGTCTGGCCGACCCCTACGCCGTCGAGGGCTTGATGCACCTGCTGCGCAACGCGACTGAACCGGCCGAAGGCGCCCTTTCCATGGCCCTGGACCGCAACGCCAGCCACACGGACGCATTGAACTGGCAGGCGATCAACCTGCGCCGCGCGGCGCGCATTCGGGAAGAGCTTCAAGCGCGCCAGCGACTGGCGCAGATCGACCCGTTCTACTTGAGCAATGCGTTCAATCTCGCCATCGTCCATATCCTTCACGGCGATCAGATCGCTGCCCGAGACGCCGCCGCGCAGATGGCAGAAGACTTCCCCGGCAGTCCCTGGGCCGATGTCGTCGAGATCGAAGTCGAGTTTCGCTTTGGTGAGATTGCCGCAGCCCATCGCATCGCGCAGGCTGCGCTCGAGACCGGGAATACGGCGGTCACCAGCAGCCTGGGTAGCATCCTGATGGCGCTCGGCGAGCCCGAGCGCGCCGTCGAGCTCACCGGCTCGCCCTTCAGCATGGCACTGATCGCTCAGGGGAGGAGCGACGAGGCCGTTGCCCTGGCACAGGAGCAGGCAGCTGCCGCACCCAACGACCGGACCACGGCCCAGGCCCTGCTCCGCGTACTCGGCCTGGCCGGCCAGCACGAAACCCTGCTCACCTATTTCGATAACCGCTGGGGCAGCCTGGAGGCGTTCCACGAATTCTTCAGGCACGGCGACAACTCGGCCGAAATCATTCCCGTTGCAGTCGCGCAGCGGGTGAAGGGGCGGGACGAGGCGCTGGAGCAAACGCTGAGGGCGTGGTCAGGCTGGCTGGACCACCTGAGAGATGAGGGCTTCGGCTTGCCCTATTATCACTTCATCGCGGCCAGCCACGCCGCCCTGGCAGGCGATGACGCTCGCGCTATCTCTCAGCTGCGCACGGCCATCGACACAGGCTATCTGATCGCAGAGCTGCCGAAGGAACCGCAGTTCTTCTCGCTCAGAGACGATCCGGCATTTCAGGGCCTGCTCGAATACAACCGCGAACGAATCAACGCCGAGCGCGCTGAGCTGGACCTGTCACCCCTGGATGAGCAAAGAACGGACCATGAAGGGCGCCCATGATGTCAGAAGGCAAGAACTTTCGGGTCGAAATCGACCGCCACCTGGCATCGATGGAGGCGCTCGAGGAGCTCAGCGATGCTCGCTATCATCTCACCCACGAGCGCTTCGAAGCGGCCAGCAATCAGCGCCGCCTCATCCTCGACTGGGTCGAGGGATTGACCCGACGCCTTTCTCCGCCGCCCGCGGGGCCGGTAAAGATTCTCAGCGTTGGCTGCGGCGGCGGGGTGATGGATCGTCTCATTACCGACCTGATCGCGAAGGCTTTGGGACCGGTCCACATCACCGGCATTGATCCCAACGAAGAGCACATTCCGGCCTTTCAGTCGGCCTTCGACGATGGCGAGCACGCCAGCTCGACCTTCAACGGCGGCTTCATGGACTTCGACGGCGACCATCGATTCGACCTGATCTATTTCCTCCACAGCCTGTATTACTTCGATGCTATCGAGCCCGCCCTCCGCAAGGCCGCAACGCTTCTGCGCCCCGGCGGCAAGCTTGTCGCTTTCCAGGCACCGAACAGCGAGCTCAACCACCTCGCCCATCGCATGTGGGAGAAGCAGTTCGATCAACCCGCCTGGTACAGTGACGATGTCAGAGAGATCCTCGAGACCATTCCCGGCACGCTCGACTGTGAGCGCATTGATGCGAGGGTCGACGTGACGCCGTGTTTCCACAGCGACGACCGCCTGGGCATCGAAATACTCGACTTCATCGTCCAGGCCGATACTCAACGCTTCTCCGCCAGCCTCTCCGCATCGCTCAGAAACAGCCTGAAATCGGTCTGCGCCCGCTCAGGTCATCAGTTCCTGGTTCCGCACCCTGTGGATGTCATGGTGATGAGTCGTTGATGGGCCAGACCCTGCATTGATGACCCTGGCGTTGTGACCCTGGCATGGGACACCCAGGTGATTGAGTCACCACGGGAATTTCACCATTCCCCCTCATCGAAATTGGCGAATCCATTCTGGAGTGTGGGTGCCTGGCCTCCATTGGCCTGACAATCTCTCGTAACGATCTGGAGGCAATCGATGAAGGGATTGGTCCTATCGTTTGCGTATGGATTCAGTAAGGACATTGCAAGTCGGCTCTCGCTACTGCCTTCCCAACTCAATTACAAGGGTTACCGGGGGCCCCAGGGATTCCAGGCGAACCATTGCGAATGTCCGGTTGTTGAATCCTGTGGAGAAGAACGCATGAAATGGTCCCGCAAAGAACCCATCCTGATCGCCCTGCTGCTGAGCACAAGCCTGCCGGTCCATGGTCAAAACGCCGAGCTGATTTCAAAACCTTTCGATCCGGATTTCTATGAGGGTGTCGGCAATCGCCGTACAGACAGAGCCTGTCAGTTCTCAGCTGGTGGCATGCGGGTTGTCTTTTCCAGCAATGCGTTCAACCTCGTCCCTGAGGATTCGAATGATCGGGAAGACGTTTTTCTTGCTGAGCCTGTGTCCGATATTTTGCGCCGTGCAAGCGTTAATGGGTCCGGGCAGCAGGCTAACGATCTGAGCACTGGCGCCGTCATCAGTGCTAATGGGCGCTATGTCGTTTTTGAATCGTTCGCCACGAATCTGATCCATACCGACAATTCCGGTCAGCTGTATCGATTCGATACGGAAACCGGTCTTCTCGAGATCGTCAGTCTCACTACCGATGGATCGCAAATCACAGATGTCGATGCTGCGTCGATCAGCGGTGATGGCAACCTTGTGGTTTTTGAATCCGAAGATCAGATCCTCTTGCGCAATATCACCTTGGGAGAAACAAGCCCGATCAGCAATGGATCAGGTGGCGTGGATCCTGACGATGCGTTGTATCAACCCCGGATCTCCGCTGATGGGGGCCATGTTGTTTTCTATTCCTTTGCGAGCAACCTGGTCCCAGATGACACGAACAATCGCCGTGACATCTTTATTCATGACCTGAGTCAGGACGACACAACCCGCATCATGGGCCACGACGGGGAGGAGCCCAGTGCGGATTCCGCAGACCCTGTTATCAGTTCCGATGGCCGTTGGATCACCTTTTCTTCAGGCGCGAGCAATCTGCTCGAAGGAGGCTCCAGCACCACCCAGGATGTCTATCTCTACGATTCAGTGAGCGACACGCTCCAACGGATCAGCGAGGATGAGTCAGGTATTGGAGGCAACTGGAATTCTGGAAGCCCTGCGATCAGCAATGATGGCCGCTTCATCGTCTTTGTATCCGAGGCCGATAACCTGATTCCTGGACTGGGCGAGAGGGAACGAAGAATCTTCCTGTATGATCGAGTTCGAGACGATTTGAGTCATGTCGCCACCGATGCGAGCGAGCCAAGTGATCCTTGTGTCGATCATGACGGCAATACGGTCAGCATTGCATTCATTACCAGCGACCACCCGCTCATACCCTCGTATGTCAACGATAGTCAGCTCATTCTCGAACAGCTCGGGGTGGAAGACCCAAGCCGGGCGGGGGGTGGTCTTGCAACAAGCCGGGTTGTCAGCGGCAGCCAACCGCCCCTGCCGACATCGATTGCTACCGAACAGAGCTTTGACCTGGCCATTTCAGCCGGTGGGCAGTACGTGACGTTCATGAGTGATGCGGGCAACCTAATCGGAACGTCGCCGGGATCCGACGAAGTCCTTCGACTGAACCTCGACACCGGGCTGATTGATATCGCATCGCTCGATCTTTCCGGCCTGCCGTCCACATCCGGGAGAAGCCCCACCATTTCGCTCAATGGTCGTAGAGTCGCGTTCAGAAGCGGCGCATCGGATCTGGTCATCGATGACAACAATGGCCGGCCGGATATTTTCGTACACGACTTTGTGCTGAACCAGACACGTCGAGCAAGCATTGCCACCGACGGTAGCGAGAGCAATCAGGTAAGCGATCAGCCGGTCATATCGGCCGACGGCAGCACGGTGGCTTTCAGATCCGAGGCAGATAATCTGGTGGCTGATGACAGCAATGGCGAAGAGGACATTTTTGTTCATCATCTGATGAGTGGCGTCACTGAACGAGTCAGCATCAGCACGCTCGGCGTTGAGGCCGACGAACGCAGCGATCAACCGGATATCAGCGCAAACGGACGCTATGTGGTCTTCGAGTCACGTGGGCATCTGCTGGATGATGGCCAACCGCCGACCAATACCAGGCAGATCTGGCTGCGTGACCTGCAGCTTGGCGAAACCGAATTGATCAGCAAAACGGCAGATGGCAAGATGGCATCCGGGTTCAGCTACGATCCCAAGCTATCCGCCAACGGTCGCTGGGTCATGTTCACCTCCGATGCTGTTCTGGACCCTGCCTTCCCGTCATTACCCGGTGAGGTGACTTATCTGCACGATCGCCAGTCCGGTACGACACAACTCGTCAGTCTTGACACGAACGAGCAACCGGTGGCCGTGGATCCTCTAGATGGGCAGCCACTATCGCCTGATGGCAACACGGTATTGTTTCAATCCACGACCGAGTTTGATGACCGACGCAGCGGAATTCCCTTCAATACGGACCCTCCAGGCACGATCTACGTGCGCGATCTGAACCAGCAGCGCACTCGGCGAATCACACCGCAGACGGTTGACGGTCTGCCACCAGATGCCGAGCTATCGGTCGTGGCAGTCGACGCGAGTGGACTTGATGTCTACCTCGTCAGCGCGGCCAGCAATCTGGTCCCGGGGATGTTCAATGGCGCGCGAGATATCTATCGTGTGAGTCTGGGCCTGGATTCGATCCTGCGCGACCGTTTTGAAGCGCCCGCCCCTGAATGAAGACCGCCTTCCAGTCCAGGCGCTGTAATTGGCCAGGCAATCGAACCAGGATGCCTCCGGTTAAACGATTCTTCGGTCATGGACGCAACAGCGACGACAATTGCTTCTGCTTTTCAGGGCTCGCCGACGACAGGCTGCTGATTTGGCGTGTTCAGGAGTTACGACTCAGGGCGAGATCCCGGAATTTTTAAGGCATTCGACAACGCGCCCGACAGTCTGGGTGGCCTGCGTCGTTTTGGGCTCGATCGAAAGCCGTCCTTATCGAAGCGCCCTGCGGACGCCAGGCATGATGCGACGGCTTACCGGTACCGTCTGTCCGTTGTTCAGATACAGCGTCCCCGTTCCTGATTCCTTCCGCTCGAGTCGGTCGATACAGCGGGTATTGACCAGATGAGAACGGTGCACACGAAGAAAGTTGGAAGGCAACT
>Ga0102934_1001068_pt1 | contig 18980 bp, 16 predicted proteins | sample SalPonR2_A_D1_MG_FD_78175 | JGI IMG/M metagenome (GOLD analysis project Ga0102934, IMG submission 78175) | Salt pond soil microbial communities from South San Francisco under conditions of wetland restoration - Salt Pond MetaG R2_A_D1_MG | ecosystem: Environmental > Aquatic > Marine > Intertidal... | reverse complement strand
GGAAGCGTCTTGGCAGGCACACCCAAAAAAGAGGTGCCCGTATCGACTATGGCCAGGCACGACGCACCTCCCCCGCACAACACGAGGCTGCCGTTGTCCGCACGTGCAGCCGTGTGAACCTGTGTCGGGTTACCGAGACTCACATTCCGGCTGCTGGCTCCGGTCGTCATCATCCTCATAGGCTCCGCAACAATCGCCTCATTATCCCTTTCCCCTTTCCGCCTCACACTCCCCAGACCAGCCTCCCTCATCCCCTTGTATTCCCCCCTTTTCAGCTCCATCCCCGCCATTCCGACGGCCCAAAAGCCTTCCTCCACCAGGGGTACGTACTGGAATTCTTTTTCGCGTGCAAAAGACATATCCACGCCCCCCAAGATCATTCGACTCCCATGCCGCCGGACGTTACGGGTCAGGTAGAAGGAGAAGATCTTATGCTCGATTTGCTTCTGTTGGTACAAGAGGTCGATGAAGGTGGGGACGGCGTGTTCGCTGATACCTTGGAAGGCAAGGCCCAAGATCCCTTCCCCTTGCATGCCTGAGAACAGTGTCCCGTGCTCGTTGTCCATGGCCAGCGTGGCCTCCCCGAAGGCCATCTGGGGCACCACCAGGCCGCCTGCCCGGATACAATCATTGGAGTAGAAGCCTTGGACAAAGCCAGAGCCGTACTTGATGCTCATGTTCTGGAGGGGTCGAAAGGGAGCGGTGGGAGACGGAACTGGAGTCAGAAGTGCTGAGGGGCAAGAGCTTGGGCACTTGGACACAGGAGACAAGATCAGAAGCTGTCGGAGAAAACAGACGGATCCCAAACGAAGTACGGAACATGGAAAAGACGAAGCCTTGGATGCCTTCAAGACAATAAATGTAGGCACAGGAGACAGGCAAACGACCTAGAAGGGCGAGGCTCCGCGCCCTGCCTGAAGGCCTGTTCAACGAAAACAGGAATGGAAACGAGGAAGGATAATAGAGACAAAAGCAAATTGGGAGCTTTCCATGGGCGCCTTACCCTGCCGTTGGGTTGGTAGGTGCTCGAGCGGTCGTGCACGTACAAGCCTTTCCCACTGGCTACGTGAGAACCCGCTTTGCTTAAGACCCAAAGATTGGCACTGCCCGTGTCAAACACAACGGTGTATGGTCGTGGAGGACTCCCAATGTACACTCGCCCCACAAACTCCGCTTCTTGGATGTTTTCCAAGGGCACGTGACCGCGGGGCAGAACGGGCTCGAGGGTTGGGGAGAGGGCGGTGAGGGACCGAAGGCGAGAGGTGACGTTTGTCACGTCCATCTTCATACTCCTCCCAAGAAAAAGGAAAGCACTAGCTACCACAAAGCCGAATGTAACGCCGAGAAGTACCCCTGTGATCTCATGGCGCCAAAAACGACGCAGGAACCGGGCCAATGTGAGAGGTCGACGACGCGGAGAAGGCCGCACGGAAAGGGCAGAAGGCGAAGACGGGAAGAACGAAACGCAGGAAGATGAAGATGAACAAGGGGTTATTGGCGGGTCGACAGGTGTGTTGTTCCTCGTTGAATAGGCAGAGAAGAGGGGCGAGGATATGACATCCCGAGCCATGGTGCTAAGAGAATCACCTGCGCCATTGAAGCGTGTGGATGATAGTGAGCGGCAGGAACATGATTGAATAACATATATCTAAGAACAATGCAATCAGATGTGTATGTGAAATGTAGCAAGCTGTGGGTAGAAAAGTAAAGGAACGATATCTGGAATCCGCCCTGTACTCATGTCGTATGCGAAGGAAAAAGCTAATGCACCCCACGACTGACACACGTACCACCGAGACCGGAGCAAGGAGTACAAGCTACGATAGAGTTGTAGTGTGTTAGGTAATGCACTTGTGTATTTGTGCCAGAAATCCTTCTTATAGTCTCATCAGGAGAGTGACTTGCGATCTCCCATGAGCTGTCTCTTTTTTGGCACTGTGTTCTTCAAGCAGGATCTGTCCTTGCAGACGACTCCTCCTTGTCCACCGTCCTCCGAAAAGTCTAGATTCGTATTTAATTGCGAGGAAGGAAACGAGTTGAGTTTTGAGAATATGCGAAAGGAAGCTTTGTGGGTTATGTGAAATACAGGACGTGGAGGTGCGCGAGAAATGCACCATCGTCGTTGTTGCCGAGGATACTTTTTCCAGCCTGCCCTCGTCGCCCTTGTGGAGCTCCCAGGCTAACCATTTCGTGCAAGCGGCGAGAGATATGGCCTTCTGCATTTTTTAAAAGGCTTTTCAATGCGTAGTAGGGTAATCGGCAAGATGCGGAGGGGAAAAGGTCCACCTCAAAGGTTTCTCCTTGAAGTGCCGTGGAAATTCCGGCATCATAAATGGATTGAACGCCCTGCAATCAAATTACATTGTTCAAAATACCTAAATAGGCCACAACTGATTTTCCTGTACATTAAATGCCATGGAATTTCGTATTTTGGCCGAAATCATGACACTTTTGCGCTCAGTGGCCATGAAAGAATCGCAGGGGGGGCAGAGCAAGGCAGAGAGGAGGGCGATGGATCAGGAAGGGCGGAGTTGCATCTTAAGGCCTTCTTCCGGCCTACTATTATCATGCTCACACTGGCTTTATCGCGCGTGGCCATAAAAATCATTGTCAGTTTTAATATAGATAGGATGTGGCCGATTTCTAGGCTCTTTTTTTCGCGATGGAGGTGCCTTCGGTGTATTTTCCCGTGTTGATACGATGTCCACGAGGCACGTCCTGGTCCTTACTAGGACTCCTCCTAGGAGGCGATCACAGTGGTTTACATAAACGTACCGCCCAATGGCCCAGCATAACAGCAGTCAACCCTTTCACGCATACGAAACAGGAGAGTGGAGTATCAGAAGCGCAGCAGTGGCGGCGTTGTCTTTCCCTTGGGTCACTTCACTCCTTTTCCTACCTCCTTCCTCCTTTACCCGTTCGCCCTGCCCCCTCTCCTGCACCGAAGTATTACGTGCACGGCAGCATTCCTTCCGAACGAACGCAAAATTACAAACACAGGACCCTGCCACGCTCTATCCTCGACTGGGAAAACCGCAGGAGTTGCATTTTTGAGCACATCTGAACGAGAGGCATTTTAGCACGGTCCAGCCTCGACCACAATGCACGCCCCTGAGAATGCAGATGCTATAGAAGGCTGCTTAATGGCAGCCTGTAAAGGCCTCGATTTAAGTGTCGCAGAATTATGGCGCCGTGAAAATCGAAGCGGCTTGCATTTTTTATGTTTGCATGTGACGGCATCGCCATCCGCTTTAGAATCCTACAGTTCCTACCTCCTGGGCAAGGCCGCTCAAGCTCGGAAGCATTCACTCAGTCCTCAATTGTGCGAAAAAGGCCTGCGGCAAAAAGTTCCTCTATGGTATACGGCGGCAGAGCCGGACGCCGCCATCCACGCAACCATACCCATCAAGACGGCCATCGTCCTCCCTACCTTCTCGTACGAAATTCAACAAGAGTTTTACGTCTTGTTCTTCTCGTTTAAGCACCTAACTCCCTCTTCGTCCACCATCTCCTTCCTGCGATACCTGAGCAAGGCAACGGTGGTGGCCTGCGGAGCCTCTCTCGTCAAGTCGATCGTCGACGCAGTGCACGCCCCTGCCCTCTCGCAAGAAAAGTTTAACGAGGTGCCTGTCGTCTGCGCCAAACCCGAGCTGCCCAATATGTTCGTGCAGTGGACTGATTTGCACCATGTCGAGCGCTTGGTCGATGGCGGGACCTCCGTCGTGTACACCGCAACCTACAACCGCCTGCCCGTCATCGTCAAGATCCTCAAGGAGGACTGTGAGCGGAACGAGCTTCGGCTCCGGGAGATCCGGGGGGAGATCGAGCTCATGCAGTCCCTCAACCACCCAAACATCGTGCAGTACATCGCCAGTGGTTGGGAACCGCGGACGTTTGTGGTCATGGAGAGGCTGGAAGGGGGCAGCTTGAACCAACGGCTGGGGTTTGCCCCTACACACAGTGGGGTGCATCGCAACAATTTTTTCACACGGGATGTGCGGAAGGCCTTTTCCTACGAAAGCTTGTTGAAGTACGCGCTGCAAATGGCTGAGGCGCTCAAATACATGCACGATGAGGCGTTACCTGGTTATGCAGTCATGCATCGGGATTTGAAGGTGAGACGTCGAGGGAGGGAGAGAGGGAGGGAGAGAGGGAGGGAGGGAGGTGGACAACTCATGCGCGGTACTTTTCTGGGATACGTCCTGTAGTCTTGGAAAGACAGTTTTTGGCAGGTCACGTTTGACGCTCTGTGCTCACACCTCTCTCTTTTCACGCCTGGGGCAGCCGGACAATGTGGGCTTCAAAGCAGACGGGACATTGAAGATACTGGACTTCGGCCTGGCTAAAGCGATCCCAAAGGACGAGACGGCGCGGCAGAAAGTCCGGATGACGGGGGAGACGGGCAGTATCCGCTATATGGCTCCCGAGGTGGCGCTACACAAGCAGTACAACCAGAAGGCGGACATCTTCTCCTGGTCCTTCATCGTGTGGGAGATGGCGACGCTGACCAAGCCCTTCGAGGGCTATACCAAACACGATTTTTTCACAAACGTGGTAAAAGGCGGGGAGAGGCCGCCCTTGAACAAGCGATGGCCGAAAGAGTTCGCGGAGCTCTTGCAGGCTTGTTGGGACACAAACCAAAACAAGCGACCAGAAATGGCGGAGGTCTGCGAGGCACTCAAGGTGGGTGGTGGTAGAGAATGGAGGCGTGTGATCAAGGGGAGGTATGTGGAGGGGTTTGAAGGGATGGGATGCATGTTGCGGGGTTTAGGGGGGAAAGAACAATTGTGCAGGGCTGGCAGGCTGGTGCCTGCAGGTTTCTCGTTTGAGTGGAGAAAGTATCTTTCCAGGCTGGACAATACCGGGGATAAAGGGACCGTGGGTAACGACTTGTTCGCTGCGCGAATTGTGATATGAGGTTTCTTGTTGCGAAAAGCAGCGTCGTTAGGAAAAGTTTCGAGTAGCAAAGTCTCACATTTACTATCCTTACACAGGTCCTGCTGGCCGGGGTGGAAGAGCGAAGCAAGAAGGCGCGCTTCTTCCTACTTATGGACAGACGCAGCACCTGGTTCTGATTGTCGGTCGGCCTCGCTTTTCTGGTCAACATTCTTTGTACAATCTTTCCTTTGGAATCGCTTGTCTTCACCTGTGTCCAGGTCAAGCCTCCCAAATGCCGATGCATACCTCCCAATCAATGTCCGAGACGGCCACTCCCTTTCGATTAGAAATCCTCGAGCACGCCGTAAGTTCTTCGACAGGAGCATACCACCGGATGGTGATGCCGTTGGGAGTATGGCGATGTGTCTTAGTGGTGATATAAAGTCATGATTGCATGGATATTGATGTGAGAAGTTGGTTAATTCATGATATGATCCATTTTTGCCTCACCTCGCTCGTTTTAATTTTTCCCAGCAACATTTCCCTCCCAACGATAAGGGTAGGGGTCATGTATAGTATCTTTGCATAGAGGTAGACCAAGCTGGAAGCGACGCCCGTGCTGATGGAGGGTTACGGGTGTAACGAGGGCTGGAAGGACACCCGGATGAAAGGTAAGTGTGATATGAGGGGTTCTAACCCTATATGTCAGTAATTGCATAAAATCCTGACAATCTTAAATCCTGACAATCAGCTGCTTTTCCTTTTTATTTTTCACTGGGCTCCGCAAACGGACAGCCGGGTGGCGGTGCATGCAGAGCAGGGGCTAATAAAGGGAGGCACCGAACTAATAAAAGGTAGGAAGAGATGGAACGGGTCAGGACAAGCATTCTGTAAGGTCTCGGATGAGTGGGCTCCGTAAAAAATGCCAAATAAATGCTTGGTCTTAATCCCCACGCAAGATGGGGGTGATAATAGTCGGCACTCGGAAAAGAGAAGGGCGGTGTGGACAGCGACGATGCAAGTGAATGTCTGTATTTAATTGGACACTTTATATGAATAGGGCTAGGCCCTTAAATAAATTGATCGCGATGTGAAAATGAAAGGGATGAGACCTTGCTGGTGACTTTCCTTTTACTTTTGTGGCGAGCACGATGTACACAGCAATCGAGAAACACACATATTGAAAAGTGCGCTCTGCAACGGCGAAACAGTTAAATTACAGCAAGACCTCGTTCTACGTTGTTTTTTTAAACTCATGCCTACTACGTATTCTCACGGTGCGGAAGGCTTTCCGCCGTCGGTTGGAGGTTGCGCTGCCCGCGCCTTCGTCTTGCCCTTAACACGTTCATTCCACTTGGCAGCTTCCTCACTGGTGAACCTCGTGTCTGTTTCCTTTTTCTGGTCCCTGAAGATGTTGTATAGAGATAGTAAGCTTCCAGTAGCGAGCACCTCCCAGCGTGCCATAGGTGTCCTCGACCGGTAGGCAACACATGCTTACCAGTACGTCCAAGCTACTAGCCCCACAATTGCCACACCCCAAGCGGCCATACGATAGGCTGGGCTAGAGGAGGGCTGGTTCTTAAAAAACATTTTTGGTCGATGTGTTTCGGATCAGACTACTGCAGTTGACCTTGAAAAGGGAAAATTGGGGGCTGGGAGGTTTATGCGGTCGAACGTCTCGTACGATCATTCGACAATCCCAAGCGTGAAAGCCCGTGCACTTGAAGCAAGACAGCCATGCCAAGCATTCATCCAGAAATGTCTCTTCAGAGTCGAGCGCGCCTTTTTTACTGTACCACAGGGGATAAGTCCCATGGCCCGCGTTTACCTCGCCAGAAGTCATCTTCTGCTGATTTGGCTAGCCGTTACATTCTCACCCCTTTTAGGGTTATTTTGGGATAAGAAATATAGCACAATGTACCACTTCTGGGCACCTTTATGTCTTGTATGTCGAGATAGGGCGGCAGTCAAATGCCAGACGAAAATCATGATTGCAGGCGCAATTCATATGTAAACATTTAGTGAAGGAGAAGCATTGGTAACATATACGATATGAGAAATTGTTTTATTTCGATTTTGCTTTGTCTTACCTATGGACAGGCTTCCTTCGCACAAGTCAGAATTTTCAATGACATTTGACTACTTTTGGTCCAGGTTCCACATTTTAGTCAGTTCATGATATTTTCCCCAAAACCTCCTCACCGATATCCCACTAAAGCTCTACTTTAAAGCGTCCGCTCAGTTCTTACCGGTACCTTTGATAGGCACTGGCGTTCTCAATTCTCCTTGGTCCTGGCGGCACTTCAATAGTAGCGTCACGTCTGCAAAATCACTGATCGCATAAGAAGATGCCAAGGCTATACTCTTGATCACAGCAAAGATCAGTACACACGCCAGTTTTGAATTATCTTTGGCCAATTCCACAAGACGAGGACGCGTCAGGCAATAAAGGACACAAGGCGTTGTTGCCATCGCTGTAAAGATCTGTGGCCTCTTCAGGAAGAAACCCAACTCTCCAACAGTCCCACCCGCACTAATCTTTTGCAAACGTTGCTGCTGCCATTGCCCAAGACCTCTGTTATCAGAGATGGTAGGAGCTCTCAGTTCAATCACACCTTTCCGAATAAAGTAGAGCTTGTCGCTGGCTTCTCCACCAGCAAACAAACATTCTCCGGGTTGAAAAGATGCCTCCTCGAAATACTGAGCCAGAACCCGATGCGGCTGATGATTCACCTTCGCGTCTGCGCCCTCCTCTCCGTCGTCAGTATCTATCCCTTCTTCCACCGCCACTTCCAAATAATCAGCCAGGATCGATTCCAAATCCAAAGTCTTTTGTGCCTCGAAGAGCAGCTTGTCCCTCCTGCTACACTTAGGGGCGCGACGACTCAACCTACGGGAACGGCGCACGGCGGCGTAGAAGGAGGGGTGCCTGGAGAGACCTAAGAGGTCTGCATCTGAGAGTTCCGCGGCCGACTGCAGAAGTTCTTCTTCGCAATACTCCAACGCCTCGTCCACGCTGTCGAAAACAGAGTCCTCTTCGTCCAACACGCCATGCCCGCGGAGAAGTCGTTCAATCACAGGCCCGGGTGAGGCAAAGATCAGACGGATGTGCGCTCCTTTCAACAGGGACTTGAGCATGAGGAAACAAGAGCGTGCAGCCGTGGCGTCTATGCCAACGACTTGGCTAAAGTCAAAAATCAGCCAGCGGATTCGATTCTGCGGGACGGTGGAACCAGAGGCTTGAGCAGGGGAAGAAGAAAAAGAGACCTTTCGCGCACTCGAAGGAGGGGGACACGGGAGCGACGGAGCAACTGTTGCCATCCGGCTATCACGGTCAATGCGCCCCCGGCTGCAGCTGCGACAGTCGGCCTGGCCGAATTCGACGTGCCTGTCGTTTTCGCTCCACTCTCGCAAATAGAAATCAACTAATTCACTCCTCTGGTTCCCGACATGGCTTTTCGTACCGTCTCCACGAAATTCGGCCGCCGCCAACGCTGCCGACAGGGAGGACGAGGAAGTGCGACTATGCGAACGGTCTGTTGTGGACCCGCGATGCTCCTCCACCTCCATTTCATTTCTTTCTTGCTCACTCACGCGTGCTTGCTGCCGCCTCGACACTGCTGGGGAAGATGGCGCGGAGCCGGAGGTTGCATCTGGAGAACTTTCCGCCGAGGGAGACAAAAAGTTTTCCAAAGAATCCACAAAATCTTGCGCCGTGTCATAGGATACGGCCATGCCTGAGCACTGCGATGGCGCACGGTGCTGACTGACGTGGCTGTGATCACAGGATAGCAACGGAGCGGCCTCAGACCCTATCTTATCCTGTAGCGGGGAGTCACGGCCCATCTCTCGCCCACACATCCAGGGGCCGCTCCTGTCTCGCGCCTCTTCTCTCGGACGCCCCCGCGCGGACTCGTGTGATTCATTGAGGCCCTGGCACCCCTCGTCTCGCATCGTCCAATCCTCCTCCTCAGAATCCTCCCCCTCCCCTAATTCCTCCTCGGCACTGCCCCGCCTCCACGAAAGCGCGGAACCGGATGATGCGTTCCCCTTGGTCTCCACCCAGACCCCTCCCCGATGGTAGACAGGCGTCAGAACGTCAGGGACACAGGAGGAAGCGCTCGCTTCTCCGACGGTGCCCGACCCGCCCAGGCTACGTCCACTCGACTGCGAACCGATACCCGGAAATCCACCGCGCCCACTGGCAGAGCTGGTCAGCTGCTGCGGCTTGGTATGCCCCGGCCCTTCTCCTGCTTCCTTCCCGCCTTCTTCCCGTTTCCCGTTGACGATTGAACCCCCCCCGACTGGCTTGGCTTCGTTTCTGTCCCGACCGACAACGTCAGGGACAAGCCGGGGGGTGGAGCGGACGCGGCCCAGGAAGGGGTTGGGTCGACCTGTGCAAGGAGGGGCGGAGGCCGCGATGGAGGATTTGCCCTGTGTCTCTCGGCGGGCCTTGGGGCCTGTCCGCTCGCCGCTTCCCCGGAAAAGCATCGCGGCCGACGTGGAGGAGAACGGGAGGGGGCCCATTGCCTCCGCCCCATCCGGTCCTACCCCCCCCCCTCCTCCAATGTCCGCCTCTGCTTCCTCCTCTTCCTCCCTTTCGCCGGTCTCGGGCAAGCCACTTGCGTGCCCTGCCAGCACGTTCTCCTTGATCTCGTTCAAAATTTTCACCGCAGACCCGAAGAACACGTACCCCCTCAGGCTCAAGGTGATGATTTTGTCCGTGTTCGCGCTCAAAATCGCCCTTTCCTCAAACGTCCGGACCACGCTGCTGTGCCGCACCCGCGGGTGCAGGACGACGGGGGCCTCGGCGTAGGAGACGGTGAACGCGACCATGGCAAGCACGACCCCCACGCCCATGCCCACCTCGATGTTCGTGACCTGAATGGCCAGGAAAGTGGCGACCGTCACCGCGTATTCGGGCGCCATCATCTTCTTCCGAGACATCCACAGCCATTCCAGCATCAGGTCCGTACCGATGAGGACCAGAAGGCCCCCGAAAAAAAATCGGGGGACGAAGGCAATGAGGGAGACGGGGAGGAGGAAGGCGAGGAATTCGATCGAGGCAATCGTCGCGGAGCAGACTCGGGTCGTGATGCCCCTGCGCAAATTGAAGATTGTTTGGCTGAATATGTAGGAACCCGTGAACCCGCCCGTCAGGCCACTGACCAGGTTGGAAAGCCCGATCATCTGCAGTTCGTAGTCGTACTCTAAGGGCTGCTTCTTCTCCATCTCGATCGCGGTCACGTCCAGGCTGCTCGAAAACGCCACCACCAGGGTCAGAGCTACCCAGGAGGGAACGAGCAATGGCACCGTCTCCCAGCGTACCAGCCGGACGTCGAGCAGCTCCCACGCCTCGTAGAAGGGCGTGGGGGGCACGGGCGGGGCGACCCATCCCATCGACTGGGCCTGGGAGAGGTCAAGGCCCCTGAAGAAGAGGACCAGGTAGAAGACGACCACGGAGAGACCCAGGGTTACCGGCAGGGTGAGGACGTGGTGGACGTAGCGGAGGTCGACGAACATGCCGCTGCCCAGCAGGATACCCGGAGCGATTTTGAAGAGGTCCTCTCGGGTACCCAGGTCCCCCCAGTCGGCGACGCTGTCGAGTTGGGTCTCCGTCATGAAGGACAAGCCTGCCATGGCGAGGAGATGGAAGACAGGAGTAGGGAGCTCGATGAGATCAGTGATGATTATTGTGACAGCAGAGAGAGCGGTCTAAGGCCAGGAAGGGGGGGGGGGGGCGCGGGGTCAAGGGGAAATCGTCGTCCTGTACACACACCCCGCCATCCCTCTGCCCGCCAAACGCACCTGCATTGAAGGCAAAGAGTCCAATGAAAGCCAAATACCCCGAGACGGCTGCCATCGGGACGTAGGTGACGATCGAGGCCAGCCGGAGCCGCCCGATCCCAATGAGGCAGAGGCCGACGGTGGCAGTCGCAAGGGAGAGGAGGACCAGGGTGGTAGAGAGAAGGACCGCATCCGAGAGCTGATGTTTTCGACAGTAGTCAGCCAGTATGCTGGCCATGGAGGAGAGGAAGATGAGCCCCGCGTCCTGTTAAGAGGAGGGGAGGACGCTCAGACGGAAGTGCTACCTCCAGGACTTCCCGCCTCCAGAGACTTACCTGAACTTGTCCTACGGCGAAAGGCATACTCGACAGGGCAACAAAGACTGTGGCATGGACAGCGCTGCTGAGGAGGACCAGGCGGACGAGGACGGGAAGGTAAGGTGCGAAGGCTTCGTGTTGAAAAATGATAGTGCTGAAGGAGATAGAGGCGGGCAAGCAAATAGAAGCGTTGATGAGCCCGTACAAGACGCCTTGGAGCCACTCTTCTGACGTTATGCCACCCTTTCTTTTCTTTCTGGGCTTCCTTCCTGTCGACCGTGGCCGTTCCTCTCCCGGCTCCCGGGCCTTCCCGTCGGAACCTCGCATGCCCGTGGACGCGTGCTCGTCAATAGACCCATATATGGAGGAGGATGCTGCTGCTGGGGCTGTTCTTGGTCTTGTTCTAGACATGTGCAACTTTAGAAAAGCTTGCACGCGGGTGGTTGCGTCCTGTACGTGGTTTATTTGAAACCAGTAATAATCCTGAAGCAGGGCGCGTACGACTTCCACAAGTCGATGTTCCCGGGCACAGTCGCTTAAATTCAAAAAGAGGGAGGGGAGATATGGCCTGGTTCTGAGTGTTGAGAGTCGCTACTACCTCTCTGTGGTATGAACTCAGAGTGTGCACGCCTAGAGTCAAACCACATCAATGGTGAGTGAGAGACGTACGCTGCTCGATCCGATAGACATCCCTATTCAACTCCGTAAAAAAAATCAAGTCGTCCGCCATCTGCGTGGGTTGCGGTCACTTCTACATTTCCAAGACTTCTAAGGGCACGCCTTAAGCGGCGGGGAATGCCCTTGAGACAAAGCGCGTGAAAATATTGTGTATCAAAGTGCTGGCAGACTCACCTCCCGACCCCGCCCCCCTCCGACTCGGAGTCGCCGCCGTGGGCGACCGGCCTCGCTCTTCCGCATGAAAACCCCCACATGGAATACACCCCCGTGCCAAGCCGAGGAGTTGAGCGGGGATTATGCATGTACAAGGTTTGGACAAGTTCGTTGACCTCGTCGTCTTTTCTGTTTAGGGGGGAAACCTGGGACCGAACACAGCATGCACACACTCACACCGGTCGACAGATACACATAACCACCTGGCTATTGTTTTTGTCCGCCCTTTGCACTTTATGATGCTGTCTCTTCGAGCGGCGGGCATCTTGAGGGCCGGACCTGCTACCGCCCGTGCTGCTCAGCCACGAAAATTGGCCAGTGTCAGAGCCAAGTGCCGTCCACGCACATTATCTTCTGCCGCGACGTCTGCATCCCCGGTCCCATTTGCTGTCGCCTTTGACATTGACGGCGTGCTTGTCCGAGGGGGGAATCAAATTCCAGGGGCAGGGCGGGTGCTGGAGTACCTGGTGGAGGCACAAAGCAACCCGAACGTGGCTCGACGCGTGCCTTTCGTGTTTTTGACGAATGGAGGGGGGTGCATGGAGGACGCCAAGGCCCACGAAATGAGCGACGTATTTTTCCCTGAGTTGCCTGTCCCCATCCGACCGAGTCAGGTGCGTTCAGGGGAGAAGGAAAAGGGTATGGGAAAGAGAGAGGAGAGAAACTAAAGAATGTCAGTGGGGCAAGCAAGAGAGAGCGGCAATTTCTTCAGCTTAGGCGATCTGTACTTGCTTTCCTCTGACCCGAAACGCTCTCCAACATCTCCAGGTCATGCTCTCCCACACGCCCATGAAATCCCTTCTCCCTCTTTACAAAGATAAGCAAATACTTGCGCTTGGGTCCAAAGACTACGCGGCCGTGTGCCGTGCCTACGGCTTTCAGCACGTGGTCACGGTGGAGGATGTCCTCCACGCGCATCCGGAGCTCTACCCGTTTAAAACCTACCATAAGCGGCACGATTTGCACACAGACCCGTTTGCCGGTGCGTGGGTCGAGGATATGACCCTATCTGTGCCTCATCCTTGCCTCTATTTTCTTTCGGCGTGGGGTACAATTGCTCGGCACATGTATGCGATCGCTCTTCCCCTCTTATGTCCTGACGCTCTTCTCTTGTCTCTCATGCTCACCTGTGAATCTTTCCCATCCGACACGTCCTCCCCTTTGCCCGCTTTTCATCGTGGCCTCACAGCCGTCTTCATCCTCCACGATCCCGTGGATTGGGCCCCTGAGATCCAGGTTTTGTGCGACGTGTTCGAAGGCGGGAGGCTCGTGGGCAAGGACCCGGCGGACTCCGGCAAACACTCCCACATCCCAGTTTACTCCTCCAATTCGGACCTAGTCTTTAGCAGCGGCTATGCCGTGCCTCGGCTGGCGCAAGGGGCATTCTTGACGGCCTGGGAGGCTGTTTATCGCGCCTGTTACGGTGGAAAGGGCATAGGTAGGATACGCGTGGGCACGGAAAGTGTGGCCAGCGCTGGCAATAGACAGGAGAAATAAAGAGGGAATAATGAACACTGACAGAGGGAAGTGGCGCGAGGTAGGTTCGATCCCATCCTGTCTTAGGAACACTAAGTATCCTTGGCCATGCCTCTCCCTCTCTTGCTTGCTCAGAAATAACCCGCTTCGGGAAGCCCTGGGAGAGCAGCTACCGGCACGCGGAGAAAATGCTGGTGCACGAGGCTCGGCTCTTGGGTCTGACAGGGAAGGACTTGCCTCCTCACAAGCCGCATGAGCACAAGCACTACCCCATCCAGCGGGTGTACGCGGTGGGGGACAATCCACTGAGTGACGTGGAAGGTGCGCGGGAAAGGGTGTAAGGGGAAGGGATGCTGGCGGGGATACCGCGCTGTATGTGTGACGTTATTCTTTGAAAGATCATAAAAGTTGACAATTTACACGCTTGTCTCTTGTCATATCCATAATAGGCGCCAATCGTGCCGACGGACATCATTGCGAGTGGGTTTCCATCCTGGTCAAGACAGGGGTTTACAAAGAGGGCATGCCACACGCTGCCAAGCACGTAGTGGCGGATGTAACAGAGGCCTTCCGACTGATATTGGAATTAGAGGGATACGATATTTAAACATACGCCTTAAGGGGGGGGAGAGGGTTGCGTGTTGACAGATGGAGAGCATAAAAGGATGGGACACGAGGGTGTTCGACGAGAAGAAAGAGAATTTGGTCTTTTTTGCGTGCGTTGCTACATATGCCTTTTGAAAAAGAGAATACGAGTCATTGATTACATTGAACCGAATGCATACTTTCGTGACTTCTCGTGTTGATGGTCACCCTGATCTCACGCACCCGAGAGCTCTCCAACACGAACCAATGGAAAGAACAGGTTGATTTTGGAATGCTTTCCGTTATCCCCGAACCTTGAAATCATATTTGACCCCAACATCCTTTAGTCTCAGTACACCTAGTGTCCCGCACCTCTCCAAACCAGCTTACTTCCTCGGTACGTAACACGGGACGTATTATGCATCCATCTAACCTCCCCGCTCCGCCTGCGTATATGGGTGCTTGCACGCGTTCCGACCGGCGCCGGTCTTCGGTATTTGGTCGCACCGGATCCACAACCATTGGCCCAGGCCTGAATTCTTAGCCATCTCCCCGCCTTGTACGTCTTGGAAACCCTGTACGCTCCCTCGCTCACTCGCTTTTTCTGGCGTGACGGCCAGTAGTGGAGTCGCGGGGGGGCTGTCGGCGACAGTGACGATTGTGTGTCAGCATACAGTCAACGATGTCAAGCAACCCAGAGCCGACGGTATGTCACCGTCCACAGCCACGAGAAGCAACCACCTGGAGCGCTCATGCGATTTTTCATGTGCAATCCACCATGCACAGGTCTGGTGCACCGCAAAGATGGAAGACACCACCATTTATCAGCAAACGGGGGGATGTCAACCTGAGGACGTACTTGCCACTGCCGTGGTCGCTGGAGATCTCGAAGACACATCTCCTACCGAATCTAATCATTCGACCACGCAAACGGGCACGAAGCAGCGGACACACGCTCCTCACACTCACAAGTATCGGCATCTGTCCTTCCCTCATTCGCAATCTTTGGAATGTATATCTCAGACTGAATCGACGCTGGGGAAGGTTGGTGTCAGGAGCAACTTGACCAGCACCGAAGTGGAGTGTAGCCGCCCTTACTCCTTTCACCACCCACCTGAAACGAGTACAAATACCCAACGGCCTTACAAGAGTGGCAGTCTCAGCAACGGGAGCGCCATCACGCCAGAGAGCCTGACCTTGGCCTATCTGGAACTTCTACGCCGGGCATCCCACCCATCCGAGAGCGAGGCCTCAACACCCCCTTGCGACAGCGAAGATTTAGGCGTCCCTGTCCCAGCTGACGAATCAAGGAGACACATGGGCGCGAACGGCAGCCCGAAGAAATCCTTGTTGATGAAAGCTTTGTGGACGGCGGCGACGGGGATGGGATCCACGACGTCTGCCCCCCCGCCGGGGGCCACCACGCCCGAGAAAGCGGACGCGAGCACCGACGACGAAGCGGACGAGGACGAGGAAGAGGAGGAGGCCAGGATCATACCCGCATGTGTGGAGGAGGGCCCCGTCTTCGACGAGAAGCGAGGCTCCTACCTGGCTCTCCTCAGCACCAGCCTTTGGCGGACCCAGCAGGCGTTGGCAGGCTCCCGCCTAGTCCGCCGCTGCTACCCTGGAAAGTGGGTCGAAGAGCCCCACCTGCTTCGGGTGTGGGAGGGACGAAAGAGGGGCGTGGTGGAGAGCAGGGGTCCCCTCGGGGACACTAGCAGGGAGGACCAGGACACGGGGGCGGTGGGGCGAGGCGGTGAGGAGGCTTGGGCCCAGAGCCCGTGGAGGGAGGCCAAGGGCCTCGCAGGGGCTTCCATACCGATCCTGAGCCGAGTTCAAGCCTGCAGCAGGGAATTGGCGGGGACGGCGTGGGTGCGTGGGAGGGAAGGCCGGTCCGTGAGGAAGGTGCTGGTGGTGCTCTTCCTCCTCCTCGGCTTGGGCCTGTGGGCGCGGCAGGGACCCTTGCCCCTCCGTGCGTGGGCAACGGTCGTGCCAAAGGAGGAGGGATGGGAGGGAGGGGCGGGGTCGGGCGCGAGGGGATGGTCGAGGGAGGGGAAGAATGCCCCAGAGGTCGTGGCGTGGACGATGCCGTCGTCGGAGGAGCCAGGTGTCCCGCCCGGGGACTGGGACGGGCGGACCCAAGCAGATGATGAATTTGGAGTCGGGGGTAGTGGGGAGGAGGGAGAAGAAAAGAAAGGCGGTGGTTCGGGGGAGAGCGAGGTCCTGTTGCAGGGGAAAGCGGGGCAGGTGGACGAGGGGGGAAGTCTGGTGGAGATCGAGTCTCTGGCGTCCAGGACGGCCGATGAGAGAGCAGGAGCGAAGGCAGCGGCCCCTAGTAGGACGGATGGGAAGGTCAAGAGCGAGGGTCGGGGCCACGGACATGCCAAGGACGGCACGAGGGACGGCGGGCGGGGGGAAGAGGTCTGTGTGAGCGAGGGCAATCCCATCCCCGCCCTCCTCGAATTCGCCCCCGCCCTGCCTGCCGACACTTCCGCCCCGGGTCCACACGGGTCTGCCCCTTCTTCCCCCTTCCCTCTTCCGGTGAGCGACCCGCACCCCACCCTCCCCGACGAAGCCAAGCAGGTGGTCAGGGCGGTCCCCCCATCGCGAGGCCAGAGCCCGCGTCGAGAGGGCGTGGGCCTGTCGGGGGCGGCCGGTTTGGGAGGGTGGGGCGCCGGACGGGGGGAGCTGACGCGCCTGTACGACCGAGGATTCATGGCGGAGGACTTGTCTTTGATGGAGGTGGTGGCGGTCTTCGGTTTGGAGTACGCGCACCATCTCCTGCGCCGGCACCGAGACGACCTCCGGGCCTGGGGCCAAGGCTGGTGCCTGCCCGGCCATGCCTGGAGGGGCGGGTCCTGCAAGCCCAACGCCGTGGTGCGTGTTGCCCTTTGTGTATGGGACGTGGCCAGGGCCAAAGCCCGGCAAGTGCATGACTTGGCTTTCGAGTGGGGGGCTGTAGCGGCGCAGCAAGTCCAGCTTTCCTTGCCAGCGCCTCCCGGCCCCGCGGAAGCCGAGGCTGTGGCCCTAGCAGCCGGCGCGTGGATGCGACGTTGGCAGAAAGCAGTGACAGCATCGCTTGTGTGCACCATCAAGCGATCGTCCACGTTTTTGCAAGGGTGGCGGGACGGGGGCCATCAGGGAGGGGGGAAGCAAATGAAGCAGGGAGGTACCGGGAAAAAAATGAAGAAGCGAAGGAAAAGGGGAAAAGAGGGCTTGGAGACGTCGACCACAAGACGGAAGACGCATGTGGCTGCGTAAGGAAGTGATGCAATAGATGTAACGCTGATAGTTATCTAGTGTGCCGATCGCGTGTGTGCATATCAATAGACAAAATAGGGACCGGGAAGATGTCTTCCTCTGATGACATTGAAAGTAGACCTCGGCGTAGCAGCCTCTTAGTGAGGACCATGTGTGCTTGAAACAATAAACTACAAGGTGTTTACAGTCTAAAAGCGACGAGGATCTCTCTGTTTCTTTCCTCAGGTTTTGAAAGAAGCCGAGGTGCTTGGTTTTATGAATTTCAAGTGCCGGGCATGCATAATGGTCACCTTGACTCATCTTACTGTAAAGTAGAGCTTACAGGCGTTAACTCTCCTTGATGGCATGACATAACACAGATTCACCACACGTCTAGGGGCAGTGCGCGTTCGAAACGTGACGAGCGTGCGCCACGGCAATGGCCGCGCCAAGTACCGTTTCTCGGACAAGGAGGGGGAAACAACGCTTGACTGAACAACCATGCATGGCCCAATCCACATTTCCTGACGCGCTAACAGGGTCCTTAGAGCTTGAAAGGGCTTCCGAGCGTCAAGTCTCTCTCAAGGGTGCTGCAATCCAGCACACGTCGCGCGCGTGCCATTCCCATGCCCCCGTCTGAGCATTCTACCTCCTCAGGTCTCCGTCGTTCTCCCCTCGACATTGCTGAGCAAATCCGTCTCGTCCTGGACCAAGGCACCAGCCATGCACAGCTGCAAGCCATTAAAGTACAACTGCAGAATGATGTGGCTGAAGAGCGTCGTCGCATCGAAGACCCGGAAGAGCACAACCGTCTGCTTACGCTTTCGCTGGAGGACGTGCATGCACGCGTTGCGGCATTGCACCAGGTCCAAGCAATCTTACGGGCGTTTTTGCTGCGGATCCGCGAAAATTTGAGTTTTTGGGATGACGAAGCAGATTACGAAGGACGGGAAGGGGGTGCGACGGCTTTGCTCCAGCAACAAGAAGGGTTCGAAGCCTTGGTGGCGGAGTCCAAGGCCCTGATAGGAGGGTATTCCTGCCTATTGTTCGTTCGCAGGTTCGTGGATGGCGACGACAACATCTGGCACCACACCGTGGACAGCTTGTCCATGCCATTTCTTCCACTCAGCCATGCGTCGGGGGGAGTGAGGGGCAGGGAAGGCGAGTACTTCGCAGGCCCCGACCACAGGTACGGCCAAGACTTCGCCACGGTACGAGGGCAAGTGCTGCACCACGTGTGGGGATTGGACGAAACCACGCCCGAAGACCTCCCACGGCACCGCGCCCCCCTTGAGTCGCTGTTGGGCGCCTGGTGGAGGCCCTTGACGCCCGGTCGCAGGGGGAGGAGTGGCCGCCACCCCCCCCCGTGTCGTTTGCTTTCCGTGAAAGACGCCCTTTGGGTCCCCTGGCGCGTGCTCACGGCCCGCTTACTCCGTGGCCCCGAGACAGAGGACGAGGAGGACATGGGCCTGCTCGACCCCGGGAGGAAGGCGGGTTTCCTGGCGCGGGCCTCGGCGGAAGCCAGCCACCTTCAGCTTCTGACCCTCTACGCCCTGGTCGACGCCTGTTGGGTCCGGGACAAGGGGCAGATTTCGGTCCACGCCCTCCGACAACGTGCAGCGGAGCCCTTCGCCCGGGCCGTGGACCTCCCGTGTGCCTTGGGGGTGGCCTGCGTGGCATTTTGGGCCGCCGACGGCCCGAACCGACGCGAGGCGGACGTCCTGGCCTTGGCCGTGGGGAGGGGGAAAGGAGGCGGGGCTGGGAGGGGGCGGGGGCTCTTGTACCTGAGAGAGGGCGGTGGTGGGG
>Ga0102934_1001067_pt1 | contig 18986 bp, 20 predicted proteins | sample SalPonR2_A_D1_MG_FD_78175 | JGI IMG/M metagenome (GOLD analysis project Ga0102934, IMG submission 78175) | Salt pond soil microbial communities from South San Francisco under conditions of wetland restoration - Salt Pond MetaG R2_A_D1_MG | ecosystem: Environmental > Aquatic > Marine > Intertidal... | reverse complement strand
CCCTCCCTGGGCTCTCACCACCACCGCACTGCCGTTTTGCGCGAGCTGGTGCTGGGGGGCGAGACCGAGGGCGGGGAGTCCCGAGCCTCCATCCATGTGGGCCAGTACCAAGGCTACCTGGACCACGTCGCGTCCGACCGACGTTCCGAGCCCCGGGTGGTGAGGACCAGCGTGCCCACGGCGGCCTCCGTCACTTTGGCCTCGAGGCACCCGCGTTGGGGGGGCGTCAGCTTCACTCTCAAGGCGGGGAAAGCGCTGGACGAGCGGACCAGCTACGCCCGCGTCGTCTTGTGCGATGGAGTCGCTGAGGGCGCAGCAAAGGCGGGCTGTGCATGCGAGCTCTTGTTCAATATTCAAGGGGGGAAGTTTGGGACCGCCATCGCTTGGAACCGGACGGCCTGCACGGGAATGATAGAACCGGCAGCTGTTGTGACGCCACCAGGCTGGCTCTCGGTCGAAAATGAAGGAGAAAACGGACTGGCCGCTGATTGGCAGGTCCTGAGGCCAACGGCGGGGGAGAATGCGCCGAACGCGTACGACATGGTGGTGGCGGCCGTGCTGAGTGGGGATAGGTCAATGTTTTTGGATACGGAGGAGCTCCTGCATCAGTGGCGGGTGTGGGACAATGTTCTGAGCAAAGCTGACACTATGGAGCCCGAGTTGTATCCGAAGGGCTTCGCTTTGGACGAAGTTGAGATGTCTGGTCTCATCGGGAGCGTTTCGGAGGAGAATGAGGACTCGCCGCACATTGAGTTGTGAAAATATAACTTTGAAAAAAGAAAGACACTGTACGATACTGGAAGCGGTGCTCATAGCGAAACAAACCATAAATGTTTATAGTGAAGACAAGAATACTTCGCCAGATTTATGATGGTTTCATGTGCGGCTGAGGTCGAAACTGTGCGAGATAGAGGGAGACAGAGATGTACGGGTTTCTTAGGTGAGACCATAATGCGTGCTGAAATGCGGAGCAGGTTCACTCCAGGGTTGAGGACGGCCACATTGTATGACATGCAGGGGGCTGCTGAAGGACAGACATTTTTCATTGGAACCTTTTGACCGCCCGGGTTGTTACCTGATAATGGGCGTGCTGCTCATGGCCAGGCGCTGTCTGTCATCTCTTTCCTTTTTTATTATTAAATGTCACGTTTCCATTTTAACAATGTACCGGACATAGGTATTAGTGTAAAAAATTATGACACTCTGCAAGCCTTTTCCTTCAGAGTCCAATTAGCGCCTTTTTTTGGGTTCCAGCCTCCCGCCTTCCCAGCCTACCCGGAAGTCTCGAGGAGGCCTGGAGAGAAAGGAGAAGCTCCGAACGCCACGAATACGCTTTTTGAATCCCCGCCTCGCCTCCTCTGCCTCAATAACTCCCGATTTCCGTCTTTGCACCGTTTTTTTCACAAACGTTGAAGAATTCAGATTAATGCACAATTGAAATGGTGTCAGGCATGTTCGTCGCGGGCCCGTCTTATCGCGTGCGCTCGCCCGAAGACTTTAGCGAGTTCCACCTTCTAGATTCCCCCTCTCATAATTGCTGATTACTGATGATGACCGATTTACCAGACACTGTCACGATTTCTTACAGGGCCATGAAGAGATCAGCACCAAAAAAGATTTGGTGGTTTTCCATTGCTTTCGCGGTGGCAATTCTGCTGCTTGTGACTCCCACTGCCAAGGCATTTGCCGAGGAAGACGAGGACGACGATGAAGGAGGGATTGTCCAAGACTTGTCAGTGCGGCAGTACCGCGAGATCATAAATGGGAAGGAGGTGTGGCTTATAGACTTCACCAAAGAGAATTGTCATGCCTGCCAACAAATAAAACCAATCCTGTCCGAGTTCGCCAAAGAAGTAAAGCCGTACGGCATCCAAGTGGGTCGGTTTGAAATCGAGCAAGACGGCGCCGCCAAGGTCATTAAAGAGGCAGGCTTACACCGTGCTCCCACCCTTCGTCTCCTCGCATCTCCACCGGCTAAAAATCCCTACACGGGCAAGAACAGTCGCATTCCGGTCGACTTTCCATTCACGCAGGGTGGCTCTCTCCAGCGGAACATGCTGCGAGACTTTCTCAAAAAGGAGCTGCCCAACAAGGTGCTTCGCGTCTCGTCTGCCACCTACCCCGAGGCCCTCAGAGATGCTTTTGCCCAGAGGTTGGGCGTCGTGTTGACCTTGACCGACCGCGAGAAGACGCCGACACTCCTGAAGTCTCTGGCCCTGAGCTACAGCGAGGACTTCGTCTTCCTTGAGGTGCCCCCAAGCGAGACCGACATCCTCGAGGCCTTCAGGGTCACCACCAAGGACCTGGCCCAACTCTATGTCCTAGAGTCCAAGCATGGGGTCGATCCCTTCTTGCCGGAGTCTCTGGACATGGAGCTGGTGGCCGCCAGCAAATACCCGGGAGACCTGACTGCGGCCCAGAAGGTCTTCGTCTTCATCGCCCAACGCATCGACCTAGTCGCCCGCAAGGACGCATTAGAGGAAGCGACGGGTAAGGATGATGGTAGCGGCAAAGCCAAAAAAGGCGGTAAACAGGGCAAGGACAAGAAGGCGCCCCCCGCGGCGGGCGCCGAATTACCCCCTCCGGAGATCCTGGCATTGAACGCGACAAATTTTAAAGAGGAAGTCCTGCAGTCCTCCGACGCCTGGATGGTATGGTTCCAAGATGCTGAGATAGAGGAGGAGAGCCCCGTGCTGGCCGCCTGGGAGCAGTACTCGGGGAAGGCGGAAGGAATTGTGCGTTGCGGGGTTGTCGAATGCTGGGCGGCGGCGGCTGCCGAGGACACTGTCGCCCTCTGTGCCAAGGAGGCTGGCGAGACAGGCCGTTTTAAGGCGTACCTGCATGGGGAAGAGAAGGAAGACGAGAGCAGGCGCTTCGCGACCGCGGAAGAAGCTTTCCAGGAGGCCGCGGCCAGCCTCCCCGACGTGCTGAAGCGGGTGGGAGACGGCGCGAACCAGTACCTGCTCGAGAACGAGATCAACATGGCCTTCCGCAGCGGCCGCTTCCCCGTCCTTGTCTTCAGCAAAAAGGAGGACCCGGCCTCCCTCTTCCGCGCGTTGGCCTTGAAACTAGAGCCCCTCTTGTCGTTCATCTTCATTAGCAGCCCTTCCCAGGAGACGATGGCGCGCTTCAATGGGGCCAACGTCCCGAGCGTGAACGTGCTGGTACCCCAGGACATGGACGCTTACAGGAACAAGGACAACGGTGTGGTACGTACCCTCGCAAGACCCTGCTCCCGTGACTGCTTGTACGAAAAGTAGCCGATTCATGCCCGTCGCTCCCGCCCCCCACCCCTCACCCACCGAACAGCCCGCTCAGCACAATCTGCGCATCGAAACCTACCTGCCTGTCTTCTTCGGGCCCATGAAATTCATGAGCGTCATCAACTTCTTCGTGCAGGTCTTGCAGCGTGTCGATCTGGCCCGCGCGCAGAACATCGTCAACGCGGTCCTCCCATCGGCCGCCCCTGCCGCCGCGGCTGTCCCTCAAGCCAACTCGATCTCTCACGTTACGGACAGGGCGAGCTGGGAAAAAGCGTGCGCCAGCAGCGGGGCCCTGTGCGTGATCGGCCTCTTCGACGGGCTCCCAGCCGGCCAGGATGGAGACAACATAGAGGGCCATGTGGCAGGGCGAAACCAGGAGCTGATTCAACGCGTCGCTGACGCGGAAACCGCGGCCTTGTCGGGGGGTGTCTCCCCTTGGTCCTTCTCTTGGTTGGACGCGACCTGCTTTCGCGGGTTCGCTCAGGAAAGTTTCGACGTGCAGGAGCATGCCCTGCCCACAATCGTCGTCTACAGCCCGAAGAAGGGGCGGTTCGCGGCTTTCCGAGGCCAGTGGAACGCGGAGGCAATCAGAGAGTTCCTGAGCGGGGTTTTGTCGGGCAAATTCCTGACTGCCCCGGTGCTCAGCACTCCGACGGTGGAGGCGGAAGACGCGGAGGGATGTTACACCGAAAGTGGGAGCCGGGGATGGGGAGAGGGCGAGCCGGTGGAGGAGGAGGACATCGATGACCTGATGGCCGAGATCCTGGAGGAGGAACGAATGAAGAAGAAGGAGCTTGCAGCGGCCCTTAAAGAAGAACAGGCAGCAGCAGCAGCAGCAGCAGCGGCGGCGGCGGCAGCGGCCAAAAATGAAGGGGGGTCGGGCACCGAAGGGAAAAAGAAAATTGTGCGCAGGAAGAAGAAGAGGGCCTCGGATGAGCTCTAAATGGAGAAGAATCCTTCGAGAGAATAGAAAGATTTAGGATGAAGTACCAGAGATGTCAGAGGAAGCGTGTGTGACAGTGTATCGCGCGCAATCGTTCTTAGTTCAGTAATACAGAGTCCAGCTTCCAGCGAGCTGACAGCTCAGGTCCTATTGTCAGAGCAACCGAGCAGTAATATACGAGGGGAAGAGCCAAAAAGCGCAAAATGTAGGCGAGCGGAAGTGGTTGAAAAGCACGTAGCATTTGGAATACCTTCGATATAATGAAGACATGACTCTCAACCCAGGGCGGCTGTAATAAAATAAAATAAAAACGTAGCCGACGATTGCGGCCAGGAAGAATGCTCGTAGGTCACTTTTTGACTGGCTCATCGCTCACACCTTTAACGAATCGTGAAGATGCCCGCTGAGCATCTGTCCGTATCTCAGGGTAGCCTAAGAAGCGGTTAAGTCCACTTTCAAGCACCCTGGTCTCAATCGCCAGCATATGATTCACTTTCTGTTACCCATTTCGATTCTCCTCGGGTCCATCGAGCATAAACTTCAACAGCCAGCACTTTCTAGTGCTGGATGTGACCACAGTTGTTGGCGGCGACGCTCCCATTCCTACTACACGATTCTTGCTCCCTTTCTCCACTCCCTTGGTGTCATGCGCTCACCCTCTCACCTCTCTGCTCGAAGCTCATGTCATTCTCTGTATGAAAGTCCATGTGGGAATGTAATATGTAAAGTACACTCCTCTATTGCACAAGAGGGCTGAACCAGTGGTGGAGGGTGGCAACACAAGCGATAGAAAAGATCACGTTGTCCTTAATTTATAGTATCACCGTAATGATGCCACTCATAATTTTGTATTTACCTCGTGCATCATCTCGCACGAATAAAGCCGGTGAAGCACGTAAAGGGTTCGCCCCTCCTCTTCATACGTGGGCTTATAAATGTTTAGCGTGTAATTATTACCTGTACTCATTGCCCTCCAGATGCTGACGCTGAGGCTCGACACGTTGCGCTTCCTTTGGAGACAACTTCTGCTGCTGCTCCTGATAGCTGTCTTCTTGCGTTAAATTCTGACGTATCCGCCCCCTGAACCATACCACAAGAGGGACCGAGCTACGTGGTCAGTGATGGACCGTCAGTCCCACCGCTTGCTCTTGTTATGGACTGACTGGCAACCTCAGAACGCCCGGCGGTGTGGAGGAGAGCCACTACCAATGGATCTTCTCTCTTTTCCTCGGCAACCGCCGCATCTCTTTCGACGGCAACGCGTGCTGGATCACGAACTGACTTGTCAGACAGGGCTGTCGCGTCACCAGTTTGAACATCAGAATGCTTAGCAACCTCTCGAACAGCTTCCCTTTGACCATTGCCACTTTGAACGACGCCGACAGGACCACTCACGGCTTCTTCCGCCTCCGTTGCTGCGTCCGCCCAATTGGCCTTGCCCCGTCTGACGGCCGGTACTGCTTGGTCTCGCGGCACGATGTCGATCAGGAAATCGAACATCTCGCATTTAATCATGGCCTGCGCCAGGTGCATGCGTTGCAGCGTGCGCCGCCGATTTTCCTCGGTCATATGCCAGCCGCGTAGGGTCAGCTCATTAACAAATAATTCACAGGCCTTAGCCATGATGATAAGTGCCTCCATACTCACGAGGAAACGCGATATCCCCTCTATTTCGTCATCCTGCTTCATCACCTTCTTGACCCGCGCCAAGGGAAGCTCTTGCAATTTGAAGTCTGTTCTACTCGGCTCAATATCATTGATTTTTACCCCTTCCGATCTCCACACTTTATCGACAACGTGCTCGATGCAATGGTTTGGTCTATAATTTGCGCCTTCGACGTCCTCACTGTGCCTCTCCTGTAGTTGCTGTGCTGGTGATGGTGGTGGCAATGGTGGGGGTCGTTGCTGTTGCTGCTGCTGTTGTTGTTGTTGTTGCGGCTGTTGGTGCTGTGACTGCTGTTGGTGTCGTTGTCGCTGTTGCTGGGAATGATATATTAGGGGAAACTGCCGCAGTGGGTCCCCATGATGATGATGATTAAGTTGCTGCAGATGCCGCTGGTCGTGTGGATGGGACTGCAGCTTTGATTGGTCGGCGTGGTGCTGTTGCTGCAACTGCAGCTGGGAGGATTGCAAATCGTCCTGCTGCATTTGTAGCGGCAGCTGCTGGTGGTAGATGCTGTGCTGCCCGGATGCATTCCCGTGGTCGTGCTGATGCTGTGGACGCTGCTCAGGCGCTTGGATGCGCTGTTGATGAAGGTGGTGGCCCTGAGAATCTTGTTGACTTAAGTGTGTGCGCATCGCGTGATGGTAGTGATGGAGCTGAGAGGAAGAGGGGTGCTCAGGCCTGCCGTCTTGCTGCTCGTGGTCGCCGGACAGCTCGTGACATCGTGAAGACGGGGAGCTGTTGGGCAGTGGGCCCCCGCCTTGCGAGGGTGAAGAAAATGGTTGCTGTGGCATCACTCTCCTCCAGGCAAAAACGTCGCTTTCATGCACAGATGCTTGCAATGTAAAGTCTCCTGAAGTCTGTGCGCAGTCGCGCGTCCCCAACGCCGGGCGACTCGATGGCGCATTTGAAGTGCCACTCCCATCCACAGAGTCTTTGTCCGACGTCGACGTTACCCCGTTAAGGTTCAAAGCATAGTTCTTGTTTCTTGTAGTCTTGGTTTGAGCAGAGCTAATTGCATCCATACAGTAGGATGGACATTCACTACGAGCGGAGACGCAGTAGCAGTAAACCAGCCAGCAAGAGCGAGCTCTTTCCCCGCCCCCCTGTCTGTCCCCGCTCCCAAGACCCAACAAAAACCGGCCGAGGAGTCTGCGCTTGAGGAGACTGTGATATGCGTGGTGGCATGGAAATGTGAAATCACGCTTTTGTTCCCGGTCTTGTCCCCTTGGAAAAGCCGTGCGGCTCTCCAGGGCGCGACTGAGCCATCGCGCATACTTCGAAGACTAGGCGCTGAGACACTCGGTAACGACGGTGCAAACACGCCGCAGGAGATTTTGAACAGGCGAAAAGACATGTCCTACGATAGAATATCTACTTTAACTCAAAAGCGCTTAGTTTATGGTAATTTCTGGCAAAGAGTTTAGTTTTTTTACAAGCAGTCCTACGCTCCTGTTTCCTCGGCCTAATTACCCCCCAACCCCAGAAATTAATAGTGTCGGGCAACAGCACACACTTTCAAGGAGCCACGCCGCTTGCACTGTCCATACGAAGCAATCTAAGGGCATGGTCAGCACCTGCCGAGCAAAGTAAGCTGCCGTCCTTGGAGATGTCCAGGGCTTTCACACCATCAGGGTGCCTGTGAGGATGGCTCAACGCCTCGCGGCGACGCTTCAAGTCCCACACGTGCAAGCTCCCGTCTACGCATGATTAAAAGGAATTAATAGCTTTAGAAAGTATTCGCCATCATGCCTACATATACTTTGTTGTTGAAGAATCTTCGCACTCACCGTCACAACCGTACGCAAGACCGCGACCGTCCTCCCAAGCCATCACCGCCATGGCAATGTTCTCGCCCGAGTCTATGACGAGACTAGCCTCTTTGTCTGATGCCTCGATGCATGACAACTGACTCCATACGCGGACCTGACGATTGAGAATGAGGAGAATGAGAGAAGTCAAAAAATTGGAAAGCGAATGGTGTTTAAATTAAAGAGGTTGGGCATACACCAGGAACGGAACACAAGTCAAATTAAAATGCTGTGGCCACTTCGTGATCCTCGCCACTCATTGAGCGTCCTCCGCCGAACATGAAGAGCCAATGCGGTGTTTCGGAGGTGTGAAGGCCCTCCCGACAGACCGGAGGCCTCCTCGGGCCTGCGCCTTCCAACTCACCGTGCGATCAAAGCCGGAGGACACCAATCCGTTCTCGCCCAGCACGCCCAGACTAACCACCGTGTCATCGTGACCTGGGACGCTCCAGAGCGGGGGGACCTCAGTAGGCTTCGCTCCTTCTCCCGCCGGGATGCCTCCCTGCGCCACGTCCCAAACGCGAATCTCCGTGCACTCCTCGTTGCCCATGTACCCCACAGCTATCCGTCCGGTGCCTGGAAATATTGCCATGGCGCGGATTTCGGCCGGGTGCATGCTCGCACCGACCTTTGCGACGAACGAAGTGGAGGCAGATAGGTCCCACACCTTGACTTGCTGTAGATGTGGCAAAGACAAAAATGAATATGATGGAATGGTTGTATTCGCGATAAAAGTAGCCCATTGCAAGAGAAGAAAAGAGGAAGGAACAATTGAGAACAAAGGGTGTTGGGGAGGTAAAGCGCAATGTAGTCAAGAAGCCTCATCCAAGGTGATAGTAGCAAGCAGTGCATTATAACATGTAGGCGTGACAGGGTGACACTGCCAGCCCGCGTGGAAGGCAGCCCTTCGACCCACCCTGTCGAAATCTCCAGATACGACGCTGCGCCCGTCGGGCAAAGCTACAAGGGACAATACGTGGCCCAGATGACCGCCCACAACCGCTAGATTTTGACCAGTCTCGATGTCCCATAGCCTCAGCGTCCCATCGGTGCCTCCCGAGATGATGCGGTTGCCGTCCGGCATCACCCCCACGCTTCGCACCATTGAGGTGTGGCCACTAAGGACACGTACGCAGGACCCTGTGTTCGCATTCCATATGCGCACCTAATAAGAGAGAAAAAGTGTTACAAGGACCCCAATGGGTGATTATTGTCATATATGGGGACACAGGGAGGTCAGCCTGGTGTCGTGCAAGATCCGCTCCCCTTAAACGTCAGCTATGTCTTGTTGCTTGCTTTGAACAGATCGTACTCCGAGTAACTTGCTCATCTGACGCTTGATCATACGTAAATTGCGTGCATTTGAGCACTAGAAAAGATTATGTCCTTAAAAGATGCTAGTACCTTACTTCATTTGCCTTCATATGCACTGCCTCAACGTTGCTACTTACAGTCCGATCATCACTGGCAGAGGCAATTAATCGGCCGTTCGGCGTGAACTTCACTGCATTTATTAGCTCTTCGTGGCCCGGCAGGCCCATGCTGTTGGGGTCACCGGGTCGTGCGACGATGGTGAACCTCGAGCTCCCCGCCTCTTACTTGTTGGGTCCTGAGGCAAGTGTGTAAACTGTTTTCGACGCTTCTGCACGATCGATGAGGACTGGAAATAAGAAGAAGAAAGGAGTTTGATGAGTGAGAAATACGGACGCGAAAATCGAAACAACACAGTGCTCCACAAATTTAGTGGTACTATTTTGGGAGTGACGAGCCAGGCACCGAAGGACTAGCAGATTTTGAATTTGTTTTTGGAGACGGTAACGGTTTGCTTTCCCCGCTCCCTCCTTTCCCCCGCATTTTTTTCTGGTCCCACTCATTCTTGATTCATTAAAATACATCTAAATGCGAAGGTCAATAAAAAATGGATCTCGACAAGAAGTGGACGTGGGTGTCGCGAAAACTGCCAAGACGAGTAATTCCACCAGGTGCCCTAACCGAGGAAGACGCTCATAGCACAGTTTTCGAACAATTGGGCATTAAGAAAGCACAAAAAGATACAAGAGAGAGATATGCTAGAGGGCTAAGACATGATGAAATAAAAAACACAAGCTTGACTTTACCAAGTCCCGCCGACTCGCGATCCATGCCTTTGCACCGCCGCAATGTCCACAAAAAATTCACGTTGCAGCCTCCAAAAACACCTCCGCGCCGAGTTGTACTCAACAAAAAAATGGAACAAATACAGGCAGCATTGAGCTCGACAGTATTATCTCGCAAGCTTGATGATAAAAAACATGGAATGGGGGAGGATAGTGCCGCTCGCGGTTTCAGAAATTCCGGCATGGCTGGAGACGACGACGACGACGAAGACGACGAGAATTTAAGTAAAAAAGGAGCTTTTCTGACGGCTCTAAAAGGTATGGATGGAGTCAAAAAAATCCGTAGACCAATTTTAAAGAGAAAAGAGCTTACAGTCGCCGGATTGTCGGAGCGGCCAGGTGTAGACTCTAATGCTCCGGGCAACAAAGAGGGATCGACACCACATTACAGTGTGAGGCTTGGAAAAGTGGTTACTACGCAAGCAGCGGCACAAAATGTGAGTCCTACCACTGTTGGCAATGTCACACACGCGTCTAGAGGGGTGGACGCCGCTGTTACTTTCGGCAGTCGAGAAATGAAGGAGATTCCGGGTATGTCTACAGGGGATCATGACCGGGTCTGCTTGGCACAGCTCAAAGAACCCTTACCAATAAGTCATGAAAGCAAATATCGCTTGCCCGACTATTTTGGAGAGGGTGACGAGAAGAGATTGGAGTATAATTTGAGGCACCCCCATGTATTTGCTGTCGTCTCGCGTGTACTCGAAGCAGAGAGTGAAGAGCGAAGGGCTTCGAAAAGGGCCGAGATAAAACCTTTTTAATCTATGCTACCTTTTGCAGACCATAGTGTTACCAATTTCATAACAATGACTGAAGAAAAGACAAGTAAACGTCCTCTTTTCCTTGAGTTGATGCAGGGCGGAGAAACACTCGCCAGACAGCGGCTTAAAGCCTCTTCCTCCGCCCTCCGAGCACAGGAACCGTTGCTTGCGCCCAGGATACATTCAACCATATCTCGGTTTTCCTGTCGAAACGTGCCCTCTGCACCTTTCTTATCCCTTTCGCCCTCCTTTACGTATCCACAAAGTACACGTGAGATCTGGACGGATCAGCAATGACAACGCCTTTTTTTAACATACACATCTCATGACGAAATTCGACCGAATTTCTTTGTGCGATCATGGCTTCGCTTGTCTCCTGATCCAAACGAGGACCTGTGATATTTTGCTCCCGCATGAATCCATGTCTTTAATCACTGCACGCGGTGATACCGCCTAGACCCGTCAGTCGCATAAGCATGTAAATATATCAATGTATAACTGTATGTTGCACTTCAGCTGCGAGTCTGCATGGAAGCTGCGAGGATAGACAATGCATAGTTGGAGGGTGCGACCTCAAGAAGCAAACTCAACGCGTACCCTCTCATGTACTATGATCTTTCTGTCAAGCCTCTTGGATAAAGTAGAGTATGGGAAGCAATTTATGGAGTCTTGCAAAGTGGTGTAGGCACTGAAACGGTTTACTCGGGGACTTCCTCCCCTGATCTTCTCGTGGTACTTGTACTCTTCCCCTTGTCTTCCCTTCTCACTGAAATTCATATCGTCCATCACATTCTTCCATAGTACACCCCCTCCTACAATGAAGACCTCCCTTGTTACCCTGGCGCTGGCCACAGTCCCCGCCACTGCCTTCATGGGCGGCTTCATGGGCAAGAACTTCGCCGCCCCCGCTAAGGTAGCCTCCACCACCACCACCACCATGTTCCTGAACTTCGGCTCCAAGAAGGCAGCGCCCGCCCCCAAGGCCGCGCCCAAGACCGCCCCTGCCAAGAAGGGCGGGGTCTCTATCCCCAAACCCGCGGGCAAAGTGGCCGCCAAGCCTGCGGCCAAGCCCGCTTCCAAGCCGGTGTCCAAAGTGGCGCCCAAGAAAGCTGCCCCCGCGCCTAAGAAAGCTGCCCCCGCGCCCAAGAAAGCCGCCCCGACAAGGGCCGCAGCCAAGCCGGCCGCCCCCCTATCCAACCCTGATTTCGCCGGCGGCTTGATCGGCTCGGATGTGGAGGCGATCCGATTCGATCCCTGGAACCTGGCCAGTGAGCGAGACCCCGAAGGCCTCGCATGGTACCGATCCGCCGAGCTCAAGCACGGCCGCATCTGCATGCTCGCCGCCCTGGGTCTCCTCGTGCAGTCCTCCTACCACCTCCCCGACGAGGTCTTCAGCAACTCCAAGGGCCTCGACGCGCTCTTCCAGGTCTCAGCGGAGCGGCCTCAGGCCATCGCCCAGATCCTCATCGCCATCGGCGCCATCGAGGTTGCGGGGCTGGCGGCCAGCGAGGGCAAGGCCCCCGGGGACTTCGGCTTCGACCCCCTGAACCTGAAGCCCAAGACGGAGGAGGCTTTCAACGAGCTGCAGCTGAAGGAGATCAAGAACGGGCGGCTGGCGATGGTGGGAGTGGCGGGGATGCTCATTCAGGAGACCCTGACCAACCAGGGCGTGCTCGAGCAGATCAACAGGTGAAGGGCAAAGGGGGGATATTGAGACGGACGAGAAGCCGCAAGTGAGAGGCCGATGGAGGCATCCTGTCTCGGGGGAGAAGTCAGACGGCGTAAAGAGAGAGGGCCTCGGAGCTCGCAGATATTCGATTATCGTTCAACTGTACTGACGCTCCCCGATCTCGATTCCCTCCCTGTCCTTACAGTGGTCACTTGAGCCCTTTCAACGACGGCCAGGGCGTGTTCTAGGCTGTCATGCCGCCGACAGATATCCTTCAGAAAGTGAAGTAGATGTGAAGGAGAATGACAATAAGTACGAAGAGCGAGGGTTTAAGGAAGCTCGAGGTTGGTGGGGCCCTGGTCCACCCGCCACTGCCTCTATGGAGGGCCACCGCACGTCGCCAGCAAGGGCAACAGGACCGGGAGGAGGACGGAGAGACCCCTCCCGAATCGTGTTAGCAGGGAGAGAGAGGGGTTGAGCAGGGCGCATGGCGTGAGGGGGGTTCCGAGGGAAGTTGAGTGGGGGCAGACAGGGGGGAGGGGGTGTTCCACTAGAGGCTTCGGGCCTGAGGTGGCGCCGAGCGTTTTCAGATCAGTAGCTCGCAGGGCTCTGCCCTCAGTGGCGTGCTGCGGAGTCGGTGCTTTGCAAGCTGGTTGGGTGAACGGGGGTGCCTGGAGGGCCGGAGTGGAGCGGAAAAGAGAAAAGGAACTGACATGTGACATTTGAGTTGCCGTGGCGTCTGGCTCCTCTCTTGGTTTTACAAAGTACTTCGTGTCCTCTTGGTACGCTCTTGCCATCCCATAAATCAGTTCCTCCCTCTTGTCCGCCCCTCCTTCCCCCGCCCTTCCCCCACCGCACGGCGTCTCCCCTACTTCCCATCAGTCCACGCCAACCCCTGGCTTCCCTCCTGGGCGCCAGCTCCCCGCACGTCTCCCGACCGCCTGCCAGGAGCGTCCCCTCTCTGCCTCTACAGCGACACCTGAGCCTTCCCCCAGAAGAGCGCAAAGACCAGCCCGCTCGCCAGGAGCTGTAAGCTCGCGCCCAGGAGCACGGTGCCCACCGAGGCCCGAGCGACGGCCCACACGACCAGGGTCACGGCCGGGTTGTAGAGGCCGGTGAGGAGGACGTCGCCGTCCCGCCCGGCCAGCGCGCCCAGGAGCCCCGTCAGGGTCAAACCCACCATCAGCGCCGGGTGGAGGAAGCCTTCGTCGTACTCTGCGTCCGTGTTGGCGACAAAGACCGCCAGGTAGGCCGTGGTGAAGACGAGGAGCAGCAGCGCCTCGTCCAGGCCCAGGACCACGGGCGTGTCGAGGAGGGAGGGCGCGGCCATCTCGCGGGACGGGGGGAGGAGGAGCAGGAGGCAGGTGCCCAACAGGGCCCCCGCCACGTGGGCCAGGATGTAGAAGAGGAGGCTGGTCCACCGGAACATGCGGCGCTTGAGCAGGAAGATGGCGAGAGTCACGCTCGGATTGAACTGGGCGCCTGAGCGCCGCCAGGCGCAGAGGGTGAGAGCGAGGGCGAAGGCCCCGGGGATCCAGCCTTGCTGGGCCGCCCCCAGAGAGAGGACCAGGAACATGACGCCGACGGTCTCGACCAGGAGCGGGGCGATGGGGGAGAGCGCTCGGAGCATGGCTTCCTTCTCGCTCCCATGCAGGCTGGTGAGCCAGGAGAGGAAGCAGCCCAGGAGGGCCCCCAGCAGGGGCCCGAGGATGAAAACGGTGTCGCAGGCCATGGACGAAGGCCCATTGTGCCCGAAGCCCGCGTGGTCGCTGCCCGCTGAGGGAGCAAGGGCGGTGGAGATCACCCCCACTAGGCCCACCCAGGGGTTGAGGAGCCCAGACGAGATGCTTCGGCTCTGCACGGAGGCCATGGCAGCGGCGTAGGCGGCGCCGGTGGCCAGGCCATAAAAGGAGCAACAGGCTTCCAAGGCCAGGGACATGGAGTCCCAGGCCGCCAAGGCCACGTAGGCGAAGGCGCTGGCGAAGATGGTCGTGAGGAAGAGGCCGTGACCCCAGGGGAGCGCGTCGCACGAGGTGAGCGACCCCACGGCGTGCATTGCACCCCCCCCAGTGCTCGTCGCAAATGTCAGGCACGCGAGCGTGATTCCCAGGAACTGTGCGCCGCAATAGAGCACGGCGCGCGGGAGACTCAGGTGCCCGCGGACTAGCTGCCCCAGCGTCAAGACAGGATTCGCCTGGAGGTAGTAAGACCCGGCCCCGCCGCTCACCGCCGACGTGGAAGCCGCGTGTGCGAGGCCTGCAAATACCAAACCCACAGTCCATGGGTTGCTGTTGCTGCTGAATGCCGCCAGGCCCAGCGTGTACGAGGTGAGCATCTCCACCAGCAGGGGCCAATTTTCGAAGAGGCGAGGCAACCTTGTGGAAGGTAGGCTTGTATCATCGTCGACCTGATGCGAGATCGTGTCCATGCTGCTGTGGTCGGTACTCTTGACAAAGGCGCCGTAGGATTGCGCTTCCTGTGTGGCTCCATTGTGGGAAGTCCCGAACCATGCCGCCCGCCCTCCGGCCAGCGGGCTGGGCCCTCCGCGGCGAGGAGAAAGGACCAGGGGCGCCTCTTCCTCGTCTCCGGGCCGCATGACACAATCTCGCGGCTTTGACACCTGTGGACGTCATGGTAAAGCTTGAGTCGAAGGGCTAGGGACTCCCAGGACGATATTCATCAAGAAAAGTTGTCATTCGCACTCTCTCGTTCTTGGTCGTACAGGGCGATTCGCGCTACAAGGGAGTTCTGATATGGCCATGTCCCACACCAAAGCTTCATGCATGCAGAAAAATAGCGAGGGTGGAGCTATTTTGAAAATTTTGGGAAGGTCTGAAGTTGACGGGGCGCGGTTGCTGGGTGTGAACTCCAAAAGTGAATCACGCGCGCGCTCAAGCAGCTACATTATCACAGCGACTCGCTCGACATGTACAGTACACCACGACACCAGGAAACCTTCACGCTCCCTTTCCCTCCGCGCCTTTCTCATTCGGGGTCTCATCCTGCTAATTTGTTATATTTTCAGGTGCAAACAGTCCCACTGGCCACCGGTAAAGGCCATCTATGAACCCCGCCGCTTTGATTCTGACCTGTCTTGTGTTGGCACACGGACAGCATACGGATGCCTTCGCCAACCCTAGAAGCCCTCTGTTCGGACACACCCACGGCGTTTGCCCTCCCAGCTCCCGCGAAAATATGCCTTCGACATGTTCCTACACCTCTCCTTCCACTCCTGCTTCTAGCACGTCGTTACCTCGTGCATCCTCGTCTTCCTCTACGCCCGCCTCACCTGCTCCTCGGAAGGGGTTTCTCGGCCTGCTTGATAAAGTCAATCCACTGAAGTTTCGTGAGTTTGGCGTGGGCAATGAACTCAAGGATGGCATTGCAGCCTTCTATGATGAGAGCACCGGGATTTGGGAGGAAGTGTGGGGCGACCACCTGCACCACGGATACTACTACACGGGCAAGGAGAAAGATCACCAAAAAGCTCAGCTGGACATGATCGAGGAGTCGCTCCGATTTTCCGGGATAGGAGTCGCGGAAGAGAGCGAAATAAAGCGTGTGGTCGATGTGGGATGTGGGATAGGCGGCTCCTCCCGGTACTTGGCGCGGAAATTCGGTGCTCAAGTCCGAGGCATAACCCTATCGCCCTTCCAGTGCCGGCGTGCCCAGGCGTTGACGCACAAGTCTGGGCTGGAGGACTCGGCGAAGTTCGAGGTGGCAGACGCCCTGGCGATGCCCTTCTCCGAGAAGAGCTTTGACTTGGTGTGGTCGATGGAAAGCGGGGAGCACATGCCGGACAAGCGCCGGTTCCTGAAGGAGCTGGTCCGCGTGGCCGCCCCCGGGGGCCGGGTCATCATCGTCACCTGGTGCCACCGAAACCTGAAGCCGGAGGAGCGCCTGACCAGGTTCGAGAGAGGGCTGCTCAAGCTGATCAACAGCATCTACTTCCTGCCGCCCTGGGTCTCCATGGACGCCTACGTGGCCTTGGCGCAGGAGGAGGGACTGACGGAGGTAAAGACCGCAGACTGGACCCGGCAGGTCAAGCCCTTCTGGCCGGCCGTGCTTCGGTCGTGCCTGAATTTGAAGAGCATCAAGGTCCTCTTGACCTCGAGCACCGTCCGGAAAGGGGCCCTTGCCATCCTCTACATGATGCTAGGCTACAGCACCGGACTAATCCGGTTCGGCGTTATCACGGGTCGAAAACCCAAATAACGCGCTTCCTTCCTCTCCCACGAAGTATCATCTGGTTCATGTGTAAATAGAGACGCCTCGCTGGTGTTGTAGGACGGTGAAGTGAAAGCTGGTGCCTGAGTCCTTGCGCCTTGGAGATGATAGAGATTCTCTCCCGAGGACCAGCTACTGGTGTTCAACCTTCGGGTCGCATGCGCCGGGCCTCAGACCTTTTTCCGAGGTTGTGAAACAATCCATGTCAAGAAATAGCACCGCGTGCGCCTCGTCGAACGCACGGGACTGAAAAAGCGACGAGGACCGGGGCCCCGTGATGTACGCATACGCTTGCCCAATCACGCCTTGACAACGAGCCTCCCAGAAGCACTGCTTTGCTGTTATTTGCTTTCGACCGTATAGGGCTTAACGCTCACGTCTCAATTCTTTCTACTCTTACATATCTCGCTGCCAGTCCCATCCACACACACCCCTGGGAGAGCTTCCCCTCTCATCCCTCCCTCCACTGTGCAACTTTAAGCGGCCAGACCCTCCTCTGTGCGTGCTTTCATCTTCGCCATTCCCGCGCATAGTGATCTCCTCCGGCCTCCCGGCTGCCGTACTGGGGCTGCCTGCTTGCCTTCTCCACGAGCTTGGGAATGTCGTGCGAGAAGACACGGTCCATCTCCTGCACCATGGCCTTGTCTAGCTTAGGAAATTTCCTGTCCCAGGGATGCGAAATGTTAAAGCCAAGAGAAATGGAAGATCGCATGACACTTCCACGATATCAACGCCCTCCTTCCCGCGCCCCGTGCCCGCCCACCATCCCCTCCCACGCTTCTACCTTAGGTCCTTCACTTCCCCAAGCCGTGCCCGGAACTTGTTGATGTCCGGGAAATCGCCCAGAGGGAGGCCATACCTCCGCGCGCAGGCGACAAACTCGCGAGGCAGCGTCTGGAGGAGCTTGGCTTGCTTCTCTGACTTCCCAAACACCGTGGGCACCTGCTTCCGCAAATAATGGATGAGGTAGGCGTGCACTTTCACAGACCGCGCGCGCTTGACCAACTCGTTGATACGACGCACCACCGCGTTCTGAGGGAGTCCGTCCAGCTCGGCCAGGAGGTCCGCCTTCTCCTTCTCGAGCAGGAAGCGATTCTGGGAATGCTTGAGCGGGTGCTCCCAGAAAGAGCCAATGTACACGCGGCAGACCTCCGGAGTGTTCACCACCTTCCCTAGGCTCCACATCAAGGCGCCGTAGATGCGCATGAGCTGCTGGGAGTCGATCTGGTCCGCCTTGTTGAGCAAAATGCGGATCTTGTCCTGGTGGATCCGAAGCGCATCCATGACAATGCGAAGCTCGTCCGAGATGTCGAGCTTATGCGCGTCGAACATGATAATGATGAGGTCGGCACGGTCGGCGAACCACTGGATCACGGCCTGCGCAGCCCAGCAATCATGGGAGGGAAGGGAGGAGGGAATGAGGAAAGTGCTTCGGCGTGAACCGGCAGGATGGTCACCCCTCCGTGCATCCTAGTCAGAGACTCGCAATTGCGGTAGGAGCCAGGTAGCTGTTCATTATCGGGCGTCGAACAATTTGAATTAACGCGCTCAGTTTGGTGCCAGCATTGGTTTTCATCATTCTTCGGAGGCAGTCTCGCACGTGTTCTCCAGCCCAAGGGCCCTTCACACGGCATCGAGGCAGCTGCGCATGCGTCTGCATGTCCCTGTATGACCCTTTGTCCCCAAAAAACGGACCTGGTAGTCGTAGTCGCGACCCAGCCGCTGCTTCTCCCCCGAGAGGATTCCGGGGGAGTCGATGAGGGTGATGTTCCTGTCCGGGCACGGGCCAGGCGAGTCAGTGCGCGCGCAGACGAGCTCGTTGAACGGGCGGTCTATCGCAGTCCCCCTAAATGCTCCATTCCTCCTCCCCTCCCTTCGTACTCTACCAGGTGTGTGCGCCTCCCGCCTTCCCCTCGTCCTCCCCATCCCTCCCCCTACCTCAAAATTGGCGCCGGCACCTCCGCAGCTTCGAACTTGGTCAGGAAATTGTTTCCGAAGGAGGCCACGCCCCGAAAGGGCTTGTCCGCCTGCATGGCCAGGGCGTGTCCCGGCACCAAGCGGGGCTCCGGCCCGTGCATGACCGCCATGAACCGGTCCGTCGTGGGCTCCGGGCCCACCCGCTGGCCTGGGAAGTCGCCCTGGAGGAGAGAGCGGATGAAGGAGGTCTTGCCCACCGAGTACTGGCCTGGGGGGGGGACGAGGGGCCGGGAAGGGGCGAATGAACCACGAGAAAGTCTTTCTTCTCCTTCGGAGCACCGCTCGCAGGCCTCCCCCCGCGGCCCCCGTACCTAGCAACAAGACCATGGGCTTGGCCTCGAAGTCCGCAGGGTTCAGGGGGGCTGAGTGGAACTGGGCGTACTTGGACGCGAGCTCGAGGGGGAGGACCTTCTTGCGGTACAGGCGCTTGAGCTCCTCAAAGAACTGTTCCTTGTCAAGGACGGTCAGGTCGGCCGCCTGCCAGGGGGGCTCTGAGGGGCCAGGCGGGGCGGTGGG
>Ga0102934_1001066_pt1 | contig 18986 bp, 17 predicted proteins | sample SalPonR2_A_D1_MG_FD_78175 | JGI IMG/M metagenome (GOLD analysis project Ga0102934, IMG submission 78175) | Salt pond soil microbial communities from South San Francisco under conditions of wetland restoration - Salt Pond MetaG R2_A_D1_MG | ecosystem: Environmental > Aquatic > Marine > Intertidal... | reverse complement strand
GCAGATTCAGAGGAGCTAAAATCTATCTACTGGAACGGTAAAGACAAAAACGGAAAAAAACTAAGCTCCGGTGTTTATTTCTATCAGCTTAAAGCCAATCACAGAGTTATTGATTCAGAAAAACTTATAATTCCTAAATAATAATATGTAAAATTTATCATACAAAGTCCTTTCCGGAACATGAGGTTGAGACTTATAAAGAACTGGTTAAAGAAGCAGATGAGAATCTATACCATGCTAAAGAGACAGGGAGAAATAGAGTCGTTTGTAAATAAATACAATTATTTTTCTCTATGTTTGACAAAAAATACCCATATTTTTAACTTACAAGAAAATAAAGTTTAGGAGAAAAGATGGAATATGAAGCATTAGCTCTTACAATTGCCGGTTCGGATTCCGGAGGCGGAGCAGGGATACAGGCAGACCTGAAAACATTCCAAACCTTCAATGTTTTTGGTATGTCCGTAGTTACTTCTGTTACTTCCCAAAACACTCAGGACGTACGTTCTATTGAGGATATAGACGCCAAAATCGTAGGTGACCAGATCGACATGATAATGGAAGACATGGGATGTGACGCCGCCAAAACAGGAATGGTTTCTAATGAGGAAATCATCGAAACTATTGCCAAAAAAGTTAAAGAACACAATATCAAAAAATTAGTGGTAGATCCGGTTATGGTTTCCAAAAGTGGGGCTCGTTTACTAAAAAAAGAAGCAGAGAAAGCAATGCTTTTGAAACTGATCCCTAACGCTTACCTTTTAACTCCCAATATTCCGGAAGCAGTACTCATTACGGGGATTCCTATCAAGAACAAAGATGATGTTAAAATCGCTGCTGAAAAGATTTATGAACTAGGCGCTGCTAATGTTCTAATAAAGGGCGGACATTTTGAAGAGGATACTGTTACGGATGTATTGTTTGACGGTGACTCATTTCGCTCATTCTCCGATAAAAGAATTGATTCAAAAAACACGCATGGTACAGGTTGCACTCTTTCCTCAGCCATTACAGCCTCCCTGGCAAAGGATTTAACTCTTTACGATTCTATTAAAATTGCGAAGGATTTTATTACCCGCAGCCTAGAGAATGCACCCCATATTGGCAAAGGCTACGGACCTCTGTATCATAAAACCATACCAAAGGACATTTCAGCTTTTGACCGTGAAGCAAAAGACTTCGATTACTGGTTTAGTAAAAACGAGAATGTATTCCAAGCAGAGTTTTTGGCTGAAAAAGAATTATTCCCCGAATCAGAAAACTCACTAAGTATTGGAGTAGGTAGCGGTTTATTTGCTGCCAAACTCGGGATAAAAAATGGAGTAGAACCTTCCAAAGAGATGGCAAAATTAGCCGAAAAAAGAGGCATAAACGTAGAAATAGGTACAGCAGAACAGGTTCCCTTTGCCAGCAATAAATTTGATGTAGTCCTTTTATCCACTATTCTTAGCTATGTAACCGATCCTCTAAATGCTCTACAAGAAGCACACAGAGTCCTGAAAAAAGGGGGACATATTGTGGTATCCTTCCTGGCAAGAGAAGGCTCCTATACAATGCTTTATGATCTGGCAAGACTTATGGGTAAATTCGACATGGAAAGAGCGCCCCGATATCCCTATCCCATAAAATTTATTAAAGGCGCTAGTTGGGTCTCATTTGAACAAACAGACAAATTGATGCACCAAGTTGGATTCACCGATTTTGAATACATGCAAACTCTAACAAAACACCCCAAATATACCGATGAAGATGTGGAAAAACCCCAAAAAGGCTATAAAAAGGGAGATTACATCGTTATCAAAGCGAGAAAAAAATGACACTCGCGGCAAGATTAAAAAAAAATGCTTACCCCGTCTGGGAAAAAATATTTCATACCCCTTTTGTGGTAGAATTATACAAAGGAACTCTCCCCGAAGAAAAATTTAAGTTTTATGTTAAGCACGATTACAATTATCTTATCGGTTCCATAAAAAATTTTTCTATCCTCGCCTCAAAAGCAGATACAGCAGAAAACACACAGCTCCTTACCGAGATCGCACGTGAGGAAGCCACTACCGAATTTGCAGGATATAAGGAGTATTTAAAAAAACTGGAAATTTCTTTAGAAGAAGTTGAAAATACCGAACCTACTTTTATCGAAACTTCTTACGTAAGCTTTTTACAATCTACCTCTCTTTTAAAAACATTTGCGGAAGGCATCACGGCAGTACTTCCCTGCTACTGGAGTTATAACGAAATTGCCAAATTTCATAAAAACAAATTACAAAATAATCCAAATAAGCTATATCGTGAATGGGCAAGTTTATATCTTGAGGAAGATTATCTGGAAGTTGTGCGGAAAATTATAAATATTGTGGACCATATTCCATCTGACTTTCATTATCATAAATTAAAAAAAGTATTCCTACAGGCAAGCAAATACGAATTATTGTTCTGGAAAGCAGCATATAATTTGGAAGAATGGCCTGTCTGAATTAAACTCAATACAATTGGAAAGGAAAAAATGAAAATAATTCTATATCTTCTAGCAACAGGTATCGGCGGCTTAGCCGGTTGGTTATTTTACAAATATATTGGTTGCAAAGCGGGCTGAGCAATTTATTCAAATGCTTGGTCAAGCATTATAGTCGGTGCAATTATTGGTTTTTTGTTGCTTTCTCCTGTAGTTGATAAATTACTAAAAGATAAGAGCACAGAACAAAAGAAAACAGAAATTTTTGAAGACAGTTCTAAGACAGAAGAAGGAAAAATTGATGAGGAAGAAAATTAGATATTGTCCTGGAATTATTAATTATCAAAATTTTTGTAAAAATTTTTTCCATATATTTTATTTCTAAATTATTTGACAAAATAATAGACATTTAATTCGATTTAGTAAGAATAAATTTTTCGGGAGGATTATATGGGCAAATATTTATTTCCAGCCTTTGTTGCATCTCTGGTGTTCATAATTATTCTTATTTTGGGACTTTTTCATAAAAGAAAAGGGCAATCAAAACATAATAATTAGTTTGATAATTTAATTCAGATATATTCTGAGGAGTTTTATGTGCAAAAAGTGGGGACTTTTATCCATACTTTTAGTTTTACCGGTTTTTCTATACTCCGCATTTCTGCAGTTACCTTCTTCCGCTGTAATAGCAGCAAATGCCAATATCTCTATCTTTGATTCTTCTTCCGCCTCTATCTTTTATAATCCGGCAATAGTAAACTCCGCTTCGCTCAGCATCTCCTTCCACCGTCCCTTTTCGCTTTCTGACTTGAAACATCAAAATATTTCAGCCTCATACACCTCACACAATCTCCATATAGCCCTTGGACTTCAGCAATTTGGCAATGCAATGTACACAGAATCCACCGCTATAATGGCTTTAAATTATCCTTTTACCAAATCTATTACAACAGGAATATCATACCGCTTCTTACAAAAAAAGGTTGATGGATTTGCCAATAAAAACGCTCACCAGTTGGATACAGGGATTAAGATTGAATTAAACAAGTTTTCCTTTGCCACTTCTTTCCTTAATCTCAGCTTTAGCAAATTGGGCAAAGAAATTTTACCTCAGGAATGTAGAAACTCAGTTTCCTACTCGCTTTATAACAATTTGGAAATTGCCTTGTCACTCGTAAAAGAAATGAGCTACCCCTTTTCTTTCCATTTTGCTACTTCCTACAAGCCCTTCAGTATCCTAAAATTAAGGAGCGGCTTTCAGACAGAACCCCACACTTTCTCTGCCGGAGTAGGAATTAATATCTATAAAGCTACTTTCTCTTATGCAATTCATGTAAATAAAATTCTAAAGGAAACACACTATCTATCATTGCAATATCCTTGATATGAAATTTGCAATATACACTTGGTGCTTTCTAATTATTTTTTTCAGTTCACATTTTATTTATGCCGATATTAATTCGGAATGGGAGGACCTGTTTATTCCAGAAGAAGAATCGGAACAGATAACCGAGAAGACAGAAGAACTTCTGAGACTAAAAAAAGATAAAATTGATATTAATAAAGCCGTATTTGAAGAACTGGTAAAGCTACCCTGGCTTTCTCCAATTGATGTGGATAAAATATTAGAATTTCGTAAGGATCACAATTTAAAAAACAAACAATCTTTAAAAAATGCCGGTATAAGCTCGAAAAAAGTAAATAAAATACTACCCTATATTGAGTTTGAAAAGAAACACTATCCTCTTAATTTTGAATATAGAGTCAGAACTCAATACTCTTCTACAAATGAATATAATCCCCCTCTCAAATTTTATCAACGGGTTAGGGGCAGTTGGAAAAATTATTCGTTCCATTTTCTTAACCAAAAAGATAGTGGCGAAAAAAATTATTTGGATTACTATTCAGGATCTCTGGTAGCAGAAAATCTTGCTTTTATTAATAAACTGGTAGTGGGAAATTATAGATTATCTTTTGGTCAGGGAATTATTTTTAGTCCCAAATTAGGATTAGCCAAAGGGTATAATACAACAAAGCAGCCTATAAAAAGTAGTTCCAGCCTTAGATCCAATACCAGTGCGTCTGAAAATTTTTCTCTTTTTGGGACTGCAGCCAGATTTTTATTCAAAGATTTTAGTATAATCCCCTATTATTCCAATTACGATCTGGATGCCACTATAGAAAACTATATGGTAACAAGCATATATGATCTTGGCTATCACAGAACAGATACGGAAAAAGAGAAGAAGGACAAGCTTAATGAGCAAATGTATGGTTGTAATATAACCTATGGAAAGAGAAATCAAATAAGCTTGCATGCGCATCATATAGAATTTGAGCATCCCTTTGCAGATAATGATGTGGAACAAATAAACAATATTTTCGGAATTGAATATCGCTACTTTTATAAAAACTATTATTTTTTTGGTGAGTCAGCCTATTCAAAGGAAAAATTTGCCAATATTGCCGGAATATTTTTTGAAGTAAATGATTTTAAGAATCTTTTAATCTATCGAAATTTTGAAAATCATTTTCCCACTTTTCATGGTAATCCATTCCATGTTGGTGGTGAATTTGATAATGAACATGGGATTTATTGTGGAATTGATTTCAATCTATTAAATGATTTAGAGATTCGTTTATATTTTGATCTATACAAATTCCCAGCAGGTTCTTTTTATACAGATATCCCCTCCTATGGAACTGATAAACTTTTAGCAATAACCAAAAAATGGCAACAGACCGAGATGCGGTTTATTTACAAAAATGACCTCAAAGAGAAATGGAAGAATGTAGAAGAAGAAAGTAAATTGTATCAAATAGAAAGGTCCCGTTTTCGACTTGACATAAAGCATGATTTAAGCAACAATATTCGATTTAAATTTAGAATAGAATACTCATTCCATGATTATATTGATGCGGAAATATATGATAAAGGGTTTTTGTTGTTTGAAGAAATTAGATTTGATTTTACCGAAAATCTAAAAAACTATTTCAGAATTGCACAATACCACTCAGGCGATATCCAAATTTTCATGTATGAAAATGATATTAACGGAGTAATGCAAAACTCGCAATTTCAGGGGGATGGAATAGCAGGCTATTTTTTACTAAAATATGACCTATGGCAGCATTATTCATTCCAGTTTAAATATTCTCAAGAATTCTGGAAAAGGGAAACAGGTTATCATACGGGGTTTGAAAGACAGCTTGGTAAAGCCTATAAATTAAAAGCCCAGCTGGAAATAGATTTTTAGAACCCAACTTGTGTTAAACATTACTTTACAATAATTAATATACTCCGACCTTATAGTAAAATCTCAAATTGCTGAAAGGAAATTATATGGACAAAAGAAAAGTTATGCTGATAATTATGGATGGTTATGGATTGCGAGAAGAAGACAGGGGAAATGCAATTCACGCCGCCTCTACTCCTAACTTAGATAAATTATTCAAGAAGATTCCAAATACCAAATTAGAATGCTCTGGTGAAGCTGTGGGATTGCCCGAAGGTGTAATGGGTAATTCCGAGGTGGGGCATCTAAATCTCGGTAGCGGCAAAATCGTATATCAAGCAGTTACCAGAATTAACAAAGCTATCTCAGACGGTTCTTTTTTTGAGAATGAAGAACTGCTCAAAGCTATAAATAATTGCAAAGAAAATGATTCAGCTCTGCATATCTTTGGCTTGGTTTCAGACGGCTTAGTTCATAGCTCTTTAGAACATCTGTGGGCACTACTTAAGTTGGCAAAAAAACACAATCTCCACAAAGTTTATCTGCATGCTTTTATGGACGGACGGGATACACCTCCCCATAGTGGTATAGATTATATTAAGCAGACTCAAAAAAAGCTGCAGGATATAGGAGTAGGAAAAATTGCTACAATATCCGGACGCTATTATGCCATGGATAGAGATAATAGATGGGATAGAATCCAAAAAGCCTATAGGGCAATTGTTTATGGTGAAGGTAACAAAGGTGATGATCCGGTAGCTATAATGCAGACAAGTTACGACAACGATGTAACAGATGAGTTTGTTATTCCTACTGTGGTTGAAAATAAAGAAGAGCCTGTAGCTACAGTTAATGACGGTGATTCTATTATATTTTTTAATTTTAGGGCGGACAGAGCAAGACAGATCACAAGCAGCTTTGTTGTTCCTGATTTTGATAAATTTGGAGTAAAAAACTTTTCTGAACTGGTTTTTACAACTATGACCGAATATGATGCAAAACTAAATCCATATGTAAACGTTGCTTACGAACCGCTTGAGCATAAAAACATACTGGGAGAAATTCTAAGTAAGAACGATCTCAAACAACTAAGAATTGCCGAGACAGAAAAATACGCTCATGTAACATTCTTCTTTAATGGTGGCAATGAAACACCTTTTGAGGATGAAGATAGGATATTGATAAACTCCCCCAAAGTTTCCACTTATGACAAGCAACCTGAAATGAGCGCCTTTCTGGTTCGAGACAAGGTGATAGAAGAGATAAAAAAAGGCAAATATGATGTTATCATAATGAATTTGGCAAACTGCGATATGGTGGGTCATACTGGAGATTTTGATGCTGCTGTAAAAGCTGTGGAAGCCGTAGACAATTCAGTTGGTAAAATAACCCTTGCTCTGGAGAAACAAGGCTATGACTATATCATTACAGCTGACCACGGCAATGCAGAACAGATGTACGAAGCTGACGAAACAGCCATGACTGCACATACCACCAATCTTGTACCGTGCCTAATTTCTTTGCGTAACGCGAAGGATGTAAAATTGCGAGATAACGGAATTCTGGCTGATGTATCTCCAACTATACTGGATATTTTAAATATAAAACAACCGGATGAAATGACCGGTAAAAGTTTGATTAAAGATTAATCTCTTTTATTAATTTTTCGATACGGTAAGCCAGTCCAAAAATTTTATCTTCCCTAAATTTATCTCCCACCAGTTGCAGACCGATTGGTAAATTATTTTCATCATTACCTGCTGGTATCGTGATGGCGGGATTACCTGTAATATTGGCGAATGATGTAAAAAAATCAGAATGATACATATCAAGTGGTTTTCCGGATTTTTCTCCGAATTTAAAGGCAGTTGTAGGAGTTGTGGGCAGTAAAATTGCATCATAGGAGGTAAAAATTTCATCTACTCTACTACTCAAATCTCTTTGCAATTTCTGTGCTTTTTGATAAAATTTATCCTCATAACCGGCAGATAGGATAAAAGTACCAATCATAATCCTTCTTTTTACTTCCTGCCCAAAACCCTCTGACCTGTTTTTTACAAACATTTCACGAAAGCTATCAACTGATTTTTCATTCAAGCCAAATCTCACCCCGTCAAATCTGGAAAGGTTGGAAGAAACTTCCGCCGAAGCAATAGTATAGTAGATGGGAATGTAATATTGATCATACAGGACAGGCACTTCTTCCACCTTATAACCTTTGGTTTTAAGATTTTCTATTATCTTATTTGTACTTTTTATTATTGCAGGCTCCGTCTTATTTTCAAAAATTTTGTAGGGAACAGCAATTTTAAAATTGTCTCTACACTCTAATTTCTCAAATGTATCGGGGCCGGAAAGCGGATGTGCCATGGAAGCATCTCTTTTGTCCTCTTTTTTCAAATAATCAAAAATATAAGCAACTTCTTTTATTTTTCTGCCCATGATACCAATTTGATCCAGAGAGGATGAAAAAGCAATCAAACCATAGCGAGAGATTGAACCATAGGTAGGCTTTAATCCTACTACACCACAAAAAGCAGCGGGCTGTCTTACAGAACCTCCTGTATCAGATCCCAGAGAGATACATTCATCTACTGCAGATACCATAGCTGCAGAACCGCCACTGGAGCCACCCGGTACTCGCGAAGTATCCCATGGGTTCAGTGTCTTATGAAAATAGGAATATTCAGTAGAGGAGCCCATAGCGAACTCATCCATATTTGTTTTACCTATGATAATCCCATCTTCCTTTTCAATATCATCTATCACTTTTGCAGCATAGGGAGATTTATAATCTTGTAAAATCTTTGAGCCACAGGTGGTATTGCCATATTTCATAGCAATATTGTCTTTAATGCCAAAAGGTATTCCCGCCAACCGCCCAACTTCTCCCCCTCTGGCAATTTTATTATCAATCGCTTTCGCCTTTGTTAGTGCATACTCTGTGAATAAAGATAAGGCAAATTTGTATTTGTTATCGGCTTTTTTGATCTGTTTTAACTTATCAGAAATAAATTTTTGAGCAGATAGCTTTTTATTCTTTAGCAATAAAGGTATTTTATAGACGTCCATAAATCAAAACTATCTTTTCCATCTTCTGTGCACCCAGAACCATTGCGCGGGATATTTTCTAACCTCGTTTTCCAGCATATTAGTAAGGAGCATGGTATATTGTTTTACCAATTGCTTTTCTTCACCTTGCCGGGGAATATTAATCGGTTCTGAGAATTTAAATTTAAACTTAAAATTTCTTCTCCGTGTTAATGAGCCAAAGACTATAGGGCATTGATACCTTAGGGCTATCTTAGCTGCTCCTACCGGTGTAGCTGCTTTTCTGCCAAAGAATTTCACTCTTACATACTGTTTGCGTGCAGTCTGATCTCCCAGCATTAGAACTATCTTATTCTTCTTAAGTGCCCGGGCAATTCCTCTAAGAGCAAAGTTTTTCTTAATAATTTTTATGTGATTGAAAGATCTTATCGAGTTGACAATTTCAGTGAAATATGGATTTTTTTGGCTTTTAGCTACTGCTACCATTTTCTTTGTTTTCTGAGCAATGATTTGTGCAGCCAGCTCCCAGTTGCCAAAATGCCCCATAAAAAGAAGGACGCCTTTGCCCTGCTTTAAAGCATATTTTAAATTTTTCAATCCCTCATAACGAACAAATCGTTCCTTTTCAGCAATTGTTTTATTAGCAAACCAGCCAAACTCAATGGCGGTCATTGCCAAATTTATAAATACTTTTTCTACCAGTTCTTCGATTTCATCCTGATTTTTATCCACAAAAGATTTTCTTAGCTGTCGCCGGACAACATCCACTCGGATTTTAAGTATACGCAGATTTAGTTGGGCTAAAAAAAATGCAACTTTATAAGCCAGAGTCAGTGACATCTTTTCTATAGAAGTAAGTAAAAACCGAAAGAGAAAAGCTTCTATAAAAAATCTTATTTTTTTCATAAAAATTTTAGTTCTTTTCTGGGCACTGTAATACTTCTACCCCAGCAGCTTCAAACATCTCTTTAGCTAATTTATCGGGATAACCGTCTGCAATATAAATTTTTTTTAATTCTGCATTTATTATCATCTTGGCACAGATGGAACAGGGATGATGGGTGCAATACATAACACCATTTTTTACACTTACTCCATTCACAGCTGCCTGTATGATTGCATTTTGCTCGGCATGTACTCCCCGACATAATTCATGCCGTTCACCGGAAGGAACATTCATTTTTTTTCTTAAACATCCCACTTCACTACAATGTTTAACATTTTTGGGAGCTCCATTATATCCTGTTGACAAAATTTGGTTTTCTTTTACTATCACTGCTCCCACTTTTCGACGCAGGCAGGTAGAGCGCTGGGAAACCAGCTGCGCAATTTTGAGAAAATAGTTACACCAGGATGGTCTATTCTTCATCATTACTCCTGTATTTTTTGATCATATTGTTTGCAATACTAAAAATTTGTGTTGGTCCTATTTCCCGCAAGCAATTAAAATGCTTTAAGGGACATTTTTTTCTTCCATGCAAAGAACAGGGACGGCAGAACAAATCCTTCTGCACAACCTGGGCTTTATCATTTAATGGAGCAAAACCCAGCATCGGATGGGTGGACCCAAAAATAGCAATTTGCGGAATATTGAACGCCGCTGCAATATGCATAGGACCCGTATCACCGCTAATAAATAAATCAGATACAGATATGATTGTAGCCAGTTCAGTTATATTGGTTTCTCCACAAATATCATAAATTTTTTTATCAGTATTCTGCTTGATCTCTGCTACGGTTTTCTTATCATTTTTGTCCCCTATCATAATAAAAGTAGGCTGGAATTCCTCATACAATTTATCTATAAGCTTAGCATAATAATCTGCAGGATATTGTTTGGTATAGTGAGCAGCACCCGGGGCAATAACAATATTCATTGTGGATTCGGGCAAATTGAATCTGCGATAGATATAAATTGCCTCCTCAGGCAGATAAAAATAGAGTTTTCTGGTTTTTAGCTGTAGACCAATCTTATCTAATGCAGTTTTATATAAATCCACAGTAGAGTTTATCGGTTTTATCCTCTTGCGGAAACTCCTTTTCGTTAGAAGAAATCTTTTGAGATGCTTTTTATTGTAAGAATATTTTTTCGTATTCAAATTTATGGTTTTAATAATTAGTGATCTCAAATTGTTATGCAGATCAATAATTACATCATAATTTAGTGATTTAATTAATTTTGATAAGCTCATTATTGAGTCTTTGTTGCTGTTAAATTTAATAATTGTATCAATATCAGGATTGTGGACAATTATATCTGCATATTCGGATTTGGTGAGATAATCGAGCTTTGCCCCGGGATATTCTTGCTTGAGACTATGGATTACGGGAGTGGTAAGTACTATATCTCCCATGGAGCTGAAGCGAATAATTAATATTTTCATGTTTTGAAGTAAGCTAAATAATGCAAATTCTGTCAATTAAAAAAGGGCGAATAATTAAATTCGCCCTGAATAATTATCCCACAACTTCAAGCTGCAGATAAACTTTTTTATTATTTATATTCCATTCTTTCATACCGGAATTATCTTCCAAGCCAACAATATCTCGAGCCAGAGTTTCTTCACTAATATACTTGTCATATTCATTTATAGTTTGTTCAATCTCTTCATTTTCCGTATAGTATTTGATTTTTATTCTATCCATAATGTCATAATCATTTTCTTTACGCATGAATTGAATTTTATTAACGAGCTCTCTTGCGTGACCTTCTTTTCTCAGGTCTTCATCTATGGCAATATCAAGAGCTATAAACATATCCTCATCCTGCTGAAAGGCATAGCCCTCTTTATTTTCTGCATTAATTTCCAGTGAATCGGGATTCAGTTTTACTTCTACCGTATCAATATCCATGTGATATACGCCTTTTTCACGAATCTCCTGCACAATATTCTTACCATCCACATTATTTAGGGCTTGAGCAATAGCGGGCATGTGCTTGCCATATTTTGGTCCCAGGACTTTAAAATTGGGTTTAAGGTCATAACTGATAAATTGAGTTTTATCTTTAACATAAACTATATCTTTGATATTTATTTCTTCAACAATCAACTTTTTCATTTTCTCGATTACTTCTTTATGCTTTTTGGGGACATACAGGGTTGGCAAAGGTTGTCTTACTTTAATTTGAACTTCATTGCGAGCGGCACGGGCCAGGGTTACTACATCGATGACCACTTTCATTTCTTCTTCCAGGGTTGTATTAATGAATTTTTCTTTAGATACAGGATAATCAACCAGGTGTACACTCTCTTCATTGGTCAATGTTTTATAAATTTCTTCTGAAATAAAAGGAGCATAAGGGGCGATAAGCAGGGCTGTGGTTTTTAGAACTTCATACAAAGTCATGTAGGCAGCCACTTTATCATCTTCCATACCTGCAGCCCAGCAGCGTTTACGGATTCTGCGAACGTACCAATTGCTAACTTCATCCACCACAGAAGATTGTATTTCTCGGACTGCTTTTGTAAGATTATAATTATTTGTGTATTTGGTCACCTGTTTTATTACACTATTCAGGCGAGAGACAATCCAGCGGTCCACTTCCGGTCTGTCTTCTATTTTGATTTCATAATTTTCATAATCAAAGTCATCGATATTGGCGTAAGTGATGAAAAAGGAAAGTACATTTTTTAGGGTGCCAAAAAATTTTTTATAGACTTCATCAATTCCATCCTGATCAAACTTAGTGGGGGTCCAGGGTGGACTTGCTGCCAGCATAAACCAACGAGTAGCATCTGCACCGTAGGTGTCCAGCACCTGGAAAACATCCAGGGTATTACCGCGCGACTTACTCATTTTTTTTCCTTTTTTATCAAGAACCAGATCATTCACCAGGCAGCGTTTATAGGATGATTCTCCTTTAATATAGGTGGAGATAGCAAGGAGTGTGTAAAACCAACCACGTGTCTGATCAATACCTTCTGCAATAAAATCTGCAGGAAACCAATCTTCAGTAAAATTATCTTTATTTTCAAAGGGATAATGGCATTGGGCAAAGGGCATGGAGCCTGAGTCAAACCAGCAATCGATAACTTCCGGGGTTCTTTGCATTTTTTCACCGCATTTAGGGCATTCCAGCACAATTTCATCCACATAAGGGCGGTGCAAATCGATATCTTCCGGGACAGCGCTGCCATCTTTCATCTCACCATTTTCTCTGAGCACATTTATTGATCCAACAGATTCCTCTTTTCCGCATCTAGGACAAATCCAGATATTAAGTGGTGTGCCCCAGAATCTATCTCTGCTTATTGCCCAATCAATATTATTCTCAAGCCAGTCACCGAATCTGCCTTTACCCACATATTTCGGGTGCCATTCGATATTCTTATTATTTTCAATCATCTGCTCTTTGAATTCAGTAGTTTTGATATACCAGGATTTGCGAGCAAAGTAAATCAAGGGGCTATCACAGCGCCAGCAAAAGGGATAAGTATGTACAATAGTGGATTTTTTATAGAGCAGATTGCGGTCTTTTAGATCCCGCATTATATCAGCATCAGCCTTTTTGATAAACTGTCCGGCCCAATCCGTTATCTCTTCCGTAAAATAACCCTTTTCATCTACAGGTTGTATAAAGGGAAGGTCATAGCGTTTACCGATCATGAAGTCTTCTTCACCAAAAGCTGGAGCAGTATGCACTATACCGGTACCATCTTCCAGAGTTACATAATCTCCCAGTGCAACATAAAAAGCTTTTTTATCGGGTTTTATAAATGGGAAGAGCTGCTCGTATTCTTTATTCTCCAGATCGACTCCAATATATTTTTCTACAATTTCATAATCTTCTTCAATAACATCCAGGCATTTTTCTGCCAGAATGAAATATTCTTCATCAACTTTAACTTTTACATAATCAAAGTTGGGGTGTACTACCAGAGCCACGTTTGAGATCAAAGTCCAGGGAGTAGTGGTCCAGGCAAGGAAGTATGTATTTTCTTCGCCCTTGACTTTGAATTTTATAAAAATCGACGGGTCTTTGGTCTGTTCATAGCCCTGAGCTACTTCGTGGCTGGAGAGAGGAGTTCCGCAGCTGGGGCAGAAGGGAACGATCTTTTTATCGGAGTAGATCATATCATTTTTCCAGAATTTATGTAAAAGCCACCAGACGCTTTCCATGTAATCTGGTTTTAGAGTAATATAGGGATTATCCAGGTCGAGCCAGTAGCCCAGCAGTTCTGTCATCTGCCGCCATTCTTTTTCGTATTTAAATACTGATTCACGGCATTTTATATTAAATTCTTCGATGCCATACTCTTCTATTTCTCGTTTGTCTGAGATGCCAATCTGCTTTTGGACTTCTATCTCCACAGGTAAGCCGTGTGTATCCCAGCCGGCTTTTCTTTTTACCTGAAAGCCTTGCATGGTTTTATAGCGGCAGACCACGTCTTTCAGGGTTCTGCTGATAGCGTGGTGAATGCCAGGCATACCGTTAGCGGTAGGAGGACCTTCGTAAAATATAAACTTGTCGTCTCCCTCACGTATATCAATGCTTTTCTGAGCTATTTTATTCTCTGACCAGAATTTATTGATCCTGTTTTCCAGATCTGTTGCCTTCTCTTTTACATCGATCTCTTTAAACATATCACCATCTCCTTAAATTTAATAAAAAAACCGCAATAGGAAGCCTATTACGGTTAAAAGAATTGCTTCTTTCAGCCGTTTGTGTTAAATTATAATAACTTCTGTTTCTGTAAGAAATTTATTTGTCTTCATGTGGACTGTAAAATCAAATTCATTATTCGGTTGTCAAGAATTTCGGTATGGATTGGAAATAGGAAAAGTCTTAAATTTTATCTACTCCTTTTGTTTATCTCGCATATAATCCAATTAACTCAGCTTGTTCAATAATATGTTTACCCATAGCCTTTTCCAGCTCTGATTTTGTAACTCCAGCTTTTAGATTCAACATTTTATCAAGGGCATAAAGTTTAAAAAAATATCTGTGTTCTTCACCGGGTGGACAGGGTCCGCCGTAACCAAATTTATGAAAGCCATTTATGCCCTGCCTGGCACCGTTAGCTAACTCCTGAACTTGTGTTACATTCTCTTTTAAACTATGTACATCCACAGGTATATCAAAAATCACCCAGTGGACCCAGGTCCCGGCAGGAGCGTCAGGGTCGTCACAGATGAGAGCAAAACTTTTTGTATTCTCCGGTGCATTTTCCCATTTAAGTGAAGGGGATACATTCTTACCATCGCAAGTATATTTTTCCGGTATCATTTCTTCCTGTTTAAAGGCATTACTTGTCAATTTCATGGAATAGCCTCCTTTAGAGTTATTCTGACATCCGAAGTTACATAATAAAAACGTACGGAATGCCAGTAAAATTAAATTTTTTCATCATAATTATTATTACTCTTTCTCCAATTTATAGAGTAATTCTATCTCTTGCTGCCAGATCTCCGGCTCCGGAGTCTCCAGTATAATCGGTATTTCATCAAACCGCTCGTCCTGCATAATGAATTTAAAAGCATCCATGCCGATAAGGCCTTTTCCCAGGGAGGCGTGCCGATCCACTTTACTGCCAAGTTCTTTTTTAGCATCATTCAAATGCATACCGCACAATTTATCAAATCCGATGATTTTATCAAACTCAGTAAATGTCTTTTCAAATGCTTGTTTGGTTCGTATATCATAACCGGCAGCAAAACTGTGGCAAGTATCATAGCAAACTCCAACACTATTCTTATCTTCCACCATTTCAATGATTTCTGCAAGTTGTTCAAACCTGTAACCCAACGTTGTGCCCTGTCCAGCAGTTGTTTCCAGAACAGCAGTAACTCCTTTTGTTCTATCTAAAGCCATATTTATTGATTCGGCAATCTGCTTCATACAATCTTTGGGGGTTATTTTATTCAGGTGATTTCCGGGATGGAAGTTAAGCATTCTCAAGCCCAGTTTTTCGCAGCGTTGCATCTCGTCAAAAAAGGCATTACGAGATTTCTCTAATTTGGCTTTTACCGGCTGTCCCAGATTTATCAAATAACCGCTGTGAGGCAAGATCTGTTTCGGTGTATAATTAAACTCAGAACAATTTTCTGTGAATCCGGAAATATTTTCTGCGGTTAAAGGTTTTGCTTGCCAGCGTCTTTGATTCTTGGTAAAAAGGGCAAAGCCTTTTGCTTTTATTTCATTCGCGTTTAGGGGAGCGTTCTGCACTCCACCACTTGCACTTACATGCGCTCCTACATATTTCATATTACCTCTATTCAGTTTAATTATTTATTTTACCATAATCAATTTTAAATGTCAAATTTTATGAAAAGAGAGAATAAATATGAGAAGGAAAGTAAAATTAAATTGTGGCAGTTAGAAAAAACGGGGGAAGAATAGATTTATCATTTGCAAAGTGATATTGGCATACAGCCCTGCCAATAGATCATCCAGAATAACTCCCCAGCCGTGTGGTAATAATTGCACCTCATCAATAATAGGAGGCTTGGCAATATCAAAAATTCTAAAGGTAATAAAAGCATAGATAGCTACAAGCAATGAATGTGGCATAAACAAGACAGCTACAAGATAGCCCAAAACTTCGTCGATAACAATCTTTTTGCTGTCACGTCCCCAATCTTTTTCAGCTGATTTAATTATGGGAACAAAAATTAATGTTAAAATTAAAATGGAGCTAAACAACAAAAAATTTGGCAAGAAAAGTACTTGATGCTGCGGTGACAAGAAATCAAAGAAAAAGTAATATACAACGGCAATGGCTGCAGAAGTGATAGTACCAGAAGCATAGGGAAAGTAGCCCAGGAAACCTACTGAAACGAAAAAATTTCTAACAAATTTTAGTTTCATTTAATTCTTTTTATATCCACACCAAGCTTTTGCAGTTTTTCTTCCAGTTTGTCATGCCCTCTATCCAGATGATAGATTCTGCTTATTTCAGTCTTCCCTTCTGCATAAAGGCTGGCTACCACCAATGAAGCACCAGCTCTAATATCAGAAGCCATAACTGGAGCGCCTGAAAGCTTTGCACCACCTTTTATGATCAATTCATTTTCATTCAATTTTAGATTAGCACCCAATCTTTGTAATTCGGTAGTGTAGATAAATCTATCGGAGAAAATCGTTTCCAGGATTGAGCTATCTCCCTCTATGGTAGAAAGTAAGGAGCAGAATTGAGGTTGGAGATCCGTGGGAAAACCGGGGTAGGGATTGGTAGTTATTTCTATGGGATGTTTAGGACCTTTACTGTTTAGAGAAATACTGTTTTCTGTGGTAGAAATTTGAAAGCCTGCTTCTTCCAGCTTATCCAGGACAATACCCAGATGATCAGGATTACAATCTTCTACAGTAATAGAGCCCCTTGTGATAGCCGCTGACAAGAGAAGAGTTCCCGTTTCAATTCTATCCGGTATCAATGAGGTATTGGCTGAATGCAGTTTTTCCTTACCTTTGATAATGAGTGTCTCTGTCCCGATTCCTTTTATGTCCGCACCCATTCTTACTAAAAATTCTGCTAAAGCGGCAATTTCCGGTTCGCAAGCTGCATTTTGTATTTTTGTTTCACCTTCAGCCAGTACAGATGCCATGAGAATATTGGCAGTGGCTCCTACACTTTTTTTCTCAAAATAAATTCCTGTTCCCTTAAGTCTATTTGCAGTAGCGTAAATATAACCGTGCTTCAACTCGATATTAGCTCCAAGTTTTCGTAACCCTTTTAGGTGCAGATCAATAGGTCTGGCACCAAGTGCGCAGCCTCCCGGGAAAGAAACTCTTGCTTCTCCTTTTCTGGCAACAAGTGGTCCCAATACATAAATTGAAGCGCGCATAGTTTTCACCAAGTCATAGGGTGCTTCATGATTTTCGCAACCATTTGTTTTGATTTTAATTTTTCCATCTCCCCATTCAATTTCGGCTCCGATGTTTTTTAATAATTTCGCCATAGTGCGAATATCAGTAAGATTGGGAATATTTGTTATCTCATATTCACCTTCAGCCAGCAAGGTAGCAGCTAAAATTGGTAATCCTGCATTTTTAGCCCCATTTACACTAACCGTTCCTTTTATATTTGCTTTTCCTTTTACAATATACTTATCCATATTTACTACTCTTTCATTTTTAATATCATAACTCTATCGCGATCATTAAAATCTTTATTTATCCCTAAAACTTCAAAACTATGTTTATCAGCAAGTTGCATAACATATTCAGCCTGTTCAGCTCCTATTTCCAAGAATACTCTTGCATCATCCTTCAAATAGTCTCTACTTTTTGATAATATAGATTTATAATATTTCAATCCCCTCTCTCCTGCCAGAAGCGCTTGTTTGGGTTCATGGTCTTTAATCACCAGAGGCAAATCATCCCAATCTTCTTCTGCAATGTAGGGCGGATTGGATGTTATTATATCAAATATTGCGTCCACTTTTTCAAGAAGATCAGATTCAATTAATTTAACATTGTTCATATCGTATTTTTGGAAATTCCTCTCAGCGTTTTTCAGAGAAGCAGACAAAACATCTGTTACAGTAAAATTGATATCACAATCTTTATCTTCAAAATATTTGTGAATAGAGATGGGAATAACTCCTGTCCCTGTACCCAAATCCAAAATATTACAGTTTTTCTTATCACTATTTTTCAGATAAGTTACTACAGCATCCACCAGCACTTCGGTTTCTGGTCTGGGAATTAAAACACCTTCATTCACATAAATTTTATGTCCATAGAACTCTGTCTCGCCCAGTAAATATTGCAGGGGATAATGATCTGCTCTTTTTTTAATAAATTTTTTGATTTGTGCTAATTTTTTTGCGGGTAACACCTCATCGTAATGCAAATAAAGTTTAACTCTGGATAGATTCAGAATTTTTGACATTATCATTTCGGCATTGAATTTAGGGGAATCAATGTTATGCTTTTTAAAATAATCAGAGGTCCAAAACAATACTTTTTTTATTGTCCAGACCTTATTTTTTTTATTATCTGACATAATGAATTTCTTACCTGTAGATTGTTGTAGGTATAATTTATGTCAAGCTTAAAATAATTAATTCAATTTGTAGTAATCGCTTTAATTTCTTGACACCAAAAAACAATAAAACAGATAAATATGAACAATATTATATAATTAAGGAGAGATATGTTAAAAAAGAAAAATAAACTAAAAAAATATATTTTTATAGGTCTTATTTTGGCAATCCTGCCATTTACACTTATTGCCAGCCAGCGCTGGATTGTAGGAGAAATTTTTACTACAAGTAGCTGAGGATACTGCCCTGATGCCCGT
>Ga0102934_1001065_pt1 | contig 18988 bp, 19 predicted proteins | sample SalPonR2_A_D1_MG_FD_78175 | JGI IMG/M metagenome (GOLD analysis project Ga0102934, IMG submission 78175) | Salt pond soil microbial communities from South San Francisco under conditions of wetland restoration - Salt Pond MetaG R2_A_D1_MG | ecosystem: Environmental > Aquatic > Marine > Intertidal... | reverse complement strand
CCATAAATTCGTTGATATACAAATTATATTCAACCGGATCTTCACCATCATTACTTGTACCAGGGGTTGAAGGGTCTAGGATTTCCCAATTATCTGTTCCGTCTGGTACTCTTCCTTCCGACTTATCGTCTGGAATAACTCCAGAATCTCTGCTGTCAATAATATTACCATTGGGATCTGATAATGTAACAACTTCATTGTCGCTAATTTTGAAATCCATATGAAGTGGTCCCTCTTCTGGTTTACCATCTGCAATCAAAACCAGATAATCACCGGGTGCTATAGTAGTTAAATTAGGTTGTTCATCTGGAATCATAGACATCTCAGGTTCACCGGCATCGTCTGAAAGAAAATAACCACCTACATCAATTGTAGCATCTGTGCCGTTATAAAGCTCAACCCAATCTGGGTAATCGTTATTCGGACCTGGCCAAGCCAGATCATTATGACTCATAAATTCGTTTATTACAAGTGCGTTTAATGGTTCTGGGTCTGAGCCACCACCACCAGGACTCGTTGCGTCCTCTATACTACACGCACTGATTATTAGTGTTATTCCTATTATAATAGTAATTAGTTTTTTCATGATTTCTCCTTAAAAGAAAAAGATTGTCATAAATTGAAGGTAATTAAAATCATAATTACCAGAATAATCACCTTCTGAATTAGCATTTCCATTGAGATTTACCATAGAATAATCAAGTTGAAATTTAACATTGGGATTGGCATACCAGTTTAGTCCAAGACTATAGATATTTGCTTTTCCACCTAAAATGGGTCTACCAGTAGAGCTATCTAAATCAGCATTTTCATCGGTTAAATTTAAATAGCTATAACGTCCGGCTAATTCCCAGGCACCTGTTTTATTGGATTTGGGAATCACCTGACCAAATTCACCATCATTTTTTGTCCAAGGTCTTCTTTCACCGGTCAAGAGCCAGGAAAGCATAGCATATCCACCCTCAAAATTAGCATCGCCAGCAGTGGAATTTTCTGTTCGAACTACGTTGGTCATAATATATTCAGATTGAAAATGTAAGTTTCGATATTGAGCAACACCTTCTAAACCATAACGAAGGACATGGTCAACCTCTTTAATTTTGCTTGTATCGAGCCATTCCAGATCACCATTCTTTGTTTCAGCTTCACTTTTAAAATCAACTGTTTTACTATCATCATAGGGAATATTATAGACAGAAGATATGCCGCCATGGAATAAAAGATCTTTGTTAATTTCGGGAGCAATTGCTAATCTAAAAGCAGCACCATGACCTGTTTCATCTACTTCTTTTTCAAAATCAGATTTTGATTCATTTGCCAGGGTTTGAGTAAATACTGTGCCTTGCATAAAATAAGGTACTGTTGCCATGTCGCCCCATTTACTATAACCCAGTCCGAATTGACGATCTGTTTCAAAAGCCAACATTGGCATTGATCTTTCCGGGAAAATTAATAGTCTTGATGAGGTTAATTCTTCTAAGCCTAATGGTTGCTTAAAATTACCAAATTTAATATAGGAATTTTTCATATTGTAGCTTATCCACATATCTTTAATTTCTACCAGTTCAGCTTCAGCAACATCGATATCCCATTCAATCTTCCAGTAATCCCACAATTTAGCTTTTATGGCGAATCTAGCCTTTCTCAGGTTTGTCTGATTACTTAAGATATTATCAGGATCATCAAGGAAATACGTACCATTAATATAGATACGTGTATCTAATCTGGTATCAAATTTACCATCTTTGGATCTCCAATGCAAGATTCCGTCCTTTTCCCATTCTGTATTGCCTTTAGATGTTTCTGCAATAAGTAGTGATACAGAACTAAGAATCAGCAAGGTTATTAGTGTTAGTGTTGTTAGTTTTTTCATATTTCTCCTTTCGTTTGTTTGTTTACGGGTTTGTTGTTACTTTTTATGAATGCAAAAATTAAGCTTAGGAGTCCCAAACTCAGTAGAATTAAACTTGCGGGTCTTATGAAAAATATATTGTAGCCACCCATCATTACAGCTCTTCTGAAATTTGTCTCAGCGATGTTACCGAGAACAATTCCTAAGATTATCGGAGCTACAGGGTAGTTATTACGGCGCAGTATCCATCCAAATACTCCAAATCCAAGGCAAGAGATAATATCAAAGAATGAATTTCTAACAGCAAAACTACCAATAATGGATACAGCAAAAATTAGAGGGAAAAGTATTTTTTTGGGGATGCTCGTTACCTTTACCCAGATCTTACTGCCGAAAAGTCCCAGAACAAGCAGAGCAACATTCGCAACCAGCAAGCTAGCAAAGAGTCCGTAAACCAATTCGGGATTAGATACAAACAATCTTGGACCTGGTGTAAGGTCATGAATCATTAAGGCACCTATAAGTACAGCGGTTGTAGCACTCCCCGGAATACCGAGTGTGAGTAAAGGAACAAGTGCTCCTCCTACAGAGCTACTGTTGGCACCTTCTGCGGCAGCTACGCCTTCGACCTTGCCTTTGCCGAATTCTTCCGGATTTTTACTTAAACGTTTTGTAACATCATAGGAGATAAAAGAAGCTATAGTAGCACCTGCTCCGGGGAATATGCCGATTAATGTACCCAATACGGAAGATCGTAGTATTGTGTACTTTAGTTTGAAGTAGTCCTTAACAGTTGGCCAGTTAAAAGAAAGATCGACATCGGTTTTTGTATTATGCCCACCTTCTTCCAGTTGTTTAAAAATTTCGCTTAGTGCGAATAAGCCAATGAGAGCAGGTATTAGAGCAAAGCCGTCGTAGAGAAAAGAGATGCCAAAAGTAAATCTGCTGACTCCGGAGATTGGATCAATTCCTATTGTATTTAAGAGGAGACCAAAGATAGCAGCTATAAATGCTTTTATCCAGTTTTTACCACCCAGGGACGCTACAGTTGTCAGCCCGAATATCGCCAGAGCAAAATACTCAGCCGGATGAAATTTTAAGGCTAATTTGGCAAGTGGAGCCGAGAAAAATATTAAAATTAAAGTTCCAATAATGCCGCCCACAGTTGAAGAAACCAAAGAAACACCCAAGCTGATTCCCGGTTCACCTTTTTTGGTTAGAGGATAACCATCAAATGAGGTTACTACCGAAGCTGGGGTACCTGGAGCGTTTATTGTTACTGCAGTTATAGAGCCACCATAATTTGCAGCGATATAAATAGATACAAGCAAGACCAAAGCCAGAGTGGGGGACATTGTATAAGTAAAAGGAACGAGAAGTGCAACGCCCATAGAAGGTGAAAGCCCTGGCATAGCACCGGCAATTATACCCATCATAACACCAAGTGTAATTACCAAAATTGGAACAACTCCGCCAATTATTCCAAAACCATCAATTAAATGTGATAGAATTTCCATATATTTCCTTTACAAAGTTAAAATAAAATTTCAAACAATCTTCCTAGGGGTAATGGTACATACAGAGTTTTATAAAATATGAGGTACGAGAAAATAACCCAGCTCAAAGAGATAATAATCATAGTACTTAATTTCCTATAACCCAAATAATACATGCCAATTAAAATGAAAGCGAAAGTACTGATATAATATCCCAGAAAGTAAATTCCTACTAAATAAACAACCAGGAATATGACAAATTTAAGGACCTTGTTCGTATTGCCCGAAGATTGTTTTATGTTTTTTCGATTTACGTACGTTTTTATTAATAATATTATATTTAAAGGTATCAGAAAAAATATCCAGAGTCTTGGAACTACAGAAGGACCCACTATATCACTCTCGGGAAATACAAATGAGATTAAGAAAAATATAATTGAAATACTAATAAAGAAACTTATGATTAATATTCTGCTCAGTAAGTTCTTAATTGCCGAGTTGTAAATTATAATACCAAGCACTAAGTTTAAAAAAAATAAAAATGCTATTATGTAGGCTAGCTCTTTGCCAGAACCCAGGTCGGTAATGATGTTTGACTGTGCACTTTTGATAATCCCTATTTTTTGTAGATAGTATTGAAATGTATCGGAATTAGAATTAACAATTTTAGAAAATTTTTCAGGACCGTAATAAACAACATCAATGCCGCCTCTTGCCCAGAATTTTCTCCATTCAGGGTCATTGTTTACTTGTTCAAAAAGATCGTCGTACCAGTTTAGGATTTCAGGTGTCACACCCTTTTTTATAGCAAACCCCCGCCACATATATTCATTATCTAGGTTTTCCGAGCCCAGCTCCCTAAAAGTTGGCGCTTCCGGAAATTGTTCGAGCCTTTTTTCAGAAGAAATAGCAGCAATTTTTAGATCTGAATTTCCCAAAACTTCTCTGGGATTGCCAACATAAGCCTGTCCTTGTTGACCGAGCAGGGCTGCTCTAGCTTTACCTCCACTTTTATAAGGTATCCATTTAGCCGAGAAATCGAATTCTTCCCAAATTTTAATAGAGGTTATATGGTCTAGTCCACCAGCTGCGGGTCCTACCCAAATCTGCTTACCGTTTTTACGTCTTGCATCTTCTACAAGTTCCTGCCAGTCATTGACTTCCATTTGTTTGTTAGTAATAACACACTCCGGATCTGCCATGAGCATTGCCAGCCAATCAAGAGCGTCTATGTAGTGCTTTCCGCCAGTAGATACAAATTTTGAAATGTTAGATTTTGTGCAGGCAAATAAAGTATAGCCATCAGCAGGTTGGCTCAAAACTTTTTTTAAAGCAACTATACCACCGGCACCTGGTTTGTTTTCTACTACAAAAGTTGCATCGGAGTACCTTGAGGCAATTTCAGTAAATTTTCTTGTTGTAACATCTATAAGCCCACCAGGAGAGGTATAAACAATAATTTTTATAGGTTTTGATGGGAATCCGGTTTCAGTTTTTTTAACATTCTGTGCAAAGATAAAGTTGTGAGAGAAGATGAAAACTAAAATTAAAATTAAAATAAACTTTTTCATATAAAATCCATAATTAAGTTATTATACTTTCAACATAAAAACATTTTGCATAAAGAATAGCGATATATAGCTGAGGATAGCCGCTGCTATCGGAGTTGTAATCCAACCAAGGCTAATTTTACCCAATAGTTTATAATTAATATTTCTCCCGCCTTTTGCCAGGGAAATACCGATAACAGCTCCCACAATAGCTTGTGAGCTAGAAACAGGGACAAGAGGAAAGGAAGGTAGTCCATGAGAAATAAGAAAGTTTTTTAAGCCCTCGGAAGCAAATAAGAATAATACTAAAGAACTAGAGGCTACAGCCACAAAGGCTGTGACCGGAGATAATTTGAATATGTTAGTACCGACTGTCATCATTACTTTTTTAGAATAAGTAAAAACACCTACTGCAATAGCAAAACCGCCAAGTAGAAATAATATTTGTGTTGATGACAAATGAAATAAGCTAAGAATATTCACATCAGCAAAAGGCGATGATGTAGTAAATACTCCCATAACATTGGCAATATTATTGGCACCAAGACTATATGAACCAAAAGCTCCAACAATTACCAAACCTACACGAGTATAGGAATCCATTCTTAGAAGGTGAATTTTGCTTCTTTCGAAAAACCATTTTACAATAAAAAATAGAATAAATGAAAAAATAGCTGAGAGTATGGGAGAAAAAACCCAGGTTCCTACAATTTTGGTAAGAGATTCTACACCGGTGGGATTATTGGTAAAAAAGTTCCAGCCAATAATGGCTCCTACGATAGCTTGTGAAGTAGAAACCGGAAGTCCAACTCTTGTCATCCATAGAACAGAAACTGCAGCAGAAAGAGCCACAATAAAGGCTCCTCCTAGTTCTTCTACAGCACCTAATTTGCCCAAAGTATTAGAAGCACCTGCTCCACTAATTACAGCACCTAAAATAATGAAAATGCTACAAATAATTGCCGCTATTTTAAAATCTAACATCTTAGTTCCCACTGCTGTTCCAAATATATTAGCAGCATCATTTGCTCCCAAAGACCAGCCTAAGAATAATCCGCTTGATAGAAAAAATAATATTCTAAACATTATCTGTACTTATCCCAAAATTTAAATTTCTCTTTTGATAGCATAAACCGAAAGTCTTTCTGCAACTTCTTCGGCTTCATCAGAAATGGTCGATATTTTTTCTGCAAAGTAACGTAAGTGTACTTTGCGGCTGAATTTTTTGATGTCACTCTGAAATACTGTACGTTTTAGTTTTTCTTCCACATCATCAGCTTCGTGTTCATAAAAATGTACTTTATTGATGAAATCTTCTACGAGATTAATTTCTTTGAAAAAAGAGCGGGAAGCCTTTACTACTTCCTCTACAGCTTTACGAGAGAATTTAGCAAGATTGAGAAACTGCTGTTGAGCAAATTCGGGAATTTCCGGACATTCTATGGAAAATCTTTCTACAGTTTTTTCGCAACAATCAACGATGCCATCCATATTTTCCAGTAAGCCTAATACATCTCCTCGAGATTCTGGAATCAGCATATACGTATATAACTTGTGTTTTATACTACGCCTTTTTTCATCAGCCTCAGATTCCATTTCGGTTATGGTAACAAATTTCTCATTAAAACGATCTTTGTCATCGAGAATGTATGATTTTATGGCTTCGTAAAAAATTAGCCCGGAACGAGAAACCAGATCTAAATACTCACTAATCTCTTCTTCCAATTGTTTTGTACGATTCATGAATAATTTTGCCATATTATCTCCTATTCTTTTATAAGCCGGTCATATAGGATACCATGCCGCAGACCGCTGTCACTTATTGTTATTTTGTTTATATTAAAATGCTCCATTATTGCCTTAACGATTGAAGCTCCGGCTAAAATAACATCAGCTCTTTTGGGTTGCAATCCCACAATGTTTTTCCTCTCCTCTATAGTTTTATTTTTGAACATGTCAATCTGTTCTTTTACGTCATCTAAAGTGAGATTGGAACCCTGAATTACCTGGCGGTCATAGTCTTCCATTTTATGTTTAACGGCTCCCATGCTTGTTACAGTACCACCAATTCCAATCAAATAATCAGGACTTCTATGTTTTATTTCATTACTTAAAAATTGGGCAAGATAGTTTTGCATTCTGTTCAATTCATCGTCAGTCACAGGGTCGGAAAGAAGGTACTGTTCGGTGGGCTGAACAGCTCCCACATCCAAGCTTATACGATTCTTTAAATGTGTTCCTTCACCAAAAATAAATTCAGTACTACCTCCGCCCGTGTCAAATACAGTAATGTCTTCACCGGAAGCATTGCCAATTGTAGAGAGAACGGCTAAATATGATAGACGAGCTTCCTCTTTACCGGAAATAACCTGAATTTTTAATCCTAACTCATCTTTTACTATTTTTAAAAATTCATCGCTGTTCTTTGCTGTACGTAAGCACATGGTTCCTACTGCAATAATTTCTTTCACATCATGTTCCTTAGAAATTTCCAGATATTCTTTAATAACTTGTATATTACGAGCCATTGCTTTGGGGGATATAATACCCGTTTTTAATAAACCTTCTCCCAGTCTGGAAATATTATTAGTGTCCAATATGGGTTCAAAATCATTATTTTCTATAGAGAAGATGAAGAATTTGATTGAGTTAGTTCCAATATCTAATATAGCATATTTTTCCATTTTAATTCCTTGTTTTCTATTTTAACAGCTCCCGTGAGCCAGAAGAGCTATATTTTCACCTGCCAGAAATGAGCGATTAAAATGCTTGCATGCTGCGGGTGTTTTTTTTATTATCAATTTGCTTATTCCGTGGTTCAGAATATAATTTTTAACTTCCTGGGGACAACTAAGTGATCCATATACACCATTTCCAATAATTAATAAATCTACATCATGATCAAAAATACCAGTTATCATGTTTTTCTTGAGCATATGTCCATTACGCTCTTTCCATGGGGTCACCTTACCTTGCACAATCCTAATATCTTTTCCTGCACCTACAATTTTGCCATTGCTCTGTTTTGCATGCTCTTTGCCATTTATAACAAACCTGGCCCAGGAAAACTCCTTGATTGGACCTTGCTGAAATTGAAATGTTTTATTCATGACAAATTAATATTTCAAACCAAAATGTTGTTTCATCGCCTTAATATAATTTATGTTTTCCATTCCTTTAAGACCCAATTTATCCATAGTTTTTAAGACTAAATCAGGATCAGTATGCTCTACAGCAATCGTTTCTGTTTTATAGTCATCAAATTTAACTTGTGCAAATTCAACTATAGCGTCATCTATAAGATATCCATGTCGGTTTTTCTTAACATCTACAATTCTTAAATTGGGATTTTTGGCAATGAGATCATTAACATATTCGGAATATGAATACTCATCTTTTTCCAGATATGGCATTTCAAGTCCAAAGGCTTTATAAACTATTACCAGGTCGTTAATATGTATAGGAAATTCTGCTTTGGTTACCACAGTCCACTGTTCTAATCCCGTTTCATTATTAATTCTAATAGGAGATTTGATATCCATTAATTCATCTCTCACCTTGGTATTATCATTACTTTTTTGCGAAAGAATATATATTTCAGTACTTTCGCGATGTCTGGCATCTCCGTGCTTTTTAATATTTTTTTTACCATCTTCCAGGTTGTTGCCAAATGTTCGCCATTCCCAGCGAGGTACTACTTTATTCATCGTTGTTTCCTCCCTTATTATTATTCATTATCATTTCTATCTTTTTTTTTCCGTCAGCAATTTTTTCCCAGTTATTTTCCCACTTATCAAATAAGATAGTGGTACCAGTCTGAAGAATTTTTTTTAATTTATCTTCTTTTATATAAAAATATTTCTTCCTCCACTTTTTATCTCTATCAATATAGGAACCTTCATACAAAATTTTGAGATGAGAAGATAGTGTATTTTGCGGTATTCCGAGTTTATCCGATATTTCTCCTGCGGTTAGCTTACCATTTTCTAACAAAAGATAAATTATTTCTATTCTTATTTTATTAGATAAAACATAAAATAACTTCTCTAGTTTCCTGAGAACAAAATCACTTAACAATTTAAGCTCCTTTAAATATCTGTTTTTTGTCATATCAGAATATTATGAAATGATGTGTCAAGGATTTTATTTTTTTGCAATAATAAATTACAAGTAGTCGTTTTAATGAAAAGAGATTAAAATTGTTGAGAATTATATAAATGTTGTTTAATTTGTGTTTATCAATTAAGTTTGTTGCTTATTTGAGGATAAAAATATAGATTGTTTTTTAAATTTGTAAAAAGTTACATCTTTACTGTTAGGTGTTTTCTACGTGGAAAAATATTAAAACAATTTTATTGGTACCAGAAATATATTTATTATTTTTTGTCAGAAATTAATTTATATTTTCTTGCTAATAAATTATTCTGGTAAGATTTTGATACATATTTATACTTAGCCAGTTTAATAGAAAAAGGTGTCTTGCAAGAGCCTGATTTGGGTGAAATTTGGGATCTTAAGGGCGTATGTAATACAATTTCTACCAGGTTGTTCAAATTACAGACCCTGGGTGCTTGTTCTGTTCTTGCTGTCCAAACGCCATTCCGCATTATAATTTCAATAAATGGAAATACCGAATAATCTATAGTTACTGCTGTTCCATCTTGAGCAATCATCAAACAAAGGTCGGTGGCAGGATACTTATTTTCTATTAATTCTGCCAGGTTTTGAGATGATTCTAAGTAAACACCTTGTTTTATATCACCACAGACTTCCAAAGATCCTGCAAACACTCCTGAAGCTGTTAAAAATATTACCAGTAAAAATATAAAATGTCGTCCCATTCTTCGTCCTTTAGTTTATTTAATTGATGACTCCCACCGAAAGGTTCATAACTAATGTTCTTTGGTACTTTATTCCACTCCAGACTGGTAGCTAGCTTTTCCCAGGACTCAACCTGGTCTCTAAAAATGATAGCACGTTTATCATGTTGTATGTAAGCCAAAAATTTTAACCACATCCCGCCTGGCATATCAGGACTTTTCAATGAGTATGCGGAATCTGCTTTAATTATAACTGCTTTCTCTAAATACCTATTATAATTGTATTTCTTTATAATACCATCTTTAGTTAAAAAGGTAAATTCACCTTCCAAAATAGGGAAAACATCAGGATATAAGTTAGAAAAATATATTCCTTCAGCTTTGCCATTACCGGGTAGAGAATCTCTAATACCAATGTGATCAATATAATTTTCAGCCAAATAAATCGTATTGGGCAATAAATTGAAAGCTTGTTTTACTAACTCAATTTCTTCAACTCCTCTTATCCAATACATTTCTCTCAATGTAGGTGAAACCAGTCTCCATTTAGCCTCTTCTCTGTTTTCGCCGTCCTTGCCAATTGCCAGAATAACATGGTTGTCTTCAATCTGTTTTTTGGTAAGACGAATCATATACCCATCAAAAGAACGAAGGATTATCTCATCGTAAGCGCTTGCAGCAATGATTTTTTCAATTGCTACTCCCTCCCAGATTTCTTTGCTGGTTTCCCCTTGGTTTACTCTTTCTGTCGTTATCTTTTTAAGTGGTAATTGTAAGCTGTCCAGTCCAATGCTGCTGGTAGATTCTGGTGTCTTAATTATAAGGGAAAAAAGCCAAGTTGGTATCAGAATAAAAATAATGAGATATTTTTTCATTTCAATATTCCTTAATGTGGAAATTTAAATTAATTAACAGCTATTTTTTAAATTTTCTGGTTTATTAAATTTATTAAAATTACGATCAACCCTTTATGCACAGAAAATTTTTGTAAAGTTTGTTAGTTTTGAAATATTTGTGATATTTTTTATATAAAAAATTGCAATTTCAGCGGCAAATAAATGTTTGAGATATAAAAAATTGACACTGAACATTTTTGTTAATATTCATGGTTCATAAAATGGAGGAAAAATGAACATAAGTTTTATTGTAAACTATTGGTACCTCTGGTTGATTGGTTTGATTATATCGCCCCTTCTTGCTTTTTTGCCCCAATTAAATAATTTTAGAAAAATGAGTAAACATGTCGATGAAGCTTATCCACATGATTTTTTCAAACCGAGTATATTCATATTCACGATATTTTTTGGAGTATTGACATTAATTTTCTTTATACTCTTTTTGGCTTCTTTAGTTATATCTGTAACCGTAAGTATAGCATAGAGTTAAGGATTTCTTATGATCATAAAAGTTTTAAGACATGCTTTAATGATAACAGGTTTCGTTTTTGTAATGATGCTTGTGATTGAATATATCAATGTGCAAACAAAAGGTAAATGGCATGATGAAATAAAAAAAAGCAGCTGGAAACAATATATTTTATCCGCTTTATTGGGTGCTGTGCCCGGTTGTTTGGGTGCTTTTACTGTTGTTTCATTGTTTTCACATAGGATAGTTTCTCTGGGCTCAATAGTTGCTGCCATGATTGCTACAAGCGGTGACGAGTCTTTTGTTATGTTTGCAACTATTCCCGGCAGGGCCTTACTAATCACTGGTTTATTGATAGTTATCGGGCTTATTGCCGGTGTTCTTACTGACAGATTTTTTACACATAGTGCCATATATGATAAGATAAAGTTAAATGAATTGCCTATACACAAGGAAGAATATTGTAAATGTTTTCAGAAGAATAGAGTCTGGAATCAATTGAAAAATTGTACTCTTCAGCGTGCTCTATTAATTGCAATTCTTTTCATTTTCGTTGGCAGCATTATTTGGGGGACAATAGGTCCTCCCAAGTGGAACTGGATCAGAGTAACCCTGTTAATTACGGCTAGTTTTTCATTATTTGTTGCAATAACTGTTCCGGATCATTTTTTGGAAGAACATCTATGGGAACATATAGTTAAAAAACATATACACAGAATTTTTTTTTGGACTTTTGGAGCCTTGTTGGTTCTGGAAATCGCCATGATGCATTTTAATGTAGAACAATGGATTCAGACTAATCGGATTTTGATAATTTTAATTGCTTGCCTTGTCGGATTGATTCCGGAATCCGGACCGCACATGATATTTGTTATGCTTTTCGCCCGTGGCACAATTCCATTCAGTATTCTATTGGTTAGTTCAATAGTTCAGGACGGACATGGAATGTTACCTATGTTGGCAGAATCAAAAAGAGGATTTGTGACAGTAAAGGGCATAAATTTTTTGGTGGGTATAATAGTAGGATTAGCAGGTTATGCGGTTGGATTATAAAAAATTAAAATATCATCAGGAAGAAATAAAAGAATTAGAGATTGACAAATATTGTAGTCTTTACAATTACACGAATAACAATTTTGATTAAAATTTAATATCATATGTTTTTAAAATAAATGCACAAAGGAGAAAGCATGGAAACATATGTAATACTCATGGAAATGACACAAAAGGGAATGGATGAAATTCACAAGATTCCTGCTACTGTTGATGAGCTTGAAGAGAAATTTGCAAAAAAAAACGTTAAGCTCAAAGGCTTTTATAAAGTAATGGGCGAAACGGATTATGTTGCAATTGTTGAGTCAAAAGATGACATTGACGGATTAGCCGCTGTTGCCGCTTTTGGAAAAACCGGTTATTTTGATACTCTTACCCTAAAAGCTTATACTATGGACGAAATGAAGAAAGCAGTAGGAATTTACGCCGAAAATTTCAAATAGTTTGCAAAAAGCTAAACTCAAGGGCGGCTCAGATTTGTGCTGCCCTTTTTTATTTTGAAAAAGCTCTTACTTGCAATAAACAATTTTAAAAATTTGCAAAATATCAACATACTTATTTTAATTTATTAATGCAAATATATCGAAATTGGGGCTTAGTCTCTACTGGATTTTAGTATTTGAGTCAAAAAGGGACTCCTTAAGCTATTATTAGGTAATAAATAACTTAAAATTCTTGACATAAAGTAAAATGGATATGTTCTTTACCACTACAAAAAAATTGTAGAAATAAAGTTCCTATTGTTCCAGTTTTATTTAATTAATAAGTATGTATTTTACATAGATATAAATAAAAACTAATTAGCAAGTAAACATAAATATGTTTTCCTATATTGTTTAATTTTTTATTAATTGTTAATAATAATAAAATGAAATAGGAGTTAAAATGAATGAAAAAAAACTTGTTATGATTGGATGCGGAACTGTAGGTCAGGGGCTATTAGAAATAATTAAAGATAAAACTCCCAATATCAAGCTCATTGCAATTTCTGATAAATTAAAAGGTTCACTCATAGATCCAAAAGGCATTGATATCCCTTATATGCTCGGAATTCTGGATAACGATGGCAAGGTTGACGATTATGACAAAGCAAGCGATAAGGCAATAACTGGCTTGGATGCTATCGAAACTATAAAAAAAAGCAACGGTGATATTATGGCTGAAATGACTTATACGGATATTGAAACCGGAGAGCCAGCCACCTCACATATAAAAGCAGCACTAAAGCAAGGTATGCATGTTACCACTTCAAACAAAGGTCCCGCTGCTCTTTATTATACTAAACTCCAGAAACTAGCCTCAGATAATGGGGTTAAACTTTTTATAGAGGGAACAGTGATGAGTGGGACCCCCATATTCAACCTGGCAAGAGAATGTTTTGCCGGCAGCAAAATAACTGAAGTTTCTGGTATTCTTAACGGTACAACTAATTATATTTTATCTAAAATGGAAAATGAAGGCTGGGATTATAAAGATGCTCTGAAAAAGGCACAAGAACTTGGCTATGCAGAAGCAGATCCCACTGCAGATGTAGAAGGTCATGATGCTCTGGCAAAAGTTGTGATTTTGTCCAACTGCATTCTGGGTGGAAATATAAAACCGGAAGACGTGCCCTGCGAAGGTATTAATAATATTACGCTGGAAGATGTAAAAGAAGCTGCAGAAAATGGAATGAGATATAAATTACTCGGTTCTACCAAAATTGAAGAAAATAAGATAACCGCATCAGTTAAACCTGTTAAATTAGAACTTTCTAATCCGCTTGCTGGTGTAGGTGGAGCTACTAACGCTTTGACTTTTAAAACAGATTTGCTGGGTGAAGTTACTATTCAGGGTCCAGGTGCCGGTAAAATTGAAACAGGCTACTCAATTTTCGTGGATATAATATCAATTCTAAACCATGAATAATTAAAATGATTGAAGTAACAAATTACTATATATAGTATTCTTACTAGCTATTAAAATGGCATAATTTCTTTATGCAGAATATGATAATTTGCTTTGTCTCATGTGTCTATTTATTTGATATGTTGTAAGATATGAAAATGTGTTAATCTGAAATATAATTACCAATAACTTCTAATGAAAGGAGAACGATGGAAATAAGAGAAAAGTGGGATAGTCGTACAGCTTTTATTATGGCATCAGTTGGTGCTGCTATCGGGCTGGGCAATGTTTGGCGTTTCCCATATGTAGCATATGATAATGGGGGTGGAGCATTTTTAATCCCCTTCTTTATTGCTTTGCTTACGGCAGGTATTCCACTGATGATTTTAGAATTTTCGCTTGGTAGAAAATATCAGGCTGGTGCCCCTACTGCCTTTGCCGCAGTTAAGAAAAAAACAGAATGGGTTGGTTGGCTGGCGCTGTTTGCTGTGATGATGATATTTCTTTATTATCCTACAATTATGGCTTGGTGTGTTAACTATATTGTTCACTCGCTTACACTTAAGTGGGGTGCAGACCCGAACCACTTCTTTGTTAATGAATTTTTGCGCAAATCCATAGGTCCAAGTGTCTTGGGATCAATTAGATGGCCGATCGTAATCGGTCTTGGTATCGTCTGGACTGCAATCTATCTTATTCTAAGAAAAGGCGTAAAAGTTGTAGGGAAAGTTGTTAAATGGACAGTTGCAATACCCTGGGCTATTCTAATTATTATGGTGATAAGAGGTATAACTCTGCCCGGAGCAGGTGAAGGTCTGAATTTCTATCTAAAGCCGGATTTTAGTGCGCTATTAGATGCGAAAGTGTGGCTAGCTGCGTATGGTCAAGTATTTTTTACATTATCACTGGCAATGGGTACGATGATTGTTTACTCGAGTTATCTTCCGAAAAAATCTGATGTAAATAACAATGCCTTTATAATTTCTCTTGCTAATAGCGGCACAAGCTTTTTCGCAGGTTTTGCAGTGTTCTCTACCCTGGGCTATCTCGCTCAAACAATGAATGTTAGTGTCCCCGAAGTTACAAATTCAGGAATAGGACTTGCCTTTATCACTTATCCCACAGCTATAAGACTACTACCTTTTGCCGGAGCAGTTTTTGGAGTACTGTTTTTCATAATGCTATTAACCCTTGGCATCGACTCTGCATTTTCTCAGGTTGAACCCTTTGTGGCAGGCTTTACTGATAAATGGAACTTATCCAAGAAATGGGTGCTAAGAATTGTCTGTTTGGGTGGATTTATTATTGGCTTAATATTTACCACAGAAGGTGGCTTCCATTGGTTTGATATTCTTGACCACTTTACTTGTTCATGGGGTTTAACTATTGTGGGACTACTTGAGTGTATTGTAATTGGATATATTTATAAAACAGATAAAATGAGAAAATATGTTAATAGTATTTCTGAATTTAGAATTGGTAAATGGTGGGATTTCACTATTAAGATTCTTACTCCCCTTATTTTAGGAATTTCTTTGATACTTGAAATTTACTCCATGGTTACTGATGGTTATGGTGGTTATCCTGCCTGGGCTACTACTATTGGTATTATTGTAGTTGCTATTTTGATTGTAATGTCCTTCGTAATGATGAAAATTAAGGCAAGGAAGGAGAACAAATGAGTGCATCCGCAATAATAATGTTAATATTTGGCGTTATAATATATGTTGGTGGAATTTCCCTCTGTTTGTCTATTGCCAAAAAACATAATAAGGAAAAACAGAATACTTGCGAATAGTCTATCATTAAAAAATTGTTACTTTAAAGAAACATAGAAGTGTTAAAATTGAATAGAATTTCATGTTCAACTTAATAAATTCATGTGATTTGGGAGCAGGCCCTATATCTCTATTCAAATATGCTAGATCATGAAGTTCAGATTCTCTTTCATGATTGTTATCTTAATTATATATACGATGTAAACTGTTGCAGGAATTATGAGATCTAAAAATTTAGATCGAAATTTACCTGCAGCAAGCCAAATTTGCTAATGTATAGCTATGTTTTCTTTAAGCTTCGGCTTAAAGCTAATTGTAAATCAAATTAGTAAAAAAGAAAGGAAGTGATGTCATATGATTGTTTAGAAAGTCATCAAAAATAATCTTGAATTAAGATAACAAAAACAAAGAAAATAAAGAAAGGATATAATTATGAAAAAAGTAATTTATTTCGCGGTTATTGTTAGTATTGTTGCTCTTTCATTGTCTTGCACCGCAGCTGAGAAATCAAGTCTGTGGCAAGCATATGAAAGATATTTTGTAAATGCCAAATACGTTGACCTTACTCATCCATTTGAACCTGATATGCCCGTATGGCCAGGTTTTGGCAATGCAGAATTTATGCCCACAAAAGCTGGTGCCGATATGGGTTCTTACGCCTCGAAAGGTGATGTATATACCTACGAAGACCACGGTTTTGTTGCAACTTCTTATAACTTAACAACCGACCAATATGGTACACAATTAGATCCACCAGCCCATTGGGCTCCGGAAGGCGCTACAATTAGTGATATCCCTGCAACTTATGCTATAAGACCACTCGTTGTAATTGATGTCCATGAAAAAGTTGCAGAAAATACTGGCTATCACTTACAAGTACAGGATATTAAAGATTGGGAAAAAGAATACGGTAAAATACCCGAAGGTTCTGTAGTTATGGTCCGTTCTGATTATTATAAAGGCTGGAAAACCAATCCGGATTTTGCTGCCAAACCATTTCCGGGTGTAAGTCTAGATGCTGCAAAATTCCTTCATCTTGAAAGAGATATCTTGTTCCATGGTCACGAACCACTGGACAGTGATACTACAGCTACATTGGTCACTGAAGACTGGCTGCTTCATAATCAATACTGCCAGGCTGAAGGTGTTATGAATTTGGATAAAGTTCCCGAAAAAGGAGCTTTGATTGCTATCGGTTTTGCAAAACCAATGAATGGAACAGGTGGCTATGCAAGATATATTGCCATTTGTCCTCCTGACTGGGATTATGGCGAATCAATAAAAGAAAATATGGGTGCACCACTTCCAACTTTTGATGACCTGCACTGGGATGAAGAAGCAGGTATGAGAGTACGATAATAAATTAATATTACTTGAAAAAGGAGAAACGATGACTAAAAAAATTATAGTAATCTTAACATTAATGGTATTTATAGCCTCAATTGCTTTTGCTGAAAAACCAGAGGTAGAATATCATAGTTTATTCTACATTTATTCATTTAGCTGGCAAAATGCGGATTTTGATAGCGATACAGATGACAACGATCAACATTACTACCTGCATGGTGACTTCTCAATTGACGCCGATTATGGTAATGGCGTAGGTTCTAAACTAACCTTAGGTGCCTGGGGTACCTTTGGCAGACATGCTATTACAGCCTCAGGACCAGAAACCGGAGTTGCTTTAAGAGAAGCATATCTCAATGTGGATAATTTCTTTGATACCCCCTTCTCTATGAAAATTGGTAAACAACATGTTTGTTATGGTGATCAGGTTTTTGACGGTGGCGAAGATGGATTTATGGGTGCTACACTCACCTATGGTTCAGACATGTTCGATATGGATCTTATGAGCTTGAGACTGGAAGAAGGTGGCGGAACAAATTATATCGGAAGTATCACTGACTCAGTACCTCATGACTGGAACTTGTATGGTGCCTGGGGTAATATCAAAATGGATAATATAAACATCAACCCCTATGGCTTCATGAGAACTCGTGGTGATGCTAAACCCATGTGGCTTGGTCTGAGAAGTGATGGTTCCCCCATGAACGGTCTTAACTATTCTGCTGAATTTACCATGATGATGGGCGAAGATGCTGCCGGAACTAAATATGCCGGTAACCATTATATGGGAAGACTCGATTATAACTTCCCGGATATGCCCTTGAGCCTTGGTGGTGGATATGTAAACCTTAGTGGCAATGACCCCTCTACAGATGATAACGAACTTTATGAATCCCCCTCTTGGGGACCCTATACATTTGGTTTCTATAAAGGATGGCCCGGTTTTGGACCCGCACATCTTCTGCGCTCTGCCTATGGATTCTCTTTGACAGCTCCCTGGGCTGGAATGGTAACTAATACCAATATCATGAATGGTCACATCGGTTACAATGCTGGAAAATTTAGTATGAGAGCTGACTTCTTCAAATATGCTAAAAACGAAGTGGCTTCTGGAATGGATGAAGATATGGGAACTGAAATGGCTCTGATGTTGCAATATCACTACAAAGATACTATTACATTTGGTGCTACCGGTGGTTATTGGACTCCCGGTGATTACTTTAGTGGCGACGATCCCATGATGGGTGGTTATATTTGGACTGCTATAGGATTCTAAAATCAATTTAGTTAATTTAAGAGGTATAGGGCAGTCAAATTATGCCTTATACCTCTTTTTCTTTAAATATTTTATCAAAAAAAAATTTACCCAACTTTATATTTTTAAATAAATTTTTAAAAAATAAATGCAACTTCAAAAAATAAATAAATTACTAGGAGTTATCTATGTCATATACAGGAAAATGGATACACATTGATTTGTCCACAGGAGAATACAAAACAGGTGAACCCGATCAAGAACTTTTAGAAAAATATATAGGTGGAAAAGGACTTGGATTTGCCTTGTTAAATAAGATGGCCCCCAAACCTGATCCATTGGGTTCAGAGAATCCATTGATATTTATCAATGGTCCTTTTACAGGTTCAAAAGTGCAGACCAGTGCCAGAACTGCCCTGGTAAGCAAATCACCCTTAACTAATTCTATACACGATTGCCATTGTGGCGGTTACTTTGGTCCTGCCCTAAAAAGAGCCGGCTATGATTATCTGATTGTAACAGGTAAATCAAAAAATCCTGTTTATATCTATATTTATGAAAACAATGTGGAAATCAAAGATGCTT
>Ga0102934_1001064_pt1 | contig 18998 bp, 19 predicted proteins | sample SalPonR2_A_D1_MG_FD_78175 | JGI IMG/M metagenome (GOLD analysis project Ga0102934, IMG submission 78175) | Salt pond soil microbial communities from South San Francisco under conditions of wetland restoration - Salt Pond MetaG R2_A_D1_MG | ecosystem: Environmental > Aquatic > Marine > Intertidal... | reverse complement strand
GGCTCGTGAGGAAGGCCTGTTGGTTGGCGGATCGTGCGGGATGGCAGCAGTCGCCGCCCTTCGGGTGGCCAGCCAAGCCGGTCCCGATGACGTCGTCGTCGTCCTGCTCCCCGATTCCGGCCGCGGTTACCTCAGCAAGGTCTTCAACGACGAATGGCTCGCCTCCTACGGCTTCCTTCCCCCGAGCGCGGACCGCACCGTGGGAGATGTCCTGCGTGCGAAGTCCCCGGACATCCCGGCACTCGTGCACACCCATCCCACCGAGTCCGTTGCCGACGCCATCGCCATCTTGCGTGAATACGGCGTCTCGCAGATGCCGGTGGTGCGCGCCGAGCCGCCGGTGATGGCGGCCGAGGTGGTCGGCGCGGTGGTCGAGAAGGATCTGCTCGATGCGCTCTTCTCGGGCAAGGCCAAACTCTCCGACCCTGTCGATACCCACATGTCGATGTCACTACCGATCGTCGGCGCGGGGGAGTCGGTGCACGCCGCGATCGATTCGCTGACGACCAGCGATGGCGTCGTGGTGATCGAGGATGGCCGGCCACTCGGGGTCCTCACGCGGCAGGACCTGCTCGGCTACCTCGCCGATTGACGATCGGCTCGACGGTGGGCCCCATGCGCGCGTGAAACCTTGCGTGGGGTGGGGCGAAACGTCCTAGGGTGGCGGGATGTCGGTCGATGATGTGAGCGTTGATGAGATCCTGCAACAACAGTGGGACCCAGCGGGTGTGCTGCGGGTGACCCTCGATGACAGCGCCCGTCGCAATGCGCTGTCCGAGCGGATGCTCGAGGAATTGCAGGGAGTCCTGGATCGAGCGGAGAGCGACCCACAGATCCGGGTGGTCGTGTTCGCAGCGAGTGGTCCGGCGTTCAGTGCCGGACACGATCTGAAGGAGATCACCCGAGCGCGCGAGCAAGACGACTCGGGACGAGCCTTCTTCGAGGACTTGATGCAACGCTGCGCGAACGTCATGCAGTCGATCGTCAACAACGCCAAGCCGGTGATCGCCGAGGTGACCGGGGTGGCCACGGCAGCCGGGTGCCAATTGGTGGCCAGCTGCGATCTCGCCTACGCGGCTCCAACCGCCCGCTTCGCCACCCCCGGTGTGCACATCGGATTGTTCTGCTCGACTCCGATGGTGGCGTTGTCTCGCAACGTGTCCAACAAGGCGGCGATGGAGATGCTGCTCACCGGCGAGATGGTCGATGCCGAGGAGGCCGCCCGGATCGGCCTGATCAACAAAGTGGTTCCGACGGAAAGCCTCAGTGAGTTCACGATGGACGTCGCGCGCACGATCGCCTCCAAGTCGAGCATGACGTTGGCGACCGGCAAGCGGGCCTTCTACGCCCAGCGTGAGATGCCGTTGGCGGATGCCTATGACTACGCATCCGCCGTCATGGTGGACAACATGCTGAAGTTGGATGCGGTCGAGGGGATCGGTGCCTTCATCGAAAAGCGGGCACCCAACTGGCAAGACCAGTAACGAGTATCGGGAAAAGGGCCGTGAAGGAGTTCTTCGATACCGGCTTGGATCGCAATCCGGCCAACTTCCAGCCGCTGACCCCGCTTGTCTTCCTCCAGCGGGCGGCCGACGTCATGCCCGAGCATGTCGCGATCATCCACGGTGAGCAGTCGATCACCTACCGGGACTTCTACCTCCGGTCACGTCGCCTTGCTTCGGCTCTCACCCAGTCGGGTATCCAGCGCGGTGACACCGTCTCGGTCCTACTGCCCAACATCCCGCCGATGCTCGAGGCGCACCACGGGGTGCCGATGTCCGGTGCGGTGCTGCATGCGATCAACACCAGGCTCGACGCGCAGACGATCGCCTTCCAACTCGATCACGCGTACTCACGGGTGTTCATCGTCGATCGAGCTTTCCTCCCGTTGGCCGAGGCCGCACTCGAGATCTGCGAGGCGACCCCGAAGTTGATCGTCTATGACGACCCCGAATGGACTGCGACGAACGACTCCGATATCCCAGGCCCAGCGGCTTTCGTCGACCGCTGGCAGGACTACGAGGCCTTCCTCGCCTCCGGTGATCCCGATTTCGAATGGTTGATGCCCGAAGATGAATGGGACGCCATCGCGATCAGTTACACCTCCGGAACCACCGGCAATCCCAAGGGCGTGGTGACGCACCACCGGGGCGCCTACCTACTTGCCCAGGGCAACGCTTTGATCGCGACGATGCCCCGGCATGCGACCTACCTGTGGACGCTGCCGATGTTCCACTGCAACGGCTGGTGCTTTCCGTGGACGATGTCGGTGCTCTTCGGCACGCACGTGTGCCTTCGCGAGGTGCGATCCGAGCCGATCTGGCAGGCACTCGCCGAACACGACGTCACCCATCTGTGCGGTGCGCCTCCGGTCATGGCCCTACTGGTCTCGACACCCGAAGGCGAACGTCGAGACCTCGCGCGCACCGTGGAGTTCTTCACCGCCGCGGCTCCGCCGCCGCAGAAAATCCTGGCGGGAATGGAGGAGGCCGGTTTCAACGTCACCCAGTTGTACGGGCTGACCGAGACCTACGGCCCTGCCGTCGTCAACGAATGGCACACCGAATGGAATGACCTCGATGCGCAGACCAGGACAGCACTCAAGGCCCGTCAGGGTGTGCGCTACCTGCCACTGGAGCGTTTGGAAGTGATGGATCCGGAGACGATGCAGGTCCTACCTTCCGATGGCGAGACGATCGGCGAGGTCATGTTCCGCGGCAACGTGGTGATGAAGGGCTACTTCCGCAACCCGGAGGCGACGCGAACGGCCTTCGAAGGCGGCTGGTTCCACTCCGGGGATCTCGGGGTGAAGCACCCAAATGGCTACATCGAACTCAAGGATCGTTCGAAGGACATCATCATCTCCGGCGGCGAGAACATCTCATCGATCGAAGTCGAAGACGCCTTGTACAAGCACCCGTCGGTTGCCGGGGTTGCCGTGGTCGCGATGCCGCACGAGAAGTGGGGCGAGACACCGTGCGCCTTCGTCGAGGTCGTTTCGGGTGCGTCAGTGACCGAAGAGGAATTGACGCAGCATTGTCGGGAGAATCTGGCCACCTACAAGATCCCGCGGCGCTTCGTCTTCGAGCCCATACCGCGAACCTCCACCGGCAAGATCCAAAAGCATCTACTGCGTAGCCGAGTCAGCGACTAGGCGGTAGCACCCGCTGGAGTGCCGGCTACCTCGCAGGCCCACGCCGCGGTCTGCTCGAAGTTCCCGAACGTGTAGAAGTGGAAGCCGACGTCGTCGGTGCGGTTCGCCAGCGGGGCTAGGCCCTCCACCAGGTTGCGGGTGCTGGAATTGCCGATCGCGGTCTTGGCGATGCGCAGGCCGTTCTTGCGCAGTAGGCCGATGCTCTCACCGATCCCGCACGCATTGGCGATCTTCAACAGTCGGGTGCCGCTGACGAGACCGGGGATGCCGATTTGCAGTGGGGCACCATCGGCTACCGAGGTGTATACGGTCTCGTGCCAAGAATCGATCGCCTGGGGATCGAGCACGAACTGGGAGACAGCCTCGACGGAAAGTCCGCCCTCGCGGGCCGCGGCCAAGTTCTCCGCGAGCACCTCCCGGGAGAGTTCCTCGCTCATCACCGGGTGGCCCTCCGGATGCGCGGCGACACCGACCTTCTCGATGCCGAATTCACCGAGCAGGCCGCTGCGAAGCAGCGACGCGGTGTCCGGATAGGGGCCCTCGGCGGTGGCGGGATCGCCACCGATCACCAGCACCTCGTTGACCTGCGCCTGATCGACCAGGTCCTGCAGGAACGCACGCAGGAAGTCCTCCGAGGGCACCCGGCGTGCCGCGATGTGCGGAACGGGCACCATGCCCTGCGATCGGATCTTGCCCGCGGCCGCAACCATCGCCTCCGGGGTCGCCTTAGGCGGCCATGCGATGTAGACGCGGGTACCGACAGGTATGTGCTCACGGAAATCGTCGATGCGGTCGGCATCCTGGGGTACCGATTCGATCGAGAAGCCCTGTACCGCCGAGGAGAGGGCGGCTGAAGACAAGGTCGCGGTCGTCACACGATCACCCCCGGGAATTCCGGCATATCCGTGGCGCGTCCGCGGGGGATGTCGCCGGCCTGGTCGAACAGCGGTAGTTCGCAGACCGTCCCGGTGCGGACGACGCCGTCCTCACACAGCACCTCGAGTTCGGCGTCCGGGCCGAGATCGGGGTCGTCGAGTCGAATGATGGCCACACCGCACTGCAAGGTCGGGGACCACGCGCTGCTGGTGACCCGGCCGATGTCCGTTCCGGCCAAGGTGAGCGTGCGGCCGTGGCGGGGCGCGCTCAGCGGGCAGGTCAGACCCCAGGTCCGGCAGCGACGGTCGGCCGCTTCGAGGGCGCTGCGTCCGATGAAGTCGCCCTTGTCGAAATCGACCAGGCCTTCGAATCCGGCCTCGAAGGGCGTCATGGTGTCGTCGAAGTCGCTTCCGGCGAACAGGAGTCCACCTTCGATACGGCGCGCATTGGTCACCTCAGCCGGGGTGGTGTCCATGTCATACGCACGTCCGGCATCCCAGATCCGCTGTCCGATGGCTTGGATATCGACCTGTGGCTCGAGGTAGAACTCCCAGCCGAGCTCGCTGGTGAATCCGGTACGGGTCACCAGGACCGGTTCGCCGCCGATGGTGATGTGCGCGGCGTCGAAGTACTTGAAGGGTTCGGGCAGGCCGTCATCGGCCACCGCGGCGAGGACATCGAGGGACCGCGGCCCTTGCACTTGGCTGACCCACACGTCCGGGTGGAAGACCTCGACATCGAAGCCCGAAGCCTGTGCGCGTAGCCAGCCGTAGAACTCACCGTCGCTTTGCACGTACCAGAAGCGATCTTGCGCTAGTCGGATCAAGACCCCGTCCATCACGACGCCGCCATCGGGATAGCAGGCGATCTGGTAGCTGCAACGTCCAACGCGCACCTTGGCAACGCTTCGGGTGAAGACCCGATCGAGCATGGCCTCGGCCTGCGGGCCACGGATCTCGGTCGGCAACTCGCCGGTGTGCGAGAGCATCACCTGACGACGCAGCCGCCAGTAGATGTCGTTCGCATCGCCTTGGGCGTAGCTGATGGAGCGCAGCCGGCCGTTGTAGATGCCGAAGTGCGGTTCATGTGCGAGTTCTTGATGGACCAGCGGATGCGGCACCATCGACTGCCGGAATTCGCGCGCCCCACCGGTGGAGGTGACGGGTGCGATGACGAATTCGACGTTGCCGATTTCTTGGTTCAGCATGGTTCCCCCAGGGATTCATGAATCGGTTTCCCGGGGCGTCCGGTGTGACGAGGCTAACTTCCACCGGATCACCGCGCAATGCCAGGAGGCCGTCCCCCGGCCGATGGCCTCAGACTGCGAGGGCGGGCAGCGCCAAGCCGGTGTTCGCGTGGCACCGGTACCCGTGGGGAACCTTGTGCAGGTACTGCTGGTGGTAGTCCTCGGCTTCGTAGTAGGTGAAGTCGGCAGCCGACACGATCTCGGTGGTGATCTGCGGGTAGCCGCGCTCGGCGATGACCGTGGAGTAACTGTCCCGGGTGAGGACGGCGAGGTCGTGCTGCTCGTTCGTGGTGAAGAAGATGGCGCTGCGGTACTGGGTGCCGATGTCATTGCCCTGACGAAAGCCCTGCGTGGGGTCGTGGTTCTCCCAGAACACCTTGAGGATCTCGTAGGTGGAGACCTCGGCGGAGCGGTACGCGACGAAGACCGTCTCGGTGTGGCCGGTCTTGCCCGTGCAGACCTCCTCGTAGGTGGGGTGCAGCGTGATGCCGCCCATGTAGCCCACGGAGGTGCCGACCACTCCCGGAAGGCGCCAGTAGATCTCCTCGGCTCCCCAAAAGCACCCCATCGCGAGGTAGATGCGTTCGATGTCGTCTCCGGGGGGATCCATGGGGGTGCCGAATACCGCGTGCTGACTAGGGACGGTGAAGATCGGCTCCGTTCGACCCGGCAGGGCGGAATCGGCGTCGACCATCTGCGGCGTGGAGAGGAATCCGAACATGGCCCTAGGCTAAACCGCATGGACGGTTTCAACACCCGCGCGATACATGCAGGCCAAGAGCCCGATCCGCTGACCGGAGCCGTCGTCCCCCCGATCTACCAGGTCTCCACCTACGCCCAAGATGGTGTCGGGGGCCTGCGCGGCGGGTATGAGTACTCGCGTAGCGCCAACCCGACCCGCACCGCACTCCAGGAGTGCCTGGCAGCCCTCGAGGCACCGGGGGATGCCGACGCACGTGGTTTGGCGTTCGCCTCCGGGCTCGCCGCCGAGGACACCTTGATGCGTACTGTCCTGGCCCCCGGCACCCACGCGGTCATCCCCGACGACGCCTACGGCGGTACCTACCGGCTGTTCGCGAAGGTCGCCCAGCCGTGGGGCGTAGAACACACACCCGCCGCGGTCACCGATCCCTCGGCGATCGCCGCGGCGATCCAACCCGGGCGCACCCGTCTGGTGTGGATCGAGACCCCCACCAACCCGCTGCTGAATGTGGCCGATATCGCGGCGATCGCACAGATCGCCCACGACGCCGGGGCGCTATTGGTGGTGGACAACACCTTCGCGTCCTCCTATCTGCAGCAGCCACTGCTGCTCGGCGCCGATGTGGTCGTGCACTCCACCACCAAGTACCTCGGAGGCCATAGCGACGTCATCGGCGGAGCGCTCGTCGTACGCGATCTGGAACTAGCAGAGCGATTGGCGTTCCACCAGAACTCGATGGGTGCGGTACCCGGCCCGCTGGACTCCTGGCTGGTGCTGCGCGGCATCAAGACGCTCGGCGTTCGGATGGACCGACACAGCGCCAACGCCCGCTCGGTGGTCGAATTCCTCAATGGGCATTCCGCGGTCAGCGAGGTGCTCTACCCGGGACTGGAATCGCATCCCGGCCATGAGGTCGCCGCCCGCCAGATGCGCGATTTCGGCGGCATGGTCTCCTTCCGCGCCGCCGGCGGTGAGCAGGCGGCGGTGGATCTGTGCGCGCGCACCGAGGTGTTCACCCTCGGGGAATCACTCGGCGGGGTGGAGTCCCTCATCGAGCACCCCGGGCGCATGACCCACGCCTCGGCCGCTGGGAGCCCGTTGGAGGTTCCCGCGGATCTCGTGCGGCTCAGTGTGGGCATCGAAGATGTCGAGGACCTAATCACGGACCTGGACAAGGCCCTGCGCTAGCGATCAGGGCGAGCCTTGTGGCAGCGGATCGGCGATGGTGATCGCGTCCGCTTGGCGGCAGGAGGGCCCGGCGCAGGCATCGAGTTGGGCGAGTTGATCGCTGAGCGATGCCACGAAAGCCGGATCCTGCGCCTGCATCGCATCCACGATGTTGCGCAATTCGAAGGGATCGGTGAGCTGGTCGTACAGGGCCCGGCTGCCGTCGTCGTATTCCACGTACATCCAACGCGGTGTGCGTAGCGCCGAGAACGGCGGCGGGATGTAGGGCAGGTAGTCCGGATCGTTCTTGTTGGTCTTGCCGATGGATTCCGAAAGCGCGGCGTTGCGCCATTCCGGCGGAGCCTGGCCGGCGGCCAGGAACGGGACCATGGAGCGTCCATCGACCCACGCGGGGGCTTGCCCGCCGAGGATCTCGGTGAAAGTGGGAGCGAGGTCGATGGTCGAGGTCATCTCCTCGACTTCGACGCCCGCGGGTATGCCCGGGCCGATGGCGATCATCGGGACGACCGTGTCTGCTGCGTAGGGAGTGCGCTTGCCCTTGGGCATGCGGTACTCACCGACGTGGTAGCCGTTATCGGACGTCAACACCACCAATGTCTCGTCGGCTTTACCGCTGGCCTCGAGTTCATCGAGGACGGCTTCGACCGAATCGGCGACCGTCTCCGCGGACTGTGCGCGTTTGCGCCACACCGTGTCGAGTTCGGAGATCTTCCAGTCCGACAACTTCGGGAATTCAGCGAGCCAGTCCGGCTCGTTCTCCCCGTAACTGTTGTGCGCGGGTGTGCGTGGGGCCACGGTGCCGGCGTGCGTACCGAGATGGCGAGGAGCGGTCGCGAACGGCTTGTGCGGCGTGTAGTTGGACAAGTACAAGAAGAACGGTTCATCGGTCTCCGCGATGAACGTGCGTGCCTTGTCGTTGAGGACATCGTTCAAGAAGTCCTCGGGCTTGGTGCCGTATCGGATGAGATCGCCGTTGTCGTTGAGGGTGTAGCTGTAGCCGGTGTAGGAATCCCCGCGCGAGATCGGAACCGCCCACTCATCCCAGCCGGGGGGCACGTAACGGATGCCACCGGGACGTGTCGGGTACTCGTTCAGGTACTTGCCGTACAGCGCAGTGGTGACGCCGGCATCATCTAGCCAGACCGGCAAGTTGTCCTTGTGCTCACCGAGCCTTTTGAATGTCGGCCAACCACCACCGGTGGCTTCGATGTTGGAGATGATCTTGTGATTGTGGATGTACTGCCCGCGCAGGATCGTCACGCGCGAAGGACAGCACAGTGAATCCACCACCGTGTGATTGGTGAAGGTCATTCCCCGCTCGCGAAGTTCGCGCAGGCGCGGAATCTGTTCGAAGAGCTTCCAATCGAGATCGTCGGCGAGGACCATGACCACGTTCTTGAAGGCCGGCGGCTGGTTTTGCGTTTCGACGCTAGGAGTGACATCCCCGGAGAGATCGCCGGGTAGTACGCCTGAGACCTGAGTGGCGAAGCCCGGGGTCTGTTGGTCGCTTAGCGGCGCGGCTGCCGATGCGGTCTCCCCGCCGGTTGTGAGGTTGCTGAGGGCGAGCAGGCCGGCCACGACAGCTAGCGCCGTGAGCACCGACGTGAGTCCGACGATCGCTCGCCGCCCACCGAGGCGTTGCCTCATGTTTCGGCGCCCGTGCGCACCAGGGTCTCGCGCATCCGCAGGACGAGGAAGATCGGAATCAGTGCCAAGGCAGCGCCCGCGGCGAAGGCCCAGTCGAAGTCGAAGGCATCGACCAGCAAACCTGCGATCAACGGACCCACAATCGCTCCCACATCGGACATCATCTGGAAGGTGGCGATGACGACACCACCCTTGCGTCCTCCCATGATGTCACCCACGAGGGCCGCGGGCGCGGAGCCCATGAACGCCCCGCCGAACCCCTGAACGGCCATCGCCACGAGGAACAAGATCACCCCGGCCAAACCAGCCGTGCCAAGGATGTTGGTGGCCAGATCGGAGAAGGCGAGCAGCGCCATACCGAAGGCCGAGGAGATCGTCCCGAACAGCAGGGCTGGTCGACGACCCCGCAGATCGGCCATGCGCCCGGCTGGCAGCAGGAAGATCGCCTGCGCACCGGCTGCCACGAGGAAGCCGATCCCCGACAGGGAAGCTCCGCGTTGCAGTCCCTCGACCACGAATAACGGCACGATCGATGAGCGCAGGCCGAAGATCACGAAGCCGGTGATCAAGTTGCTGCCCAGTGCCGCTTGATAGGCCTTGTCCTTCAGCGCCTCGCGCAGTTCCTCGCGCTTGCTAACTCGCCCTCCGGAGACCTGTTCCTCGCGATCGTGCAAGCGGACTCTCGATAAGAACACCAGCGATACCGCCGTGGCGACCAGCAACGTGGCTGCGTAGACGAAGAACGGGGCGCGGATCGACCAAGCGACCACCAGACCACCTACCGCGGGGCCAGCTACCCCGCCGAAGAGGAATCCACCCTGGAACGCACTCGAAGCACGTCCGCGTTGCTGGGATGTGGTGACCCGCAGCAGCAACGCCATGGCCGAGACCGTGAACATCGACGAGCCCAGACCGCCGGCGCCGCGCAGCAACAGCAACTGCAGGTAGGACTGGGAGAAGCCGGCTACCAGGCTGGACAGCGCCACGATCAGCAGTCCGCTGCTGAGCACGATGCGCTCGCCGAGCCTGTTCACCAGCGAGCCCGACAGCGGCGAGGTGACGAACCGGACCAGGGCGAAGACGGAGATGACCATTCCCGCCTGGAAGGCATTGACGCCGAAGGTGCTCGCGAAGATCGGTAGGGACGGGATCAAGATCCCGAAGCCAAGGGCTACGAAGAAGGCGATCGTGGACAAGACCGCAACCTCCCTTGGCAGGTCCGCCAGGAGAGGGGTCTTGCGAATCACACGGCCTAGGGATCGCATCCTTAGTCGATGGCCCGGTGCGCTGCGTGGGATCGGGCGGCGGCATCGAACACGCGATGGGCTTCGAGCGCCTCCGGCACCGTGGCCGTAGCGAAGCGATCACCGAGCGCTCCCGCCCGTTCGGCCAGATAGCTAGCCCACATCTGCAACAGCGCATCGGCGAAGCCGAATTCGAAGATCGCACCGCTGACCATGGGCCATGCCGAGACGTTCCCCGGCTGCACCTGCTCCCAGATCTGCTCGCTGCCCTCGCGGCGGAAGCGCTCGAAGTAGGCGGGTGTGCGGCTGCTGAATCGAACGCCACCATCCATGCCCATTGCTTCGAAGATCCAGGTATTCATATTCCCCGGCGCGATCCGTTTCGTCTCCCACAGCATGGGGAAGGCTCGTTCGCCCATATGCCCCCGCATAGTGATTAATGCGTTGTCCCACGTATCGCAGCGCACCATCTCACTCGACCCGGCGGCGGCCGGTCGCTCGGTCACGATGTCATCGAGTAGTGCGTATACCGACGTCGGCGAATAACCCAGGCGCAGCGGAACGTGCGCGACATGCATGCCCAAATCCCCCATCACCCCGATTTCGCCACACGTTTGCGCCCGCCGCTTCCAATTGATCGGCTTGCCGCGGTCGATATCCGAGGAGTGCAAGAACGCCGATCGCACTTCCAGCAGTTCACCGAGGGCACCGCTGCGCGCGTGCTCGTAGGCGCGCAGCGCCCCGGGGAAGAACGGCATCTCGCTGCTGACCCGGACGAAGACCCCTGCTTGCTGGATCGATTCCGCGATCCGCTCGGCCGCACCGAGGTCGATCCCGAACGGCTTCTCCGCCAGGAAGTCCCGACCCGCTGCTGCCGCGGCCGTGTAGATCTCCTCATGGGCATCGTGCGGCACCGCGATGTAGAGCACATCGAGGGAGTCGTCGTCCACTACTTGCTGCCAGGAATCGGTGAGGGTCTCGATGGTGGGGACTTGACGGAACCACTCGAGTGCCGCGGGGTTCAAATCGGCTACGGCGACGACGGCTGGCCGCACCGGATGGTCGACGAGATGCAACCAGCGCCCGCAGATGGCCGCAAGCTCACGGCCCATCAAGCCGCCGCCGATGATCCCGATGCGGACGTCGGTCATGCGATCAACTTCTCCGCTTCGTCGACCGAGGCGTTCTCGTGCAGCATCGCCATCAACGCGCGGGTGATACCCGCAGGCTTGTCGTGTTGCACGATGTTGCGTCCGTAGACGATGCCGGCGGCACCTTGCTCGAGGACCGCGGCGGTGCGCTCGAGCAGTTCGCGATCTGGCACCCGGCCTCCACCGCGAACCAGAACGGGCACGTCTCCGGCGATGCGGACGACCTGGTGGTAATCGGACGGGTCATCGGTCGGGTCGGCCTTGATGACGTCCGCGCCGAGTTCCACCGCCTGACGCACGATCGGCAGGATCAGATCGAGATCGCCGTTCACGGTGTATCCGGTGGAGCCGTCCGGATCCACCGGCTTCATCACCAGCGGTTCGACCATCAACGGCATGCCGTACTTCTCGCAGTCGGCCTTAGCGTCCAAGACGTTCTGCACGCACGCCTCGCGCACCTCCGGGCGACCTGGCAGGTCCAGCAGGTTCACGACGATGATCGCTGCATCGAGTTGCACCCCGCGCTTCGCCGGTTCGGGGATCATCAGCGAGAACATGTGATCGGGCAGCGGGGCTCCGTAGACGTTCGCGACGTCGGTACGCATCACGAGAGCAGGACGCTGACGGCCGCGGTGGGATTGCAGCTTGGGGGCTTGTCCCTGGGTCAACTGGATGGCATCCGGTGCCGCATCGACCAGCGTGTCGATGGCACTGGAGAGATCCTCGATCCCGTTCAGGAAATGCCGCTCTCCGAAGAAGCCGTGGTCGATGGCTACGTCGAGGCAGCGACCGGAGTCGGGGTTGAACAGGCGGTTGAGGCGGTAGCGAACGTCGGACACGGCTGCTTGTCTCCTTGGAATCTCGGACTTCTCGCGGCAAGAACGGGGCTCGTATCTGCCTGCGCCCCCGACTCGGCCACCCTATCCTCGCCTGGGGTGGATCCCGGGGTGAGAGGAGAGCGATGAGCGAGCTCGTGGTCGGCATCGATGCCGGCACCACCCGGGTCAAGGCCCTGGCCGTCGATCTGGCGGGGTCGGTGCGGGCCGAAGCTGCGCTGCCGACTCCCTGGAAGCGTTCGGGTGCCGAGGCGCAGATGGATCCGGATGAACTCATCGCGATCGTGCACTCGGTGCTGCGCCTTCTGCTCGAAAGTGCGAACTGGCCGGCCGATGGGCGCGTGATCGGCATCGGAGTCACCAGCATGGCCGAAGCCGGAGTGCTGATCGGACCGAACGGCAACGCGGTTGCACCCGCGATCGCCTTCCACGATCCACGCGGACGCGCGGACGTGATCAAGCAGGCCATCGATCGCGAGACTTTCCACGGTCACGTCGGCATGCGATTGAACAACAAGCCATCGGTCGCCAAGATTTTGTGGTTGCAAGAGAACGTCGCGGGTGCGGCTTCGGCTACCACCTACCTGAGCATTGCCGAGTGGATCGTCTACCGACTCGGCGGCGAGCCGGTCAGTGAGATATCGCTCGTCTCGCGAACGGGCCTATTCGATGTGGTGGACCGGGTGCCGTGGCAGGCCACCCTCGATCTCGTAGGCGATCTACTGCCCGGGCGCGTCACCATCGCCGGCGAAGCGTGCGGCACCGCCACCGATGTCCCCGAGCCCATGCGCGGTGCCGCGCTGACGGCAACGGGTATGGACCACCAGTCGGCAGCCTTCGCCTGCGGTGCAGCCACCACCGGCGCACTATTCGATTCCATGGGCACCGCGGAAGCGCTCCTGCGATTCGCCCCAGGTCCCCTTCCCCGCGAGGAGTTGATCCGGCTCGCCGAGCGCGATGTAGCGGTGCTGTGGAGCGTGATCCCCGATCACGTGTGCGTGCTCGGTGCGCTCGTGACCGGGCTATCCCTCGAACGCATCAGGCGATTGCTCGGGGTCGAGTCCTTCGAAGCACGCGCCGACCTTGCAGCCCGCGCCCTAGGTGCCCAGACCGGTGAGGTTCACCTCGCGGACGTGGGACACACCGGCCTTTCGATCGTGGGAGTCGACGACGACGCCACCCCGGCGGGCCTGTGGCGCGCGAGTGTCACCCACCTTGTGGATCTCGGGCAGGAGCTGCTGACTTTCATGGAAGCAGCCAGTGCGCCGCGACAGCGCACGGTGCTCGCCGGCGGATGGGTGCACGATGCGATGGTTGTGCAAGCCAAGCGCAGCGCTATCGGCGAATTCGAGGTCAGTGAAGTGGACGAAGCAGGGGCTCTCGGTGCGGCTATGTTCGCAGCGATCGCCGCCGGAGCGATGACCCGGCCCAGCGCGGACGACACTCCGCGTTGGCCGGACGCGACGTGATCGATCGATGCCGCGCGGCTGTCTATCGGGCGGAGGATCAGTGGTCGGCTTCGCTCGATCGCGGTGGTCCGGTCGACTTCTTCGGCTCCAGGATCGATATCCCCGCGCAATTGCGTTTCGGCCGCATCGAGGAAGTGGCCACTTACGTCCAACACGTGTGCACCGAAATTGATGTGGTGCCCCCGACCCTTCGTCACCGCAAAGGTGGAACCCGCGCCCACTACTCAGACGGAGTGATCGCAATCCCGACAAACGAGCCGTGGGCGATGCGTGAATCCGTCGTCTTGCACGAAGTGGCCCACCATGTCTGCGTGAGCACCGACGCGAACGCTTCACACGACGGCCGGTTCAGAGCGACGATGCTGACCCTCGTGCGAATTCAACTCGGACACGAAGCTGAGTTGTTACTTCGCACGGGATACGCAGCCGTCGGGGCCACGATGCAGGGCACGCCATGAGCGTGACCGTCGAACGCATCAGTGCGCTGTTGATGAAGGCCGAGCGCACCGACAACGAGCACGAGGCCGATGCCTACCTGATGAAGGCGCAGGCCTTGGCCACCCTCGCGAGCATCGACTTGGCCAGTGCGCGGGCGAAAGGCCACGAAGGTCAGGCGCCTGCCGATCCGATCACCCGCACCGTCACGATCGGTGAGAAGGGCAAACGCGCGAACACCCACCTGGTCTCGCTATTCGTCGTCGTGGCCCACAACAACTTCACGATGGTCGATGTGGCTGCGGACTCCACGTACGTGATCGCATACGGAATGCCCCAGGATCTGGACATCACCCACACCGTGTTCGCCTCGTTGTCGGTGCAGATGGCCACTACCGCCCAGGCCTACCTGGAGAAAGGCGATTGGCGCAGCGAGACTTTCCGCGTGCGCTCGCGCACCACCGGCTTGCTCGTCACCAAGAGGTTCACCAAGCAAACGGCCCGCGCAGCGTTCTATCGCGCGTACGTAGCCCGGATCGATGAGCGCTTGCAGCAGGCGCGCGAACAAGCCATGACCGAGCACGATGCCAGCGATACCGCCGAGTCCGCCGCTGCGGTGGTGCTGCGAAAGAGCGAGTCCGAGGTCCGTTCCTTCCACCGCCGCATGTCCCAGGCCCGTGGGCGCTGGGGCGGCTACCGGGGCGCTGCCTCCGGTCGCTCCGGCTCGGCAGCCGGCGCTGGTCGTGCGGCGGCCTCCTCAGCCCGGCTCACCGCGCCCGAGGAGTTACCCCAAGGTCGTCGCCAACTACCCGGGTGAGGTGCCACTATGCGCGAATGGAAATCGGGGATGTTCGGCAAGCTGCTGAGCGTGCGAGGGGTGTGGTTCGTGACCTACCCGTCCAGGGAGCGCGCTGGCTAAGCGATCAGGTCGGCGGCCCGGTCTACTTGATCCCGGAGAACCTGCAGCGTGCGGGTTCCTTCAAGATCCGCGGCGCCTACAACCGGATCGCGCAACTCAGCGAAGCCGAACGGGCCCAGGGAGTGGTCGCGGCCAGTGCCGGCAACCACGCGCAGGGTGTGGCCCTCGCGGGACAACTACTCGGCGTGCAGGTCACCGTCTTCATGCCGGTGGATGCGTCCATCCCCAAGATCGAGGCGACCAAGGGATACGGGGCCGAGGTGCGCTTCCACGGAACCACCGTCGACGAAGCCTTGGTCGAAGCGCGCAACTTCGCGCAGGAAACCGGCGCCACGTTGATACAACCCTTCGAACACGAACACATCGTCGCCGGGCAGGCCACCTTGGGATTGGAGATCGTGGAGAAGATCCCCGATGTCAAGACCGTTGTCGTGTGCACCGGCGGCGGCGGGTTGCTCGCCGGCGTCGCGTTCGCCGTCAAGCAACTCAAGCCCGACGTCACGGTCATCGGGGTCCAGGCCGAAGGCGCGTCCACCTACCCGCAGAGCCTCGCGGAAGGCCAACCCATCACCCGCGCGCAGATGAACACCATGGCCGATGGCATCGCTATCGCGCGACCGGGGGATGTGCCCTTCGCGCTGGTGCAGCAGTACGTCGATGAGTTCCGGACGGTCAGCGAGGACGAACTCTCCCGCGCCGTGTTGATGCTGCTCGAACGCGCCAAGTTGGTGGTCGAACCCTCCGGTGCCGCGGCAACCGCCGCAGTCATGAACGCCCCGCTGGATTTCGAACCGCCCGTGGCCATCACGATCTCCGGCGGCAACGTCGATTCCCTGGTCCTGCTTCGGATCATCCGGCACGGCATGGCCGCGGCCGGTCGCTACCTATCCATCAGCGTCCGCACCCCGGACTTCCCCGGATCCCTTGCCGGCATGCTCGAGGTCCTCAAGCAACACAAGGCCAATGTGGTGGACGTCTTCCACGATCGAACCGACCCCCGCGTCTCCATCGGCGATGTGCGAATCGACATCCAGATGGAAACCCGCAGCGCCGAGCAGCGCGATCGGATTCTGTCCGCCCTGCGGTCTACCGGCTATCAAGTCGAGGTCCTGGACGGGTAGTCGCCCCGGCACGAACGTCAACCTTGCACCCGGCGTACTGTTCGGGGCTGTGACCACCGAGAACGCCGTCGAGGCCTATGGACTGGTCAAGGAATTCGGCGACGTCAAGGCATTGAACGGCATCGATCTCGTCGTCCCCCGCGGTCAGGTAGTCGGCCTGCTGGGCCCGAACGGATCGGGCAAGACCACCACGGTGCGCATCCTGGCGACGTTGCTGAAAGCGACATCGGGTACCGCGAAGGTCGCCGGCTTCGACGTGGCGAAGCAGGCCAACGATGTCCGTCGCTCGATCGGTCTGACCGGGCAGTACGCCGCGGTCGATGAGTTCCTCACCGGTCGGGAGAACCTGCGCATGTTCGGTGGGCTCTACCACCTGGACGCGGCGTACGTGCAGTCGCGATCGGATGAACTGCTCGAGAAGTTCGACCTCACCGATGCGGCCAACCGGCCAGCGAAGACCTATTCCGGCGGCATGCGGCGTCGGCTCGATCTGGCCGCGAGTTTGATCGCCAAGCCCGGGATCTTGTTCCTCGATGAGCCGACCACCGGTCTGGATCCGCGTTCGCGAATCGGGCTGTGGAACGTCATCACCGAACTCGTGGCCGAGGGCACCACGGTCCTACTCACCACCCAGTACCTCGACGAGGCCGACCAACTCGCCGACGACATCGTCGTGATCGATCACGGCAAGGTGATCGCCCACGGCACCTCGAACAACCTGAAGGATCAGATCGGCGGCGACCGCCTGGAGATCACCTTGCAGGACGAGTCCCAGGCTCCGGTCGCCCAGACCGCGCTCGCTCCGCTGGTATCGGGTGAGCCGACCATCGATGGGTACCAGTACTCCGCACCCATCGCCGGTGGCTCTCCGGTCCTCATCGAAGCGGTCCGCGCCCTCGATGCGCACAGCGTCGGTGTTGCCGATATCGGCTTGCGCCGCCCCACCTTGGACGACGTATTCCTCTCCCTCACCGGTCACGGTGCCGAGGAAGGCGAGCAACAAGAGCAACCGGAAAGCCCGGAACCGGTCGGGCGCGGACGCAAGGGAGGTCGGCGATGAGTGCACCTGTGATCCAAGCCAAGCGACCGGCCCTGGGCTGGACCTTCCACGACGCAGTCATCATCGCCCGGGCGACCATCGCTGCGTCGTTCCGCGTGCCGGAAGCACTGTTCTTCCACCTCATCCAGCCGGTGATCTTCGTCCTGCTATTCGCGTACGTCTTCGGTGGTGCCATCCCGATCCCCGGCGCCGAACCCGGAAGCGACGCCGACGCCTCGCTGTACCGGCAGTACCTGATGCCGGGGATCTTCGGCCAGACGGTCGCCTTCGCCGCCGCATCGAGCACCGTCGGCCTAGCCGAGGCGATGCAGCGCGGGATCATCGACCGCTACCGAGCGCTACCGATGTCCCAACCCGCCGTGCTCTTGGGCAACACCATGGCCAATGCCCTGCGCCAGATCCTGGTGCTCACCGTGTTGAGCATCACCGGCTTCATCGTCGGTTGGCGCATCAACGACGGCATCTTGAACGCCATCTACGCCTACTTGCTGCTACTGCTCTTCGCCTACACGGTCACCTGGGTCGGTGCGTTCGTCGGACTCTCGGTGCCGAACACCGAGACGGCCAACACCGCGGGACTCATCTGGATCTTCCCGCTGACCTTCCTATCCAATGCCTTCGTCCCGATCACGGCGCTACCGACCTGGTTGCAGTACTTCGCGGCGTTCAATCCGATCTCTAGCTTGGTGCAGGCCACGCGTGAACTCTTCGGCAATCCCACGGGCGCACCCACGGACTTTTGGACGCTGAACAACCCGGCGCTCTACACCGTCATCTCGTGTGTCGTGGTGATCGCGATCTTCGCGCCGCTCGCGGTGCGCAAGTACCGCACTGCCACGAGCAAGTAAGCGCACCGAGCGCAGCGAACTAGCCGGTGTAGGTCTCGACCTTCAAGATCTCCACGTTCATCGTCTTGCCGTTCGCGAGTTCGTAGGACGCGGTTTCCCCAACCGTCTTGCCCTCGACGGCGGCACCGAGTGGCGAAGTGGGGGAGTAGACCTCGATCGAAGCGTGCGCGGCTTCTTCCCGGGAGCCGAGGAGGAAGGTTTCCTCGTCGTCGAACTCCACGAAGCGGACCGTGACGACCTTCCCGGCGGCGACCTCATCGTCCGCGGAATCTGGAACACCGATCTGGGCGGACTCCAGGAGTTGCTTGAGCTGGCGGACGCGGGCCTCGTTCTTGCCCTGCTCCTCCTTGGCGGCGTGGTAGCCGCCGTTCTCCTTGAGGTCGCCTTCTTCTCGGGCAGCCTCGATCCGCTTGGTGATCTCCACCCGGGTCGGGCCTTCCCGGTCGGCGAGTTCGGCGACCAGCCGGTCATGCGCCTCTTGGGTGAGCCAGGTCGTCTCGGTCATAACCCACAACTCTAAGAGCCTTGGCAAATCCCAATACTCGAAGCATTGGCCGGCAGACAGCGGATGCTGCATTAAGATGTAAAAATGGCAAAAGCGAAAACGACCGTGTACGTCGATGAGGACGTGCTGCGTTCGGCACGGGTGTTCGCCGCCCGCAAGGACCTGAAGGACTCCGAGGTAATCGAGCGTGCCCTTCGGCAGTTCCTCGGCATGGATCTACTCGAGCGTGTCTCGACCCACGCCGCGCATGTCGACCCCGACGAGGCGCTGATCTTGGCCACCGAGGAAGTGCGGGCCCACCGAGCGGGCGAGTAATGCTGCGGATCGTCCCCGATCCGGGCGTGCTTATCGCTGCACTCATCTCGGATAAGGGCGCCCCCGCCTCGTTGTTGCGTCGGTGGGTGGAGGGAGACTTCCAGTTCGTCGTGTCACCTCTGCTGCTCACGGAACTGCGTGAGGTAGCCGATCGCCCCAAGTTTCGACACTACTTCCCGTCCGAGGTCGCGCATGAACTCGCGCACGTGCTCGAGTTGGCTGCGGAGTCCTCGCCGGACGTGACCTCCGGATCACGCACCACTGGTGATGACGGGGATGCC
>Ga0102934_1001062_pt1 | contig 19001 bp, 16 predicted proteins | sample SalPonR2_A_D1_MG_FD_78175 | JGI IMG/M metagenome (GOLD analysis project Ga0102934, IMG submission 78175) | Salt pond soil microbial communities from South San Francisco under conditions of wetland restoration - Salt Pond MetaG R2_A_D1_MG | ecosystem: Environmental > Aquatic > Marine > Intertidal... | reverse complement strand
CCCCCGGGAATTATGACCGAAAGGGACTCTCCCTGGGAGCAGAAATACATGCGGGAGATCCATCGGGCTAAGTCAATTTGAGTGTCTCCGAACAGAATCTCTGTATCAAGGGCTCGTTTTACCGGCAGGATTTTGAAGTTTCCCTCCGGCCGCTCTGTAGAAGTATCCACAACAAAGCCGGTCATCAGGCGCCCCCGAAAGGGGGCCTCTACCCGCATTCCCCTGCGCACCGGGGTGGGCTCTCTGAATGCCTTTTCTTTTCGCGATTTTTTAGTGCCCCTTTTCTCTTTCGCCTCGGGTTGACGATAGGTAAAAGGCCCATCCACGGGTATGTTGAATACTACTTGGAGAAACTCATCCGGTGTTGCAGCATCAGATCCTCCAGTCGTGGATGCAGCAACATTTCTGTCGGTTGAGTCCTTGGTTGTTGTTGAGAAAAGTGAGCCTGCTGTGGCTTGTAGCTCTTCAGGCGGCACCTTTTTAGGACCCCGCTTCCTGCTGTTCGATAAGTCGCTGCAGCTTCTGCAGATCATCCCAGACGGGTTTGCGGTATACAGGATTCCGCAGCACCCCGCTAGGGTGATAGGTTGGTATGAGAGGAGTATCTCGAAAACGATAGATGCGGCCGTGGAGCTTACCAATTCCATCGCTTGTACCGGTCAGAATATGGGTAGATATTCTTCCGAGTGTCAAGATTGCCCTTGGTTGTATAATATCCAACTGCCGGTTTAAATAGGGCATACAGGCTGCAGTTTCATCCGGCAGGGGATCACGATTGTCGGGGGGCCGACATTTTATAATGTTTCCGATGAATACATCCCTGGTACGGTCTAAATTTATAGCCTGAAGCCATTTATCAAGATACTGCCCGGCACGTCCGACAAAGGCATGACCACTTGCATCCTCCTGCGCCCCAGGGGCCTCACCGATAATCATAAGTTTTGGATTGGGAGCCCCGTCCCCAGGTACGGCATTGATCCGGTTCCCCGCAAGACGGCATTTCTGACACATCCGAATTTCAGCAGCAATCTGATATAGAGAATCAAGAGCGGGGCTTTGGGAGTCGACACTAGCCGGGGACCGGTCTTGGGTTTGCTCTTGATACTGGGCATTCCCAACGATGTGTGAGCGCAGTTGGTCGAAACCCTGGGTGGCACTTCGGGTACCCGGTGGATACAATTGCTGGGGCGGGTCGGAAACATCTACAGACCACCCGCCCTGCAGATACGCTTCGGCAGAGCACAGTATTTCCCAGTACTTTTTAAGTTCCTCTTTTTTCGTCGAATGTTTCATAACTCACCTTATGTAAAAATAGACCCTGCGGCGGGGCAGTCGCTCCGGCCGCGGTTCGCTCTTGCCGGCGGATCAGCTGTGCCATGTTGTGGGGCTCTTCACCCGCTCGTCCCAGCTCCAGCATTGTTCCTACTAAGGACCGTACCATCCGCCATAAAAAGGCATTCCCAACAATCCGAAACACCATCACCCCCCTCTGCATAAAAACCGAAGCAGAGTGTACTGCCCTAACTTTAGAAATACTTTCATCGCCAATTGCAGAGAAAGTGGTAAAGTCATGTACCCCAACCAGACAAGCGGCGTATGCGTCCAACAGTGCCACCGGCGGAAGCTGGGAATGGGAATAACAGTACGGGCGATCAAAGGGCTCTGCAATACGCGACTGAAGCAGATAGTAGCGGTACTCCCGCGCAATGGCACTATACCTGGCATGAAAATCATTCGCAACCAGGCGACTCTCAAGAACCCGGATGTCCTGCGGAAGGTGACGGTTCAGCGCCAGGGAGTATTTTTCCGGTGGTATACCATCGTTAGGAGAATCGAAGTGACAGACCTGTCCGTGGGCATGCACTCCTGAGTCAGTCCGACCGGAAGCAACTACCGCTACTTTCTGATTCAGCACCGCAGCAGCAGCCCGCTCTACCTCCGCCTGAACCGTCGGATCCTTAGGTTGAATCTGCCACCCGGCATAATGTGTACCATCATACGCAATTGTCACTTTTATTCGAGCCGCCATTGCCAAATACTCTCAGTCAGCCTTTTAGTTCACTGTTAATATTCGCATGTAGGTCACGCGCCCGTTCCAACAATGTCGAAGGTTTATCTTTAGAGGCTTTACCCAATCCAAACAGCCTTCCTACAGTAGTTTTGGCCCGTTCCAGAGACGACCGACGTGTTTCCTCATTGTCCTGCGCTCCGTGGTGGAACTCCAGCAGAGCGGAAATATACAATACTCCGTCATATCCATAATTCTGGTCCAAGTCAGGTCCAAGAAAACCGGCATCAGTGATACCCTCCTTCCCCTCCTCCTCATACCGAAGGGCTTCAGAGTAAAAAAACCAGGCCTTATGATAGTAGAGCTGGGAAAGATAGTCATAATGTTCCCCGGGCTGCTTACGATGAAGGTCGTTAGATAACCATGCAGCCCGCAGTGAACTCAGACCCTTTTTTATAGTGGGACTCATCTCAGGGGGAAAAGATTCCATACTCATCATTGCATAGTGGTAGGAAGCAACTCCTGAGGACAAATCACGGGGCTGGGTAAAATCCAAATCGGGAAATATTTTCAACAGACTATTCCGCCGGCTCTCGCGGGACTCATCCAAGGCGGTGGCTGTAGCCGGTGGGATAGCGTCAAAATCCTGGGGAAAAGCTGCATAGAGACATTCCGGGCATACGGTAATACTGTAAATCAGGGGATACACCTCGCCGTATTTTTCGGTAGGTTCATACAGCCGGCGCAGCTCCTCCGTAAGAGAGCCTGCAATCAAGCGCCCGCGACCTGTACGCATATCTTCCCTATAAAACTCACTGCTGCACACCGGACAAGTTATACTATTTTTAGAAAAAAAGGTAATAGAATCGCCGGCTTTTGCACTCATCTCAATCTCCCTCAATTACTATCAAAGCTACTGCCATATCGTGTTCATGGGTCATGGTAAGATGAATAGTCTGGCCCCTATGCCGATGGAAAGCCTCCAAGGCAGTACCGTGGAGCTGAATATCCGGTTTTCCATTGTGTGAGTTAACTACCTGAATATCCCGCAAAACCAGATCTCGCATGCCTGTTCCGAGAGCCTTGCCAAAGGCCTCTTTCGCAGCAAACCGAGCCGCCAAAGAGAGTATAGAGCCGCTTTTTCTATGCTGTACCGCCTCAATTTCATCGTCATGAAAAAATCGGCGCAGTAGCCTGTCGTTGTTCCACCAGTGACGCATTCGCTCTACGCTCACTATGTCTATACCCATTCCTAAAATCATTCCGGCTCCTCTAATTCAGAAACTTTTATCTCTACACTAGTGGGACTGTATTTCATCACAAGCACTCCCCGCGGCACATCCGGTGTCACCGAAAGTGTGTACGCACCCGGTTCTTCAATATCGGAACAGTCAAAGGTAAGCATAAAATCTTCATTATTCACCTGCTCCAGCTGTAACTGACTCCCCTGTACCGTCATCCTGGTATCCTCGGGTACACCGGAGACGGCTAAATCACCCGCCAGATCCAGAGCTATTAAATCGATATCCTCGACTGTCTTAAGAATAGTCTTCTCTTGTACGATACCAAAAAACTCCACCGTATCACCCCCGGGAAATACTGTAAACTGATCCGGCTTCTTCAACCGTAAACGTACTGTGAAATCTTCGTTCCGTCCCGACAGATCGATGGGTTCTGTCTCTATAGATTCAAGGTCCTCTACAGTACTTTCCACCCCCTCTACTTCAACTGATGAGGGTGTGAGAAAATATTGGGTAAGTTCGTACCCCTTAGCTGCATATCCAACTAAGCGTGGTTTCACTTCTACACTTTTCGCTAGTTTTTTTTCAATCTTTAAGCTGATTTTTTTGGGCTCTACATGCAATTCAAGGGGGTCTATATGGGACAGACGCCCCTCCTTCACTACCCGGATCGGCACAGTGTAACGTCCCTCCCGGCTGTATTCTGTAAAATCGGCATATACCTGTACATCATCTTCCAACACAAGGTTTATATCTTCACTCTGCCCTCGCATGGTTACTCGAACCGTTCGCGGGTAATTCTCTGCCGGTATATACTGTTCGCTGGTACGAATTTCCAAGGGAACGCTAAGAAAGCGCTCTTCTAGAGTAGCCATTTGATTAAACAAAAACAGCAGTACCGCCGCTGTAATCGAAAGAATTTTTATGGGCCAGTTATGGGTGATCCTTTCAAAAAATTTATTAAGTTGCAACTGAAATATCCTCACTCTCTTCCGCTGATTCCCCGGATACCCCCAGCAGGTTCCGCAGTGTCCGACGAACCTCTTTTGAAGACAAATCATAATAGAGGTTTGCATCGTATGCCAAAGACAAGGCTCCGGTCTCCTCGGACAACACCAAAATCACCGAGTCGGTTTCTTCAGCCATTCCCAGTGCCGCTCGGTGTCGTGTACCAAAACTGCGGCGTATATCTACCTGCTCACTCAGAGGCAAAAAACAGGCGGCTGCAACCAGCTTTCCCGATTGCACTACCACCGCCCCATCATGGAGGGGAGTATCAAAGCCAAAAATTGTAATTAACAAGCTCGATGATAGCTCCGCATTGAGGCGGGTACCATTGTCGATTAGATTTTTTAGGCCTACCTGCCGGGGAAAAACAATTAAAGCACCCCTTTTTCGGCCAGCCAGCACTTCCAAGGCGTTAATAACGGTTTCAATATGTTCTACGTTCGCCCGGGAGGCAAAGCGAAACAGCTCACCCCGTCCAATACGAGTAAACATTGCGCGCAGTTCCGGCTGAAAGACAATCGCTATAACGATCACCAGTACGGTAGCTAAACTGTTTATAATCCACAACAGTGTCTGTAAATGAAAGAAGAAGGCCACCGCATAAATCAATAAAAGAAACATGGCCCCTTTTATTAACTGAATAGCACGAGTCTGGGCAATGAGCTTGTAGATTTGGTAGAACAGAAAGGCCAAAATAGAGATATCTAAGAAGGGCCTCAGGACATTCGTTACTATCCATACATCACTGAATAAATCCATACCTTTGCGCGACTCCTCACGTAGTTATAGTGTCGGATTCGGCGTTTCTCTCACCTCTTCTAGTTCCAACATCCACTGGTTCAATTCGGATACCCTACCATTTACCATATAGTACTTGTTCATATTATTCCACAGGGTGTAACCGCCGCCCTCGGCCTGGAGTATGCCCTCTAATTGGCGGTTGAGATAGTTGTGGTATTCCGGCTCCTCCATCGACAACTCTTGCCCCATCAGAAAAGCCTGTACATAGGGACGAATTTCTGTACCTGTCCCGACAATCAGCTGTGCCCGCTGGGTGCCCTTCTTGTACAGCTCAAAGGCACGCTCGATATAATTGTCTTGCGAAAGAAACTGATCGGGAAAATGGGAGGGATAGTACATCGGGCAAATCACATCGACATATTCGGCCAGCATAGCGATGTCCTGGCCAATCCAATTCCCCATCCGATACCATGAATTAAACCCGTACAGATCTGCAGAAATTGGAACTGAAAGTTCACCAGCAGCCTTTTTTACAAACGACTCGATAGCCTCAGTCTTCTGCATGCCCGGTTCGCGGTGTCGGTAACGGACTGTCGAGAGGTCACCATCGGAGGGAAATCGAACGTAATCGAACTGTATTTCATCTATTCCCAGGGCTTCGAGTTCTTCCGCGATTTCTATATTGTAGTCCCACACAGCCTCGCTAAAGGGGTCGGTCCAGAACTCTCGTTGCACAAAGCGGCTTTTCTGTTCGCCCTCCTGCTCATATGTTTCAGACACCATATGCCCCCAGGGCGCGTTCTTTTCTGCATCCCACAGAGCCTGGGCGTTGTTATCAGCCTGGTACAAGCGCTTATCCTTAAACACAACCATCCGTCCGATAATATACAATCCCTCTTCATGGGCTTTCTTCAGTAGTTCTTCAATATCAAAAACCGTATGAACCGCACCGATTTCTGCGGGGCGCTTAAGCTCCGAGCCGTAGGTCAAACGGCCCCAATCATCTTTTACATCCACCACAATACCGTTAAACCCATGCTCTTTCATGAAAGCAATGTGGTCCTCCAGTCGTGTTCCAATCACATTATAGGCATTCAGATAAATTGCACGGATTTCTTCTTGTGCAGCTTCAACCTCGTTGTCCCCTGGGTCGCTGCTTCCACGATTTTGTGACCGCAGCAGGGGCGGTCGAAAACACCACTGTCGGCTCTGTAAGTTATACACCCCTCTGCTCTCTTCAAAGTGCACTTCAAGAGCCGGATCGTCGGTGATACCTCCACTGTAATTATTGATAGACAGCAATCCTTTCACTTGCTCCGGAAGTTCAATAACAGAAATCTTGTGGGTCTCGGTATCATACCGGTAAATAAGATTATCAAAACCGGAGGCAATAAAAAGTTGCTTTTCCAGGCCGGGAACCATCGTAAGATCGGTAATTTCTTCATAAAAGCCGGCTCCCCGGTAGAGCGCATCCAAGTGTTCGGATTCTTTTCTCCAGCTGCGACCTTCATCTTCACTGACGAACAGCCCGTTAAAGGAAGTACCGAGGTATATCCGCCGGGGATGATCGGGATCAAAGCTCACCGCAGTAAGGTAATCCCTGGACTTTACCGGATAGCTAAGCCTCACTTCCACCCAAGCTCGACCGGCGTCTCTGCTGGTGTACAGGGCGGAACTGGTAGTAGCTGCCAAACGGTGGGTATTCTGACTATCCAGACTGAAGGAGGTAAACCGACGGTAATGTCCCTGGTCAAAGGGCCACACCTGTTCAAGGGGCAATCCCTGATTGACAGTCTGCCATTTACGGCCCCGGTTCTTTGAATACAAGGCTCCCTTATTACTCGACAGGGCATACATCCCCCCGCTATCGGCCCGGGCAATATGGGTGAGTTTGAGATCTTGACCGGAGGGGAGATCAGCAGCAAAGACAAACTGGGGAACAGACATCAAAAATAAAGAAAGGAGCACCAACATAGAACTACTGTGAAACAATGATTTATTCAATTAAACTACCTCTTCTTTGTGCTCCTCGTAGGTCGGTTACAGCACGGGAGCAATCATTCTAAAAATCGAATTTCTCAGACGCCGGAGAATTGAAAACTCCCGAATGTCTTCAAAGGTGATCTTTTTACATTCTGCAACATCAACATTGAATTGTTCAATAAGATCGGCGGTAATTTTTGCATCATAAAAAAATGCATTTACCTCGTAATCCAGATGAAAACTTCGGGTATCCATATTACAACTGCCGACAGTCGAGATTGTTTCATCAACAATCAGAACCTTGGCATGCATAAACCCCCCTTCATATAGATAGATGTGTACCCCCGACTTTAACAAATCTTCAAAATACGTATGTGCAACCCAGAAGGGAACTCTTTTATCCGGTAAGCCGGTCATCATCAAATTTACCTCTACCCCGCTGAGGGCAGCTGTTTCTAGGGCGTTCATCAATGACTGATCCGGAATAAAATAGGGGCTCTGTATGCAAATCCGGGAGTTTGCATTGCTTATAAGAAGCTGAAATAACTTCTTAATAGAGTTCCAATCGGAATCGGGACCACTGACTACAATTTGAGTCGGTAAATAGTCGCCTTTAGCAGCCGGAAGCGGGAAAAACCGAGCATCCTGAACTACATCACCTCCACTATTGTACCAGTCGGACAGAAAGACACTTTGCAGCAGCTGGACACTCTCTCCAACCATACGAACATGGGTATCACGCCAGCGATGGAACTGCGGCCCCCCGTCAATATACTCAAGCCCAACATTCATACCCCCGGTATATCCGATTTGTCCATCAATCACCACAATTTTGCGGTGATTACGATAGTTTAACAAACGGCTGGATAGGATATTCAGGGGGTCCAAAAAATAGTGAGCATCAATCTGGGAATTCTTCAATTCGCGTTTAAATTTCCAGCTCTGCTTGTTAAAGCAGCCGACCCCGTCAAAAAGCAGCCTGACCTTTACCCCTTCCCGGGCCTTACGCTCCAGAATGGTAGTTATGCGGCGACCAAGTTCATCAGACCGAAAAATGAAAAACTCCATATTAATGGTATCTTGGGCGTTTTCCAGGTCGACTATTAAGTCATCAAAAAACTTCCCTCCCTCATAATAGAGTTCAACCCTATTATTGAGAGTAACGATGCTGTTGCCGGACTGCAGAGCTAAGCTAATGGCTTTGACCATATCATTGTCAAGCTCGTTATTGGTATGAGCTTCCTGCAAAAATGTTTTCTGCTGCTCCAGGACAGGACCAAGGTAGGTTTTAAAGCTGCGTTCCGGAAGCTGCTTCATGATTTTTCTTTTTTTCCAATTCACCCCGCTTAGGAGGAACAACCCAGCCCCAAAATATGGGAGAAAGTAAATGGCCAATAACCAGGCCACTGCTACCTCAGGAGGCTTGTTATCCAGCACTATCTGAATAGTAAGCACTATCACGAAGGCAAAGTAGATAAAGAGTAATATTGAGCCAATGTTAAAAAAGGTTAGCATCTATACCCGCCATTTTATAATATAATGCTCAGAGTGTATGCGATATTGTACAGCAGTGTTGATTTTTTTCCAAGCTTAAACCAGTATTGACGGTAATGAATGAATTATATCAAATTGAAATTACTGATTTGGCCTTCGGCGGCGAAGGAGTAGGACGGATCGAGAATATGGTCTGTTTTGTCCCTTTCACCGCTCCGGGGGATCTAGTACAGGTAGAGATTACCCAGCACAAGAAGAAGTTTCTGCGTGGCAAGGTGGTCGCCTTCGACACCCGCTCTCCCAAAAGAGTCGAGGCACCCTGCCCCTACTTTGGTGATTGTGGCGGATGTCAGTGGCAGCATATCGACTACTCACAACAACTTGAGTCCAAGCGGGCGCACCTGCAGCATGTGCTGCACAAGTCCGCTAAAATCGACTACCCAGTACCACCAGTTATCGCCTCACCAAAAGACTACCATTATCGACGAACCGCCCAGCTTAAGGTAAATGCAGCCGGAGAGCTGGGCTTTTTCAGAGAACACAGCAACACAGTAGTTCCCATTGACCAGTGCCTGGTAATGGAACCGGCCTTAAATGCAGTAATTCCGCGGATAAAGGAAAAAATTGCGGGGTTACAGGAAAAAATTTCACCGCAGCTTCCACTGGAGGTTGAGATTATCTCGGAGGATGGAAAATCAGCGGCCTTCCATTTCTTATATAAGGGCCGGCATTCCACTCAAAGCTTTCTGCAGGCCAATCGTGAGGTAAATACACATCTACAGGAGTTTATCCTCCGTCATGTCCGGGAGCATGTCCAATCAGGTCAGACCGGTCATGCCGGCCAGACTGTTATAGACCTGTTTTGCGGGGATGGGAACCTTTCCCTTCCTTTGGCCAACCTGGGCGTACAAGTAATCGGCTATGATATTTCCCGGCCTGCAATAAAAAAGGCCCGCCGGGCTGCTGAAAAAATAGAGGCTTCCGGACTAGAGAGCCCGGCCAAATCCGGAGCTGGGGTCGGGGCCGAAGCTGGAACTTCAAGCAGCTACTCCTTCCGCAAGGCCCCTTTCCAGGAAATCATCAAAACTCTCACCGAACTGGCTCCGCAGACCCAAGTGGCAATATTCGATCCCCCGCGACAGGGACTGGATGGAAAGGCAGAATCGATGGCTGCATTAGGTATTCCCCTCATCCTTTATGTCTCCTGTAATCCAGGCATTCTTGCCCGTGACTTATCTTCTTTTGTACACGCCGGTTATGAAATTGCAGAACTACAGCCAATGGATATGTTCCCCCACACTTATCACCTGGAAACAGCGGTAGCCCTGACTCTTGAGGCTTCACATAAAAAGAACGGGGAATAAAGGTGGTGCCATGCCGGACAAAAAAATTGACTGCAAGCAAAAAGAAAAAGCTCGGCTGCGGTCACAAGTTCGCAGCTGTATAAAAGAGTTTCCGGAACAACGGCAGGAACAGGAAACAGCAGCCATGACGGAGAAGTTTCTTGGTTTGCCGGAGTGGGATTCGAGCCGAGAAGTACTGCTTTTTCTGGCTATGAAGGGTGAAATCGATACTCAAGGGCTAATCAAAGCAGCTGTCTTGCAGGATAAACGGATATGGGCCCCGCGGCTTCACGGCAATGAGATGGAGTTTCATCTGATATGGGAAGCTCAATCGGGCTCTGACATGTCTGCCTCTGAGAAGTCTGACGCCAGGATGTCTGCAAAAAGTGCCGACTCACTTCCAGAGCTTGACCTCGAGTATAACCCCTACGGACTTTGGGAGCCCCGCAGCACAGCCCCGATATTCACCCCTCAGCGGGGGAAGCACTGTATTATTGCCACCCCCGGACTTGCCTTTGACCGCCAGGGCAATCGATTAGGCCGGGGAAAGGCATATTATGACAAGTGGCTCAGCCGGTATATCTCGCGGATTCAGGTGAAAGAGATGACCCCTGTAGGAATTGGTTTTACGATCCAACTGCTGGATACAGTACCCAGGGATGAACATGACATGGCCCTCCCCCAGTTGATTATTGGGGGAGAGCATATTCACTGTACATCTTCCGAGTAACCTCGTCGGAGGAAGCGCTTCGAAGGAAGCAGCCTAATTGCTATTCCTTGGCCAGACGCTCGTTAATCTGGGCGGCGGCCTTACGCCCCTGCCCCATTGCAAGAATAACCGTTGCAGCACCAAGCACGATATCGCCTCCAGCATACACCCGGTCGATGGAGGTTTCCAGGTCCTCGTTCACCACGATATTGCCCCATTTGTTGGTTTCAAGGTTGTCGGTGGTGTGCTCAAGCAGTGGGTTTGAATCATTTCCGATTGATACAATCACAGTATCCACATCCAGAATGCTCTCACTTCCCTCGATGGGGATGGGACGTCGCCGGCCGGAGTCATCCGGTTCACCAAGCTCGTAGGTTAAAAGTTCCAGGCCCTCTACACGCCCCTTTTCATTACCAAGAATCCGTTTGGGGTTGTGAAGCAGGAGGAACTCAATTCCCTCCTCCTTTGCGTGATGGACCTCTTCGACACGGGCGGGCATCTCTTTTTCAGTCCGGCGATACACAATATACACCTTTTCAGCACCCAACCGCATGGCGGTACGGGCGGCGTCCATAGCTACATTTCCACCACCGAGGACTGCAACCCGTTTTGAATGGTAAATTGGCGTATCCGCATGGTCCTCATCGTAGGCTTTCATCATGTTAGAACGAGTCAAGTACTCGTTGGCGCTAAAGACCCCCACCAGATTCTCGCCCTCGATATTCATAAACTTTGGAAGACCAGCTCCACTACCGATAAAAATGGCGTTGTAGCCGTCTTTTTCAATTAAGTCGGTGAGTTTTCGAGTCCGTCCAACTAAGAAATTGGTCTGCAGTTCAACTCCCATTGCAGTCAAAGTATCAAACTCTTCCTGGACAATCGCTTTCGGCAGCCTAAATTCCGGAATACCGTAAATCATAACTCCACCAGGTCGGTGGAAGGCTTCAAAAATGGTTACTTGATGACCGGCTTTGCGTAAGTCCGCAGCAGCGGTGATGCCCGCCGGTCCGGATCCGATAACGGCCACCTTTTTCCCCGTTTCGGGGGCTATCTCAGGTATAGATTTCTTACCGCTCTCCCGCTCTATATCGGCAACATAGCGCTCTATTCGTCCGATGGACACCGATTTGAGGGGATCCTTTTTTGCCTTGCCGACGGTACAGGTAGCCTGACATTGAGTCTCCTGAGGGCATACTCGACCGCAGATAGCCGGAAGAAGACTGCTCTCTTTGATAATTTTTACTGACTTATCAAAGTCGCCATCTTCAGCGGCTTTTAAGAATGCAGGTATGTTTATCGCTACCGGACAGCCCTGAATGCAGGGAGCATTTTTGCACTGTAAACATCGGGCAGCCTCAACCCGCACCTGAGTTTCATAATAGCCGGTGGCCACTTCATTCATATTTTGAATGCGTTCCAGGGGATCCTGATTAGGCATGTCCTGGGGGGGCAGCTTAAGTCGATCCTTATTTTTCAGCTCCAGTCCTTCAATTTCAGAGAACAGTTCATCCGCTTCACGCTTTAGTTCTTCGGCAGGCTTCATTTGGACTCCTTTCCTTGCTTCTGTTCAATCTGTGCATCGAGCAAACACTTATGGGCGTGTTCCTCTTCCTGTTCTTTGTAGGCACCCAGACGGAGCATCATATTTTCAAAATCAACCTTGTGGCCGTCAAACTCGGGGCCGTCGACGCAGACAAACTTGGTCTTGCCGCCAACTGTAACCCGGCAGCCGCCGCACATACCGGTGCCGTCAACCATAATAGTATTCAAGGACACCACCGTATGAATTCCAAAGGGTCGTGTTGTCTCGGCGGCGAATTTCATCATAATCGGTGGACCGATTGCTACTACCTGATCGGGGGGATCCTGTTCGCAAATCTCCTTCAGAGGTTCGGTAACCAGCGCCTTGCGGCCGTAGCTCCCGTCATCGGTTACAACAATTAACTCGTCGGCGATCGCCTTCATTTCGTCTTCCATAATCACCAAGTCTTTATTCCTGGCTCCTATAATAATGATAACTTTGTTACCGGCAGCCTTCATAGCTTTAGCAATCGGATGCATTGGGGCAACCCCGATTCCTCCGCCGACACAGACCACAGTCCCTACCTTTTCAATATGGGTGGGTTGTCCCAGTGGACCCAGGACATTCTCAATTGAGTCACCCGGCTCAAATTGCGCCAATTCAATGGTCGTTTTACCGACAGCCTGAAAGATGATGGTTATGGAACCTTCATCCGGATCAGCATCCGCAATGGTAAGGGGAACTCGTTCACCAAAATTTGTATCTTTTTGTACTATTACAAATTGTCCAGGTTTTCGCTCCTGGGCAATTAGAGGAGCTTCAAGCTTCATCTTATACACTTGATCGGATAGCTGAAGCTTTTCAAGGACCTTATTCATACAACGCCTCTCACTGCTGATTTGGACCGGCCTTTCTTACACTTCGCGGTAGACAACACATAATATTGTAGTACCCATGCGGTCCGGTCAATGATCTATTACATAGTAAAAACTGATTTTTCGCAAGCACATTTATAGAATAGCATGTAGATACAAAAGCACCGGTCAGATGAATCTGATCCGGTGCTGAAGTTGCTTGAAAAGGTTCGGACTACTAGATGATGTACCCTGCGATTGCCTCAGAAACCTGGGTGGTACCGGCCGCAGGGCTATCGGAACCGGAAAGCAAATCTGCAGTACAAATTCCATCGGTAAAACTCTGTTCAACCGCATTTCGGATAGCTGCAGCCGCATCGGGTAAGCCCAATCCGTACTCACACATCATGGCCGCCGATAATATTTGAGCCACCGGATTAGCCTTGTCCAGTCCGGCAAGGTCGGGCGCTGATCCGCCGGCCGGTTCAAACAGATGCACCGAATCACCCAGAGAGGCCGAGGGCAGTACCCCCAGCGAACCCGGCAGGGCGGCAGACTCATCGGACAGGATATCCCCAAACAGGTTTCCCGTGAGAATGACATCAAACTGTCCTGGATTGACAATCATCTGCATAGCGGCGTTATCCACATACATATGATCCAGCTCTACCTCGGGATACTCGGGAGCAATTTCTTCGACAGTCTCCCGCCATAAAAGCGAACTGTACAACACGTTTGCTTTATCAACTGAAGTAAGCTTATTTCTTCGGCGACCGGCAGCCTCAAAGGCAAGCCGAGCCACTCGACTAATAGTCTGCTTGTTGTAGTACATAGTGTCCAGTCCACTTGTATCGCCCTTCTCTTTTGGCTCACCAAAATAAATCCCGCCGGAGAGCTCCCGGACCGTCAGCAGATCGACCCCATTTTCCAGACGTCGGTTGTTGAGAGGCGAGAGGTGGGAAATGGAAGGGTACACCCGAACCGGCCGCAGGTTAGCAAACAGATTCAACTCTTTCCGCAGGGCTAATAAACCGCCCCGCTCGGGACGCTTCTCCGGAGGGAGGGTATCCCATTTCGGGCCTCCGACGCTGCCCAGTAAAACGGCATCGGAGCTGCGGCACAATTTCAGGGTATCCTCCGGAAGCGGAGTGTCCTCCGCATCCAGAGCCGCCCCGCCGATAAGCCCGTGACTGAACTCAAAGTGGAGTTTAAACTTTTTACTCACCGCCGCGAGTACGCTTTGGGCCGCCTCCATAACCTCAGGACCGATTCCATCACCCGGTAAAACCGCTATCTTAAAGCTCGTTTTAGCTGCACTGTGCATTTCTGTTCTGTTACCCATTTCAGACCTCCCCTTCCAGAACCCATTTTGGGGCCAGGTTAGTGGTAGCATAGGTCAGCCACCCGCCACTATGAATAATCTGCTGCAGAAACTCCGGGTAAGTATTGGTAGTGTACTCCGTTCCCCGGCTAGTATTAGATACCCGACCGGCATTAAAATCTATTTTGAGGTAATTTCCCTCTTCTATTTCATCGGTCTGATCTAGTTCCACAATTGGTAGACCGATGTTAATGCAGTTTCGCAGAAAAATTCTGGCAAAGCTCTTTGCAACTACGCATTGGATTCCGGCGGCCTTTATCGCTATTGGTGCGTGTTCACGGGATGATCCACAGCCAAAGTTTTCGCCGGCCACCATTATGCTGCCGAACACATCCTTACTCCGGCCAAACCCCGGCCTGACATCCTCCATACATTTTTTTGCAAGTTCATCTGGATCGGTGGTAGCCAGATAACGGGCCGGAATAATCTCATCGGTGTTTATGTGGTCTCCAAACTTAAAGACCGTACCTTCTCGTATCATTTATATCCTCACTCTTTTTGTTTACTGGGTTTCTCTTCTCTCATTCAGCCTCTATGTAAGCCTCTATGCCAGCCTCTCGAGGGCCGCAGCATCCGGACCGCAAAGATAGCCCTTTACAGCGGTTGCTGCAGCAACCGCCGGCGATGCAAGGTAGACTTCACTGCTGGCATGCCCCATTCGGCCGACAAAATTACGGTTGGTGGTAGAGACAGCCACCTCCTTTTCAGCCAAAATTCCCATATGCCCGCCTAGACAGGGGCCACAGGTGGGAGTTGAAAATGCACAGCCGGCACTTACAAATTTTTCAGTTAAGCCCTCCCGCAGGGCCTGCAGATACACTTCCTGCGATCCGGGCAGGATGATACAGCGCAGGCCTTCGGCTATCGGTTTATCACCCAACACCGCCGCAGCAGCCCGCAGATCTTCGATCCGGCCGTTGGTACAGCTGCCGATGACCACCTGGTCAATTTTTATCTTTTCTTCAGTCAAGCTGCTGATAGTCGCGCCATTATCCGGCAGAAACGGGCGGGCAACCGTCGGTTCCAGAGTGCTTAAATCAATTTCTATGCTGCGGCTGTACACAGCGTCCTCATCGGCGCTGCGTGGATTCACCTTTATACCCCGAGCATTTTCATAGGCTTGGGTAACGGCATCTACCGGAAACAGGCCCGCCTTTCCTCCTGCTTCAATGGCCATATTACTCACGGTGAATCGAGAGTCCATGCTTACTGCGGTAACTCCTTGTCCCGTGAACTCCAGAGCCTGATAATTAGCTCCGTCGACCCCCAACAAAGAGATAAGATGCAGAATAAGGTCTTTTCCGGATACTCCTGGAGTAAACTCTCCCTTCAGCTCTACCCGAATAGCCTCGGGTACCTTGAACCACGCTTTTCCGGTAAAAAACACCCCCGCCAGATCGGTTGAACCGACTCCGGTCGAAAATGCTCCCAGTGCGCCATAGGTGCAGGTGTGGCTATCGGCACCAACTACCAGATCCCCCGACTTCACCAAACCCTGTTCCGGTAAAAGCACGTGTTCGATGCCCATTTTCCCCACATCAAAAAAGTTTCTAATGCTATGGGTCCGGGCAAAATCGCGGACCATTTTTACCTGCATCGCCGACTGGATATCCTTATTAGGGGTGAAATGGTCGGCCACAAACACGACCCGCTTCGGATCATATACCCGGCGTCCGCCGAATTTTTCGAATTCCTTGATCGCTACCGGTGCCGTGATATCATTGCCTAGGGCAACATCAACATCCAGCAGCAGGTAGTCGCCGGCCTTCACCTCTCGTCCGGCTTTTTCGCTGAAAATCTTCTCAGTGAGAGTCTGTTTCTGGTCTTCTGCGCTCATAGTGCTCCTCACTCTGCCCGGCTCTTACCGGCGGTTTCAGCCATTTGAGAATCCTGAGCATCTCCCTCTGAATGCCCGTTGGAAAGCCGCTTAAGAACATACCGGTTCACTGCATTCAAATACGCTAGCGCCGAGGCTTCAACAATATCTGTCGAGGAAGCCTTCCCGGCAAATAATTCATGTTCAATCTCCAGCATCAATTTTACTTGCCCCTGAGCATCTTTACCGGAACCAACTGCTTGAATAATGTACTCTTCAAGTCTAGTCTTGATGTGACAGCATTTATCGATAGCATTGAACACCGCATCAACCGGACCGTCACCAGTGGCTGAGGCAATGTACTCATCGTCTTTCTCGGTCAGCTTAATCGTCGCCGAAGGAATCAAGGTATTACCGGTGTACACATGAAAATAGGGCATCCGATACCCGTCGATTGTTCCACCGAGGACATTGGAGACAATCGAGAACAGGTCCTCATCGTAGACCTCTTTTTTCTTGTCCGCTATCTCCGCAAAACGTTCAAACACCTTCTGAAATTGCTCCTCGGTTAGACGAATATTGTACTGACGCAGTTTTTCCTGGAGTGCGTGTTTTCCCGAATGGCGCCCCATCACCAGGCTTTCACTGTGACGGCCGATGGTATTGGGATTCATAATTTCATATGTTTCCCGATGAGCGAGTACCCCATGCTGATGTATTCCAGACTCGTGGGTAAACACGTTGTCCCCAAAAATAGGTTTGTTCCGTTGGAAAAGAAGCCCGGTCAGGTTCTGCAGCAGTTTCCCGGTGGGATACAGATACTCTTTTTGTATGTGGGTATTTACATTGTAGAGATCACGTCGCACCTCCAGCCCCATTACCAGCTCTTCCAAGGCGCAATTTCCAGCCCGTTCACCGATCCCGTTCAAGGTTACTTCAACCTGGCTTGCACCGGCCTTTACCGCTGCAAGAGAGTTGGCGGCGGCCAAGCCTAAATCGTTGTGACAGTGCACTGAAAGATCAACTGTGCCGCTCTGGAATTCCGGAACTTCCTTCACTAGCTTCCCGATTAACTGACCGAACTCTTCGGGCATGGAAAAGCCCACGGTATCGGGAATGTTGACGGTAGTTGCCCCATGGGCGATTGCTGTTTTGATCACCTCTAACAAAAAGTCTGTTTCGGTGCGGGAGGCATCTTCAGGTGAAAATTCTATTCGGTTAAAATACTGACGTGCATAATCGAGGTGCGTTGCAATCGACTCAAGTACCTGACTGCGGTCCTTTTTCAGTTTGAATTCCCGGTGCAGCGGACTGGTGGCAATAAAGAGATGGAGCATAGGATGCACCGCATCTTTCACCGCTTCGTAGGTGATATCGATGTCCTTTTTTACACAGCGCGAAAGGCCGACCACCGCTGCCTTTTTAAGGGTCCCGGCAACGCGGCGCACCGCCTCGAACTGGACCTTGGAGGAGACCGGAAATCCGGCTTCTATAACATCCACCCCGAGGCTCTCAAGGGCCTCGGCCATTTCTACCTTTTGATCGAGGGTCATTGAAGCCCCCGGCGATTGTTCACCATCGCGTAATGTGGTATCAAAAATTTTAATATATCGTTCCATATGCATGCTCCTTACTAGTATCGACTGACGCATCTGTTTTTCCGTCGTCAGCAGCCCCTTTGGCTTCGTCTTTTTTCAATTTATAAATGAGAGAATCGGTCAAGGCCTGCCATGAGGCCTCTATTATGTTCTCAGAAACTCCCACCGTTCCCCAGCTGGTCTCTTCATCGGACGTATTTATAATTACCCGAGTAAGTGCACAGGTTCCCGATTCCTCGTTTAAAATACGCACCTTGTAATCGGTAAGGCGGGTATTCTTAATATGCGGATAAAACTTCTCCAGCACCTTTCGCAGGGCCTTATCCAAGGCCTCGACCGGTCCGCTGCCGTCGGCAGAGGTATGCTCTACAGCTTCACTGTGACCCTGTTGATGGGACACATCCTCCGGAACAGAGGCCTTTATAGTAGCTTCAGACCAGGTATTCCCATCACCATTGTTCCAGATCATGATTCGGTACCCGTGCAGGGTAAAGTACTCCTTCAGTGAACCCATTAGGGCGGCCGATAGAAGTTCGAAGGAGGCTTCTGCTCCCTCAAAGTGATAGCCCTGTGACTCAAGCTCTTTTACCTTCTCTACAATTTTGCCGGCTTCCTCACCGCTTAACTCCTGAGCAAGCCCCATATTTCTGGTCTTCTCAATAATATTGCTCTTTCCCGAAAGCTCAGAGATGGTCGTAAAACGGCTATTTCCTACCAGCTCAGGGTCAATGTGTTCATAGGTCAGGGGGTTTTTGCGTACCGCTGAAACGTGGATGCCCCCCTTGTGACTAAATGCATGTTGTCCTACAAAGGGCATGTGCTCGATCGGGGTAGTATTTGACATCTCCGACACAAAGTGAGAGATCTTCTGTAATTTGCGAATATTCTCCTCACCAACGGTCGAGTAGGACTGTTTCAGACTCAAATTCGGCACTACACTGCACAAGTTTGCGTTTCCGCATCGCTCGCCTAAGCCGTTGATAGTTCCCTGCACCATCTTCGCACCGGCCCCCACCCCTAATAGTGAGTTTGCTACGGCCGAATCAGAATCGTTATGCGCATGAACACCGACCGGCACAGAGTAGCGGTCTATAACCTTCTCAGTCTCTCGCTGGAAGGCGTCGGGAAGAGTGCCTCCATTGGTGTCACAGAGCACCAGCCAATCCGCCCCGGCTTCGGCGGCTGCGTTCAAAGTGGCAAAGGCATACTCAGGATTGGCTTTTACTCCATCGAAGTAGTGCTCGGCATCGAACACTACCTCATCCACACGAGACTTTAAGTAACGCACGGAGGAGTAAATCAT
>Ga0102934_1001060_pt1 | contig 19021 bp, 19 predicted proteins | sample SalPonR2_A_D1_MG_FD_78175 | JGI IMG/M metagenome (GOLD analysis project Ga0102934, IMG submission 78175) | Salt pond soil microbial communities from South San Francisco under conditions of wetland restoration - Salt Pond MetaG R2_A_D1_MG | ecosystem: Environmental > Aquatic > Marine > Intertidal... | reverse complement strand
GCCTACGGCGTGGCCCCGGATATTCTGATGCCCTATTTGACAGCGCCGCGCGAATGTATCATCATTTTTTTGGATGCCCTAAACGCGCGATACGGCTCGGCGGCCGCCTATCTTCAGCTAAAAGGCGGGCTATTTCCAGAGACCTTAGAGCAGCTGAGGGAAACCCTTCTGGAACCGGAGTGCCCATAGCTGTCGGCAGAAATTAAGATTTTCGTTTAGGTAATATTATTCCCCGTCGACCGGGGTGATCGTGACATCATCGATCCATATGGTACCCTTGGTCAGCATGATCTGCAGTATAATTTCTTCCGCATTTGCCGGCGCCGTGCTGGTCAGGGAGAGCTCCTTCCATTCCAGTTCCCCTTTCATTTCAGTCATCAAATCAATCGTGGGTACCGGTTGGATCCGGGTGGGCCGGAAATTAAAGCGCACCGCCGGTGCAATGAAATTGGGGCTGTAGCCAAGGTCCTGGGCTTTCATCCATAGGCTGATTTTATAAGTCTGGCCGGGGGGCACCTGGTCAATGTTTTTCTTGGGAAAGAGCATGGCGCTGCCGCCCCCTCCGGCAAACCGCGCCTTGAAAGCCAAATCACCGCTGTGATGGACCTTTTCATCCAGTGTAAACTCGACTTCGGTACCCCGATATGTTTTGGTCTGCCAGCCCGCGGCAAGCGTGTTATCCCCCTTTTGTTCAAATCCCGGATTAGTAACCAGGTTTTCCGTCTGGCAGAAAGCGTTGGTGGATGCACATAAAATGAAACTCAGTGCGAAGAGAAGAAGGATGATGCGTTTTTTCATGGCTCCCCCTTTTAAGAATGCATCAATGTTCCGATTTCGTACAAGGTATTCTCCGTATAGCCCTATTGTTATCCGAATGTCATCGGGGAAGCAAGGGAAAATTCTGACCCGGTCATGAATAATCTGCTTTATTATCAAATGGTAAATTTCCCGTCTGCCATAGAATCTTCGCGAACACCGGATTGAAGCTTAAAACCGGGCTTGAATACAGCAATCATAATGCTTGGAGCGTGTAAATTTTTATTGACACGTTTTGAGTTATCATGTTTGATTAATCCATCAATTTCTGGTATCCACTCACTATCTGCATATATCTAACCCGACGAAAGGAAAGGAGATGTCTATGAGGACTGTTGCCCGCCTGTCAATCTTTGGGCTTTGTTTGCTGATGGCAAGTCTGATGATTGCATCCTGCGGCGAGAAAAAACAGGGGAAAGTCATTGTCAGTGAAGAAGAATTTAACATTCGCCAGGATACGGATCATTCGTGGGTTATAGATGCCAAGGGGACGGTGGAGAACGTCGGTGATGTGGATGTCAAGAACTTAGTTGTTACCGGCTTCTGCAAGTCCTGCGGCGAAGTCCTCGTAAATGGCAAATGGTTTGTCTCTGATTATGAGAAAACACCGGAGCAGAAGGATACCATCAGCTATCTGACTGTGGGGGCTGAAGAAGATTTTAGTTTCCGCGGGGTGGCTTTCCTGATGGATCAAAGCGGAAAGCAACCGCAAAAACTTCCTGAGGGGCTGGAAGTTGAAGTGGTCTCCTTTGAGACGGTGGAGCAGTAATAAACCCCTGCTGGCAAGCCTTTCTTATCATTCGGCGTCATCCCCCCGGGGGCATGTCTTTCAGGATACGCCGGTTACCCGTGGCTTAAACCAGCTGAAACCGCCTAAAGTCCCCGCCATTTTGCCTGTGCAATTGGCGGGGGTTTTTAGCCATCCATTTTTTCCTTGAGCCGAATATCTACCGGCACGCCCAAATTCTCCCGGAGCCTGTTTTCCGCGTGATGGATCAGCTTTTCAAGCTCCTTGATTTCATCTGAGAAGATTTCACCGGATACCGGCACCCAGATTTCAAGATGTTTTTTCTCCTTTGCCTGCTGAACGAAAAATCGAACCGGGGAGGGCATGGAACCCATCGTTTTTTCCAGATTGGCGAGGACGAGTTGGCCGTGCACGTTTACGCCATCGATATTCATAATCTCATCGGTACGCCCCGGATGCCATTTAATGCGCCTAAGCGAGCGGCCGCAGGTGCAGCCCTCATTGTAAAAGCTGGCCTTGTCACCGGTTCGAAAGCGAATCAATGGAAAGGCCCGGGTGGTCAGGGTGGTGAGCACCAGTTCGCCAGCTTGCCCCTCGGGCATAGGCGCCCCCGTATCCGGATCGACGATTTCTGCCAGGAAGTGGTCCTCATTGACATGCAGGCCCTCATGGGCGGGGCATTCAAAAGCGATGGCCGGGCCCGGCACCTCGCTTAACCCGTAATGCAGCCACACCGTGGCATGAAGCGTCTCTTCAATGAAGCGGCGGTTTTCCGGCGGAATCAGATCCCCGGCCAGGATCAGGGTGGCAAGCTCCAGGGCATTGGTGTTGATCCGTTGCTCCTTAATGTAGGCGGCCAGTTCCATGGCGAGCGCGGGCGTGGTGACCAGCACCGAAGTCTTGTAGTCCCTTAGCACCATGAGTTTTTTTTCAATGGAGAGCGGGATATTCGGGATCACGCTGGCCTCTATGAGTTCGGCCCCGCTTTTGTAATCCCGGCCCCAGTTGGCAAGCCCCGGGGTAAGGGTGATCTGAAGAATGTCGTGGGGGGTTACGCCGGCCGCTTTCAATGCGCGGGAGAGGATTTGCTGCCAGGTATGCAAATCCTGAGGGGTGTAGCCGCTGACTGTCGGGTTGTTCGTGGTGCCGGGGGCGGTATGGATGCGGACGATGTCCCGGAGGGGCACGGCAAAGAGCTCGTAAGGATAATGCTCGCTCAAGTGCTTTCGCTGCATAAACGGGAGCAGGGCAATATCCTGGATGGATTGAATTTTGGTCGGGTCCACGCCGGCTTCGTCAAACCGTTGCTGGTGGAAGGCAACATGGCGAAAGGCCCGGTTGATCGTGCTCTGCAGACGTTCGAGCTGCAGCTGGTTCTTTTCATCCACCGTCATAAGGTCGATATCATTGGCGTTCTTCATAAAAGTCTCCATAATCCTTTCCCAGAAAAGCGCGCTTGACATCCTGGTCTTCCATGAGCTCTGCGGCCTCGCCCTGAAGCACCACGGCGCCGGTTTCAAACACATAGCCCCGGTCCGCCACCTGAAGGGCGGCCCGGGCATTCTGCTCGACCAGGAGGATCGTGTAGCCCTCGCTCCGCAAAAATTCCAGGGTTTGGAAAATTTTTTCCACAATCTGCGGGGCCAGCCCCATGGATGGCTCATCCAGCAATAGCAGCCGGGGCCGTGCCATAAGCGCCCGGCCAATGGCGAGCATCTGCTGCTCCCCGCCGGATAGCGTACCGGCAGGCTGTTTGGCCCTCTCGCTTAAGATGGGAAAAAGGGACATGACATGATCCAGGATATCCGCGGCGTCCGGCCCCTGATTTTTGCGGTATAGGGTATAGGCGCCCAGCTTCAGGTTGTCCATTACCGAAAGCGGCGGGAAGATGAGCCGGCCCTCCGGCACTAGGCTGATGCCCAGTTTGACCACGTTCGGCGGGTCCAGGCCCTTCAATGGCGTATCTTCAAAATAGATTTCGCCCTCCCAGGTTTTAAGCAGGCCGCAGATTGCCGACAGGATGGTGCTTTTACCGGCCCCGTTCGCGCCGATCAGGGTGATGATCCGGCCTTTGGCCACGGAAAGGCTTACGCCCTTAATGGCCATGATCCGGCCATAATAGCATTTCAGGTTTCGTATGCGGAGCATAAGAGCTACTTCATCTTCATATTTAAATCAGTTTTCCGTGGTACCCAGATAGGCTTTGACCACCGCTTCATTCTCCTGAACCTCCCGGGGCAGGCCTTCGGCGATCTTTTGGCCCTGGTCAAGAACGATAATTTTGTCCGACACTGTCATGGTAAGGCTCATATCATGTTCCACAAGCAGGATGGTGATGCCCTGTTGCTGGATTTTTTGAATCAATTCGCCGAGCTGGGCGGTCTCCGTAATATTTAGGCCGGCAGCCGGCTCATCAAGCAGCAGCAGCTTGGGTTGGGCCGCAAGCGCCCGGGCCAGCTCAAGCAGCCGCTGCCAGCCGAACGGCAGATCGCCGCTTGGTTGATCGGCGTATGCGTCAATGCCCACAGACGTTAGCAGCGTCATGGCGTTTTCACGGGCCTGCCGCTCTTCCCGGCGCACCCAGGGAAAGCGGAAAATGCTCCCCCATATACCGCAACGGGTCCGGGTATGCTGGCCCACGAGAATATTTTCAAGAACGGTCATGCTCTCAAAAAGCTCCACATTCTGAAAGGTCCGGGCGATGCCACGGCTGACAAGGTCATTAATCCGAAATTTATGGGTGGCGGTCCCGTCAAAGGTTATTTGACCGCGGTTTGCCGGAAAAACGCCGGTAATCAGATTAAAAAGCGTCGTTTTGCCGGCCCCGTTCGGCCCGATCAAACCGGTAATGGTGCCGGGGATGAGCGAAAAACTGACATCCCGGACCGCATGCACGCCGCCGAAGGATTTGGACACCGCGGACACCTCAAGAAGCGGCCGGTTATCAGGTTTGGCTTTTTTTTGATCGCTCATAGAGATCCATTAGACCGCGGGTCAGGCCCTGAGGCAGAAAAATCATCACCGTCATCAGCACCAGGCCATAGACCACCATTTCGAATTCAGAAAATGAATGCAGCCATTCGGGCAACAGGGTTAAAAGCGAGGCCCCTAGCAAGGCCCCCCAGATACTAGCCATGCCGCCAATCACCACCATGGTTACCATTCGGATCGAGGTGATGAAATCAAAGGTGCCCGGGCTGATGAAATAGACCAGATGGGCATACAGAAAGCCGGCAAGGGCGCTTAATGCCGCACTTAACACGAATACCTGAAGTTTTAAGGCGCTGGTGTTGACCCCCACCGCTTTGGCGGCCTTTTCGCCGTCATGGATGGCGCGCAGCCCCCGGCCGATCCGCGAGTCGATGATCCGCTGACAGATGATGATGCTCAGCAGCACCAGGGCCCAAACCAAATAAAAATAATTGCGGCCCGAGGTAAAAGAGATGGGGCCCAGCTCAAGCGGCGGAATGCCGATAAAGCCGGAGGCCCCGCCGGTCACGCTGCTCCATTCGCGAAACAGGATGTGGACAATCATGCCAAAACCAAGGGTGCCCATGCCAAGATAATAGCCGGAGAGCTTCAGGGTGGGCACGCCCACGATGTAGGCCACTGCCATGGCGATGAGAATCGCGGCTGGCAGCGCCATCCAGGGAGAAATGCCGTAATGCACGGTTAAAATGGCCGTGGTATAGGCGCCGATGCCATAAAAGGCGGCATGGCCAAGGGAAATCTGGCCGGCATAGCCCATCAGCATATTAAGCCCCAAAGCCAGCAGTGTATTGATGCCGATGAAGGTCAACAGCTGCAAATGATAGGCATTGCTGACCAGTATTCCGGTCAGGATCACGATGCCGGCCATGGCAGTATAGGCGATTCGGAACCAGGTGGCTCGATTAGTCATTTAAAATCAGAATTTCGGATGTTATATTGTTAAAACCGTTCCACATTGGCTGAGCTGATAATGCCGCCCGGCCGGACATAGAGGATGAACAAAAGCAGCAGAAACGCAATAGCGTCTTTTAAGCCGGAGGATACCAGGCCGACCCCCAGGGCTTCCAGGACTCCCAGCAAAAGCCCGCCAATGAGCGAGCCCCATAGGCTGCCCAGTCCGCCCAGCATGGCCGCACAGAAGCCTTTCAAGCCAAGCATGGTCCCCATGTCATAGCTGGACATGGTGATCGGGGCGATAATCACCCCGGCCACCGCGCCCATGCCCGTACTTAAGCCGAATGCCAAAAGTGTCATGAATTTTGAGGGGATCCCCACCAGCCAGGCGGCTTTTTGGCTGATGGCGCAGGCTTCCATGGCTTTTCCGGTTAGCGATTTTTTATAAAAGAGATGCAGCCCGGCGGCCATCAAGAGGACGATCACCACGATCCATATGCTCTGGAAAAGAAGCTTGGCGCCGGCGATATCAAGGGGCGGATGATCCGTAAACGGAGGAATGGTATGCGCATTCTTTCCCCAGACAAGCATACCCACGCCCTTTAGAAATATGGACGCCCCCACCGTAATAATGATTAAAACGATGGGGTTGGGATGCCGCACCGTCCGAATGGCCAGCCGTTCAAAGAGCATGCCCAGGCAGGCCACGCCGATGACAGAGACCAGGAATGCCGGAATAAGCGGAAGCCCAAGCGGCCCGCTTAACGTTACCATGCTCAATGCCCCCAGCATGACGAATTCGCCATGGGCGAAGTTAATCAATTCCGTGGAATTGTATAGCATGGAAAACCCAACGGCGATAACCGCATAGATCGCACCGCTGGTGATGCCTGAAAACAGGTATTGAAGAATTTCCTGCATGGGCCGTTCTATTTCACCAGTTCCCAGGTGCCGTTTTGGATCCGGACCATGACAAAGGCATCCGGATTTAGACCATTATGATCGGATTTGCTGAAATTAAACACGCCGCTCACCCCGACATGGCCCTTGATATTTTCAATGTTCTGACGGATCTGGTCCCTGTCCCCGCCGGTGCCGTCAAGTGCCTTGGCCAGAAGATGCATGGCATCATAGGCATAGCCGCCAAAGCCGGAAACCGAGCCATTGTAGTGGTTCTCATAGGCGTTGATATACTCGGTTAACACCTCTTTCTGGGGATCGCTTTCAGGCAGCAGGTCCGCCACCAAAATTTTGCCGGTGGGCAGCAGAATGTCCTCGGCCGCATTGCCCGCCAGTTCGATAAATTTTGGGGAGGCCACGCCATGGCTCTGGTACAGAGGAATCTCAATGTCAAGCTGCTCAAGATTTTTGGCCACTACGGCCGGTCCCGGGTTGGTGCCCCAGCAGACGATGGCATCCGGTGCTTCCTTTCGGATTTTGGTCAGCTGGGCGGTCATGTCCGAGTCCTTGCCGCCGAAAGTTTCGGATCGTACGACCTGAAGACCGTATTCCGGGGCCTGGGCCAGCAGCTGCTCCTTACCGCTTTCGCCGAACGCATTTCCAACGGTGATGATGCCTAAAGCTTTGTAACCCTGTTTATTCATGTGCTGATAAATCGATGCCACGGCCAGAATGTCGCTTTGAGCGGTTTTGAATACCCATGGTTTCATCGGTTCCACAATTTTATTGCCCGCCGCACAGCTGATAAGGGGAAGTTTTGCCCTTTGAATCATTGGAATGACGGCCAGGGTGGTGGGCGTTCGGCTGGGGCCGATAATTGCCAGGACCTTGTCCTTGTTGATCAGCTTGCTGACACTCATGACTGCCTTGGACGGATCGCCTTCCGTGTCATAGATCACGGCTTCAAGCTTATGGCCGTCAATGCCGCCGTTTTGGTTGATCTGTTCCACGGCCATTTCCATGGATTTTTTCTCCGGGTCCCCGAGAAACGAGGCCGGACCGGTGACAGCGAAGATGCCGCCGATTTTGTAAACCTTTTCGGCAGCGGCATTAAATGCGGAACCAGCCAAAAAAAGACATATGACAGCGGTTACGGCCAGAATCCGGGATAGGGGGCGGGGCTTGCTTGATAACATGACGGAACCTCCTCTTTAAATGATTGACGGGTATTTATCCACCTAAAAACGCTTCAAACTTTCAAAAAGAATATAAAATTTTACCTTTTAAAAACTTGAAAATCGCTCAATTTAGGCTCCATTGTTTTGGGGCCGGTGACACGGCCGGTTAAAGGGTATAGAGCTTACTGCCGTTGATAACCGTGACATTGTTTTTTTCAAGCACGGAAATGGCCTCCTCCAGCTGGTCAAACCGGAAAATCATGATGGCCTTATCCCCGCTTTGGGCCACAAAGGCGTACATGTACTCGACATTGATATGGGCCGCGGTAAGAGCATTTAAGATGAAATGGAGACCGCCTGGCCGGTCATCTACCTCAACAGCTACCACGTGGGTGATGCGGACCGTAAATCCGGCGGATTTTAGCGTCTCTTCCGCCTTCTCATTGTTGTCCACAATCAGCCTTAATACGCCAAAATCCGTGGTGTCCGCCAGTGACAAGGCCCGGATGTTGACCCCGGCGTCAGCCAGTGTGCCGGTAACCTCGGACAGTCGGCCGGCCTTGTTTTCCAGAAAAATGGATATCTGTTCGGCTTTCATGGCTCCCTCCTTGTTCGGACGTTCATGGTATACCTATAGTTTTCGGTTGTCGCGGACGCGGGCGGCTTTGCCCTGGCTGCGCTCAATGGATTTGGGCTCGGCCAGCTGGACCTTCGCGGATATGCCCAGGTATTCCTTGATTTCTTTTTCGATATTTTTGGCAAACTGCTGGAGGCCTTTCACCTCATCGGTAAACGCCTCCTTGCTGACCTCGACCCTTACGGTGAGTATGTCCAAATTGTCCTCCCGATCCACAATCATCTGATAATGTGGCTCTACGCCCTCAATCTGCATGAGCACGCTTTCGATCTGGGACGGAAAAACGTTGACGCCCCGGATGATCAGCATATCATCGGTTCTGCCGGAGACCTTATTCATGCGAACATGGGTGCGGCCGCAGATGCAGGGCTCTGCATTAAGGGAGGTAATATCCCGGGTGCGGTAGCGGATCACCGGAAAGGCTTCTTTGGTAAGCGACGTGATGACCAATTCCCCGGTTTCCCCGTAGGGCAGCACATCCCCTGTTTCAGGATCGATGATTTCCGGGATAAAGTGGTCTTCAAAAAGGTGCAGGCCGTTCTGGGCCTCCCGGCACTCAATGGAGACCCCCGGGCCGATGATTTCACTTAGCCCGTATACATCAATGGCCTTTAGCCCCAGTTTGTTTTCAATTTCATGGCGCATATCCTCGGACCATGGTTCTGCCCCGAAGATGCCGCTTTTAAACTTAAGATCCCGGAAAGATACGCCCTCTTCTTCCGCTGCTTCAGCCAGATGCAGGGCATAGGACGGGGTGGCGGTGAGGATGGTGGGGCCGAAATCTTTCATAATGATTACCTGGCGTTTGGTGTTGCCGCCGGAGACGGGAATCACTGAGGCGCCCAATTTTTCCGCCCCGTAGTGGAAGCCCAGCCCACCGGTGAACAGGCCGTATCCGTATGCGTTATGGATGATATCGCCACGGGAAGCGCCGGCTGATGCCAGGGATCGGGCGATCAGTTCGGCCCAGGTATCGATGTCACGGGCAGTATAGCCCACGACCGTAGGTTTTCCGGTGGTGCCGGAGGAGGCATGGATTCGGACCACGTTTTCCATAGGCACGGCAAACATGCCGAACGGGTAATTATCCCGCAGGTCCTGCTTGACCGTAAACGGCAGCCGCCTGAGATCATCCAGGGTTTTGACGTCCCCGGGCAGCACGCCGGCCTCGTCAAATGTTTTTCGATAAAACGGAACCGTGGCATAAACCCGGGACAGGGTGGTCTGAAGCCGCCTGAGTTGAATGGACTCAAGGGCCTCCCGGGGCATGGTTTCATATTCGATATTGAATATCATCCTGAATCCTCCTGTTGTGTTACGGCGTTCTTAAAACAAAAAAAGGCTGTGGAGCTTTTTACCCCCACAGCCTTAAAAATAAACCCATGGGGATCCTTGCGGCGTCTCCCCATGGTGGTTCTGCAAATCCGGTCTGTTTAATGGCTTGGTTGCTGGTCCATGGGAAGACTACTGAAAAAAGAAATAGTTCCCAAACCCAGCAAAAGATCCGCATTGTCTGCACATTTTATCGGCGTTTCCCTTTTACGCTGGAATTATTGAAAAATTTGATATTTTTTAGCCAATGCGGATGTGCCTGTCAAGCAAAAAAACGGTTATCCTTTCAAATTTCCTTTAAAATCGGGTTTTCGCTTTTCAAGAAACGCGCGCGTCCCCTCTTTGGCATCTTCGCTGGTCATGCAAAGCCCGAACGCGTCGATTTCAATATTGCAGCCGGTGAAAAGATCCACCTCCGCCCCCCTGTTAATTGCCTCTTTGGCGGCATTTAACGAGACTTTGCCTTTAGCGGCAATGCTTTCCGCGGTTTTCCGGGCTTCCGCCAGCAGGCTCTCATGCGTCAGAATTTTGTTCACAATGCCGAGTTCCCTGGCTTCGTCCGCGGAAATGGTTTTGCCGGTAAAAATCATCTCCTTGGCCATATTTTTGCCTACGATCCGGGCCAGGCGCTGGGTGCCGCCGAAGCCGGGGATGAGCCCCAGGGTGATTTCCGGAAGCCCAAATTTGGCTTTCTCCGAGGCATAAATAAAATCACAGGAAATGGCCAGTTCAAGGCCGCCGCCCAGGGCAAACCCGTTTACCGCCGCAATCACAGGGATCGGCAGGTCTTGCAGTTTACTCATGCAAGCATGACCGGTTTTAACAAAGTATTTTCCCTGAAGGGCATTTAACTCAGCCAGTTCTGAAATATCCGCACCCGCCACAAATGCCTTCTCGCCAGCGCCGGTAATAATAAGAACCCGTATCTCTTCATTTTGGCCAATGCTTTCCAGCAGGGGCGAAAGTTCATGTAAAACTTCCGAGTTAAGCGCATTCAGAGATTTCGGCCGGTTAATGGTAATGGTGGCGATGCCGTTTTGTTCTTCAAAGATAATCGTCTTATAGGACATGGGGCCCTCCTGAATTGGTTTGTAAAATCATTTTAGCCGGTAATCCGTTAATTTTAGTGCCGGATCCGCATGTGCTTGCCTAAAAAGCAGCGGCCAAATTTTTATCAACTAGCTAAAAGAACTGATGATACCATTTCTTAAGCTATTAAAGGGGGCTTGTCAATTCCCATCATCGGCTGGCAAAGGATAATGGGCGGCGGATTTCGGATTAATTCACCGGATTTTATATTGCAGATGCGGCTTCCGCCGATTAAGTTAAAGTGTGAAATAAAGAATTGACTCATCTTTTCATCTTGCCCTAATATTAACAATTTTTTATTAGCCACTGTTATCAATGGACCGGATGTTGGAGAGGTTTTCGATGGATGAATCATCAATTATAAATACGTATAAACGGTATGCGGGAAGCTATGATAAAATTTTCGGCCGCATATTTGAGCAGGGCCGAAAAACGGTGGTGGAAAAGATGGGGTGCGACAATGGGGACCGGATTCTGGAGGTCGGTATTGGTACCGGCCTGGCGTTAAACTATTATCCGGATTACACGCAGGTATACGGCATTGATATTTCCCCGGACATGCTGTCGGTGGCCCGTCGAAACATCGGAAACGCCTGCCTGTCCAATATTTGCCTCTCCATCATGGATGCCCAGCGGATTTGTTTTCAGGATGATCATTTTGACAAGGTTTCGGCCATGTATGTGGCTACCGTGGTGCCCGATCCCCAGTTAATGATGGATGAGATAAAGCGCGTGTGCAAGTCGGACGGGGATATTTTTATTTTAAATCATTTCAGTAATAGCCATTTTTTCCCAAGCCTGTTTGAAACCATGTTAACGCCTCTTCAAAAATTCCTGGGCTTTCGGCCAAGATTTTCCAAACATCGGTTTATAACGCAAAATGCCCTGGATGTCGTGGAAACCATGCCGGTGAATTTATTCGGGTACTGGACCCTCATCCATGCAAAAAATCGTAAATAATAGACAAATGCGCCCCGATTGTGCTGGACGGATGAATGCGTGTTTTTAGCGGGGTTTGAATTATCCCCTGATTCATGCTATATTTAAATTTTAAAAGAATATGCATGCGCCGGGTGAAGACGGTTTTGCCACAAACTATTGGATAATGGACAATTAATCGTCAGGGGGCAGAACAAAAAAGGGTCTCCCCGATTTTTGAGAAACCCTTGAAATTTCTGGCGCGCCTGAAGGGATTCGAACCCCTGGCCTACGGATTAGAAGTCCGTTGCTCTATCCAGCTGAGCTACAGGCGCTTGATTTAAAAGTTTTCTATTAGCATGCATTGGCATCTTTGTCCATATCAAAAACGCTGCCCGCCGGTGTTATAGATCTCTTTGGGTTTGCATGCGTCATAGATTCAATCTAGAGTTATAACTATGCCAAACGATAAAGATAAGACAGCAAAAAAGAAAAAGGATGAGAAAGCGGTTGCCGACACCCTTGAAGGGGTCCTGGAGGAAACCGATACCCATCGGAAAAAGGCAGAAGAGAAGGTAGCGTCGGTTGAGCCGGATAAAAGTCTGGTTGAATATGATCCTCTTCAGCGCTATCTTGCGGAGATCAACCAATACCGGCTGTTAACCCGGGACGAGGAGATTGCGCTCGGCAAACGCATCCGCGAAAATGCGGATAAGGAGGCTGCCTATACCCTGGCGACAGCCAACCTGCGGCTGGTGGTCAAAATTGCGCTTGAATTCCAGCGGGTATGGATGCAGAATCTGCTGGATTTGATTCAGGAGGGCAATATCGGGCTGATGCACGCGGTGCAGAAATTTGACCCGTATAAGAATGTCAAGTTTTCTTATTACGCATCCTTCTGGATTAAAGCCTATATCCTTAAATTTATTATGGATAATTGGCGGCTTGTCAAAATCGGCACCACCCAGGGCCAGCGGAAACTCTTTTTTAAGCTGAAAAAGGAAAAGCAGAATTTGATTGATCAGGGATTCGTACCCCAGCCCAAACTGCTTTCCGATCGGCTCGGGGTCTCGGAGCAGGAGATCACTGAAATGGATCAGCGCCTGGATGGCTGGGATCTGTCTCTGGACGAGCCTTTGAAGGATGATTCCGATACCGAACGCGGCGAGTTTTTCAGCTCAGACGCTGACTCGGTTGAAAACCAGATGGCCAAAAAAGAGGTCGAGGGCCTGCTTCAGGAAAAGGTGGCCGAGTTCCGGCAGCAATTGACTGAGCGGGAACTTGAAATCTTTGACAAGCGCATCTTTACTGATACCCCCCAAACGCTTCAGGACATCGGCGATAAATACAATATTTCCAGGGAACGGGTGCGGCAGCTGGAGAAAAACATCATCAAAAAGATGAGAGGCTTCTTTGAACGCGAAATCCCCGATTTTGCCCTTTATGAATAGATCCGCCGCCGGTGGCCGCTATCACAAACACGCAATGGAATCACAAATGGATGCAATCAATCAATGGATGATCCGTTGGCTGGTCCTGCTGATACCAGTCATGCTGATATTTTCGGGGTGCGCAGCCAAGGCGCCGGAACCGGAAACCCCAGCCGCCACTCAAAAAACCCGGAAAAGTACGCCGCCGGAACAACCATCTCCGGATACGAGCGCACCGGGAAACAGCTACTATTACTATCTGGAGGCCCAGCTCCAAAAAAATAAGGGCCAGGTGGATAAGGCCATCGCATATCTTGAATCGGCTATGAGCGAAGATCCGGATGCCCTTTATCTTAAAAAGGAACTCGTGGTTCTGCATCTGCACAAGCAGAATTATGAAAAATCCCTTGAGATAGTTAATCATATCCTGGCCACCGAGCCGGAGTCTCCGGATTTTTTGATCATGAAGGCCTCCATTTTACAGACCCTTGATCCGGAGGCGGAGATTATCCCGATTTATGAAAAGGTGCTCTCGATTGATCCGGAGCGCCAGCAAATTTATAAAATTCTGGGCAAGCTTTATATGGACCAGGATCAATTTGAAAAGGCGCGGGATGTGTTTGAAAAAATGATCGACCATTTCCCAGAGGATTATGTGGGGCATTTTTATCTGGGAAAGATTCATGCCAGCCAGGGCCATTTTGAACAGGCGGAATCCGCATTCAAAAGGACCCTATCGCTTGCGCCGTCATTGAATCAGCCGCGCTGGGAGCTGGTCAAGCTATACAAGTCGCGGAATATGGGGGAGAAAGCCATATCCGTCTATGAGGAGATTCTGGATCAGGATCGGGATAATGTGGCCGCGGCCATTGAGCTCGCCTTGGCCTATTATACCCGTTTTCGAACCGAGGCGGCCGATGAGATACTTGCCGAACTCGGGCGACGGAGCGTTGAGGATGCGAGTGTTATCCGCACGGTTATTCAGCGACTGGTGCTTAAAGAGAGATATGACGAGGCGTTGACAGTGCTTCAGGGCATGCTTTCAAGCGCCCCGAATAATCCCGGTCTTCATTACGCCGCAGGGATTGTGCATTATAACCTGGATGATGTCGCAAAAGCCATGTCGGCATTCGATGCCGTGCCCAAGAAGTCCCAGTTTTATCTCAATGCAGCGATTCATCGGGGGATCATTTCCTACCAGCAGAAAGATCTGGACCAGGCCATCGGGATACTGAAAAAGGCCCTGGAAACCGTTGATAAGAAAGGAAAGAGCGAAATTATTCCTTATCTCAGTTCCTTTTACAAGGAAAAAGGGGAACTGGATGCCGCTGAAACCTTAATCCAAAAGGGTCTTGAGATTGATCCGGAAAATACGGAGCTCCATTTTGAACTGGGCGTGCTCTATGATAGAAAGGGGCAAACCGAGGCGGGCATTGAGCAGATGAAAAGGGTGATCGAGCTGGATCCCAAACACGCGGATGCCCTCAATTATTTAGGCTATACCTATGCGGATCAGGGCATCCAGCTGGAAAAGGCCGAATCCTTAATCCGAAAGGCCCTTAAGCAGAAGCCGGAGAACGGCTATATCATCGACAGCCTGGGATGGGTATACTATCAGCGGGGAGAGTATGAAAAGGCGCTTCAGTATATTGAAAAAGCGGCGGAGTTGATTCCGAATGACCCCATCGTGCTCGAACACTTGGGCGATGTGTATGACAAACTGGGTAAGCCGCAAAAAGCGCTTGATTTATATCAAAAGGCGCTTAAAAAAAACGCGGAAAATGCGGCCGCGCTTGAGGACAAAATCGAAGCTCTAAGACAAAGCGGATTTTAGGGGGGATGCGGCGGCGTGGCGTTGTTTGTTTGCTGGCACTTGTTTTAATTGCCGCCTGCCAGCCCCGGATCAAGCCGGATATTGGTGACGGCGAAACCCGCGCCGAACGCCTCTTGGCCAAATTATATCACCGCAATCAGACGCTTAAAACATTCAAGGGCATCGGCAATATTCGGATATGGAATGCCGCGGGCTCTCAAAGCGCGCGCATCGCTTGGCTCGGGGATATTGACGGGCGCCTGCGCGTAGAAATATTAGGGCCGGCAGGCCGGCCGTTGATGAAAGTGGCCTATGACGGGAAATGTTTTTACTATTATTCGGTTGACACCCAGGAGGTCCGCAAGCACTGGCTGAGCAATCCGAGTCTGGAGCGCGTGATCGATGTGCCGGTCACCATTCGGGAATTGGTTTTTTTTCTGGCCGGGCGGTTTCCGGTATATGCCCACGGGGAGGTGGAGATGATCCGAACAGATGTCGAAGCCGGCGACCAGCTCATTCTGCGGCGGTTTTGGAGTGGCATGGTAGAGAAGATCACGTTAACCCCGGACCATACCTCGGTTTCAGCCGTAAGGATCTACGACGGCCAAACCCCGTCCTATACGGCAAATCTGTCCGGCTACCGGCAGATCGACGGTTTTTACATCCCCGGGCGAATCGCTTTTACCAGCGAAGGGGCAGCCGGTTTTACCATCCAGATGCACCGATACTGGCCGAATGTTTCAGTGGAGGACCAGCAGTTTGTCGTTTCGCCGGCCTGAAAACGCTGGTTCATTATGCGGAAAAGCCGCCCAGTGGGTTTTAAAAACTAATGCGAGCCGAAGATACCCCTTTGATGCCTGCTGACTCCTCATCCCCCAACGCCCCTGATCAATCCGTGATCGCTCTGGAAGCGCGTCTGAATAGCTGTCGGAATGTCCGTACCCTGGGAGTTCGGCCGAATTTTTCCGACTATTCTGAAAAAGAAGCCGATCTCATCCGGCGGGCGGAAAAGATCTATTATCCCTCAACCCATTATATCGACATGTTCGATGCCATGGGGAAAAAAACATTTCCCAGCAGCCACACCTACCGGTTTGTTCAGGATAAGATCAAGCAGACGACCCTGTTTCAGCTGTTACAGGTGCCCACGCCCCGCACCCGGTTTTTTTACGGTCGCCGAAAAGCTGAAAAGATTCTCAGGCATTTTGATTTTCCGTTTGTGGCCAAGATTCCGCGCGGGTCCGCCCTTGGCCGGGGCGTCTATTTAATTCGCAGCCAGGCGGAGCTGGATCAGTATTGTGAAATTTCAACGGTTGCCTATATCCAGGAATATCTTCCGGTTGACCGGGATATCCGGGTGGTCATCATCGGCGATCAGGTGGCGCATGCCTATTGGCGCGTTGGCGGTCCGGGGGAATTCCGCAATAACATCGAGCAGGGCGGCGCCATTGAGCTGGGCGATGTCCCGGCCGCGGCAAAAGCGCTTGCCCTGGATACGGCCCGCCGGTGCGGCTGGAATGACGTGGGATTGGATATTTGTCTTTATCGGGGAGTTTGTTATATGTTGGAGGCCAACATGAAATACGGTAAACAGGGATTTCAAAAAGCCGGCATCGATTATTCGAAATTGATGGAGGAGATGATTCGAGATGGAAGAATCTGATCTGGAAGGATTGCGGCAGATTCTGGATAAGCGGGAGGCCCTGCAGCTTTCAGAATTTGCCGTCAGAAGCGGGGCAGGCGTTCGGCGAAGAAAAGAAAAGCGCCTGGAGGCCGACTATCGGCAGAATTTTGCCGTGGACGTGGACCGCATTCTGCATTCTCTGGCCTATACCCGCTATATTGACAAAACCCAGGTGTTTTACCTGATTGAAAACGACCATATCACCCATCGGATGCTTCATGTGCAGCTGGTATCCAAGGTGGCCAGAACCATTGGCCGGTTTCTTGGGTTAAATGAGGATCTGATAGAGGCGATCGCCATCGGCCATGATATTGGCCATCCCCCCTTCGGCCATGACGGCGAAAGTTGTCTGTCCGAACTTTGCGGGCAGGCGGGCATCGGGGAGTTCCATCATAATGTGCAAAGCGTTCATTTCCTCGAGCATGTGGAAAGAAAAGGGCAGGGGTGGAATCTTTGCCTGCAGACCCTGGACGGGATTCTCTGCCATGACGGCGAGGTGCATGATCAGCGGATCGCCCCGCGGCGGGGAAAAACATTTGCGGATCATGAGCGCGAGATGGCGCAAAAAAAATCGGGTGAGCCGGTTTCTCTCCTGCCCATGACAGTGGAGGGCTGTGTGGTCCGGTTTGCCGATACGGTCAGCTATATCGGCCGGGATATCGAAGATGCCATCCGGCTCGATTTAATCGAAAGAAATGAACTGCCGACGGAGAGTGTTAAATATCTGGGCGAGACCAACGGTAACATTGTTTATAATCTGGTGACAGATATCATCCACCACAGTCTGGACAGTGATTGTATCGCCTTTAGCCCGGCGGTTTCGGCAGCCCTAAAGGAATTAAAGGCATTCAATTACCACCGGATTTACAAGAATCCGGTGATCAAGAAGAATTTATCCACCATCAAGCGGCTCTACCAGCTGCTTTTTGAACGGTTTGTGGATGATATCCGCCACCAGCGCAGGAACTCCCCGGTTTATGCCAATTTTATTGACGGCATGGCCGAGGCCTACCTTTCCGCCCATCAACCGGAGGAAATCGCCCGCGACTTTATATCCGGCATGACTGACCAGTATTTTTTAAGACAGGCGCCGGAAGGGCTTAGTCCGGAAGCGCCACTGGCATGAGAGGTCCTGAATTTGGGAAAGCAGCGGGTTTATCGGCAATCCCTGGGAAATAGGCATCTTTCAGGTTACCGGGTCTGCGTCAAGGAAACCGATCTTTGGGTTCAGACCGAAAAACCCCTTGAGGCAAAGGTCCGGGAGTATGTGCTCCGCTACCGGGGCTATATTGAGGCCTGTATTGCGGCTGCCCCTGATTTTTTGTCCGCCATGAGGCCCATCCCGCTTTCGGGACCGGCGCCTCCGATCGTCCGGGATATGGCGGCGGCCGCCCGGGCCGCTGATGTCGGCCCGATGGCCGCGGTGGCCGGTGCCATGGCCGAATATGTGGGAAAAGATCTGCTTGCGGATTCCGGAGAGGTCATGGTGGAAAACGGGGGGGATGTGTTTGTCAAACTGGATGCGCCATTTACATTGGCCATTGACGCCGGCCCATCGCCGTTTACCAATAAAATTGGATTGGAACTGGATGCCTCCGCAGGGCCGCTGGGCGTGTGCACCTCCTCGGCCACCATCGGCCATTCCTTGAGCTACGGACAGGCGGATGCGGTGTGCGTGGTATCTGATTCGTGCGCGCTTGCGGATGCCACAGCGACTGCCATTGGCAATCGGGTGGCCTCGGCCGATGACATCGATCGGGCTATTGTTTTTGGCCGGGAGATAGCAGGCATCTCGGCCATTGTGGTGATCGCAGGCAATCGGATCGGCGTCTGGGGCAATACCTCGGTTGTACCTTTAACCCATGGAAAATAATTGATAAATCTTTGGCCCCCGCCGAGTCCGCGAATGAAAAAACGGTTGAGTTTTTTTGAAAAAAAAGTCAGTTTAGAACCTTACGCCGGATGTTTGGGTCTGCACGCCGGGCTCTGATAACCTATTGCATTAAATATTACTGGCCGGGTATATGGTATATGATGACCTCACCGATTAAGGGGGATACACATGAAGAAAATTAAGCTGCTCTTATGGTTGATTATTTTGGGCTTAGTCGCCCTGGTGGTTTATCAGAATCTGAAATTTTTGATGATTCAGCAGACAATTACGGTTAATCTTTGGATTCAGCAATACAGCATTGAGTTAAGCATCGGCGTGATGATGTTGGCCCTCTTTCTTGCCGGGCTTCTGATATCCTATTTTTTCGGTCTCGCCCATCGATTCCGGACCCGAAAGATGGTCCGGCAGTTGAATGAGGAGTTGACGCTGGAGCGTAAAAAGGTGGCTGAACTGGAATCCCAGCTGGGCAAATCATCCCCGCCGTCTTCTGTGGCCTCGACCGAGGCCCCGATAACCGCGGAGCCGCCGGCCTCCGCCAGTCAGCAGGATCAGGAATAATCCTTGCACAACCAAACAGCGGCCACGGCAACACCCAAGATGACCCCCATGATCAGGCAGTACCTGGCGATTAAGGACCAGTACGCGGATTACATCCTGTTTTACCGCATGGGGGATTTTTATGAGATGTTTTTTGATG
>Ga0102934_1001059_pt1 | contig 19055 bp, 29 predicted proteins | sample SalPonR2_A_D1_MG_FD_78175 | JGI IMG/M metagenome (GOLD analysis project Ga0102934, IMG submission 78175) | Salt pond soil microbial communities from South San Francisco under conditions of wetland restoration - Salt Pond MetaG R2_A_D1_MG | ecosystem: Environmental > Aquatic > Marine > Intertidal... | reverse complement strand
CTAAACCCACTTCAGTGGATGGCATTAGGTTCGCTTCAAAAGCAGAGGCTCGGTACTACCAGGACCTACTGGAGCGCCAAGAGCGCGGAGAGGTCCTCTTTTTCTTGCGTCAAGTGCCTTTGCATCTACCGGGGAACACAAAGTACGTCGTGGATTTCGTTGAATTTCTTGCCCCAGATGACCGGGGCCATGCGGACATTCGTTGGGTCGATGTCAAAGGGGTAGAAACACCCATGTTCAAGCTAAAGAAGAAGCAAGTCGAAAGCCTTTACCCAATTGAGATATCAATTGAGAAAGCAGGTTCTCCGCAAAGCCCCAAATAACCACACCTGAAAATATCCCTTTAATGATATGCTCCCGACTACCACCTGGAGGAAGCTATGAAAATCATTGAAGCGCTTAAAAAAATCAAAGACCTACAGCGCAAAGCAAGCGATCTTAGAGACAAGATTGGTGACCACTGCGCCAAAATGTCCTTTGAGGATGATCCCTATGACAGCCCGCGAGAAAAGATCTCCTCATGGCTGCAAGCGCATCATGACATTGTCCTAGAGATCGAGAGACTAAGGGAGTCAGTCGCACATACAAATATCGCCACATTGGTTGAAATGGAGATTGGAGGGAAGCTCATCACTAAGAGCATCCACTCTTGGATCTCTCGGCGCCGCGATTTAGTCGCACTAGACTATGAAGCGTGGTCGAACCTCAGTGACAAGGGATTACGCGACCAGCTAGTCCGCGGAACCAACGCTGGTAAGGACGTGGTTGAATTCAAAGTGGTTCGGTTCTTTGACCCCGAAGAGAGAGACAGAAATATAGAAGTCTATCGCAGCGAGCGCAGTTTGATAGACGCCAAGCTCGAAGTTGTCAATGCTACGACTGATCTAATAAAATAGTCTGATACCCCTGTCCACTGCCGCACAGGGGTTTTTTATCGCGGGGTAGAGCAGTGGTTAGCTCGTTGGTCTCATAAGCCAAAGGTCGGCGGTTCGATTCCGCCCCCCGCTATTGACGGAATTCAATGAAAGCATTCTACAACGAAATTGATGCAAAAACAGCTACTTGGCTACGTGAGCTGGTTTCAAACGGTCACCTCACGGGCGGAGACGTTTGCATTAATAGTATTGAAGACATTCAGCCAGGCATGCTACGAACCTTTAATCGGTGTCATTTTTTCGCTGGCATAGGGGGGTGGGAGTATGCGTTGCAACTTGCGGGGTGGCCAATGGAATGGGAAGTGTGGACGGGGTCTTGCCCTTGCCAACCTTTCTCCTCGGCAGGCAAAGGAAAAGGATTTGCTGACGAGCGGCACCTTTGGCCCTCCTGGTTCTGGCTCATCGAGCAGTGCCGCCCTAACGTCATCGTTGGCGAACAGGTTAGCGGCGCAGCTGGACTTGCTTGGTTCGACATTGTATCGACTGACCTGGAAGCAATTGGCTACACCATCGGGTCGGTTACACTTCCGGCTTGCAGCGTCGGGGCTCCGCACATCAGGCAGAGATTGTTCTGGGTGGCCTACTCCCACGGCAACGGATGGCAAAAGGGGTGTGAAGCCTCCGCGACCTTGGGACAAAGGGGTGCCGCTTTCGCAGGTGGTTGGTCAGGTTACAGATGGATTAGCTTCCCAGACGGAAAATCAAGGCCGATTGAATCCAGCATTGAGCCGCTGGCTCATGGGATATCCGCCGGGCTGGTGCGATTGCGCGGTTACGGCAATGCAATAGTGCCGCAAGTAGCAGCTGAATTTATCCGCTCATTTATGGAGTACGTTGATGTGTGAAGAAGTTTCAGAACACCAAAACACTTTGCTAGTCAAAAGAGCTCTTTTGTTTGTCGAGAAAGCATTCCGCAATGTTGAAGAGCCAGAGAGATCAAAAATCTTAGAGCACGCGCGGCAGGTTGCTGCAATATTATATCGCGTAGTCGATGACGTAGATATTATTGTGGCTGGGCTGCTACATGACGTTGTAGAAGACACTGACACGAGCCCTATTAAGATTGCTGAGGAGTTTGGTCTACGAGTGGCGGATCTTGTCTTAGAGGTCACCCACGAGGGCCAGGCGGACTCCCACGGATACTATTTCCCCCGCCTTAAGAGTAGAGAGGGTATTCTTATCAAATTCGCGGACAGACTAAGCAATCTAACGCGCATTGACGAATGGCCAGAGCAGAGACAAAAACACTATCTGAAAACATCAAAGTTTTGGAAGTCTGAGCCCGCCAAATAAAGAGCAAATCATCTATAGTTGCCCGCAAGGCAGCTATTGCCTTACTTAAAGCGGCGGTGTGGTAGTTGCCGCTTTGGAATTAGCTCAATGTTGCGAGATAAAAAAGCGAACGTGTGACTGATGGGAAAGACCATCAAAACTGAGTTGGGGGTTCGAGTCCTCCCCGCCCCAATCTTAAGGGGCGGTGGCGTAACTGGTAACGCACAGCACCATTAATGCTGTTAGAATCGGAAAGGCTCAAGGCTAGAAGTGTCAAGGCAGAAAGGCTTTTCATACTAAAGACAGCAAGACGTAAGGATCAAGGATATAACCCCCAAAGGGAAAACCTGGATCAAAAGTTTTCAGGTTCACTACCCGCTACTTTCCAGGCTTCGTAATGTGTGAGCTATTTTTTTTACATGGAGGTAAAGATGACGTTCAAAATGCCAGAGATGTTTCGAGTTAAAGATCATGGCGGTGATGAAACTTGCGGGGCCTTTAAAGTCGGCCACATAGCTTGTATAGCGTCAAGTGGGTGCGGGTGGGAGCACGTCTCCGTATCCAGGGCCAACCGTTGTCCCACATGGGAAGAGATGGCCCATATCAAGAACTTGTTCTGGGAAGAAGAAGATGCAGTTATGCAACTGCACCCACCGAAATCTAAATATGTGAACACCCACCCATTTTGTCTGCACTTGTGGAGACCCAAGGAAGCAGACATACCCCTCCCGCCAACAATATTAGTCTAGTTATCCGCTGAAGTAGCAGGCCAATAAGATGCTATCTACCAAGTTGGTATGAATTGGTAGATAGCCGGTAGGTTGAGCGGAGGACATACCCCTCCCGCCAACAATATTAGTCTAACCACGAGCTGCGCCCCACTAAAACCCCAATCAGAAAAAAAAGTAAAAGTTTTATCATGGGCACCCTCAGCAGTTAAAGACCATTTGAACGTAAATATTTTTATTGTCTGGATCGCCCTCGGGAAATTTCTCTCGTAGAAATTGCAAAAATGGCACCGGAGGATCATCCAAGCGATAGTCCCAATTCACTCTGACGTGCGTGTAAGAGGGGTCTGCCTCAAAATCGTGGGGGTCTTCGCAGAGCTTAATACCTGGGCCCTCAATGTACCCGCAGCTATGGAAGGGCTTTCCTTCCTTCCAAAAGGCGTAACCTTCTCTATCCACGCAACCAATTTCATTGAATTTAGTGCTCCAGTCGGCTCTGTGCAGGTCTTCAACCGTGTACCAACAGTAGAGGTAGACGTATCCATGTACTCCACTTCCAAGGGCTGCTGCACAGTGATGAATACCTTCGTTCCGCAGAGGGCATGGTGTGATAGGAGTGAAAATTGGTATGCCACTAAATCCAAATCCATTCCTGACGCCAGCTAGCAAAGCAAAAAGTGGGTAGTTCCGTCTTTCTACGTTGAGAGCTTGTTCTTCACTTTCCCAGGGAATGAACTCGGTGAACTCCTCGCCCGTTTTGTGAAACCAATAGGTCCTCATATTAGTGCCCATCAATCAACCTCTTCTAAGGTAGGTTCTCTCCCCAGAGAAGTACCCTCTCTAGTTAGGCGAAAGTCAAGCGGTGAAGTCACAGCAGCTTGCTTTCCACACACTGAGCACAAGGCGTTATTCCACGTGCAAACATAGCCTTCAGGCATGTGCCCCCCAAGCTCTCTAGCGCATGGTGAACAGATGAGCTGGATCTCAAGAGCCTTCTCTGGTTCAGGTTCGCAGAGCTCTTTTGTGATCTCGCTAGACTCATCAACCCAATGTCTCCAGGCTCGCTTTAGAGTCCGACACAAGTCATCTACATGGTGGGAATAAAGCTGGATCCTCTCTTCCCACTCAGTCATCTCTCGAGCCATCTTCCTGAGCTCCTCAATAGTGTCATTGAGCATGGAGTAAACATGGCTTTCTCGGATTTGGTCACGCCATCGATTATTCATGTCTTCAACGTGCAGCTTGTTGGCTGCTCGCTTGGCTGTAGTTCTAATCTGAGACGCAGGCTCTTCAAATTGACTCTCTAAGTCATCAGAGCTTAGGCCTTCCAGGTACACAGCTTTTACCGCCCGTCGCTCACGCTCTGTGATTAGGTTTGGCTCCATATGTAACCGGGTGTAAAGCCGCTTTACATGGAGTGGCTTAAGTTTGTGGTTCAACATTCTCTCCTTCTTTCATAGCTTCCCATCCCTTGTAGCTACACTTCGGACACAAAGTTCGCCTCCGTGGTGGGTCTAGATGTATGACCATCTCAGGGTACACCAGCGTTCCTCCGCAGCGCTCAGGACATAGCAAGTCTGTGGATACAGGTTTGTTTTTGGAGCGCCCTAGCCCTTTCGCCAGGGCTAGAGCTACATCTTTATTTAGTGGCAATCGCTCGTCCTTTTTTGCTTTTGGTAGATCTCTTCTAGAAACTGGATACTCTCTTCAATCATTCCGTCTTCGGATAAGTCTTCCAGGTACTTGCGGAAAGACTCAAATAAGCTCTCCGATTCTTGAAACAGAGCCATGCTGGTAACGCAAGCCATCCCCAAAGACCTCAAGACCTGAGTAGAAGTCATCTGTCCGGCTTCAAGTCCTACTCTACGGAATAGATCCTCATAGAGCTTAGTCTCTTTAGTGGTCATTACCCTTCTATCCATCAAGCTTCTCCTTAGTTTTGGCAATTTCAGCGGAGGCACTATCGATAATACCCTCCCAACCCTGTTCTATGGCTTCTGCCCAGGTCTTCATGGTTCGCTGGGGATTTTCTGTAAGTACTGCAACATAATTCATGACGCGCCCTCTAACTGTTTGAACATGTCCGCTATAGTTTCTAGGGCATTGGATTCTTCCCAGGTGTCGAGGGCATCTCGAAAAATTTCCAAAGTTTCGCGCGGGTTATGACTGTTCGCGGACAAACTAATGACAACCCCCCCCAAGAGTTCAGCCACTAGGCTAGGGTGGAGTTTGTCAAAATCCTGTGCAATACGCTGCATGATATCTTTAAAAAGAGCTCTTGAAGCTGGGCCAGTAAAACCTTGCATTTTCTCATTCCTATATTGTTTTGTTCACTTGTTGACTCCCTCCCCCATCCTAGAAGGGTAGCCCCTCATCTTCTCCACTACTCCAATCTGCGCTCGGGGGTGCATCTACGCTAGCTTGGCTGGCAGCGGCAGGCTGAGGAGCTCCGCTCAGATTAATATTATTGACTGAGCAATACTGAAGAGCCGCATCAAGAGCTGCTTTTTTGAAGGCTTTAAAATGCTCCTCATTCCGCAATCGCATAATTGATAGGTATTTAGTCTCTCCGGAGTCATCTTTCCACTCCCGGCTGGGCAGGTTGATCCAGGTTTGAGCACCTTTTTTGTGCATTGAGCAACCAAAGATCTCCAAACCCATTTTAGGGACCCATAGATCAAAAAAGCCTATCAGAGAGCCACTTCGGTACTCTTTGAACTTCATTACTTCAATCGTCATCTCTCACCTCTTTAGTTGAGTTTTCTAGACAGTGAACTAAAAGACGTAGCGCTCTGGCTACTGAATGTGTTTGCGCCTCTACATCGCCACACTGATCAATCTCATCAAGGACTAGCTTAGCGTCTGAGCTGGTCAATGGACGCGCGGGACAGTCCATGATCATTTTGGCGCAAAGCTCTGAGTGTGCCTTCATTGATGCAGTGGATTTATCGTGAACAGTGCGCATTAGCTCTTGGATGTCCTGGGTAGCAAAGGTTTTGTAAGCATCGCTGAAGCTCCTTTTGGCCATGCGAATGCTAAGGGAGCCCATCAAAATCCCGACAAGCGTCCCATGCAGGACAAAGACTATGAGAGGGATAAATAGATTATCAAACATTTAACATCCTGGAGTTTGAGGAATTAACACTATTGGGTGTAGGGATGATCTAAAATCTTTTGCAGAGCGCTCCGGTGGGTTTTAACAAAATCAAAAATCCCCCGCACCGCCAGGTCCCTCACGCTCGAGTCGGGTGAGTCAATAAGACGGTTCATTAATGCTCCAACATCCGACCAACCGGTAATAAAGCGGATCATTTCGTGATCTCCATCCCAGATCCGAGATGGCTGCACACTCAGGAGCTCCTCTTTATTCTTGGAAATCAAGCTTAGACCGCGGACGTAAATCTTGCGCTTTGCGGACTCCAATGCACGCTTGATAGAGGCTTCATCAACCATCATGGTGTGTGCTATCTGGGGGTAGTCCAAGCCTCTGATGTAGAAGAGGTCAACAATATTTTTCTGAACGACGCTAAGGGTGTCTAACACCCTTGGCTCTTTCTGAATCGCTTCTTTAGTGATTTCGTAGTGTAGTGTTTTTCTCATTAGCCTTCCTTAGCTGGTGAAATCTTTGAGTAGGTGACAGAGGGCTTTCTGTAGGCGTCTAGGTCCACATCTTGAAGCTCAGTAATTTTGGAGTAGTCTACCGAGCCCTTTCGAGTGACGTAAGACAATTTGACCCCATGCCCCAGTGAGTTCCCGCCATCCGTTGCATCTTTTAGTATTTGCTCGGCGGCTTCCTTTTTCTTCTTTGCTTCTTGCATGCACCGGTGTGCGTCGAGCCAGTCTTTAGCCGCCTTCTTGACCTCGGCGCAATCCTCAAAAGGCACATAATCTTTTTCGGAAACAGGAGGGGAAAGATCCTCTAACATATTTTTGTAATAAAAGTCCGCACTATGGTGGACAGTTTCGGCTTGGATGTTTTCGTTAGGCATGACGTCAACGATTGCCAGGCCGTTCCCTGTCTTCACTTGCTCACTGTGATTATAGAAGAGCATTGTGCAGCGCTTTGCTTTTGAGCAAAAAAGCTGATGTTGAACTTGGATCATGTAGTAGTCTGGGACGTGTCCCTGTAGCGCCTCAGCGAACACCTTCGCACCACAGGTCTTAATCTCAATGATTGTCTCTCTGTCGCCACTAATCCCGTCCAGGCTAGCTATCATCCAGTCAAACTCTGAGCTGGTTACCACTTCCGGCATGAAGAGCTCTCCACGCTGCGCTTCATACTCAAGACGAATACGCCCTTCCATTTGATGGCCAAACGCCTGATTATCGGTCATACCGGGAGGCTCTCGCCTTCCGGTCTTTTCCATCCAAAGCTCATAGGGCGTTTTCCACGGGGATAGACCCATGATAATAGGGGAATCGCTAGCCCCAATTCGAGTACGCCGAAACTCAAGCCATTCTTTGGTTCCTTGTTGCATTACTGACCCCCTTGAAGTGATTTTTTCACCCATTGGAGTACCATGGGGAATTGCTTTGTCGTAAGATTAGCAAAGCTGCCGTTGCAACGGCCAAGAACAGTCTTGCGGAGTCCTTCGTTTCCGTTGATCAGGACCTCGAGCTCTTGGATTTGATCGCTAGATATTAGCGACTCTTTGGAGACTGGAAGATGCTCAACATTGTAGGACTCGGGATCATCGTCTCCGGTCTCGAGGCAAAATGTCTTGAGCAAGGCGTACTTGAAGGCGTAGGAGTATGCTTTACCGCAGCCTTTATCCTGATTATCAACCCCGTCACCGAAAAAATTGACTATGACCTTGTCTTCTGGACAGTCGATGTTTACGAACTGGACAGAGAGCCCAACGCGGGTTTTGTTGCCCTCCTGGTGGATTTCCTGTACTGAGGGGATAACGGCAATGCCGTGCTTAACGAGCTTGGGCTGGAGAGCACTAACAACCTGGTCATGTGAGACAAAAGAATAAGGAAGGCCATTGCGTTTCAGCGATCCGCTAGTTTCGCTTTTTTTGATGTACTTGACTTCAGACATAACAGCACTTAGGCGCTGGTAAATATTTAATGTGTTACCGTCTGCATTGCGTTTTTTGGCAGTCATGAGTTAACCTCTTATATGTTCTTTGCTGACGGGGTGAAGTGATTTAACGGATCACTAAACCCCACTTATCTTTAAGATCTCAAGCCTACAAGCCATCGTAAGCGAAAGAACCTAAACTATATGACATTGTAATGCAAAACGCAACACAAAAACAAGGGTATATGGATAAAAACGAGATTAAATCTAGTCATCTAGTGGTTCGGATGGAGTATAATCTACATAATGAGCTAAAGAAGTTCTCTAAGGAGAACGGAGTGTCTGTTAGCGAAGTTATGCGCCAGCTAGTAGGGGATTTGCTGAATATGGACCACCGTTTGAACAAAACTCCAAATGTAGTACAGTGTAGGAAAAAGCGCCGTCAGCGGGGGTAGAACCATGGCTAAAAATTTAAGTAAGTCTCGTAAGCAACCTATGGCAATGTCAAAAGGAGCAACTAGCATGGAGGCGAAAGCAGCTTCGCCAAACATGAAAGGTAGCGCCTACGAAATGCCCATGGAAAACAACATGAAGCGCCGCGCCCAAAAGCACCTCGGCGACATGCCTCCACTGAATCCGAACGGGCTACAATAATCATTCTTCAATAATCATTCTTCCTTGTTGACTCCGGCCTTTGGGTTGGACATTTGTCCCTCCGTTCCTGTATAACACTCTGTAGCACAATGCTATGGAGTGTTTTTTTTATGAAATCAGACAGTGAAATTCTATACAGCCTTCAGAAGGCCGGTGAGGAACTCTTACAGAATCTGCACCCAGATGCTGAGATTCACGCAGGCCTCATGGCTGCTGCAAAATGGAGCCACGCTTTAGGGGATGCCGTTAAGTTATTGATGGCAAAGGCCGAGGAAATCCAGGGATATAAACGAGCTGAGCTAGCATCGCTAAAGCTTAAGCTAGACCGACACCCACACACGTAGGAGTCCAACATGGGTACAGTCTGTCGAGTACTCAAGAATGGAGTGCTGGTTGGCTGGCAAGCTAAGATCCGCCGCGTAGGCGTTCCATGCTTTAGCTTGTCATTTTGCACGTATGAAGAGGCGCAGCAATGGCTCGCTGATAATGAGCAAGCCTACATGAGAAACCCCAGAAAATACCTGGACATGGACAGGTTGGAATTGAGAAGGGAGAGGGAGCTGCAACGCACAACAAAGCACAAAGGAAGAACGATGGAAATAACGTACAGGGATGAATTTGATAACCCTGTGGACCTGGAAGAGGTGATCACTCTTTTACGGCGTCCAATTACAGATAGGAGGGTGGATTATGACGTCTTAGACAAATCCATTGACGGCAGAAAAATAATTGTCTCGACGGTCTGGTTGGGCTTCCCTCATCCAGTATATGGGAATTCCTTGGACTCAGTCATGGACTCAGTCATGGAGGGGTACTTTGAGACTATGATCTTTCTTGAAGGAGAGCGAATAGAAGATCTATTTCACTGTCGGTACCGCACGCGAGATGAGGCGCAAGCTGGGCACGATTGGATTATTAAAAAAATGAAGTCTAACCCTGAGTACTACTTAGGGGATTTGGCTGAACTGATACAGGAAACCAGCGAATAATAAAGGAGATCTCAATGAAGAATGACGAAATGACAGACGACAGAAAGAGCGCGATCGAGCAAAAAACAAAGCAGTTCATCAGAGCAATGAGCGAACCAGTAGAGGGGGACGCTCCCATGGCGACTGATGTCATTTGCGCCATCCCACAATTGATTGCCACTTTTGCCTCAGAGTTCCCACGAAAACAACAAAGAGAGGACACTCTAGAAATCATTGTGACCCTAATCAATGAGCTATTCCACAACGGATCAATGACAAGGGAAATGGAGGAACGCGCAGACATCGAAAGGCCAACTCGGTTTCACAAGGAGAGAATGGGGATGTCTAGAGAACAGGGGTACTACATCAAACCCCAATCTGCCTATAAAGGGAGCGTGGTGGACAGGATTAGAAAAAGAGCCGCGAATGTTTACGAAGCGATGACGGAGAAAGACGGACACGGGCAAGTTCCCCCGGTTAGTGAAGCGGCAGAGTCCTGGATGCGAGCCATAGCGATATTTATGGCTAACTACTCTAGCAAGAAAGAGAGAAAAGTGACGTTGGACGCTGTGATCAAGCGACTGATTCACCTACACGAAAGGGGAACTATCTTGGATGAGTGCGAAGGCGTCAGGGAAGCTATGGAAGAAGCCAACATAGATGCTTGCGGGGTGAGTAATGAATAAAGGCAGCAAGAAGGAAGAGAATGAGTGTCGATTCAGCGAAAAGGGTCTTAAAATATTTAAAGCGATGGTGGCAGATGAGGATGGGATAGAGCTAGAGCCAGACACCATATTAGCGGGGTGGCTTATGGGTCTCAGTGGTTTTTTGGCGTGCTGGGAAGAAGAGAAAGACCGCCAGGAGGTCTTGGATATTGCCTATAAATCTTTTGTAAAGAACTACGAGAATGGCGCCTTTATGAAGAGCTCCATTCTGCTAAGAAACACCAAGTAATGAGCCAGCTAGGGTGGCTCTAGCTGTAGGTAGGGCCACCCTTCAAACCTTACAGGCAATGATAAGGCGTTATAGCGTGCTACAAAGCACTATATCCTTTGCCTTGCGAGAAACAGAAGCGTAAGCTAGCTTAGATGAGTTCCCTAAAAGGGAAAAGCCGCCAAACCTGGGTAGTTTGACGGCTTTAAAAGGGGACTAATGGGATTGTGTCGGTATCCCCTCAGTAGCTCTAAAATAGCATGTTAGTACTACTGTGGCAAGGCGCACCCCAAATAAAACCAGGATTGCGCCTAATGTTTGTTTTTCAGCCTATATACAATATCACTCCAGTTGTGTTCGCGCAATCCCTAAACATTTTTAGAGGAGAATCGCGTGGACTACAACACTCTATTAGCTGGGGCTATCGCTCACTCTATTGAGCACGGCATTGAACTCCCACAGCATTTAAATTTAGACGGCACATTCAAGCGCTTCAGCTGTAGACCTGAAGCACCCAGCTCCAAAGATGAATGGTACATAGGCCACGAGTTAGAGTCGGGGCATATCATAGTGACCTATGGCACACACAGGCCGCCAGGCACGCAAAAGACCTTTCGATCTTGGCGAGAGACTGAGCTAAGCAAGGAGGAGCTTAAGGAGCTGCAACGGCAGCAAGAAGATCATTTCCTGATGGTCAAAGAAATGAACCAGCAAATAGCCAAAGACGCTCAAGAGAAGTCGCAAAAAATCTGGGCTGAGTCTTTGAGCGGCTGCACACATCCATATCTAGAGCGCAAGAGTGTCACCTCACATCATTCAAAGGTCTATAAAGACTGGCTTGTCGTTCCTGTCTACAGCGCTGAGGACGACAAGCTCAGTTCCCTTCAATTCATAGCAGCAGATGGCACAAAGCGCTTTCTAAAAGGCGGCGTAATGAAGCGCGGCTATTCGATGCTTCTAGGTTCTGGCCAGCCATTCATTGCGGAGGGCTTCGCTACTGCCGCGACTGTGCACCAAGCTACGGGTAGAACTGTCATAATTGCGTTCTCTGCACAAAACTGCTTGCCCGTGGCACTTCACCTGAAGAAGAGAGGAAAGCTCAGTACAGTTGATTTATTGCAGGATCATGGGGAAGCAGGGGAAAAGGTTGGCCAGCAATGGAAAGAGCAGGGCTTAGGTGTCGTTTATAAGCCACACTGGACGAGTGCAGAGCCGCGCAGCGATTGGAATGACTTAGCACAGGACGAGGGGGAATCTGAAGTAAGACGCCAGTTGCAACCGCCGCGATTCCCTTCTATGGAGATAATGGACTTCCTAGCTACAGAGAAGCCCCCCGTCGAATGGGTTGTGGAAAACTTGTTCACAACTGGTAGCTATAATGTTCTTTTTGCAGCGCCAGGACAGGGGAAGAGCATGCTAGCCTTGCATCTACTCATCGCAGCGCAGCTCGGGGGTCAAGCGATTGATGGCTACCCGTCTATAAAGCAAAATGTTCTCTATGTGGATGCAGAACTCACCGCTCCGCAGCTCGATGAACGTATCCGCGGAGCCTATGCGCTTTGGCAGCACTGTGGGGATATGAACGCAGATCTTGGGCGCGTCACTATGATCCCCTGGCTCATGCTCGAGGAAGAGTCAGACGTCAAACTGAACTTGTTTGATCCGGTTTCACAAGCGTACATGGACCCCTTGATTGAAGAGCATGATCTAGTCGTTCTCGACAACTTCGACAAGGTCACGCGGCGGGGAGATGGGGATGATAGCCGCAGCGATGAATTCCAGTGGCAGACAATGTGGGACTGGATCAGAAAGTGGAAAGCGAGAGGCAAGACGTTCTTAGTGCTGGCTCACGTCAACAAAAACGGATCGCTGCGCGGGACGGGTAAGATTGGGGACGATGCAGACACACAGATACAATTAAAGAGAGTTCCCAGCGACATCCTCCCGCCGGAGTACGAGGGCCGGCTCTCTGTGATATTTGACATCGTGAAAGGCCGTAGCATTCCAGAAGAGGCTCAGAAACCTAGGATACTTTCGCTACATGACGAGATCAGCCTGAAGTCTATGAGTAGCCACCCATTTCTAGAGGAGTTCAAGCCAGCGCCATGGCAGAAGCTGAGTGATGCCGATATTGAGCTGGCAATGAAGATCCAGAAAGAAAAGACCGACTTAAACAAGCTCACGCGCTAAGAGAAAATCCATGTCAAAAAAAGATGTTGTTTTGGACTTAAATCGAAAGTTGACTACGCGCACACAATGCGGCGCTACCGCGAGCATGGCCCGCCAGGGCCACGCGCAAGCTGAATCCGGGCCGCTGCGCGTTTGCCAACACGGTCGGCCCGATTCTAGCGCCAGCCGTGCGCTTCGTCAAGATTTTTCGAACCTAAAGGAAAGATTATGAAGTTATCAGAGGTTCTGCGACTGGTAGGTCTAAAGGCTCCGAGCAGAGAAAAGAAGAGTGGAAGAGAAGGATGTAAGACAGCTTTACATGGAAAAGCTCCTCATCCAGTTTCCTATTGGAGAGATAGATTAAGCGGTGAAAACTCGCGCTGGTATGAGCTACGGCCTTTTAGCCACGTAAATGATCCTCTCTTTGGCTGTCCATCCAGCGCTAGAGCGGAACTAGTAAGGGAGGCACGGGAAGCGCTTCCGCAGGGACAGGCAAGCGATGGGTTGACCCTAGACGAGTTTGAAAACCAATTGTGGAAAACTTTGTCGATAACTCGAAAGGAGGAAATGAGGGCTAATAATGCTGCTGTATCAATGTACAGCGAGCAGGTGATCAGCTTGAGAGTCAACACTCAAATTGGACTAGGACCGCTTTGGAAGCGCGGGACGAGAGGCAACTTGCTTAGCATGCAAGCCCTTGATGAGCTACCCAATCGCTATAAAGAAAAAATTTTAGATAGCATGAAAAAAAATGAGGGCTTAGCCCTCTGTCACATAGACGGGATTATCTGCTTGCTCCCACATCAAGATCTACGCTTTCCGAAACGGTAGCTCGACGCTCTGCGGCACTTTGACGCCAAACAAGCCCGCCAGCTCGTCAATGCACATGATGACCTTGCCGGGGTTTCCGTGGCTGTGCAGATTCTGCACTAATTCCCGGATTACAGATTCACACATGTCTAAATCGGGTATCTCATCCAAGTAGACGAGGCCGAAATCCCCCGGAGTGGGGGAATAGTCGTAGGGCTCCAAGTCTCTAGTTATCATTGTCCACTCCTTTGCCCAGGATCGGTGACGGGCCGCTGTATAAAAAGAAATCCGTATCAAACTCAATATTCCAAGATCCGTATTGGCCCTCTCGGATTTCCGCCTCTCGGTCTACCCCTAGAGTCTCTTTCAAGTAGAGCTTAATTGCTGCTTCGACTTCTTTGCGTCTTAGTTCTATTTTCATGTGATGGCTCCTTTTGTGTGCCTTTATGTTTCTTATTGTATTACAAAATGTAACACATTGCAATACAAAAAAAAGGGAGATAAGAGGGCTACCAATCTCCCTTGCGTACTATTCCGGTACTGGACCAAGCAGCCCCTCATAGAGAGCCACGCTAGCGTTACGCTCTACCCACGCGCGAGAGTCACTATTGGTTCCAGAGATAGCAGGTGCCATTGTGCCACGAGCTAGAAAAGCGATCTTTGGCGTAAGCTTCATAATCGAAATAGCGCCACAAAATATCATTATTAATGTCGAGATCCAAGCAGTTTTCCGCGTATTCCATGGCTGCATCTAGATAGCTAACTCCAGTTGCCGCACGCGCATCTTCGGCTTTCTCAAGGGAATCATATTCAAAATTTTCTAGTACATCGTAAAGGTACGCATCGACTAGCTCCCGATCCTGATCACAAAGCTCAATGTAGTCCCAAAATTCATCGGCAATAAAGCACTCCCCGGCTAAGCCGTGAGGGATGTCAAAATCTTGGAACATCAGTTCCGGATCGGACTCATCACTGTGAAGCTCCTTGCAAGCCTCAAGAAAATCATCTCGATCACTGTAGTTGGCAGCGTCCAGCCATTGCCCGGACAAATCGCCATTGTTGTATTTGCGGTACGTCCCGACATAGATTGGGTATTCCATGGCGCCTAACACCGATCCGGAAATGTTAGTAGTGATTGCTTGAGATTGACTAGACATAACTAAGCGTCCTTGCTTTAGCGTGAATTATATATTTTACTTGAATCCTAGCGATTCTGTGATCGAATTGTAGAGGTTAGCGTACTTTTCAATCGCAGCACTATCATTAGCGTTTCGCGCTGCAAAATATAAGCCCCCCGCCTCCATGGCTCGTCGCTTCACGTGCAGCAACTCAACAGCTGTGCTTTTGCGATTCTCAATCCAAAATTTACAACTGTTGGTGAGATTCCACTCAAGCAGCTCTTTAGCGTCTTCAATGCTGAGCGTTGAGCACATACGTAGCCGGATACGCTCAGCCCAATTTTTCTGTCGGATTGAGCCAGTGAGTGCACTGGCACCATACGCGTCGCGCACTTGCTTGCGTGCTTTCGCTGCATCGTCAGATATAGATCTACGTGGGCTGCGTTCAGGCTCTAAGCTCTCGAGATAAGTCTTGAAGCTGATGCCAGTCTCCAAGTCATACCACAGCCCGTTTTCGTCGCGTTCGGGAATGTCTGCAACGTGTTCTAGCCAGAATGATAGTGATGTGTTGTCCATGTTGTGGCCTCCTTGCCTTTGAGCCGCGCCTTGCAGCGCAGAGATGTGGATTTATTTTTTCCCCATAACTCGGTCAACTTTGGACCAGATATCAAAGTGAACTTTTTCAGGATCCAAACCTTGGTCTTCGCACCAAGCTTCGTAAAATTCGGCTCGTAGATCATCGAGAAGCTTAGCAAGTCTAACTTGATTGCGAACGCAGCTCGAAACACATTGCTCGTCTATGGCGTGAAGAAAATTGAGGTGAAGATCCGGGGCTATCGCTCTAAATGGACGATTCTCAAGATTTTCGCAGTAGCGCATTAGATGAATGGCTTGTCTGCAAATTAATGAAATGTGTGGGTTCTCACTTCTAAAGTCGAGTTCTAAAGTCATTGTTTGGCCTCCGTGCCTTTGCTTTATGACACTAATATATCACTTTGTAACACAAAGCGCAACACAAAAAGCGCTTTTATTGTGAAATAGCTCTCTATAGTGCATATTAAAGTAGAAACTATACGTTAACGAGGTGCTGTAATGAGTGACGGTAAACAAGCTAATAAAAAGCGCCAGCGAGCAAAGCCGGCGGCAGAGTCGTATCCAGGCATAGAACCAGTAATGACTGGATCGCGTGGCAGGCCGAAAGTCTGGACTGAAGAAGCGGCAGCGGAATTGGGACGCCGCTTCATTGAGTGGGCGAAAACTGATGATGCAATTGTTATCGAGGAGTTCTTAGCTGCGGAGGGAGTTCACTATGATCGCTCTATGCATCTACAAGCAGATTACGAGATTTTTAGAGAGTGTTATAGAGTTGCGCAACAGATGATCGGAGCGCGGCGCGAGAAACTTGGATTACAGGGTCATATAGATAGTGCTATCGTGCGGAAGACCGCACCTCTATACAATCCGCGGTACGCAAACTGGGAGTTGAAGTTGCGCGGAATGGACAATAGAGCAGTCAATCGAGCGCTCAATATCTTTTGTCGTGGCATCGAAGCAGACGCAGAGCAAGCAGTGAGTGAATTGGATGAGTGAAGCTCTCGATGTGCATTTACCGTACAAGCCCAGGTGGTACCAGGCGGCTTTTGAACGAGAAATGTTTACAGGCACGCGCTACGCGTATCTATTGTTTCATCGCAGAGCAGGCAAAGACATTGCATGCTTCAATTTTTTAGTTAACGAGGCGTTGAAGAAGGTTGGCACATATGTGTATGCGCTACCCGACTACACACAGGCTAAAAAAGTAATTTGGCAAGGGATGGATGAGGGCGGAAAGCCGTTGCGCCAGTACATTCCCGAGTCGCTCATCACATATCAGAATGCGACAGACTTACGCATTGAGCTTGTGAACGGATCCGCAATCCAAATGCTGGGCGCTAAGACGTTTGATAGCTTCCGCGGCGGAGGTATCCACGGCGCAGTGCTCTCAGAGTACGCGTATCAAAATCCGGCTCTTTATGATCGCGTGCTTGAGCCCATGATCACGAAAGTCAACGGCTGGGCAGTCTTCAACACTACACCGAACGGAAAGAATCACGCTTACGACTTGTGGAATCACGCAGTAGAAGACAGGGATTGGTACACGCGCAAGCTCACAGTAGACGACACCGGATTGATCACTGCTGAGCAGATAGATAGAGAGCGCAGACGCGGCAAGCCTGAAGAGCTGATACAGCAAGAATACTATTGCAGCTTTGAAGCTGGAGCGGTCGGCACATACTACGCAAAGCTTTTCACGAAGATATGGGAGCGTCAGCAGATCACAAGCGTTCCTTACGATTTGGCCATGCCTGTTTATACAGCATGGGACTTAGGTATAGGCGATTCGACGGCGATCTGGTTCTTTCAAATTACGAGAGGCGGAGAGATACACGTGATCGACTTCTTTGAGGACTCGGGCGAGCCACTCAGCTACTACGTGCATGCTCTCAAGTCTAAGCCTTACATCTATCAGGATCATTTTTTTCCTCATGACGTAGCAGCCAGGGAGCTAGGCACCGGGTCGAGTCGGCAAGAAATGCTGTATAGCCTGGGCATTGTTCCAACTATCACTAAACGACTGTCTGTAGACGATGGCATACAAGCAACGAGAGCAATACTCCCACGCTGCTGGTTCGATCGAGAAAAGTGCAAAGTCGGCATCAATCATCTAGAGAACTACAAGAAGCGCTGGAGCAATAGCTTGATGTGCTTTGTCGAAAGGCCATTGCACGATGACCACAGTCACGCCGCCGACGCATTCCGGATGGCCGCTATCAACATACAAGCCGGGTTAGATGTGGGCGGCATGACTGAGTCACAAGCGGAGACTCTTTATCAATCATACGCAATGGGAGTCTAGGAATGGGCCAATTTCAAATTGATGACAATCTCAATAAGTCAGGGAAGGAAGTTGAAGTAAAGCAGCTTTACAAGGAGTGTCACGACTTTGCATATCGCAATTACAGTCCGTTTCTAGAGGAAGCCACTCAGGATCTAGCAGCATTCTTGGGAGCGCAATGGAGTCCGCAGGAACGCAAGATCTTATCGGATCAAAAGAGAACGGCGCTGGTCTTCAACAAGATCCGCCGCGTGATCAAGATGGTCACGGGGTACGAGCGTAAGAGCAGGCACAGCTTGATAGCCACGCCAGTAGAGAGCAACGACGAGCTTATTGCCGATGTGCTCACAGATGCGCTGATTAACGTCATGCAGCTTGAGTGCATGCATAACACAGCTTCAGACGCGTTTGAGGCTGCATTAAAGACAGCAATCAATCTCCTATGCATAGGGGTCGATTACAATGATGATCCGATCAACGGTGATCTAAAGCTATTCAGAGTTCCCTACAACGCGTTTCTTTTAGACCCACGATTTACCCGACGGGACTTAAAGGACTGTGAGTTCCTTATTCAGCGCCGCAATGTCTCAAGGGAGGGAGCCATGGCGTTGCTTCCAAGCAGAGCGGATGAGATTGAAGATCTACCGAATGGTTCGCAGGATGATCTATTCCCTTACATGCAGAGCTTTGCGGACACTCGAACGAAAAACGTCATGCGCTACGATGAATTCTGGCTGCGCAAGTTCAAAAAAGCAAAAATGCTCGTTGATGAGCTGAGCGGTCAAACTCTCATTCTAGATGAAAGCAAGATCATAGAGGATCGCCTACGCTATTTCGTTCAGCAGTTTCCAGAGGTCAAGATTATCTCTCGGCAGATTCCAACGGTCGAACTAAACGTACTTGTCAATGGACACGTGATGTGGAGTGGAGATGATCCGATTGGAATTGGCGACTTTCCACACATCATGGTCAGTGCTTTTTTTGATCCAGAGTTTGCCGACAACTCAGGCAATGGCGACTTCAGCCTAAAGCTTCAATCGTTGGTTAGACCCATGCGAGACCCCCAGACTGAGGTTAACAAGCGGCGCAGCAAGATGCTGGACATTCTAGACTCGCAATTGAACAGCGGGTGGATTGTTCGGGATGGCGCAGTGGTCAACCCTAAAGATCTGTACAAGGCTGGCCAGGGAAAGGTGGTCTATCTAAAGCAGCAAGCAGCGATGAGCGATATCCAGCGCATTAATGCAGCTGAGTTTGGGAATGGATCATTTCAGTTAGCCAAGCTATTCGACCAGGATGTGCAGGATGTGAGCGGAGCAACCGACGAGTTGCTTGGTCAGCCAGACAACACGTCACAGATTAGCGGTGAAACTGTAAAAATGCGTCAAGGTGCGGCTCTTACAGTCATGCAAGACGTGTTTGACAACTTCCGACTTAGTCAAAAACAACTCGGTCACAAACTGATCAAGGCCATCCTCTCTAACTACAGTCAGCAAAAGCTAGGACGCATGCTCAATAGGGAAATTCCCCCCGAGATGTTTGAGAACAAGCTACTTAAGTTTGATAT
>Ga0102934_1001056_pt1 | contig 19077 bp, 20 predicted proteins | sample SalPonR2_A_D1_MG_FD_78175 | JGI IMG/M metagenome (GOLD analysis project Ga0102934, IMG submission 78175) | Salt pond soil microbial communities from South San Francisco under conditions of wetland restoration - Salt Pond MetaG R2_A_D1_MG | ecosystem: Environmental > Aquatic > Marine > Intertidal... | reverse complement strand
GCATACCAGGGAGGATATCTCCCGAGGTACCCTTCATCGTCTGTAAGACCGTCCATCCATCCCTCCTGCTCAAGCGCTACGTCTTAATTCCTTAAATCTAGACAAAGAAAATACCTACCAGTCCATTCCATTCCAGAGGCTGGGTCCAGAGTCGAATTGAAAGCCGTCGATTTCGAATCCGTGAGCACACCCGCCGGCGTGGTAGTGGGACTCGTACACCTGAACATCGACCCCGTAGTAGGCAAGAAGTGCTGCGCAGCTCAACCCACCTATTCCGCTGCCAATGACGACCACATCCGTTTCAGCATCCCAACTCTGCGTCGCCGCCCTCAGGGCCGCGGCAGGGGCGTGCCGAGCATAGGGACTTGACAGCGAGGACACGGGCGGCAGAGATAGGAAGGCCGTGATGCAGTTGACAAGGATAAAGAGCAATAGAATGTGCAGGTTCAGTGAACGAGTCATACCTGTGCAAATGTACGTCGAGAATCAGATATAAATGCGTAAAAAATGGTGCAGCAGTGGATCGAAAAGGAGAAGGAACGCTCCCTACAATTTAATTTTCAAGATTAAACTATTATGTATCATGCTCATAAGTGATCATGCGAGACTCAGAGAGCATCTTTTTCTACCTAGCGATCAGTCATGGATCCTTTTTGTTGCACACAGAGTTTGCTGCCGCCACCTCACAGCCGCCTTCCTACAACACCGATCGTAACCTCCTCCGTCTTCACCACAACTCATCTTTCCGTAAATTTTGGACAGTGAGGAACGAGTTGCTCTTTAAAACATGACTATCTCGTCCTCAAATTTATGTCATGAAGTTCACAGCCCCCTCTTTTGTTTCTGTCTTTCTTAAAGCTTGCGAGCAATTAATCTGTGCGCCGGCGCTCAACCTCCTGCCCCCCCCCTGCTCCTATACCACAGAGCGTCTCCACTTCTAAATAAAGATTTCATTCTTTCACAAGCAAATGTTGACAAACGACTCTTTCAGATTTGAATAAAGATATTTGCAACGAGAGAGAGGTCCGTGAACCAGAGGTGTCTATATTTCTTTTCATTGTTCCTCCACCCAGGAAAATACACGTTTACCAGAGTCCGTCAAACATCCTTTCTTGAATAAACTCGGCACCATATTCATCGTATTGACTCTTACTTACAAAAATTTGGGGCTGATATTGAGCCATATGCGCAGCTCCACGCCATGCATATTCAATAGGGTCTGGAGGGGCTTGAACTTTGACGGAATAATACTCCGGTACCCGGATCCGCAGCTCCGTGTGCAGACGCTGAGCAAATCCGGGAAATAAGACATTTCCACCAGTCAGAACAATGTTGTTATACAAGGCTCCACGCAGACCAATATCGCATGCTTCGACGGCCTCTACGACCGCCTCCGGAAGACCACCCTGGCGGAGGCCTACATCCGAAGGTCTGAAGAGAACCTCCGGGACCACGAAGCGTTCCACTTCCATGCATAAAACCTGCTGTTCTGCCTCCGTCTGCTGATGTCCCTGGACTTGCACGTCCTGCACATAGCCACGCATGGTCGTCTGAAAGTCAGGCAGCACAAAATTACGCCTCAAAGCCTCCTGCGTCCGCACCTGTCGGCTCGGTCCACCTCCTGGCCGAATTTTGGCCATCTCTGCCCCGAAATTTTGACTAACGAAGCACAAAGCCTCCTTGGCGTCATTCATGAGCTGAAATTCGTCCATCATGTTCCATTGCCGGTACGAGACCGTCTCCTTGAGCAGGTTCGTCAAAAGTTTCCCTCCCACGTTCACGCGCCGCACGCCTGCACGCTGAGCTTTGCCCCGGTACATGGGCACGACGTGCGTGAAGCTGAAGCCAGAGTCAATGACCAGAACGGCATCCACACCGGTGCCCTCGCCCTGTTGGTGTCCTAGCTGCTGCTGCTGTTGCTTTTCCATCAAAGAGTATCGGTACCCTGAAAAAGAGGCAGCCGGCATTTTGGCACAGGCTGCAAAGCCAAACTCTTCGAAGACAACTTGCGTGCTGAAAGTGGCGAGGGGCGAGGGAGTGAAGGGGGCCTCTGTCAACACAAGGTGAGTCTGGGCGGGATCGACCTGTGAAATTTGGAAGTGCGCGGCAAGCGGCAAGATTTGCGGCATTCCGAAACGTCATGGACACGAGTGAGGCTTTAAAAAGATTTAGCAAAGTGTGGAGGGGGCCATTACAACAAGAACATGAGGCGCGGCAAGGATGTCTGTACTTATGCGGACAGGAAGGTAGCAACGCATGCACACTTCGTTCCATTGAGCACAACCCCCTCTTTCTCGCTTTCTGATACCACTCCGTTTCCAACCTTGGCTTTGTTCGCTCCAAATGCTCGCCCCCAGATCTGGTGCTCTGCCTCCCAATCGGTGAGGTAACCGCGGTCGAATGGGCGGGTGTACTGCAAGTTGGCGGTGTTGTTCACCGAGTCCATGTCCTCCCCTATGAGCCACTAGGTGAGCCAGAAATGGTCGCCGGGGAGGCAGTGAGAGCTTCTCTTTTTCACCCACAGGTGCAGATACTGGCACTTTCACGGCTTATCGTCCCGTCACAATGAGATAATTGGAACCGTATGAGACGTACTGTCCTGCCTGCTCCATCCAGTTTCCCCTCTTCCTACCCTGGAACATTTGACCAACATTACGATAACATGTAGAACACCACTAAACCCCTCCCTACCTGCAACTGGCCCTTTAATTTGGCCATACAATTGGGTATGTAGAAGCGCGGAGCTGGGTCTCCCGCGAATCCCATTTTCATGCGGTCAGCCCCGTTGTCCAGTACCAGCGTGACGAAATCCCCTTCATTTTGAGGTCTCGTTACTATGTTTGTGTTGTTCGTATTTTGGTGCCCTGAGAAACCTGTGCCAGAGGCTCCGCTGGCAGCCGGTGGTGCCATCGCTCAGAGTGCCGGCCCCCCGGGATCCTGTGTGAGTCCCTGCGCCCTGTGAGCCCCGCACCACCTAGGAAGTAGGACGCATTTGAAAGCTAGAGAGGGGAAAACAGGAAAGAAATTGAGACAGGGACAGGACTTATAAGCTACACGAAACCCGTCTTCATTTCGCTGGCATAAAGCAACGGAGTAGCCAGAGCCGCAGCAAGGGCTGGTTCTCCCTAGCTCCGTAGGGACATGAATGCTTGCGGTGGACTGCTCCTTGAACGCGCCGCGTCTTTTTTGACTTCGTTCTCGTGTGTAGACGTCATAGCCCCCTTCACATGTTATGACAGGCGTCCTGTATTTCCTCTTTCCGTACTGGAAGATGAACAAGGAAGCACCAGCACTTTTACCTTGGATGCTCACACCTCCCTTTCTGCTCAAGTACAGAATTAGCGACACAAGCGCAATGACCAGCCTCGTCACCGTGATGTCAAAGGCTGCAGGACCTTGCACAAGACGTGTGCTACCGATGAGCGTCGGAGGGACAGGCCGCAGACCTCTCACGTCGAGGGCCAGACCCTGCCTAAACTACGCGGCCGACACCATGAGGGGGACTTTGGTATCGAGACGACTTCTGGTGCGACACGAGCCATCTTCACTAGTTGGACGTTTACTGGGCGCGCGAGGGAACGGGTGTGCGCGACGCTCAGGAGTTTGGCTGGGTCCAGACGGAAGAGGTGGCCACTCTCTCCAGCTGGTGTGCAAGGCGAGCCTGAGCTCGAAGAAAGGGGGACCAGAGGAAGGGGAGGGACGGGAGGAAGCAGAAACGGAAAGAGAAAAGCAAAAGCAGCAAGAAGAGGAGCCTACACACGACGATCCGCCGGAGGAGGGGGAGAAAATAGGTTTCATGCGCGGACTGGCTTATCTAACGGTAGCAGCGATAGCGGCAGGCTCCCTATATTTCATAGTGGATGAGCTCATGCCAAGTCGCATGAGCGCTAATTATCTCTTCAACGAAGCCTTTGACGTCGTAAAAGCCAATCATGAAGTGTTGAATCGGTACGGGGAGCCATTGAAGGGTTACGGGCGTGATGGAGGGGGTCGGCGGGAGGGTCGCCGCAACTTCGTGGAGCACAAAAATTACGTTGGGGAAGACGGAAGCAAGCGCCTTCGCATTCGGTTCAACATCGAAGGGCCCTTTGGCCACGCCTTCGTGTTCGCTGAGGTGACAGCGGACATGCCGAAAGGGCAGTGGATGTACCTTCTGGTGCAGGACATGCAGACGGGCCGTGTGATGACCCTGGAAGACAATCGGGCGATGTACGAGGCAATGTCCAAGTCAGCTTCACCGGAAGAGCGGGCGGCTTTGCAGGCTCTCATACAGAGCGGCGGAAGTCAGCGTTAGGTCAGACGGGGCATGGCGTGCATAGACAAACATGACGGGGCTGGTGGGCGACATAGCCAGTGGGAGAGACAGACTTGTGGAGATGATGAACTGTGGAGAGCTGGCAGACACCGCCTCCATCGAGCGGTAAGTTTGTACTTAAAATTTGCTCACATTCCAAGAAAGCTTTGTCAACGGGGGCGCTAACTCACAACGTATAAAGGAATCGTAAAATTTAAAACAAACCAAGCTTGTAGTCAAACTGCGTGAGCCTCCGAACTTTCCTTTTCCGTTTCTACAGTCACTATTATGAGTGGTCACCTAGCAGACGGATGAATCAGTTCATGCCTCCACGTGGGTGCTGCTTGTTTATTTCTTTGACATGGACCGCTCGCTTGGAAGGTAGTACTGCTCAGTCTGTAAGCCCATTGATTCTCGCAGAGGAGGAACCCAGAAAGGCAAGGAAAGACCCAGGACGGCAATACCGATGGAAAATGATACGACAGGCTCCCGGTCAATGAATTTCCGCATCAAGCGGCCCATGCTGAACGCCATGATAGAACTGCGCTCTGGTGCCTGCCCCGTGTGTTGGAAGAAGACCTTGTGGGAAGAATAAGTCAACGGTTAGGACACGGCTTGTTGCACTCAACTATGAAATCAATATTGTGGTATGTATGGTTTAGCTTCAACCTGCGATAAGCCTGGTGGACAACACATCTCATAGGGATGAAATCCCACGTCGGAGACCCGATTGCGAACGTCTTCATATACGAGAGAAAACCTCGACTCACGTCAGAAAAGATTCAACCTGCCATAAACATAAGCTTCACATTTAATTATAATTTAACACAAAGGACTCATTGAGTGGCATTATGAATCCAAAAAACATGAAACTGTAAGGATGACAAATGATAGGGACAAGATTGAGAGACATATGAGGACGCATCTGTTTGATTTGTGCAAAGACATACATGCCTGAGCCTCTCCACCATGACTTAAGCAAGAGCACACCATGAACGGACAGTTTGTTCACACTTTACCAATACGAGCGGACAGCCACCTCCACACACCCTTAGAGCCGTGCGTATGGAGAGCGCGTCGAGGCGAGAGTGCGCTGATGCCAACGGAGGGTTCCTCTTCCATCATATCCAACGGAGGGTCCTTTTCCATCACATGCTCAGCCCTACAGATCAACCTCCCTGGAAAACGCACTTTGTTCGTTCAACCATTTCAAAACCTCATGGTTTCGTGCCAAAAACACACCGCGATAGAGGTTCGAATATCTGCGGCGCCAAAGGAGAAGATCCCAGATGCAGCGAGCCAAAGTCAAGAAAAAGCCCACCCAGCAGACTGTACCACTTTCATCATGTCCGTCTGAAACGAAAGCTATTTCAAACACGAAATTTTGGCATTTCGCTATCATAGCCGCCCTTATGATCTCCCTTATTGTCACCACTGTAACTATTGTCCCGCTAAATTGGCGCCAATTCGGCACACGGCATAATGCAATCTTCGAGACAAATGATTTCACCTTGGCCCATCTTCAAAATTGCGCTCAATCGGATGCCGTATTAGAGCAGCCCCCAGAGCAACGACCACAAGAAGTACTTGCCTATACAACACCTTGGAATCGGCAAGGTTTTGCCGTTGCAGAGACTTACGCCCACAAGTTGACCTTTTTGAGTCCAGTATGGTATCAGCTGAGGGCACCCCAGCTTCAGCGGAATGACTATGACGGGAGGGGTTTAGAATTGACAGGTGGACACGAATTTAACAATACTTGGCTCCGTAATGTGCGCAATAAGTCCAAAAATCGTGTGCGTATCGTACCCCGGGTCATATGGGAAGTTCCTGCATTTGTGCTGCCCACCCAGGTACCCATTATTACCCAGCTCTTGGCAGAAGAGGCAAGGGACAGAGGTTTTGACGGGTGAGTCATATTACGAATGTTTTTTTGTGTTTTTTGATGCTTCAATTAAAGAATGAAAGTAGGCAGGCCTATTCTCCCCGCACCAGCGAAGATGTGCCATTATTGGTCCTTCCAGTCCTCACCCTCTTCTCCCCATTTCCTTCCCAGCTACACGCTTGAGTTTCCTGTCGACGAGCATGGCATCTTCGCTGAACTTACAAGGTCCCTTAAGAATGCGCTCTCAGAGGCGATTCCACTCTTATCCTCCCCCACGCTCATCGTAGCCATTCCTGCCTTCCAGATGCCCACGCGCCCCCAGACTCCTCCTGAATATCACGTCACACCCAGACTTCTTCTCACCCTTGCGCCGCACGTGTCACGCTTTTCGCTCATGACGTACGACTACGCTCAGACACCCTCTGGCGCCCCGATTAGCCCTTTACCATGGGTAATGAGGACAGTAGAGATGCTCTCTAATAGGGAAGGAGAGCAGGGGAAAGCGGACGCGAGGATCCTCCGGGGCAAAATGCTCTTGGGACTGCCCTGGTACGGGTATGCAGGTGGCCAGGCAATAATTGGGCATGAATTCCAAAAGAATGTCCTGGATAGGGCAGAGCACGTGCGGCGCGTGTGGTGGGACGAAGATACTCAGGAGCACGTGTTTGTCTACTCGGCCTCACATGGCGAGGAGGCTGGCGAGGAGGTCCGAGCCACGTACCCCACCCCCGCCTTCTTTAAAAGAAGATTCACCTTATCACGGGAGCTGGGTTTGGCAGGCGTGGCAGTGTGGGAGGCAGGGCAGGGTTTGGTGTGTTTCCCCATGTTGTGGTGACGGAAATCGAAATCAAGCTACAAGATGATGCAACACGTGCAATCAGCGCATGAGGATACGATCTCGAAGCATTGTATCCTTGAGAAACGTAACACTCTGTACATTGATTTGACTTTGCACAGTGGATCAATATTTCCTGTTTCAAGCCTTCTTTAGTCTTTGCTCTTCGATGCAGCCTCTCCCCTCATACACCTATTTGCCTTGGCCCAACCCGTGCCTTTCTAAGAATGCCCGGCGCAGGCGCACGGACTGCTCATACAATGACATATCTAGACCATCGACTGCTCGAGCTACGCGAGCCCGTAAAACTGTGCAGCTATCATCAGTAGTACCTCCCATCACAACCTCCCCCCTCTCTTCCCGGAGCTCCCCGATAAATTGATACAGGCCATCTATTGCAAATAGTTGATCCGCTATCAGTTCAATATTAACAGTCAGGCGGTTAGATCGGTCTTGAATGATTAGTCTCTTTTGATGAGTGTCGACGTGAACACAACGCCCGGTCACCCGTACTGATCGTTCTCGTGTCCGCCGGTAGGGTTCAGGAGATCGGACCAGCTCGTGCAAGAAGACAATTTCGCCATGCTGGATGGACATGTCGGTGGAAGCCATAGTTGAATTGTACCTAGTGTAGATGCACGATGTGAATTGGTTTTTGAGTTGGTTCTCGAACGAGATCGCAGTCGGCTAGCTGTACCGCACGCCCTCAAGCGCTCTGAGCTCGAAGGAGGAGCCCTCGCCCCGTCCGGGAGCAGTCAGGCTCACCAGAAGCGAGCAGCCCACGTCACTTCTCTTGTCACGCGGCACCAATCAGTTCGGTTGTCCGTCTCCATCTTTTATCAACGATCGCATCGATGGGAGCGATGGCGGCAAGAGACGTAGCATGTTTGTCTATATTACCTGCAATAGCGTAAGCTCGGCGACAAGTCCGCCCGCGGGCGTCGCGAGCTTGAAATTGAGCGAAACGGGAACGCACAGCAAAATCTCTAGGTTAGAAATTCTTGATGACAATCAATTCACATTTCTACTGCACAGGAAGAAAGAAAGAGGCTGCTTGAACGGATTGCGAAGCGTGCATCATGGACAGCCGGAAAAAGCTTTTCAAAAAGGTGGGTGAATAGTCCAGAAGCCGTCGGTCTGAGCGTCTCTACTAGATAAAGGCTGGTCGGTTGTGGCGCTGTCCAACCCCAAGCCAGGTTTCCCACCGCGCGAGCCTTTTCCTGTCGTATAGCAAGAATTTTGTATGCGGGCTTAGCGACTGTATAATCGGCATCAAATTCCCAACTCCCGACACATCAGGTGTTTGATGGGGATTCCTGCCGACGTCGTCGCGAAGAGCAGCAGGTTCAGATCCGGAAGCAAAAACGCGAAGACTCATTGTCACAGCGCAGGCGCATGGACAATGATTCTCACTCGACTGTGCCTGCAGCAACGAATTGCCCTGCTGCGGGGTCATTCGGCACAAGTGTCGGCTTGGCGGCGGGCGGCGCGAACTTGGGGGGACCGCAGGTGGAGGATTTGCCTCGCTTTGCCTTGGACATGCGCTCGGGCGATGTCGCCCGCGAAGTTGAAGCCACACGGGGTGTGCGCAAGCTCCTGTCTGTCGAACGTAAACCTCCGGTAGAGGAAGTCCTGGCGCAGAATATCCTCCCCTTGTTGGTCGGGCTGCTGGACAGGGACGGGGCGCCGACACAGCTTCAATTCGAGGCGGCGTGGGCCCTGACGAACATCGCCTCCACGTCCTTTACTCGGGCGCTCGTCGTACACGGCGCCATCCCCCCTCTGACTCGCCTCCTCCTCTCCCCATCCGCGGACGTGCGGGAGCAGTGTGCGTGGGCCTTGGGCAACGTGAGCGGGGACTGCCCTGAGCTCCGTGACATGGTTCTGCAGCACGGGGCCCTGCGCCCTCTCCTGCAGAACGTCCTGGCGCCTGCGTCCGAGTCCATGCTGCGCAACTGCATTTGGAGCCTGTCCAACCTGTGTCGGGGCAAGCCGCAGCCTCACGTGGACTTGTTGCGACCCGCGCTGCCTGTGCTCGCCCAGGTCCTGGCCTCCTCCTCGGACCCTGAGTGCCTGCAGGATACCGCCTGGGCCCTCTCCTACATATCAGACGGCGACGGTGCGCGCATCCAGGCCGTTCTTGACGCGGGCGTGGCAAGCGACCTGGTCAAGCATTTGACGCACCCGCTCCCGAACGTGGTGACGCCCGTCGTGCGGGCACTGGGCAACCTCGTCTCCGGCGACGACGAGCACACGCAGGGTAAGTCGGTGGAGGCCTCAAGCGCCGTCTCGCGCAAAAATTGCGCTGAAGTGGTTCATAACTGCCACTTACGCCAAGTCAGGCACCAGTCCCTTCTTGGTTCGGACTTGCTGGCGTATGCGACATGAAAAAAATGCTTTCCATGTGCTACGGCTCGGACAAGGAATGCTTTTGCGATACCACTCATCATCGTAGCACCCTCTTCCAACCACAGCCGTCATCGATGCAGGAGCTCTGACCTGCATGCCCTCTCTTTTGAGAAATTGCAAGAAGAACATTCGGAAGGAGACGTGTTGGCTGCTGAGGTAAAAGCGTGTCCCGTGTCGCTGCATTGCCCCTTCCATTGTCTTTCATGTTTATATAAATTGTCGGAGCAGGCTGCTCGGAAGCCAACATTGCTGCCGTTCCGACGGTCTTTCGATGCTGTAGGATCGGGCACGTGCCACCCTCGTCCGCCTTCATGCTTGCTTACGGTCCCTTTCCCCACTGCTGTACAGTAACATCGCCGCGGGGAACAGACAGCAGGTGCACGCTCTGGCAACCACGCAGGGTTTAGTCAAAGCAGTTCTGACGCAGATGAGCCAAGCCGAATGGGAGGTCAGGAAAGAAGCCGCCTGGGTTGTCTCCAACGTGGCCACCGGGGGGAGCGGACAGCACGTGCACATGCTGGTCGAGCTGGGCGTCCTCAAACCCTTGTCCGACCTGCTGGATGCGGCCGATGTGAAGGTCATTGAAGTGGCGTTGGACGCGCTGGAGGCGATCCTGAAAGTGTGGAAGACAGGAGTCCCCCTGGCGCATGGCGAGTGCGATTACATGGTGCTTCTTCAAGAGGCAGACCTGCATGAACGTCTGGAGAAATTGCAGGAGCATGCAAGCGAGAAAATTTATAGGCGAGCTGTGGACATCATTGAGAACTATTTGGGTGTGGAGGAGGAAGAGGAATTGGGGGACAAATTGCAGAACGAGTTCGGTCAAGGGATGTACGGCTTCCAGTCCGCGGCACAAGTCGGAGCATCGAACAAAGGGTTTGATTTCAGCAGCTTTGGACATTAGGAAGAGGTTGCTGGGTGGTTGCAAGAAAGCATAATAGATGAACGTCGTCGGGATCGAAATTGACCAGGTTACATAGTATGGTGCCGAATGCGGGTCTGTGTGAAAATATGGCATAAAGTAGACCCACAAACTGAAAGTTTACGAAGATAAATGAAAGCGAAAAGTTTTAAATTGCCGTGAAGATTGGCATTATGATTGGAAGCAAGCTAAAGCACTATGCACGTGTGGATAATAAGCACAAAGAACATATACACACATAGATAAATTTGATTCGCGATGGGATTACTTCCAGATTCTGCCAACGACAGAGGTTTTCTCCCCCTTCAAAACATTATATCAAAGGCAGGTATAATACTTCATTTCTTATTTAAGACGCGTCGTCCTGACCGCTTCTTGAATGCGAAATCGTGCGGACACCAGTTGTGTCATTCAGCTTGACAATTGTGCCGGAGCCTTGCCTCCGATACCTTTTTGAAGGCAAAGACTAGGAAGCTGAGTAAAAGTACAATGGGCGAATGAAGTGAGAGGAGAAAAGCGTCGTGTACACCGTACGCCATGCATGAACAGGGTGAGCCATACTAATGGGATAATTCAACGAGGAGGGGAATCCGAATGGACGGAATTAGTAAAGATGAGGGGCGTGCTGAAAGGACTATTAAAAATGCGACAAATGTTGTGTCTACAAAGCAATATGTTTAATTTTTGCGTGCAAGGGGCATTACAATCTGGACCCTTGTGCTGGCTCGTTACCTGACTACTCATCTAACTTGTCAACGACATTTTTCACCGTGTCGACGCCTTTCTTGAAGATATCTTTTCCCCTCTCCGTCAAATCGTACCTGTCGTTCAAGCGCTTTACCTGCTTGACGGCAGCCATGACCCCTTTCCCTGCCGTTCGCGTCAAGTCCCCCAGAGAGTCATCTCGCGCAGACGCCGAGTTGGCCGCCAGCGCCCCCAGCGCCGCCCCAAAAGGACCACCCAGTACGAAGCCTGCGGTAGCGCCGGCCAGTAACGCTCCTGTCTTCACGTCCTTGGCATCCTTTTCTTTTCCCGTGATAGGAGTACCATCAACATCAAACACATCAACACTGTAAGTAGGTGTGGCTAAGTCCTCCCTTACAAAGGATGGTACGTCGAAGAAGGATAAGACATCTCCAGCGTCTTTGTTATTGGCCCACAAGCCGTCAATTTGTATAACCTGATTTAAATAGGCTTCCATAAGAAAATAATTCTTCGCCGCAGCCTCTTGAGGTGGAATAGGTGGAAGGATGAAGCCTAGCTTGCGGTTTGTACGGATTTGCCAGTCATCGATTTCTGACCAGCTTTTTGTAACACACCATGTCTCGACAGCAGATGTTCCAGAATAGACAGTTTGTCGAAGTTCATAAACAGATGGAACAGTTGTTGAGACTGTGATAGTGATGCGTTCACGCGATGAAGGCCCCGTGCCTCCGGCGCTGCCAGTTGCCGTAGCTACCCAACCTCCCCTCCCTATCCCCAACTGGTGCACATGTGACAGTTTCGAAGCAAAATTAGGACGCTGCCGAGGCGTAGTGACACTAAAATATCCTTTAAGGCGAGAGGAACATACCCTCGAGTTTGGATAAGGGCTAGTAAAAGCTGCGAGGTGGTGTGCCTGAAGGAGAAGGAGGACGTGCACGAGGCTGAGGAAGGGGGCGACAGGGCGCGAACCAAACATTTCTCAAGGCTGGGCAAGGCTGACGAGGACGCGGTAGGCTGTAGTGGAAGACACCGTCGCTCTAGCTGTAGGATGTGATAATTAGGGACGCATACAGCGGACAAATTAGAACGTGAAGGCACGACTCACGCGACGCCCAAGGTAAGCCCCGGCGGAGCCAAGGCTACGAGCGAGTCGCTCACGTGTGAAATGCGCGGGCCCATCCCCAGCAACTTGAAGCCCTGCATGAAATATGGCTCAATCCAAAAATGTTTTGTCGGAGGATTGTAAACTGAGAAGTTTGAGAAGGAACCTAGAGGGTCTACGTCGCATTGCTCAGGGAGACAAATGGTGACGTGGTCACGTGCAGTAAATGGGCAGCCATGCGGACAATGAATGGAACCCTCCGAGACGTGTTGTTATATGCAAGACATTAAGAATCCGAGCGGTAGTCCCCCCAGAAAAAGAAAAACAATAGTTGCTATCCATTCTAAGTCTTCAACGCCTCCATTCCGACAAATCCGGTCCTTCGACCATTGAGATGGCTTGCAGATGAACAGCAGACTAGTTGAAGCGATAGAAACGAGTTATTGCTCGACTTGTTGACACATATTATTCGCTTCAAATAAGAGTGTAAAGAGGTCCTTTTGTGTGTTGTTGGAGATATTCAAACGAAAGACCAATCTATGTCGGCGTTGTGCTTGCAAGAAAAAGCTGACATCAGAATAACTTTGCTCGTGTTCAGGCCAGAAAGAGCAGGTGCCTCTGAGGTATCAGCAGCACTACGACAGAACATTTAACATCCTTCTTTTCTTGTATATGTACGCCTTTCTTTCTTCTCAGCGACCGCTTGGCCGTAAAACACCGCTTTTGTGATCGCCGCGGCTTCCAAAAACATGTACGAACCTACCTTATGTGCTTTGGAAAGAAACCATATGCTATTGCGCGCTTCCCCTTTCTTGTCCTTTACTTTCCCCCGCAAACAAACCCTCTAAGCTCTCCATCGCTCCCATAAAACCTGCAGATCCCAAGGCTGAGAAAAGAATTGTTCGGGGGTTCCGGGAGGCGATGGCAGGTAAAGCTCCTGCTACTCCTCCTGCTAAAAAAGCTATCGGAAGGGAGGGAATGCATTTTTTAAAGACTGATAAGCACTTGCTGTGCGAGAGGGTCGACGGCGGAAAATAGCTCGCTTTAAAGGGACTGGGCCTGTTCACAGAGCTCAGTAAACAACCTCTACGTACCGTTAAGAGCATCTCTCTTGCCATCGCGCAACGTAATGAACGCGCACTTGCTTCCTGAATATGAACCAATCCAGGCGCCGAAAGAGAAAGCGGATGATTTGGCTCGAGACAGGACGTAGAGTACTAGGGTTTTGCCCCTTGCTCCTGCACTATACGCCTCATGATACCCCGAAAAAACCTGCCACATCGTTACGAGCAGGTGAGTGGGCAAGGACTTTATCGGAGGCATTTCGCCGTACATGATGTACTTATTTGCGTTCTCTTATTTCAAATGCTCCACCTGAAATAATCATTCTCTGTACGTACCCCGATTATGGACCCAAGAGCACAAGCTTGCACTCCATTGACAAGAAAATCAACGACACATTTTCCATATCCAAGGCGCCGTCGGGTCTCAGCCTGACTCATGCCTTGCTGTGGACCTTTCTGACCTTTCCAAGGTGCCTGAGACGGCTGGGTCTGCGGCCTGATTGATTGACGGGGCTGCGCCTGTTGCCCACGTTCATCACCCATTCCATCGAAATCAGTCGCCCCCTCATTGTCCGTGCCCCATGCCATTGCATCATCTGTGCCATTCGAATTCCAGCCTGATGAATCCGCGCCGGAACCTCCATCGAAAGGGTCTCGAAAGCCGTCTCCTTGAACGTCCACTCCGCCGTTACCATCACCACTCCAATCAAATTCTGTTTCTTTACCGCCACCGCCTCGTCCCCACGACATGAAATATATAGCAATGTACCTGCAGGTGCGTTAGGTGATCCTTATGGTTTAGTGCATAAAACGTTTAACCACTCCTTTTCACGTGTCAGGAAGTACGGGGACTTGACGTATGTGGCGGCGCCATGCGTAATATACTACGGATTGTTTTTTGTTTTCCGCAACGAAACTTGAGCAGCACTTGACTGCAAGTTAACCTTCATAACGAAGACGAACAGACATCTAAAAGAGTAGCAGGGGTGGTGTGTTAAAGAACATCGTCACTCCTGCCTACGGTGCGGGCGGCAACATCACAATCGCCCAAACCTCCCCATCTTCAATGGTATGGCCCACGTCGTGGCAAATACCTTGTCATGCGTCTTGCTTAGTACTGTATATCCACAGAATGGTCTTTAAACTCTCTTACTTTGCTTTTCGCTCAGGCGCTGGGCGGTGGATGTATACTCTGGTATTGAAATGCGGGAGACTACGATCCGGCCCGGCATATCGTATGATAGCTCTGTCTGCATCAGGGGAGTCTCCGTTCATAGACTTTTCGAATTGCAGAGACAATACGTTGGACTCTTCTTCCATTCGTGTTCTACCCGACGTCATAACAATTGAAGAAGAGGCTCGCCTTGTTGCGGAGTTGGAAGGAAACATGCGTCGACGGCGGTACGTTGCCAATCATTGGGACTCAGTCATAGAGAGGTACCGCGAGGTGGAAAAGCGGGCATGGATTGACCCACTTAATGCAAAAATAGCGCAGCGAATCAAGAGCGTCATCCTTCAGACATTGAATAAATCATTGGCGACGCGATTTTTGCCCGTCCACGTCATTGATCTTGCCGAGGACGGCTTCATAAAGCCTCACGTTGACTCGAGCAAATTCAGCGGAGGCCTCGTCTGCGGCTTATCCTTGTGCTCTTCCGCCATCATGCAGCTCAAAGGCGACGTGGAGCAGGGCCAAAACCCGGATTCAATCGTCCGCCTGCTACTCCGGCCTCGCTCTTTGTACATCCTGTGTGGAAACGCTCGGTACAGGTACGCCCATGAGATCTTGGCCACACGTCCAGAGGGGGAGGAGCGTTGGGTCGACGGACGGAGAGTGAAGCGGTCGCGCCGCTTGTCTCTCATCTTCAGGGACGAAAGGTAGGATCAAGGGAAGAGAGAAGATGCATGTGAAACGGACATATGAAGAAAAAGCAACACGAGTGACGCCAAGCTAGGGCGTATCTGCGCATCAGCTTGCGGTCGCGCCTACGGTTGTGTATCATTCTTAATATTTCCTTCTTCGGGCATAAGTCTCTAATTTCACGCATTCTCAGTTCCTAAAAAGAAACGGCAGCGGTGTCCGTTATCATTCCAGCGCCTTCCCCAGCCCTCCGCACCACCTCCCCACTGCCTTCACACAGAGAGGCATGGGTCTCTTCCACCCAGGCCCTCCTATTTATTATTCAGACACTAGCACCCACGGAGGCCACGGCAGCACCTGAAATCAAGGCAGCCATGGGAAGTATGACCGACCGCTTGAAAAGGCTTGTCACCTTCTGAAAATCCTGAGGCGCCATGCCAGCCTTCTGCAAATGGAATACAGAGGTGAAAGAGCAGGAAAGCGCGCGACGGGACATGACACCCATCGCCGCGCCTTGCGAGGCCGGGGGGTAGGACGGCTTCAAAGGAGCAGTGTTTAGTCCAGGTGTGAGAGCTGGGCGTTGCGGCATGGACAAGGGCCGGGCGGTGGCGCGGGCGGCCAGCGCGGTGGAGGCGGCAGAGGAGGTGGAGAGGGGGAAGGAGTAGGTCTTGCCCGTGAGAGCCCCCACCGGGCAGAGGTCAATCACATTTCCAGACACCTCCGACTCAAATGCCTTCCCGATGTAGGTGCCGATCTCCGTGTCCCGCCCGCGGTTGGTCGTCCCCATGTCCCCCACGCCCGCGATCTCGTCCGCGAATCGGACGCAGCGGGTGCAATGGATGCAGCGGGTCATGATCGTCTTGATGAAAGGACCCAGATTTTTGTCCTCCACGCCCCGTTTGAACTCGTAGAAGCGCGAGCGGTCCGAGGCATAGAGCATCGTCTGGTCCTGGAGGTCGCACTCCCCGCCCTGATCGCAAATGGGGCAGTCCAGGGGGTGGTTCAAGAGCAGGAACTCGAGGACGGCCTCCCGGGCCTTCTTGACAAGGGGGCTGTTCGTGAAGACTTTCATGTCCTTCATGACGGGCATCGCGCAAGAAGCCACGGGCTTTGGCGTGCGCTCGATCTCGACCAGGCACATGCGGCAGTTGCCGGCAATCGAGAGGGCCGGGTGGTAGCAGAACCGAGGCACCTGCGCCGAAAACGAGAGGCATTGAGAGTGCGTGGGCGAAGTGTGCATTGCAAGCGAAACGAACAAGAAGCATGAAAGCAGCCGTAGTCCGCAATATATCGTCGAAGTTGTCGAGAGTGTCTGAAAGGCACCTCACGCTCTCGCTCCCGTCCGTGGAGTAAGGTGGCAACCTTGGGAAGCACAATACGTTCGTCGCAGCATACCCGTCCATACAAGGACATTTATACAGTGTTGTAAGCACTCATGAAAACCATCAAGGGATACGCAATTTTACAACATGGATGTTAGGGCAATCTCAGACTCGTCTCCCCGACATGACGTACCTGCACGCCTACTTTCTCAGCCGCCTCCAGCACCGTAGTATTGGGAGGGACAAATACCTCTATATCATTGACAAATAGCCGCGTTAGGTTGCTCATATTTGTGGTCGTACAACAGAGGCTGCTGCCTTTAAATTGGGAGCCTAACTAGAAGGTCTGAGTCGAAGGCAGAGTCGCACGTTGAGCGAGAGGGCAAATGTTGTTACTCCCAGCCTTTCCCTTCCTTGTGCAAATTACAGACTCCAAGTCCTCGGACCGATGCCTACATATGGAATGGAAAAAGCCACAAGATATTGATACGCGTGGATGTGAGCATGGAGCAGCGGAGGGGCAGCGGCATAAGGGGAGCGGGGGGTCGGGGGAGGCGAGGCGTAGGATGAGCGAAGAGACTTCTGCACATGGTTCCGATCATCGCCAACTTCCACATCACGACAGGGTTCAGGGCCACGGCTTGTTTACTTTAGGCCCCCATGGCCGATCAACGCCCTGGTGCTGCCTATCGGACCGCATGCACGCCACGAAGCGTTTGAATATCACATGCTCCTGCATTGCTGCATTTTATGGTCGGTGATGGGTGGTCCTTTGCTTCGAATCGATCGCCGGTCCATGATTGTATGTGCCCAGGCTTATGATTTTGGCCCCCACGACCGATCTACGTCCTGGGGCTGCCTATCGGGTCCCGTGCACGCCACGAAGCTCTTAAACTACTCAAGTGTATTGCGGCATTTTACGGTCCTTCAGGGTGCCGTGGGGACGGGTGGTTGTTTGCTTCGTATCGATCGCCGGTTCTTTCGTATCAAATATAGGTATCTAGTAGTCAAACCAACCCATCATTACCCTTACCCAACAGTACGATGAATATGGCAGACGCCGCGAGCACATACTCAGGCGTGACCGAAGAGGAGGCTCAAGCTGGTGGCGACCGGGGCAGGACTTCCCTGACCATGACAGGCGCGAGGACAGCGTCGACGACACCGACGAAGACACCGGCGGCGTGGTCTATGTCCCATTTGTCAAGGCCAGCTCCCATGTGGTCCCCACAAATAACAAGAAATTCAATGCGATTAAGTTTCCGGAGTCCAAGTTCGAGGAGCAGCCCGACCTCCTGGGACTGCTGCTTGATTAATGTGCGTCGTGCGTTTCTCTGCTTGGACCCCTCCCATGCCTATCCCAATGCCACATACCCCTCTCACCACCACCACACGTGCAGAAATGGCCGGTAGTCTCCCCGTCCGGACATTCGACCCCCTCTCCCGCGTTCACGTAGACCCGGGCCCCTACAAGGCTTTCGTTTCCCCTGACCTGGTAAATAAGCGCAACACTCAGGCGCACACGGCCAACGCTCCCTTGATCCGCGGCAACCTCAACCTCTTCTACGACCAAACAAAGGAAAAATGGTTTTTCAAACTTGGCCGTGCATTTAGCGCCACCAAGTCGGATATCTGGCTCGGCCTCCGAATGATCATGGAGGGCCCGGGCCTCAACGACCCGGGGCCAAAGCAATACGAGCGGATTGTGTGGGTGTAGGAGCATAAATTCCAGAACGGAGAGGAATTAAAGGTGTCCCTCTGGGGAGGGACGCTGTGGCAGATGTGCAAGAAGTGGGCCGACACCAACCGCGCGCACAGGGGGGAGGACGATCTGGTGCGTGGCAGTGCGGAACCAGATGTCTTGGTCCACCCTGCGTCGTGTTCGTGCATGCTCATACCATGCACACACGTTTCTTTCCTACACACTACCATCTACACAGGACCGGGTGGTGGAGGCGGGCAACGTACACTCCCCTGTCGGCCACGGCGCCATCAAGGCCGAGGTCGCGCGCAGAGCAATGGATACCCTCTCCCAGCACGTTGCTGTAATAGAGAACAAGTAAGGACACATGAATCAATGCACGCTCCATCAATCCGTTCCAGGAACGTTCTTACCGCTCCCGCTCTCTCCATCAATATGCTTACAGAGCAAAGGGCCTTATGCAGGAAGCGGCGTTGGGAGAAAAGACCGGGAGATGGTGCGTGAGACCAACATGTTGGGCAAGATGATCGGCGTGTGTTTGGCGCTTCGGACCCTCCACAACCCCAAGACACTGCCCCGCTTCCGTAAAAAGGCGACGAACGGCGCTTCCATCGCACGACACGTAGCGACCACCGACCATGCTGGTATCGACGTGGAGGACGTCGCCAGCCAAAACTTCAGCAGCAGCGGCGGGCGGGTGAACTTCCGGGGGGGTTGCGTCGAAAGCCGCGCCAACGCCGAGGACACTCTAGGGATTGGCAACCGACGCCAGGGAGAAAAGGACGTGGCGCATGAGCTCCGTCAGAGTGATTTCCGACGCCAGGGTGAAAAGGACGTGGCGCATGAGCTCCGTCAGAGTGATTTCCGACGCCAGGGAGAAAAGGACGTGGCGCATGAGCTCCGTCAGAGTGATTTCCGACGCCCGGGTGAAAAGGACGTGGCGCATGAGCTCCGTCAGAGTGATTTCCGACGCCAG
>Ga0102934_1001055_pt1 | contig 19078 bp, 18 predicted proteins | sample SalPonR2_A_D1_MG_FD_78175 | JGI IMG/M metagenome (GOLD analysis project Ga0102934, IMG submission 78175) | Salt pond soil microbial communities from South San Francisco under conditions of wetland restoration - Salt Pond MetaG R2_A_D1_MG | ecosystem: Environmental > Aquatic > Marine > Intertidal... | reverse complement strand
GAACGGCGCACCGTCGCATCCGCATTGCACTCGCCGAAGCGCACGTTGACGATGTCGCGGCTCGGCAGCTGGGTCACCAGCACCTCGCACTCGATGCCCGAGCCTGCCGTCGCCGGCTTGACCCAGTTACGCTCCACCGTCTGCCGGATCACGGCGATGTACTGGTCCAGCAGCCCGGACTCCACCGCGCTGCGGCGTTCCTCCTCCGCCTGCATCAGGCGCTGCAGCTCGGCCTCGCGCTCCGCCTGCCGGCGCGCCTCCTCCGCTTCGCGCCGCTTGCGCTCCTCCTCCTGGCGCCGGCGCTCGGCCTCCTCCTTCTGGCGCTGGATCTCGGCGAGCCTGGCCTCCTCGGCCTCGCGCTCGAGCCGGATCCGCTCCAGGCGCTCCCGCTCCTCCCGGGCCGCTTGCTCCTCGGCAGCCTTGCGGGCGGCCTCCTCGGCCAGTCTCTCCTGCTGCAGCTGACGCTGTCGTTCGGCCTCGGCCGCCTGTTGCTCCGCCTGCTCGCGTTCCCGACGAGCCTCCTCCAGCCGCTCCTGCTCCTGCTCGCGCTCGCGCCGCGCCGCCTCGGCCTGCTCGCGCAGCCGCTGCTGTTCGGCCTCGCGGTCGCGGCGCTCCCGTTCCTCGGCCTCCTCCAGCTCGCGCATCTGCTCACGGATGGCCGCCTCGTCCACCACCGTGGCCTTCAGCGCCACCTGCTGGGGCGGATTGTGCGGCCGGTGAAAATCGACGCCCACGAGCAACGCTGCCAGCACGGCTGCGTGCAGCAGTAACGATACCGCCAGCGGAATCAGGTTCTCGCGCAAAATCCGGCCTGCCTCTCCTCAGTCGACGGGACTCTCGTCCAGCGGATCCGTGATGAAGCCGACCTTCTCGGCGCCCCCCTGCTGCAGCAGCACCATCGCATTCACCACCCGTCCGTAGGCCACGGCCTGGTCGGCCTTGACCAGCACCGGTGTCTCCGGCCGCCGCCGCAACACGGCCGCGGTGCGGGCAATCACGGTGCGTGCATCCACGGGCGCGTCCTCGTCGTCGCCCGCGTTCAGATACAGGTTGCCCTCACGATCGACCGATAGCACCAGCGGGAGTTCATCCTGGGTGAGTTCCGGGTCCAGCGGTTCCGCGGCGGCCTTCGGCAGGTCCACCTCGATGCCCTGGGTCAGCAGCGGCGCCGTCACCATGAAGATGATCAGCAGCACCAGCATGACGTCGATGTAGGGCACCACGTTGATCTCGCCCATCAGGCGCCGGTTCTTCGCCATGGCTACTGCCCTCCCGTAGCCGCCCGATGCGCGTGGCGCTCCAGGATGGTCAGGAACTCCTCGACGAAGGTCTCGTAGCGGCTCTCCAGCCGGCCCACCTGGTCGGCGTAGCGGTTGTAGAAGATCACCGCGGGGATGGCGGCGAACAGGCCCATGGCCGTGGCGACCAGCGCCTCGGCGATGCCGGGCGCCACCGCCGTCAGCGTGGCGGTCTGGGTGCCGGCACCCAGCGCGCTGAATGAGTTCATGATGCCCCACACCGTGCCGAACAGGCCGACGTACGGGCTGGTCGAGCCGATGGTGGCGAGGTTCGCCAGGCCCTGCTCCAGGCGCTCCACCTCCCGGGTCTGGGTGACGCGCATGCTCCGCCGCGCCCCTTCCACCAGCTTGTCCGGCGCGATGCCCTCCTGGCCGCGCAGCCGCCGGAACTCGCGGAAGCCGGCCTCGAAGATGCCGGACATGCCCTGGGGGCTGCCGCTCTGGCGCGTGAGGTCCTGGTACATCGACGACAGGTCGCCGCCGGACCAGAAGGTGGCCTCGAACTCGTCCGCGATGCCCACCGCGCTCGAGATGGTGCGGCGCTTTTTGACGATGATGAACCAGGAGAAGACCGACGCCGCGACCAGCAGCGCCATGACCGCCTGGACGACGATGCTCGCCTCGAGGATGAGTTGCAGGAATGAGAAATCGGTAGTCATCCGGTGGAAACCTCCAGCAGTGTCCGGGGCAGGCGCGCGGGGCGATAGGAATCGGCGGTAATGCAGGCGGCGCGGGTGGTACCGGTGCAGAGCAGCTCCCCGTCGGGACTGCCGCGGCGTATCTCCTGCGCCATCTGGAAACTCGCCCGGGCTATCTCTTCGAGCTCGACGCTCACCCAGAGTTCATCGTTGAAGCGGGCCGGCACCAGGAATCGCGCGCCCGTCTCGACCACCACGAAAAGGCGGTTCTCCTCGGCGCGCAACCGGTCCTGTTCAATGCCGCGGGCACGCAGCCACTCGGTGCGTGCGCGCTCCATGTATTTGAAGTAGTTCGCGAAATATACCAGCCCCTGGGCGTCGGTATCCTCGTAGTAGACCCGTACGGGCCAGTGGAACGCGCCGTCGGCGCCTGCCTTTTCGGTATCCATGGGCAAGTCCCCGGGCTAGTCGAAGAGGGGCAGATCGGGCGGCACCTCGGATTCGGGCGCCGGCAGGCCGAAATGCAGGTAGGCATTGCGGGTGGCCACCCGGCCCCGGGCGGTGCGCATCATGAAGCCCTGCTGGATGAGATAGGGCTCGATCACGTCCTCGATGGTGCCCCGCTCCTCGCCGATGGCCGCCGCCAGGCTCTCCACGCCCACGGGTCCGCCGTCGAACTTCTCGATGACGGTCAGGAGCAGCTTGCGGTCCATGGCGTCGAAGCCGTGCGGATCCACTTCCAGCATGTTCATGGCCGCCTGCGCCACGGCCTCGGTGACCACGCCGTCGGAACGCACCTCCGCGTAGTCGCGCACCCGGCGCAGCAGCCGGTTGGCGATGCGGGGCGTGCCGCGGGAACGCGCCGCGATCTGGCGCGCCCCGGGCGGTTCGATGGCCAGATTCAGGATCGCGGCGGAGCGCGTCGCAATCGCCTCCAGGTCGGCGGTGGTATAGAACTCCAGCCGCTGGACGATGCCGAAGCGGTCCCGCAGCGGCGAGGTGAGCAGTCCCGCCCGGGTGGTGGCGCCGACCAGCGTGAACGGCGGCAGGTCGAGCTTGATGGAGCGCGCCGCCGGGCCCTCGCCGATCATGATGTCCAGCTGGAAGTCCTCCAGTGCCGGGTACAGCACCTCCTCGACCACCGGGCTCAGGCGGTGGATCTCGTCGACGAACAGTACGTCGCGCTCCTCCAGGTTGGTGAGGATGGCGGCCAGGTCGCCGGGGCGCTCCAGCACGGGGCCCGCGGTCTGGCGCAGGTTCACGCCCATCTCGTTGGCGATGATGTGGGCCAGCGTGGTCTTGCCGAGGCCGGGCGGGCCGAAGATCAGCACGTGATCGAGTGCCTCGCCGCGCTTGCGGGCGGCCTCGATGAAGATCTCCATCTGCTCCTTGACGGCGGACTGCCCCACGTAGTCCACGAGGCGCTTCGGCCGGATCGCCCGGTCGAATACGGCGTCCTCGCCGCTCGCCGCGGCGGCAATGAACCGGTCCCGTTCGGTATCGCTATTCCCGCTCATCCCCTCACCGTGCCGCCTGCCGCAACGCCTGGCGGATGATCTCCTCGGCGCTCAGGTCTTCCGTGTCCACCTGGCGCAGCAGCTTCGCCACCTCCGCGGCACGGTAGCCCAGGGCCATCAGTGCCGTCGAGGCCTCGCCGCGCGCATCTTCCGGCGGCGCGGCCCCCGGCGGCGCCCCCGCCACGCCGGACGGGCCGACGGCGGCCACCCGGTCGCGCATCTCGATGATCAACCGCTCCGCGGTCTTCTTGCCGATGCCCGGCACCTTCACCAGGCTGGCCGTGTCCTCGTATTCCACGCAGCGGCGGAAGCCCTCCACGCTGATGCCGGAGAGGATGGCCAGCGCCATCCGCGCGCCCACGCCGCTCACCTTGAGCAGATTGCGGAACAGCGCCCGCTCCTCCTCGGTGGCGAAACCGTACAGCTGCTGGGCGTCGTCGCGCACCAGCAGATGGGTGAGCAGGCGCACCTCGGCGCCGGTCTCCGGCAGCTGGAAGAACGTGGACATCGGCGTCTCCACCTCGTAGCCCACCCCGCCCACGTCGAGCACGATCCACGGCGGCTGCTTCGACTCCAGCCGCCCGCGCAGCGAGCCGATCACCGGCCCGCTCCTGCCACACGGGTCTTCAGACGCCGGCTGTTCGAGTGGCAGATGGCAATCGCCAGCGCATCCGCGGCGTCGGCCTGCAGCTCGCCCTTCAGGCCGAGCAGCATGCCCACCATGCGCGCCACCTGCTCCTTGTCCGCGCCGCCCAGCCCGGTGACCGCCTGCTTCACGGCCCGGGGCGCATATTCGTACAGGCTGACCGTGTGGGCGAAGGTGGCGCAGATCGCGGCCGAACGGGCGTGGCCCAGCTTCAGTGCGCTGTCCGCGTTGCGATGGACGAACACGCGCTCGATGGCCACCTCCTGCGGCTGCCAGGTCTCCAGCACCTCGCCGATGCCGGCATAGATCTGCGCCAGCCGGGACGGAAAGTCGTCGCCGTTGGTGCGGATGGCCCCGTGCTGCACCCAGGCGATGCGGTCGCCTGTCGTCTCCACCACGCCGTAGCCGGTGAGACGGGAGCCCGGGTCGATGCCCAGGATGCGCACGGGGGCGTTCATGGCCCCCGCCGCGGTGCCGTCCGGTCAGGCCGCCTCTCAAGCCGATTCATAGGCCTCGTCCGGGATTTCCGCGTTGGTGTAGACGTTCTGCACGTCGTCCAGGTCCTCCAGCGCCTCCAGCAGCTTCACCATGCTGACGGCCTCCTTGCCCCCCAGGTCCGCGCTGGTGGAGGCACGCATGGTGGTCTCCGCCTCCTCCGGCGGGAAACCGGCGGCCGCCATCGCATCGCGCACGGACTCGAACTCCGCCGGGTCGGTGAGCACCTCGATGGAGTGGTCCCCGGCCACCACCACGTCCTCCGCGGCGGCATGGATGGCCGCCTCCGTGATGGCGTCCTCGTCGCTGCCGGGCGGGTACAGCAGCTGGCCGCAGTGATTGAACAGGTAGGCCACCGAACCGTCGGCGCCCAGATTGCCGCCGTACTTGGAGAACGCGTGGCGCACGTCGGCCACGGTGCGGTTCCGGTTGTCGGTGAGACAGTCCACCATCACCGCCGCACCGCCCGGGCCGTAGCCCTCGTAGCGGATCTCCTCGTAGTCGTCGCCCTCGAGATCGCCGGAGCCGCGCTTGATGGCGCGCTCTATGTTGTCCTTCGGCATGCTCTGCGCCTTGGCCTTGTCCACCGCGAGGCGCAGACGGGGATTGGCGTCGATGTCGCCGCCACCCATGCGGGCGGCCACGGTGATCTCCCTGATCAGCCGCGTGAAGAGCTTGCCGCGCTTCTTGTCCTGGGCGCCCTTGCGGTGCTGGATGTTGGCCCATTTGCTGTGACCGGCCATGTCAGTCTCGCTCCTCCCTCGCCAGGCTCAGAAACGGAGCTGGATGCCGACGTGCAGGCCGTTGTCGATGAGCGCGTCGCCGCGCTCGTCGAAGTCGGCCTTGCTGTAGCGCGCGCCGAGGTAGACGTCGGCCTCGCGCAGCACGTTGTAGCTGAGGCGCGCCTCGAACTCCTGGTAGCCGTCAGCGCCGCTGAAGGCCAGCACGTCGGGCGCGAAGTAGAGGTGGCCGCTCACGGAGAAACGGTTGTAGGTGGGCAGCGTATACGCGAGGAAGCCGCCGAGGCCCACCACGAATCCACTCTCGTCCAGCCGGTCCGAGTTGGTGTAGAAAATCTTGCCGCCCAGTCCGCCCCGCACGGGGTTACGGCCGCCGGATGCCAGGTCCACCAGGTGCAGGCCCAGATGACCCACGTCTCCGCGGTCCTGGTGGTGCAGCCAGCCGGCGTCGAACTGCAGCTTGCGCTCCGGCACCTGCCAGGCATAGGTCAGGCGGGCAGCGTCGTCGTTGACGTTGATGTCCAGGTCGGCGGCACCGGCATACGGCGCGGCCATGAGCAGTAATGGCGCCAGCACGAGCGGCACCCGTTTCAGCATGGAAAGCATATGGATCCTCGAAGATTGCAGGCGTAGTACCCAAACGCGACGCCCGGTCAGCGTTTATGATAACGATATTCAGCACTTCAGACATCCACGATAAGACGACAGGTCGACGGTAGGCCATGGACGCGAGTACGGATACGCACGGCGTTAAGAGGGAAGGATCCGGCAGCCTGGCGGAGGAGCTGGCGCGGCTGTGCGCGGAGGCCGGCCAGCCGGCTGCCGGCGACCGCTGCCGCGAACTCGCCGGTCTGGTGGCCGGCCTCGGCATGGAGCCGGAGATCGTCGATGCGGCCGCCATCCACCCGGCGGTGCAGGCTTGCGTGCTGGATCTGGAGGCAGTTAAGCAGCGCTATCCGGGGCCCTCCGCCGCGCTTTGCGCGGACCTCGCGCAGCTCACCGACATGAGCCCGGAGCTGCACGGTCAGGATCCGGCCGGTTTCGCGCCCGACCAGGCGGAGGGGCTGCGGCGCATGCTGCTGGCCGCCGTGCGCGACGTGCGGGTGGTGCTGGTGCGTCTCGCCGACGTCCTGCTGTCCCTGCGCGAGGCCAGGGACGCGCCGGCGGAGACCCAGCGCCGCATCGCAGCCCAGTGCCGCGACATTTACGCCCCGCTGGCGAACCGGCTGGGCATCTGGCAGCTGAAGTGGGAGCTGGAGGATCTCTCCTTCCGCTTCCTCGAACCGGACGCTTATCGCCGCATCGCCCGCCAGCTCAAGCAGCGGCGCGAGGAGCGCGAGGCCGTCATCGGCGAGATGCGGGAGCGGCTGCGCGGCGAGCTCGACGCGGCGGGTATCGAGGCGGAGATTTCGGGCCGCCCGAAGCACATCTACAGCATCTGGCGGAAGATGCAGCGGAAAGACACCGAGCTGGACAAGATCTTCGACGTCCTCGCCGTGCGCATCTTCGTCAACGACGTGCGCGACTGCTACGCCGCCCTCGGCATCGTGCACAACCTGTGGAGCTACCTGCCCCAGGAGTTCGACGACTACATCGCCAACCCGAAGAAGAACCTCTACCAGTCGCTGCATACGGCGGTGATGGGACCCCACGGCCAGCCGCTGGAGGTGCAGATACGCACCCACGAGATGCACCGTCATGCCGAGCTGGGCGTGGCCGCCCACTGGCGCTACAAGGAGGGCGGCTCCGGCGCAGGCGCCTTCGAACAGAAGGTGCGCTGGCTGCGCCAGCTGCTCGAGCCCTCCGAGGCCGAAGCGAGCGACGATTTCGTGCAACGGGTGCGCGAGGAGATCATGGAGGACCGGGTCTACGCCTTTTCGCCCCGGGGCGACGTGGTGGACCTGCCGGCCGGCGCCACGCCGCTCGATTTCGCCTATTCGGTCCACACCCAGGTGGGGCACCGTTGCCGCGGTGCCCGGGTGAACGGGCGCATCGTCCCGCTGGGCTACCAGATCCGGAACGGCGACCAGGTGGAGATCATCACGGCCTCGAAACCCTCGCCCAGCCGGGACTGGCTGGTGCCCCGGCTCGGCTTCCTCGCCTCGTCCCGCAACCGGGCGAAGGTACGGGCCTGGTTCCGCCGCCAGGACCGGGAGCAGAACAGGAAACAGGGCCGCGATATTCTGGAGCGGGAGCTGTCCCGCCTGAACCTGAAGTCACTGCCGGTCGCCGACATCGCCGCGCAGCTGAAGCAGGAGAATGCCGACGCGCTCTACGTGGCCCTCGGCACGGGCGATCTCACGGCCTCGGCGGTGGCGAATGCCGCGCACCAGCTCACCGCGCAGGAACCGGAGCCGCTGCCCGTGCGTCGGCGCCGGCGGCGACCCTCGGGCGGCGGCGGCGACATCCGGGTGCGGGGCGTAGGCGATCTGATGAGCAACCTGGCGCGCTGCTGCGGCCCCGTCCCGCCGGAGCCGATCCTGGGTTACATCACGGTGGGCCGCGGAGTGAGTATCCACCGCCGCGACTGCCGCAACCTGCTGCGGCTGATGGAGCAGCAGGCCAGCCGCATCATCGAGGTGGAATGGGGCGAGGACGACGAGGCGCGCTACCCGGTGGAGCTGCGCATCGAGGCCTGGAACCGGGACGGCCTGCTGCGGGATATCTCCAGCGTGCTGAGCGACGAGCACATCGGCATCATCGGCTCGCGCTCGGACACCGACCGGCGCAGCCGCAAGGCCAGCATCGAGCTGAGCGTCGAGGTGCCGGACCTGGAGACGCTGAGCCGCACGCTCAGCCGCCTGGAGCGCCTGACGAACGTGATCAGCGTGCGCCGCGACGCCTGAGCGGCGGGCCCGCCGGAGGCCCGGCGCCAGTCCGCACGGGTCTGCCGGCGGCGCGTGACGCTCAGCGGTTGATGGCGTGTATCGCCCGGCCGTCGACGGCCAGCGCGGCCTCGTGCACGGACTCGGACAGCGTCGGATGCGCGTGCACCGTGCGCTGTATGTCCTCGGTGCTCGCCGAGAACTCCATCGCCAGCACGAGTTCGCCGATCAGCTCCCCGGCCATGGGGCCCACGATGTGCACGCCCAGCAGCTCGTCGTCGTCGGAGGCGGAGACCATCTTGACCAGCCCGGCGGTCTGCTCCATCGCCTTGGCCCGGCCGTTCGCGGCGAACTGGAAGGAGCCGGTCTTGTACGGGCGCCCGCTCTCCTTCACCTCGGCCTCGGTCCTGCCCACCCACGCCACCTCTGGCGCGGTGTAGATCACCGACGGGATCGCGTTGTAGTTCACCTCGGCGACCTTGCCGGCGATCAGGTCCGCCGCCATGACGCCCTCCTCGGTGGCCTTGTGCGCCAGCATCGGACCGCGCACGCAGTCGCCGACCGCGTAGATGCCGGAGACACCGGTGCGGCATTCCTCGTCCACCTTGACGAACCCCTTCTCGTCCAGTTCCACGCCGGTGTCGTCGGCCAGCAGGCCCTCCGTGTACGGCCGGCGGCCGACCGAGACGATCACCTTGTCGAACTCCAGCCGCTGCTCCTCGCCCTTCTCCTCGAACACGAGGGTGACGCCGCTCTTGCCGGACTCCGTGCCGGTCACCTTCGTGCCCAGGCGGATATCCAGGCCCTGCTTCTTGAACTGGCGCTGCGCCGCCTTGGCGATGTCGTGGTCCGCCATCCAGAGAAAGTCCTCCATGGCCTCCAGCATCACCACCTCGGCCCCCAGCCGGCTCCACACGCTGCCGAGCTCGAGGCCGATGACGCCGGCGCCGATGACGCCGAGGCGCTTCGGCACGCTCTCGAATTCCAGCGCACCCCAGGAGTCGACGATGGTCTCGCCGTCGAAGGGCACGGCGCCGAGCTCCACCGGCGCGGAGCCGCTGGCGAGAACGACGTGGTCGGCCTCCAGCGTCTGCGTGTCGCCGCCGTCCTTCGGCGTGAACTCCACCTTGCGGCCGGCCAGCAGCTTGCCGTGGCCCACCAGGCCGGTGACCTTGTTCGACTTGAACAGCGCGCCGATGCCGCCGGTGAGCTGCTGCACGATGCCGGCCTTGCGCTTCTGCATTGCGGCCAGATCCAGCTTCAGCTTGCCCGTGCCGATGCCGTGGGCGGCGAACTCGTGCTCCGCCCGGTGCCAGAGTTCGGAGGACTCCAGCAGCGCCTTGGACGGTATGCAGCCCGCATTCAGGCAGGTGCCGCCGAAGGCGTGACTGCCGTCGTAGTTCTCCCACGCGTCGATGCAGGCCACGTTCATGCCGTTCTGTGCGGCGCGGATGGCCGCCGGATAGCCGCCGGGTCCGCCGCCGATCACGATTACGTCGTACTTTTTACTCATTCCCTGTCCTGATTGTCTCTTGTGTCGGTCCGCCGCGGCAGACGCCGGTTCAGACCTGCAGCAGCACGCGCGCCGGATCCTCCAGCGACTGCTTGATGCTGACGAGGAACTGCACGGCCTCGCGGCCGTCGATGATGCGGTGGTCGTAGGTCAGGGCCAGATACATCATCGGCCGGATCTCCACCTTGCCGTCCACGGCCATCGGCCGCTCCTGGATGGCATGCATGCCGAGTATGGCGCTCTGCGGCGGGTTGAGTATGGGCGTCGACATCATGGAGCCGAAGATGCCGCCGTTGGTGATGGTGAACGTGCCGCCGGTCAGGTCGTCGATGCCGATGTTGCCTTCCCGGGCCCGCTTGCCATAGTCGTTGATGGCCTTCTCGATGTCGGCCAGGCTCATCCGGCCCGCGTCCCGCAGGACCGGCACCAGCAGGCCGCGATCGGTGGAGACCGCGATGCCGATGTCCTGGTAGTCGTGGTAGATGATGTCCTTGTCTTCCACGGAGGCGTTGACCACCGGGAACTTCCTGAGCGCCTCGACCGCGGCCCGCACGAAGAACGACATGAAACCGAGCTTCACGTCGTGCTGATCGGCGAAGCTGTCCTTGTAGCGCGAGCGCAGATCCATGATGGCCGACATGTCGGCCTCGTTGAACGTGGTCAGCATGGCCGCCGCCTGCTGGGCCTCCACCATGCGCTCGGCGATGCGCGCCCGCAGGCGGGTCATCGGCACCCGCTCCTCGGTGCGCCCGCCGGATGCCGGGTAGGCCTCGCCTTCGGCCGGCGTATCCTCCGGCGCGGTATCGTGATCCAGCGACTCCAGGTGCCGCTGCACGTCGGCCTTGGTGATGCGCCCGCCGCGGCCGCTGGCCTCGATGTCGTCCGGATCGAGGTCGTGTTCCTCGATCATGCGCCGCACGGAGGGACTGAGCTTGCGGGCGCCGCGGCCCTCTTCCTCGTCTTCCGGCTCCTCGTCGGCTTCCTTCTTCGCGCTCTCTTCGTCTTTCTTCTTCGACTCGGCGGCGGCCTTCTCTTTCTCGCCCTCGGTTTTCTTGCCGGCGGCTCCGTCGCCCTTGTCGCCTTTATCGCCCTTATCGCCGTTATCGCCTTTATCGGCGTCGCCGCCCTGGTCGGGTTCGCCGCCGCCGTCGCCTTCCTCGAGCAGCGCCAGCACCTCGCCGCTGGTCACCGTCGTGCCGTCGCCGATCTTGATCTCCTTCAGCGTGCCGTCGGCGGGCGCCGGGACTTCCAGCACGACCTTGTCGGTCTCCAGGTCCACCAGGTTTTCGTCCCGGGAGACGCGGTCGCCCTCCTGCTTGTGCCAGGAGACGAGCGTGGCGTCCGAGACGGATTCGGGCAACTGGGGAACTTTGACTTCGATACTCATTATTCGTGGATTCCGATAGGTTTGCGTGTTGAGGTTGGCGGACTCAGTCCTCGCCGGCATTCTCCAGGCCGAGGGCGGCCGCGACCAGCGCCTCCTGCTGCTTCACGTGCAGCTTGAAAATGCCGGAGGCCGGCGCTGCCGCATGAGAACGGCCCGCGTAGAACAGCGTGTGACGGGAGCGCAGCGGCTCCTGCAGACGATGACGGATCTGGTACCAGGCGCCCTGGTTCTGCGGCTCCTCCTGGCACCAGACGACCTCCTCGGCCCGGGAGTAGTGCTGCAGGATCTCGGCATACTGGTCGATGGGGAACGGATAGAGCTGTTCTATGCGAACGATGGCGACGTCGTCGATCTCGTGCTCCCGGCGCGCCTGCAGCAGGTCGAAGTACACCTTGCCGCTGCAGAAGGTCACCCGCCGCACCTTGTCGCGCTCGATGGCGTCCACCTCGGGTATCAGCGTCTGGAAGCGGCCCTCGTTCAGGTCGGTGAGCGGCGAGACGGAAAGCTTGTGGCGCAGCAGGCTCTTGGGCGTCATCACGATCAGCGGCTTGCGGAACGAGCGCAGCATCTGGCGGCGCAGCATATGGAACATCTGCGCCGGCGTGGACGGCACGCAGACCTGCATGTTGTGTTCGGCGCAGAGCTGCAGGAAGCGCTCGAGGCGCGCCGACGAATGCTCCGGGCCCTGGCCCTCGTAGCCATGGGGCAGGAACAGGGTCAGGCCGCACAGCCGGCCCCACTTGGCCTCGCCCGAGCTGATGAACTGGTCGATGACCACCTGGGCGCCGTTGCAGAAGTCGCCGAACTGCGCCTCCCAGATGACCAGTGCGTTCGGATCCGTGGTGGAGAAGCCATACTCGAAGCCCATCACGGCCTCTTCGGAGAGCAGCGAATCGATGACGGTGAATGCGCCGGGCCGCTCCGCGATGTGCTTCAGCGGCACGTACTCGCGCGCGTCCGGCTGGTTGTGCAGTACGGCATGGCGATGGAAGAAAGTACCCCTGCCGCTGTCCTGGCCCGTCACCCGCACGTCGTAGCCGTCCTCGATCAGCGAGGCGTACGCCATGGTCTCGGCAAAGCCCCAGTCCATCTCCAGCTCGCCCTGCCCCATCTTGCGGCGGTCGTCGATGATGCGCTTGACCCGGCTGTGCAGTTCGAAGCCTTCCGGCAGCGTCACGATGCGCTCGGCCAGGGTCTCCACCCGCTCGCTGCCGATGGCGGTGACGATCTGCTGGTCCCAGTCGGCATCCCGGTAGCCGGACCAGTCCACGGTGAATTCGTTGCCGATCATACCGAGCGCGGCCTGGGGCACGGGCTGGCCCTCGTCCAGCCGGCTTCGGTAGGCATCCGACATCTGCTTCAGCGCGTCGTCGTCGACGATGCCCGTCTCCTTCAGCTGGCGGGCGTAGATCTCGCGCGTGGTCGGATGCTCGCGGATGCGCCCGTACATCACCGGCTGCGTGGCCGCGGGCTCGTCTGCCTCGTTGTGGCCGTGGCGGCGGTAGCACACCAGATCGATGACCACGTCCTTCTTGAAGTGCTGGCGATAGGCCAGGGCCAGCCGGCTGACGAACACCACGGCCTCCGGGTCGTCCGCATTCACATGGAAGACCGGTGCCTCGATCATCTTGGCGACGTCGCTGCAGTACGGCGTGGAGCGGGCGTCGGACGGGTCGCTGGTGGTGAAACCGATCTGGTTGTTCACCACGATGTGCACCGTGCCGCCGGTGCGGAAACCCCGCGCCTGGGACATCTGGAAGGTCTCGGTGACGACGCCCTGGCCGGCGAAGGCGGCGTCGCCGTGGATCAGCACGGGCAGGATCTCGTTGCGGTCCAGGTCGCCCCGGCGCTGCTGGCGCGCGCGCACCGAGCCCTCCACCACGGGATTGACGATCTCGAGATGCGACGGGTTGAAAGCGAGCGCGATGTGGACGTTGCCGCCGGCCGTACGGATGTCCGAGGAGAAGCCCATGTGGTACTTCACGTCGCCGGAGCCGGAGAGGTTCTCCAGGTCCACCTTGCCCTCGAATTCGGAGAACAGCTCCTCCGGGCTCTTGCCCAGCAGATTGACCAGGACGTTGATGCGGCCGCGGTGGGCCATGCCGATGACTACTTCCTTGATGCCGCCCTCGCCGCCGCGCTGGATCAGATCGTCTAGCAGCGGGATCAGGCTCTCGCCGCCCTCCAGCGAGAAGCGTTTCTGGCCGACGTAGCGGGTATGGAGATAGCGTTCGATGCCCTCGGCTCGGGTCAGCTGCTCCATCAGCCAGCGGCGCTGCTCCAGGTCCAGGTGGTCCTCGGCCATGCCGCGCTCGAAACGCTCGCGCAGCCACAGCCGTTCACGTGCGCGCGAAATGTGCGCGAACTCGGCGCCGATGGTGCCGCAGTAGATCTTGCGCAGCAGCGCCAGGATGTCGCGCAGCTTCATGCGCTCGTGGCCGGTGCCCGCGAGGCCGCCGGTGTAGAACTCGTCGTCCAGGTCGGCGTCGCTGAGGCCCAGGAAGTCGAACTTGAGGACCGCCGGCACGTGGCGCTCCTGCAACCCCAGCGGATCGAGATCCGCGATCTGGTGCCCGCGCAGGCTGTAGACCTGGATGAGGCGGGAGACGGCGGCCTGTTTCTCGCTGGCCGTTACCGCCCGGGTGCGCCCGCGCGAGATGGCAGTGCCGGCGCGGCCGTTGCCGCCGCCGGCCAGCGAGCGCTCGCGGAAGGCGTCGCGGATCGGGCCGTGGGGTACCTCGCCGTCGGCATCCGGGGTGATCTCGCCGAAATAACGCCGCCAGCGCTCGGGGACGCTGTCCGGGTCATCGAGGTATTGCTCGTAGAGGGCCTCTACGGCACTGGCATTGCTGCCAAAGAGCGGCGAGGACGCGTACTGCTCTTTCAGCGACTGTGACATAGCAAAAGGAACCCCGCAGGGGCCGCATGGCAGCCCGCAGCGAACAGGATACAGCGGTCAATGGTAACTAACGGTAACTATCGCGCTAGTTTAGCGGATGGGCTTCCCGCAGGGAAAGCACCGGGTCACAGACGGCGGCGAATCCGGCTAGATGATGCCCAGCGCCAGCAGGCCGAGATATTCGTAGCAGATCAGGCAGGCATAGCCGCAGAAAAACCCGGTGATCAGCAGCCCCACCCGGATGCGGCGGAACAGCAGCACCCGGCTGGTGTAGACCAGCAGCATCAGGCCGAGACCCGTCAGCGTCAGCTTGATGCCGACGAACCACTGGATATCCGCGTGGATGAGGACGCGCATGAACGGGTTCGCCTCCACCGCGCCGTGCTCGAGCAGCCGCAGCGTCAGGAACGCATCGGTCGCGCTCATCGCCATCACGCCGATGCCGAGGAACAGGAGCCACGGATGGTGCCAGTCGCTGAACGGATGCAGCCGGTCGCCGTCCCGCCTCGCCCGGCGCCGCCGCGATCGGAAGAAGCCGAGGAGTACCGTGCGCCAGCCGAATCGTCGCCGGTCCGGCCCCCGGCGTTCCAGCGGCGCGGCACCGGCGGTGGCGGGGATGGTGACGGGAGGACTGATTCGGCGCATGGTCCAGGTTCTCCTTTCCGCGTGTTGGCTGCACCGGGATGATGCAACAACCAGGCCGTTTCCCGATTCCCGGTCTCCGACAGGGGTTTAGCCGCGAGGGGGTCGCCGTAGCGAGGCTGGTTTGTAAGAATGTCCGACGCCGCGGCAAGCGGCGACTGGATACGTCATAGCAATACACTATTTCGAGAATGGATCTCAATAATATTATGCAACTGGTTGTTTGTGATGATAAAACAAAGCTTTTGGCCGCTGCTGGCCGGATGGCTGACACTGTCGGCGGGATGTAGCGGCATGGCGGACGGTACGATACCTGCGGCCGACCGCTACGAAGGCGCCGAAGGCGCCGGCGGCGTGTCCATCACCTGGGAGGAGCGCGGCCGGCGTGCCGGCGCCCCCACCCTGGTGCTGATCCATGGCTGGAACTGCGACCGCCGCTACTGGGACCCCGCGATGGCGGTGCTCGAGGACGACTATCACCTGGTCGCGGTGGACCTGGGCGGCCACGGCGAGTCGGGAGGCGACCGTCAATCCTGGACCATCGGCGCCTTCGGCGAAGATGTGGCCGCGGTCGTGCGCCGCCTCGATCTGGCGCGCGTGGTGCTGGTGGGGCACTCGATGGGCGGGCCGGTGGCCGTGGAGGCGGCAGGGCGACTGCCCGGCCGGGTGGTCGGCGTGGTCGGGGTGGACACCTTCCAGGCGGTCGAGGAGACGCCACCGGACGATCTGGACCGCCAGCTGGAGCCGTTCCGGCGGGACCTGGGCAAGGCTCTTCGCAGACTGGACCCCCTCTTCTTCGCGCCATCCACCGAGCCCGAACTCGAGGACTGGATAAGGCGCGATATGGCGGCGGCCCCGGTCACCGTCTCGGTGCCGGCGCTGGAGAGCCTCGTGCGCTACGACGAAGCGGCCGCGCTGAGCGCGCTGGAGGTGCCTGTCGGCACGATCAACGCCGATATCCGGCCTACCGACGCCGAGGCGCTGCGCCGTGCACAGCCCGGGTTCGAGCTGGTAATCGTCGAGGGCGCCGGACACTTCCTGATGATGGAGCAGCCGGAGCGCTTCGCCCGGGAGCTGCGCCGCCTCATCGACAGCTGGACGGCGGTAATGCAGCGCGCCGCTACCTGAGCCTCACTGCTCGCCGGCCTGGAGCATCCAGGCGATCAGGTCGCGGCGGTCCTCGGGCCGGCGCATGCCGCCGTAGCTCATCCGGTTGCCCGGCAGGAACAGCCACGGGTTGGTGATCCAGGCGTCCATCGCGCGGGGCGTCCAGACGAAATCCGCCTGCCGCAGGGCCTCCGAATACGGGAAGTCCCCGACGGCCGCCGCCCGGCTGCCGAAGATGCCGTGCAGATTGGGCCCGGCCAGGCTGCTCCCGCCCTCCTCGATCGTGTGGCAGGCCCGGCATTGCAGGTACAGGCTGCGTCCGCGCTCGAGGTCCGCTCCGGCGTAGGCCGGCCGGGCGAGATACTCGGCAGCGGACAGTACCGTCTGCTCGCCGAGCTCGGCGGCAGTCACCGCCGGCTGCCGATCCGCGCTGTCGGTACCGGCACCGCAACCGGCCAGCAGCAGCAGGATCGCGGGCGCAAGGGTCCGCTTCGCCGCCCGTCTCATGCGCGCCGGCTCTCGGCCGCCCGGCCGCCGCGGAACCACTCCATCATGGCCGCGGCGTCAGTGAGCTCGCAGTAGCGCTTGCCGACGTCGGCCAGGTTCGACTGATGCGGCCCGTCGTCCACATCGCCGGTGCAATCGGTCGGCACGAACACCCGGTAGCCGTGTGAGAAGGCATCCACCACGGAGGCCCGCACGCAGCCGCTGGTGGTGCAGCCGGCGACGATCACCGAGTCGACCCGTTCCTTGTGCAGGAAGGTCGTCAGCGGCGTCAGGAAGAAGATGGAGGGCGCACTCTTGGCGAAGTTGAAGTCGTAGTCGGGGTCGTCCACCCGCGGGTCCATCGCCGTGCAGGGATGGCCGAAGTAGAACTGGTCGTGCACGGCCTGCACCTTCCAGTGGGGCACGTCGCGGGGGCTGTCGTAGGCGGTGAAACACTTCGCGACGGGCACGCCGCATTCCCGGGCCACCCGCAGCAGCTCCGCCGTGCGGTCCACGGCACGGTCGATCATCGGCAGCCCCCCGAGGGGATAGGCGTCATCGGTGAAGGCGAGCTGGAAGTCGACCACCACCACCGCGGGGCGTTCTCCGTACTCGATGACGCCGCTGCCGTAGCCCACTTCACTATACTTGTCGCTCATCTCGCCTCCGTTGGCATCTGAGCGCCGCCATCTGCGCCCTGCCGTGCTCGCCCTTCCATACTCGCCCTTCCATACCCGCCCTGCCGTCATCGCCATTCGCTCGGGCACGCCGGATTCTAACCTGCTCCCGCCGACCGTTCAGCCGCTGCGCACCAGCCGGTACACCGTCTCTTCCATACGCGTCACGCCGCGCTCCAGGAAGCGCTGGTTGTCGGCCAGCATGTCCATGCCCGCGCCAAGGACCTCCACCGCGAAGCGGCCGGCCGCCAGTTCCAGAACCTCCGCCTGCGGCACGGAGAACGGCGGCCCCTCCATCTCCTCCGGCGGGTAATCCACGCCGATCAGCAGCACCGGCGCGCCCGCCGGCAGCAGCTCTGCCAGGCGCTCGATGTAGCGGCGCCGGAGCGCGGGCGGCAGGGCCACCAGCGCCGCACGGTCGTAGCAGGCATCCAGCCGGCCCGTGACGGCGGCATCCAGAGCGAAGTAGTCTCCGCAGAGCACGGTGACAAGGCCATGGGACCAGATCTCGAAAGGCCCAGCGTGGCGGCGCGACGGCATGATACCGGCGCCGTCGAAGAAAGCCTCGACGGCCAGCGGACTCAGCTCGTTGGCCACCACCCGGTAGCCCTGCTCGGCCAGCCACAACAGATCCAGAGACTTGCCGGCCAGCGGCACGAAGACACGCGAGCCCGCCGGCAGCCCGAAGCCCGGCCAGTACTCCGCCAGGCGCGGATTGACGCTGTCGTTGTGGAATCCCGTCTTGCCCGCCTGCCAGCGCTCGTGCCAGGCGGCCTTGTCGTGCTCGAGATCCTGTTCGAGGTCCGTCGCCGCGCCGCTCATGCCATGACGACGATCTGGCCCACCCCGGGCGGCATGTCGCCGGCGAGCGTCCGCTGATAGGCCCGATCCAGCGCCTCGTCGCCGCTCGCCTCGCGGATCTCCAGCCAGTCCCGGGAGGCCTCCAGGAACGCCTGCCAGGCAGCGGATACACGCTGTTCGATGCCGCCGGGACCCCAGTCCTTCATCCGCTTCTCCACCCAGGAGGGCGCGAAGAACAGGGTCGGCTTCGGGCCCGGCAGCTCGCCGCCGCCCGCCGCCTGGTCCCAGTGAGAGGCGCCGACAGAGCAGCTGTAGGCGAGCGACTCGCCGTAGTGCTCATGGATCGCGCGGCGCAGGTCGGTATTGCCGGCGAAATCGACCAGCAGCGTGCGATGCTCACCCGGCAGTTCGTGGATGGCCTCGTAGGGATGCACGGTGTCGTAGCAGCCGAGGCCGTTGACGAAGTCGAGGTTGGAGGGCGAGGTGAGGCCGCGGATCTCGATGCCCGGCTTGCGGTTGCGGTTCAGCAGAAACGCGAGGCCGAACGCGGTCTTGCTGGAGGCGCTCGTGAGTACCGCCTCTCGGGCGCCGAAGAAGTCCGCCTCGGCGAGGAAGTCGTCCAGCAGGAACGAGGTCATGAACAGCGGCCGGTACAGCATCTGCTGCGCCTCCAGCGCCTCCCGGTAGGCCGGGTCTGCGCTGGTGCGCGTGTAGCGGTTGTATACCTCCGGCAGCTCGCGGCGGTGTGCCGAGACGTCCGAGAACCCGGACTTCCCGACCCGTCCGGGCCTGACCTTCACGTGGCTCGCCATCGGGTAGTAGCCATAGAACCGCTCGCCGGGCTCGATGCCCTCGCAGCGGGAGGCCACCACGTCGGCAAATCCCCAGACCGGGACGATGCCCCAGCCCTCCTCCTGCGCCGGGAAGAAATCCCAGTAATGCATCGCTTCGCCGAACACGGCGTAGGTGATGTTGTTCGCCGTGAAGGCGTAGCGGTCCACCGAGAGCAGCACTTCGCCATCGCCTATGGACGGGAAATCCCGCTGCACCATACGGGTTTCGTCGAGGCGGTCTTTTCTGACTTCGAATACCTTCATGAGCGGACTCCGGCGGGGGATGTACCCGGCAGGGGAAATGCGCCCCGGACAGGATTCGAACCTGTGACCCTCAGATTAGGAATCTGATGCTCTATCCTGCTGAGCTACCGGGGCCCTGCCGAGGCCGCATTCTAGCAGAACCGACCGCCCGAACAGCCGGGCCCCACGCCGCCCCCGCCCGGGCCGCGCCAGCCGGTATCATGAGCCGAACGGCCGAGACGACACCCCGTGGAGAGACCATGGAGACCCCATGACCATCCGCATCAGAGATGCCGAACCGGCGGACGCAGCCATCATCGCGGAATTCAAT
>Ga0102934_1001050_pt1 | contig 19112 bp, 12 predicted proteins | sample SalPonR2_A_D1_MG_FD_78175 | JGI IMG/M metagenome (GOLD analysis project Ga0102934, IMG submission 78175) | Salt pond soil microbial communities from South San Francisco under conditions of wetland restoration - Salt Pond MetaG R2_A_D1_MG | ecosystem: Environmental > Aquatic > Marine > Intertidal... | reverse complement strand
CATTTAGCAAGTCTGGCGAACGGACAGCAAAGGCCAGGTGGAAACGATAGTCATTCCACCATTTCAGCATTTGATTATATTTGTCTTCATGATTCATATCCGATTCAAAACTGAACAATCTATTTTCAATTACTCCAGAATCAATTTTTTCGATAAGGATATTAATGATCCTATCCCGATTATTTCTCAGCATTTCAGTAATTTGTTCATTATAAGCTGGCTGGTATTTTTCCATACAATTGTCAAGTCGGTGCTTATCAATTTGATCTGGTTTATAATCACCCTGTAATTGTCTAAAAAGATACAAAAAATCTTCAAAGAAATGAGTGGTTGCTCCTCCCCGCCCTTTTTTAGCAGCCAGGTAGAGCTTTTTCAATGGAGAATTTTCAATAGTCTTGCCTTTCAAATTCAAATCTTGAAAGGTTCGGCCTTCATTTTCTATATAATCTAACAATCTAATTGCTGCATAGTCTCGCCATTGAGTTTGTTCGAATTCTTTTCTATTAAAAGAATTATTGTCAAAAATTGTATTTATCTGTGATTTGTTTTTTAAATGCTTTTCAACCCAGTTTTTCAAACCGGTTTGAAATTGTGCCAGGCTGGAAGAAGATTCCAGGACTTTAGCAAAATAGGGATTTTCTTCAATGATCTGGTTAAGGATCTTGTGAGCTTCTGGAGAGATTAGAATTTGATCTCGAGTTTTCATAGTACCTCCGATTTACATTCAACATTCACACAAATCCTATTCCCGGAAATTAAAGAAAACTCTACATTTAATATATAGCAAGTTGTCAAAGAGTTAAAACTTCACAAGATAGTCATACTTACTTTACATTATTTTCACATTATAGGCTTTAATGTCCTCTAGCTTTGGTTTCAGGAAATTATCCACATAATCACGGTGGACAGGATGTGGGCTAAAAGATTTTACATCTTCTCTATTTTCAAATAAAATAATTAGAGCCAGGTTGTACACTGAATCATCTTTCAGAGCTCCAACCTGCAAAGATTTTACCTGTGGAATAGAAGGTAAAACCTGCTTTGATTTTTCGATAACCTTTTCGATGTCATTCTCGTTAATATTCATCAAAACAATTCTTTGAATCATTATAAACCCCAATTATTGAGATTGGAAAAATTATTTTAACAATATTTATATGACTGAATCTTTAAAAAGATTCATTTTCCACCCAGGAATAAACATTATAACGACGAAGGCAACCTTCAAGCTGGATATACATCACAACTTTTCCAGTTGCCCAGGTATATTAAATTTATTGTAAAATTGTATGCTATTTTACGCCTATGCAATAATATTCAAAACCATTTTCTTCCATACGGGCAGGTTTGAATTGATTGCGTCCATCAAAAAAGAGCGGTTCTTTCAAACGCTTTTTGATTTCTTCAAAGTCAGGACTACGAAATTCCTTCCATTCCGTGACCAGTAGAACACCATCAGCATCATTTAGAGCATCATATTTTGATTCAAAATATTCTATGTTTTCGACGTCTTCCAGGTAACAGGTTTTGGCCTGTTCAGTAGCCTTGGGATCATAGGCCTGAACTTTTGCTCCCCGATCTTCCAGTTCCTTGACAATTGTAATTGCAGGAGCTTCGCGCATATCATCGGTGCCCGGTTTAAAAGCAAGTCCCCAAAGAGCAAATACTTTTCCTGTTAGATCTTCACCAAAACGGTTGATGATTTTTTTAACAAGAACGCGCTTTTGCTCATTATTGACATTTTCTACAGATTTTAATATTTCAGGTGTGACATCGTTTTCTTCAGAAGTTCTGATCAGAGCTCTAACATCTTTTGGAAAACAACTTCCACCATAACCAGTACCGGGATAGATGAAATGGTAACCAATCCGTGAATCACTACCAATTCCTACTCGAACTTTATTTACATCAGCGCCAACCTGTTCACAAATACTGGCAATTTCATTCATGAAACTAATTTTGGTAGCCAACATTGAATTAGCAGTATATTTTGTCATTTCAGCGCTGCGGACATCCATGCCGATAAATCTTTCATGGCTCATAGTAAAGGGGCGGTAGAGCTCTTTCATAGTCTCCATGGATTCTTCATTATCTGCACCAACTACTACTCTATCGGGTTTCATAAAATCTTCTACAGCAGCTCCCTCTTTAAGAAACTCAGGATTAGAAACCACGTCAAAATCTAGATCTGAACTGCGTTTATCCAGTTCAGCAGAAATTGCTGCTCGCACTTTATCTGCTGTGCCAACAGGAACAGTAGATTTGTCCACAACAATTATATCATCCTGCATATTTTGTCCAATTTCCTGAGCAACTTTGAGGACAAATTGCAAATCAGCACTTCCGTCCTGTCCCATTGGTGTTCCTACAGCAATAAAGGCAATTCTGGAATCAGCAAGAGCTTCTTTAATATCGGTGGTAAATTTCAGACGACCATCTTCGAAATTGCTGCTTACAATTTTATCCAGGCCAGGTTCGTAAATTGGTATTTGACCGTTTTTTAACTTTGAAATTTTGCCATCATCTATATCTACACAGGTTACTTCATTCCCCATTTCGGAAAAACAGGCTCCAGTAACTAAACCAACATAGCCTGTTCCAACTACTGTTAAATTCATGACTACCTCTTTTATTTTTGAGTCTAGCTTACTTTACAATCTACAGTCAACAAGATCTCTATCAAGAAATCCTTTTACATCATATACAACAGCTTTACCGTTTTTGAATTTTTTAATATCAAAATTCTTAAATTCATCATGGGCTACAGCTGCTATAATAGCATCATAATTTTCATCCAGATCTTCTTGATTAGATATAATAGAAAAACCGTATTCCCTCTCAACTTCTTTGTTATCTGCCAGCGGTTCATAGACATCAACATTGCAGCCAAAATCTTCCATTTCTTTTTTCAGATCAATAACCCGGGTATTGCGAATATCAGGGCAATTTTCCTTGAATGTAAATCCCATTATCAAAACTTTGCTACCGGCTATTGTATGCCCTTTGTGAATCATGAGTTTGATAACTTTCTTAGAAACAATTGTACCCATATTATCATTCAAGCGACGTCCGCTCAAAATGATCTCCGGATTATAACCAACGGCTTTGGCTTTATGGGCCAGATAATAGGGATCAACGCCAATGCAATGCCCGCCAACTAATCCTGGCCTAAAATCTAAAAAGTTCCATTTCGTACCAGCAGCTTCGAGAACTTCCAGAGTATCAATGCCCAAACGATTAAACACAACTGCTAGTTCATTAACAAAAGCAATATTGATGTCCCTTTGCGCATTTTCAATAACTTTGGCGGCTTCAGCAACTTTGATTGAAGATGCTTTGTGAGTACCGGCAGTGATCACTTTCTGATAAAGCTGATCAACGATTTCTGCAACCTCCGGAGTTGAACCACTGGTCACCTTTTGAATCGTCTTTACTGTATGAACTTTATCACCAGGATTGATTCTTTCTGGACTATATCCACAGTAAAAATCTTCATTATATTTTAGGCCACTATGTTCCTCAAGAATTGGAACACATACTTCTTCAGTAGCTCCCGGATAGACAGTTGATTCATAGATCACAATATTATCAGAAGTGAGTACTTTGCCGACAGTTTCTGAAGCTTTTTTTACTGGTGTCAGGTCAGGAATTTTATTTTCATCAATAGGCGTAGGCACGGTGACGATATAGTATTTAGCATCTTTAATATCATCGACCTGGCTGGTATAAATAAGTTTTTCAGCTTTTTTGAGATTTTCCGGGTCTACTTCCCGGGTACTATCTTTGCCATCCTCCAGTTCACTAATCCTATCTTTATTTATATCAAATCCAATGGTATCAAACTTTTTACCAAATTCAACAGCAAGGGGTAGCCCAACGTAACCCAGACCAATTATACATATTTTCTCCATTATAGATCCTTTCATATATTAGATTTAATGGTACCAGATAAAGACAATTTGCGTTTTCAGCGACTTATTAACTTAATTATACCAGATAATAAAATTCAACATAAACTTGAAAAAAAATAATTAGGAGGGATAGGTAAACCTATCCCTCCTGAATATATAAAACAGTTATAAACTACTCAGTTTCAGCCATTTTTCTGTATTCTTCATATCTATTTTCAATGAACTCTTTTGTGGCCTTTTTGAAACCTTCAACTTTGTCAGGGAAGGTTGTTTGCAGAGCAGTATAACGTTTTTCTTTATCGAGAATCTCTTCTACACCCTTTTTCGGTTCTTTGGAATCCAGGATGAGAGGATTCTTCCCGTCTTTCTTGAGTTCAGGATTGTAACGGTAAAGGAGCCAGTAACCTGTGTCAACCACAAGTTTTTCTTCTTCCTGAGTATGAGCAAGATCAAAACGATGGTTAATGCAAGGAGCATAAGCGATAATAATGGAAGGACCATCATAGGCTTCTGCTTCGCGCATTGCTTTGATCATTTGATTTCTATTAGCACCCATTGATACAGAGGCTACATAAATATAACCATAAGTCATCATCATTCTACCCAGGTCTTTCTTGACTGTTTCTTTACCGGATTCAGCGAACTTGGCAACTGCGCCGAGCGGTGTTGCCTTGGATGACTGACCACCAGTATTGGAGTAAACTTCTGTATCCAATACAAGTACATTTACATTGTCACCGGAAGCCAGAACATGATCAAGACCGCCATAGCCAATATCATAGGCCCAGCCATCTCCACCAACAGCCCAAACACTCTTATCAACGAAGTAATCTTTCATTTCTTCAATTGTTTCCAGAACGTCTTTGGCTTCGCCATCTGCATTTTCTAAAGCATCAGGAAGTAGAGTTTTGATTTTACGAGCATTTTCTTTGGTTGCCTCATCAACTGAAGTCCAGTTATCAAGAGCAAACTGAACAGCTTCTTTGAGTTCACCATCTACATCCATATCAACCAGTTTTTCAGAACTTGATTTGAGCTGCTTACGGTTAGCATTGACAGCCAAACGCATTCCATAGCCATATTCAGCATTGTCTTCAAAAAGTGAATTGGCCCAGGCTGGTCCTTCTCCATGCTTATTAGTTGTGTAAGGTACTGTTGGGAAAGTTCCGCCCCAAATAGATGAACAACCAGTAGCATTGGCGATGATCATTCTGTCGCCAAATAATTGAGTGAGCAGTTTTACATAACTTGTTTCACCACAACCTGCACAGGCACCGGAAAATTCAAGCAGCGGCTGTTTGAACTGACTACCTTTAATTGTATTAGGTTTGAACTTATCACTGGTTACATCTTCCGGCAATGATGAGAAAAATTTCTCATTTTCAGATTCGCCGGCTTCTCTTTCTTTTTCAATTGGTTCCCAGCTCAAAGCACCAACCGGACAGGTATTTACACAATCGCGGCAAGATTGACAATCGTCAATATAGACCTGAATTTTGAAGTCATATTTTTCGCCATCTGTGCTGGCTGCCTTAATTGTATTGAAACTTTCAGGAGCATCATCTAACATATCTCTATCAATCAATTTTGGTCGAATAGCGGCATGAGGACAAACCAGTGAGCAGAAATTACACTGAATACATTTGTCTGCTATCCAATGAGGAACCATTGGAGCTATACCACGTTTTTCAAGCTGAGATGTACCAGAAGGAACTGCGCCATCAACTGGCATATCAGAAACAGGAATATCGTCACCTTCCAATTTCATTACCTTTTCAATCACATCTTTTGTAAAACCTTCTGAACCTTCGGGTACGAGTTGTGCTTTTTCTCTGGATTTTCCAGGTACTTCAGAAGGAACATCAATTTCCTTAAGATTTGCTTCTGTATGGTCAACAGCATCCCAGTTCATTTCTACAACATTATGACCCTTTTTCTTATAGGTCTTTTCGATAGCGTCTTTGATTAATTTAATGGCTTTATCCTTTTCCAGAACACCGGAAATGATAAAGAAAGCCGCCTGCATAACGGTATTGATTCGTTTACCAAGACCAACTTCATTAGCAATTTTAAGAGCATCAATATTGTAAACTTTGATGTCTTTTTCAATAATGGTCTTTTGCATATCTTTAGTCAGATTTTCAAAGACCTTATCTGCATCCCAATTGGAATTAAGCAGAAAGGTACCGCCTTCTTTTATATTTTCGAGAATATCATAACGACCAACAAAAGACTGCTGATGGCAGGCTACAAAATCAGCTTTTGTTACCAGATATTCAGACTGAATCTTTTTGTCTCCAAAACGAAGATGACTGCGAGTAATTCCACCAGATTTTTTTGAATCATACTCAAAATAGCCCTGAGCATATTTATCAGTGTTGTTACCAATAATCTTAATAGAATTTTTATTGGCACCAACAGTTCCATCAGAACCCAGTCCCCAGAATTTACAGGAGATTGTTCCTTCTGGTGTAGAATCGATTTCTTCTTCTATTTCAAGAGATGTATTGGTGATATCATCTTTGATTCCAAGTGTGAAGCCATTAAAAGCTTCGCCGTCAAGGTGGTCATAAACTGCTTTCACCATTGAAGGTGTAAATTCTTTGGATGACAATCCATAACGTCCACCAACAACTTCAACATCTTTGCCCTTTAAAGCATTTACAGTATCAAGATAAAGGGGTTCACCAGCAGAGCCTGGTTCTTTGGTTCTATCGAGAACAGCGATTTTTTTAACACTTTCGGGAAGGGCATTCAAAAGATGATCAACTGAGAAAGGACGATAAAGTCTTACTTTGATAGCGCCAACATTTTCACCATTTGCATTCAGATAATTAACTGTTTCTTCAATAGTTTCATTACCACTACCAATAGCCATTACGACTTTTTCAGCATCTTCGGCACCAACATAATCAAATAGATGATACTGGCGGCCAGTTTTCTCTGCATAGCGATCCATGTAATATTGAACGATATCAGGAGCTTCATCATAAAATTTATTAACTGTTTCACGGCCCTGAAAATAAACATCGGGATTTTCTGCACCAACTTTTACATAGGGTCTTTCTGGGTTCAGTGAACTATTTCTGAATTCTTTGATACTTTTCTTGATATCGTCATCAAGAAGTTCTTTATAAAGTTCGTAGTCTTCTACTGCGATTTTCTGAATTTCGTGAGAATTTCTAAATCCATCGAAAAAATGGACAAAGGGTAGATTAGAGCGATAGGAAGCCAAATGAGCGATAGCAGCCAGATCCATAATTTCCTGAAGTGAACTAGAAGCAAGTAGACCAAATCCTGTATTACGGGCCGACATTACATCAGAATGGTCACCAAAAATCGATAAGGATTGGCACGCTAAAGAGCGAGCAGAAACATGAAAAACGGCAGGTAACAATTCACCAGCAATTTTGTGCATATTGGGAAGCATAAGAAGCAAGCCCTGGGAAGCGGTAAAAGTTGTAGTCAGGGCACCACCAGACAAACTACCATGGATAGCGCCTGAAGCACCGGCCTCAGATTGCATTTCAACAATATCAACCTCTTCACCAAAAATATTTTTCCTGCCATAGGCAGACCAGGCGTCAGCCTTTTCACCCATTGGCGAGGATGGCGTAATCGGATAGATAGCAGCCACGTCACTAAAAGCATAAGCAACATGAGCAGCTGCCGTATTACCATCCACAGCTTTCATTTCTTTTGCCATAAAATGTCTCCTTGTTTTATTTATTGTATTAAAATCTTTTTCCTGTTACTTTTTTCACAACACGTTTATCTCTAGTGTAAATGTTATGAAAAAATGAGTTAAAAAGCAACCCGAAGTCCAAATTAAAAACTAATGCAAAAAGATAGTTTTGCTACTGTAATTATAAACTATAATACCGGATTTGTCCTCGTCAAATGCGAGCATCATTGCAAAATATGGTTGAATCGAATTACAGCCCGATCAATTACATAATCTTAAAATTGGTCCCGGTATTTTGACCATTATCCCAAAAGAATCAGTAGGAAAATTGAGTGACCATACTAACTCTTTTTTTCATTTGGACATTGAAAAGTGGCTGATAGAATAGTTCATCAGCCCCTTTCGGAATATTTGATCAACTCAATCTTACAGATGTCTATCAGGTGATTCTTTCATTTCTTCACATTTAAAATTGAAATCGTGTTCTTCACGTCCAAAACAGATTCCCATATTTTCATGGAAAGTAACCTGATCAAGATTAACTTTGCGTTCGACTATAGCATCTTCAGTTTTCATGTATTTTATTTTATCGCCTTTAACGTTGGCAACAGTTACCCCATTAATGCCTTTCATCAAAAGTCGAACAGCTGCTGAGCCAATTTCCAGGCCAAAATTAACATCGTAGGCTGAAGACTCACCGCTTCTAACCAGATGGCCGGGAACGATAGTACGGATTTCTGGCTCTTCATAAATGTCCTTAACAAACATTCCGGCTTCTTTCATTTTTTTCTGAATAGCATCATCCTGAGAAAGTCTCTCTTCTAGTTTTTGGCGGACATAACTACCAGCACCAGCTAGTTTTTTGTGGCCAAAAGCATCTGTACCGGCTGATTCATCAACAATTTCTGAACCGCTAGCATCTTTGAGCCCTTCGGCTACTACTATCAGATAGATTCCAGCAGAGACATCGGAATGTTGAATTCTATCAAAATATCTTTCTTTCATATGTTCATAAACAATATCAAAATCAACTGCAATTTCAGGAATTAGGATAGCATCGGCTTCAGCTGCAATTCCACCACGAAAGGCAGTATGCCCAGCATAACGGCCAAACACCTCAACTATAATTATACGATTATGAGTACGGCCGGTAGTCTTGATATCTCGTGAAAATTTTGCAATTCTACTGACTGTAGAATCTCCGCCAACAGAATAGGTCTGCAGATCAAGATCCATAGTTTTGGGAGCATGCACACAGTTGATCCCATTTTCCACTAGGTCAACTACCACACTACCAGTATCATCACCACCACAAATTACAAGCCCTTCGATCCCAAATTTATTGAGTCCTTCTTTAATACGATCATATTTATTAGGATCCTTTATCTTATCAATTTTCACCCGGGAGTGTCCGGCTTCTGAGCCAGCCAGACCAACTTCCATCGATGTCATTCTGGCCTCAGTCAATTCTACCAGTTCATCAAAATCATTCAAGTTGTATAATCCGGCATATCCATTGGGAATGACATAGCTAGAAGCATCATTCCGGATGGCTGTATGGGCTACACCTTTAATAATGGCATTAAGTCCCGCACAATCTCCACCGCTTGTGATAATTCCGATTTTTTCCATGTTTTTTTCTCCTTTTGATTTAAACTTTCTATCAATGAAAATTAAAATAAATTTTTGAAATCTGAAAACTTCTTATTTAACCCCACCTATATTCCTGAGATAAATTCAGAGAAAGATAATATTTTTTTCAATGTATTACGGAATGCCGCTAAACATAATCCCGGAATATATAAGTGGAAAAAAACCCCAGTTTATTCTCCTGTAATAACAAAGAAAGGCTTGCCTTGAAAGTCTTTATAGCGGGGACGCAAACGCTCAGTATTGTAAAACTTCTCAACATTGACCTTTTTATCGGATGTGGAAACGACGTCCACAGGAATATCACCATAATTACCATTTTTTAGATTGACAAGCCGGCCGTGAATCCCCTGCAATATTAGATCAAGAGCAATATTGCCATAAACTGTGGGTACCTCCGAATCAATAGCATCAGGCGCTCCACATCTTGTCAAATAGCCCAATTTCTGCTGGGTAATATTGATATGTTTCCCTTCCTTATTATACTTTGGAGAAAGTTCTTTGAGCTTGTCACCGACTAGCTTACCTATTCCACCTAATTTTTTATGGCCATAAGCATCAGTCTCATGCTGTTGATAAACCATATCGTCTATATCCTTGAATTTGGCACCTTCGGAAACGAGAACTACGGAATATCGGCTAGGATTATTGAACCGATCGGCGGTTAACAATTCAGTCAATTTCTCAATATCAAATTCATATTCGGGAATTACGCAACGATCAGCAGCACCAGCCATGGTAGGCAGCAAGGCAGTAAATCCCGCATATCGGCCAAAAACCTCTATAACTAAAAATCGTTCATGGGATCCTGCTGAAGTTCGCAGCGCATGAGTCATTTCTATAGTCCTAGTCACACAGGTGCTGAATCCTATACAATAGTCAGTTCCAGGAACATCATTATCCATTGTTTTTGGGATAGCGACTACCCGAACACCTTCTTTGTATAATCTTACTCCATAGCTCAAAGTATCGTCACCACCAATTGGAATTAAATAATCCATATTGAGATAATCGAGATTCTTCAAAACTTCATCGGTAAGGTCATTAACCTCATCGGTGTATTTATCTCTCAGATGTGGTGGAATATCTTCCTGGGTCATGCGACCGGGATTAGTGCGGGAAGTATGCAAAAAAGTGCCTCCAGTGCGCCCCACCTTATTGACGACCGGCTCCGTCAGTTTAATATAATTGTTACTATTATCCGCCTGATCGTCTCTAATGACTTCTGTAAGTCCAGCCCATCCGCGCCTGATACCGATAACTTCATGCCCTTCTCGAAGAGCCCGGATTGTCACTGCTCTAATAGCTGGATTTAAACCAGGAACATCACCTCCACCGGTTAATATCCCAATTCTCATTTCTTCTCCTTTATAAAAGGTTCAGGAAATATCTAATAAAAATACCTATCAATCATAAACTTTAATATTAATAAAAGCAAGTTTTTTCTATCATATATAAATGTAAAACCTGAGCCTCTTAATTTCAATCAATCACAGTTTTGAAAACTAACTTTTTTGATTAAATTTAATCTGATATTAAAATAATAAACTATTGAGAAAAATTATGAGAAAGTTATTCTTGGCACCCTTTGTTTTGTTATTTGTAATTGTAACCAGGACGGCAGCCGGTTCCTGGCAAAATCATGTTGATTACAACATTAAGGTTAGTTTAAATGATAAAGATCATAGACTCACAGGAGAGCAATCCATCACTTATTTCAACTATTCTCCTGACACTTTGCACAAAATTTATTTACTTCTCTACCCTAATGCCTACAAAAATATGAATACTGCTTTTGCCCGGCAGCAGAAAAGATTGGGAGCAAAAAAGTTTCTTAATTCTACTGAACAACAAAGAGGATATATTGATATTAAAAGTTTCACCCATCAAAATCAGATTGCGAAACTGGTCATGCCTCTGGATTCAATTTCGACAGGATATGTGGATCTAGAATCACCACTTTTGCCAGGCGACTCTATCCGTTTTGAGACTGAATGGGAAGTAAAAATACCCGAGCCTTTTTCCCGTTTTTGCCATGAAAATCAAAACTATTTTATAACCCAGTGGTTTCCCAAAATTCCTGTTTATGATCAGCAGGGCTGGCATGCTTATCCCTATCTTGATATAGGAGAATTTTACTACGAATTTGGTGATTATGACGTAGAGATTTCTCTACCAAAAAATTATGTTGTTGGCGCGACAGGTGAACTTATTAATAATGAAGATAAAACCACTTTTCTAGACAGTCTGATTACCACAGGAACCGAGATTATGGAAATGCCTACTAATGAATACAAAGAATGGATTGATAGCACATCAACTCCATCCAGTTCCTCCAATTCAAGAACCTGGCATTTTCAGGCCAGGAATGTAGTTGATTTTGCCTGGGGGGCTAGCAAGGACTTTCTGATCCAGCAAGATTATTTCCAATATCCTAATCAAAAGGATAGCATTTTGATCCAAAATTTTTTCCTGCCCAAAAATAGAGAGGCCTGGAAAGATGCTCTGGAAATTTCCCGGGCTGCTCTCAAATCCTGGGGTGATTTATGTGGAAGTTATCCCTATCCAAAAGTTGTTTCAGTTGATGGTTCGCTCATGGCTGGTGGCGGTATGGAATATCCCATGTTAACTATAGTCAATCCAGTAAAAGTTCAATTTGCTATGTGGAATGTTGTCGGTCACGAAATTGGTCACAATTGGTTTTACGGAGCACTAGGATTTGATGAGCGCCGGCAGGGCTGGTTAGATGAAGGGCTTAACACTTATGGAGAAATGCGTTTTATGGAGAAATATCTTCCGGATTCAGTCTCTATGTTTAGCGCTATGCCTTTATCATCGGTTTTTGAATCGCTAATGGACAATGTTAATCGTACCAATCTGAACCATCTGGTTATGGCAATATCCAAACATAGGAAACAAATCCAGGCTGCTGATCTGGACGGTGATCAATATAATTCTATGCTCAGCTACAATGCCAGTCTATATATCAAGCCTGCTATGGGATTTCGCCTAATGGAAAAATATTTTGGCCGTGAAAATTTCGATCAGGCCCTCAACAATTTCTACAATACCTGGAAATTTCGTCATCCTCAGCCCCAGGATCTGCAAAATAGTCTGGAAGAATTTTTTGATGCTGATTTGAGCTGGTTTTTTAACGATTTTATAAAGAAGACAGAACTACCAGATTATGAAATCAAGTCCATGCAGGTTGAGGAAAACGGCCAGAGTTATCAGACGACCCTTGAAATTGTAAATCACGGGCAAACTAAACAGCCTTTCCCTCTAGCTCTCTATAACGATAACAGAGAATTCCAGCACAAATGGTTTCATCCAATAGATAGAAGCAGTAGAATTACTTTTCAAACAGCGCAAAGGCCTGATAAGGCTATTCTTGATCCTGATCTTTATACACTGGAGAGCAATTATTATAACAATTATTCCCAAAATTTGCCCCCCCTCGATCTGAATTTTTTGATAAATTTTCCAGCTCCCAACAAATATTTGATAAATTATATTCCCTATTCCTCCTACAATTATAATGAAGGTCTCAAATTGGGAGGCGGTCTTTATCATTTATCAAGCTCTCCCCCGAAAAACACTTATTTAACTTATGGTACCTATGCTCTTAAATCCGAGCAGCTCAATGCGACCTTTTTGTATCGAACTAATTTTATTGGCGAGCGCTTCAAATACAATCTAAGTGGCAACCTCAGTCATGACCTTCTCAAAAATAAAGCTGGTGGGAATCTCACTATAAATCTGCGGGATGAACATAAATACAAGAATGATCTCAGTCTTGATTTGAATTATCTCAATGTCAAAAACAACAATGTTCTTGATAATCAATTCTGGAATTCCGGCAAATTCATCAATGCCAGGCTGTCAAATGACTATACGCACATAAAAGACAACACCACAATCAATAATTCCATCGGACTTAAATATACATACGACCAGGAAAAACCGGCCCATTATATCAGGATTTTTGGGGAAATTAGTTCCAATTCAAAAATCAATGATATCGTTAAAGTCAAAAATAGAGCCTTTTTCACCAGTTATATTGACAAATACGATCTGCCGAAGCAGTATCGGCTGTATGGTGGTGGGAATATAGACCCGGAATTCAAACAGGTTTACGTTTACGACCGGTCAGGCAGCACTCGCTTCTCACCCTTTAATAATTATTTTATACCCGGCGGTGTCAATTTAAAAGGATATCAGGCTATGTCCGGTGCTGATAGATGGGCTCTGGGATACAATTTACATGTTGAAAGTTATCGCGTATTTGCTTTTCTAGATGCTGGTGATGTTGTCGGCTATGATGAGAATTTCGCTATCCATCTTAATGCTGGTTTGGGTGTCAATTTAGGTCTTATAAAATTGTATTTACCAATGTTTCTAAGTGATCCTTATGATGGATTTGATAGTCTCAGTAATTGGTCAGCTTTAAAGGAAAGATTTATGGTTCAACTTGATCTATCGGTTTTCAATGCTTTTTTTGCAGGATAATGGATCTTAGTTGAGATTATTTGCCAAAAGCTGAATAAATTATATTCTTTTCCAGGTAGTTCCTTGCGGACCATCCTGAATGATTATTCCTTTTTCCTGGAGTTGATCACGAATTTTATCAGCCTTTTCCCAATTTTTATTTTTACGGGCTTTTTCCCTCTCTTTAATCAGAGCCTGTTCTTCTTCGGAAAGTTTATTTTCTTCTTCCTCAGCAGGTGCAAGAACATCCAGAATCTTATCAGCTGTTTCCATAAACTTTTTGATTCTATCGGCATCCTGATCAGTTAATTTATTGTCCTGCCGATAATTATTAACTTCCCGAATCAGTGAAAATAATGCTCCCAGAGCACCTGAGATATTGAGATCGTCATCAAGGCAGCTTACAAATTCTTCTTCAGCCTGATCTACTTCCCGGGCAAGATCAGTTTCCGAATTTTCAACATTATCATCAAGAGAATTGTAAAACTCACGCAGCTTCAAAATATTTTTTCGTGAATCTTTGACCTTATCAAAAGTAAAATTCAACTTGCGTCGATAATGAGAAGCCAACAAGGTATAGCGAATAGCAAGAGGGTCATACCCTTTATCTAGTAAATCCCGTAAAGTGAAAAAATTACCCAGCGACTTACTCATCTTTTTTCCATCTACAATAAGATGTTCACAGTGCATCCAGTAGTTTACAAACTTCTCGCCAGTTGTTCCCCGACTTTGGGCGATTTCATTTTCATGGTGAGGGAAAATATTATCAACACCGCCAGTATGAATATCAAAATGATTGCCCAGATATTTTGTGCTCATGGCTGAACATTCGATATGCCAGCCTGGACGGCCTTTGCCAAGTTCAGTTTCCCAGAAGATATCTTTTTCTTCTGATTTATAGCCTTTCCAGAGAGCGAAATCACGCAAAGTTTCTTTGTCTTCATATTCATCCTGTTCAACTCTATTTCCCCTCTGCATTTCTTCTTTATTCAAATTGGCGAGTTGTCCATACTCTGGAAATTCATCAACTTTAAAATAAACAGAGCCATCTTCAGTTTTATAGGCCAAGCCTTCATCGAGCAATTTTTCTACCATCGCGACCATATCCTGGACATGCTCGGTAGCTTCAGGGTAATGCTCGGCTCTTTCGATTCGAAGAGTATCGAGATCATCGAAAAAGGCCTTTTTATAGGGTTTAGTGAATTCTTTAAAATTAGTGCCTTGCTTAATCGAATCCCGGATTATTTTGTCATCCACATCAGTCAAATTCATAACCTGGGTAACTTTGAAGCCTTTCAATTTCAAATAGCGGCGTAAAAGATCTTCAAAAATATAGGCCCGATAATTACCAATATGAGCATAATTATAAACCGTTGGCCCGCAAGTATACATCTTCACTTGATCTGGAGTAATGGGCTGAAACTCTTCCTTTTGCCTGGTTAAAGTGTTATAAAATTTGATTGACATGATTTAGCAACCTTTTTTACTTAACTGTTTCTTTTTAATCGGTTCCACATCATTAGCATTGATGTTGAGTTCATAGGAGGCCTGTAAGGCATCCAGAGAAATTATCAATTTGGACCGGTTTTTCATAAATTTGACACGGCCAATCGCCCCTTCTAGTGAGCCACGTACAACCCGGACCAACTGCCCTTTTTGAAAATAGTCAACAGGGCTCAAATTGGTACGTACTTCAAGGGATTTTTTGAGAGTTTCGATCTGATAATCCGGAATAGGAGCATATTCATCTTTAAATTTAACAAATCCCACAACTCCCTGAGTTTTCAAAACTGGTAGAGAATCTCGAAGAGGAATATTCACAAAAATATAGCTTCGCAACAAAGGCACTTCTACAACCTTGTCACGATCGCTCCAGTTGCGTTTTTCCTCTCTCATAGGCAAATAGACAGTATGTTTCTTTTCCTCCAGACGATCTCTCACCTTTTTCTCAGCTCTTGGTTTGGTATAGAGAGCATACCATCTTGGATTCGTTCTTGGATCATTATCTGGAAAAATTTGTATATAATGATTGCAATCATTCATATTTCATCCCCGCTTGCATTATTTTTTCTAATAATTCATCAAATTCAATTCCTGCAGCTTGAGCAGCTTTGGGAACAAGACTGGTATCAGTCATCCCCGGCAAAGTATTCATTTCCAAAAAATAAGGAATCAAGTCACTGTCCAGACGGAGATCAATTCTGGCATATCCTTTACATTTTAAAGCCTGATAGGCTTTGATAGCCAATTCCTGAATCCTCTTGGCAAGCGCTGGTTCCAGTCGAGCTGGAACTTCATAGGACGACATGCCTTTTGTGTATTTACATTTATAATCGTATATTTCATGCTTGGGCTTTATTTCCAGAACAGGTAGAGGTTGATCATTGAGGTAACCGACTGTCAATTCACGGCCTTCAATAAACTCCTCCACAAGAATATTGTGTCCGTATTGCAACGCTTCTTGTATTGCTTCTTCCAAACTATCACTATCTTGGACAAGATGTAGACCGACAGTAGAGCCTTCATTAGATGGTTTCACAATAACTGGAAAATCAAATTTATTTTCAACTTCCTCCACAATTGCCTGTAAAGATGTATTTTGCTCTAAATTAAAATGGAGCCAGTCAGGAGTCGGTACTTGATTTTGCTGGAAAAGAAGCTTGGAAACAATTTTGTCCATGGAAATTCCACTACTTTCATAACCAGAACCATTATAATGCATTTGCATCATATCAAGCAAAGCCTGAACGCGACCATCCTCTCCAATCCCACCATGCAGAGCATTAAACACAAAGTCACAATCCTCAATTCTCTTATGCTGTAGTAGTTTAACCAGATTTCTACTTCCGTTCTCAAGGTGATCGGAAGTTACCTCAATTTCCTCTTCTATCTGGGAAAAGGGCAGCACTGTATCAAGTTCTATAACATCATGCCCATTTCTTCTATAGGCTTGAGCAATTTTTTCAGCGCTTTTTAAAGAAATTTCTCTTTCTGACGAAGATCCGCCTTTTAAAACAACTATTTTCATAGATCCCCGTCCTCGCTATGTTGACCCGTTATCATTTTTGCTGCTCCTAAAATATCAGAAAAAATACTATCAGGCTGTATTTCCCAATTCTGAATTGCTTTTTCACTATAATCTTTTATTCCTGTCTTGACAAGAACAGTCTTACATCCTGCTTTTTTTCCTGCTACAATATCTTTTTTTGAATCACCAATAAAGTATGAATTAGCCAGATTTATATCAAATCTTTTAGCTGCTTTATTTATATTTTCTGGGCCTGGCTTTCGGCAATTGCAATTATCATCGGGATGATGGGGACAATAATAAATTGCATCAATCCTTCCACCAGCTTCATCCACTTTTTGCCGTAATTTTTGATGCATTCTCTCTAATTCTTCTTCACTAAAATAACCCCGGCTAATTCCTGACTGATTGGTGATAACAATTATTAGAAATCCAGCATCAGTCAATTTTCTAATTGCTGCAGGCGTATTCTTGAAAATTTTAAATTCTTCAACACTCTTTACATAATCTTTACTGTCATAATTCAATGTCCCGTCTCTATCCAAAAATACTGCTCTATTCATCATAAACCTTAAATTTTAATCGCATTGACAACCGATAAAAATAATTTATAAGATTTAAATATCAAAAGAATTATTTACTTGAAATAATTAATAAGTTCATTTTAAAAAGGCTCACCTATGTCAAATCTGATTTGGAACAGGCCAAATAAATTTCTTGAAAGGAGGGAAAAAAGTATAGCCCCCCTTCATATTCGTTCATTATCATAGAGAACACTTTGTTAGCGACAACACCGTTTTTCTCTAAATTATACTCCCTTATAAATCAAATTTTAGTTTATTGGATCCCAACTCCAATTTTTGTTTACAAACTTTGCCCTAATGCAAAAACATATGAAATATGGCCCAATCTAAAAGTCTTGTTAGGAGCGACATAGCTTTGTATTTTTAATCAAATGCATTTACTTTTTGCAAAGCAATTCTATAAAATCCACTTTTCACTTAATTTTAATCATATTTTTTAATTAAATTTCATTGCTTAAGAAAATTATAAATAAAAAGGCCGCAATGGAATCATTAAATCTCAACTATTTAAGTCCCAATGCTGATAGAAAAGATTTTATCGAACTCGATAAATCCAGTGATGGTAAGCATCAAACTGGGAAAAATGGTGTGCAGAGAATATTATTAACTAAAGACAAAAAAGTCGAATACATTTTTTTTGATACTCATATCCAGGCTTATGTTAAATCTGCTATGGGTTATCCTGCCTATTATTCAGTTCCTTCTATCGAGATTGATAGGCCTATCAAAGCAGTTCTCATGGACCTAGATGGTACAAGCGTAAAAAGCGAGGATTTCTGGATCTGGATAATTCAGGAATCTACAGCATCATTGCTTGGCGATCCCGATTTTGAACTTGAAGAAGAAGATATGCCTCATGTCTCTGGGCATAGCGTATCTGAACACCTTGAATATTGTATTCAAAAATACTGTCCCGACAAAACAGTAGAAGAGGCCCGTAAATATTATTTTGAGCACACCCACAGGGAAATGCAGGCGATTCTGGATGGTAATGGAAGACAGGACGCTTTCAAACCTTCTCCTGGTCTAAAAGACTTCTTGCTTGAGCTAAAATCCCGCCAGATCAAAATTGGTCTGGTTACCTCTGGATTGTATGAAAAGGCCTGGCCCGAAATTTTGTCGGCCTTTCGCCAACTTGAGATGGGTGATCCCAAAGATTTTTATGACGCCATTATTACTGCTGGTTTTCCAATGCGGAATGGCGAACCGGGAACTCTGGGAGAATTATCACCCAAACCTCATCCCTGGCTGTATGCTGAAGTTGCCCGGGTCGGATTGGGATTGCAACCGGAAGAGAGGCATCATGTTATTGGATTGGAAGATAGTGGTGCAGGAATTAATTCCTTGCGATTGGCCGGCTTCGCACCTATTGGGATTTCTGATGGTAATATTGAAGAAAGCGGTGCAAAAAGTCTGTGTTATGACTATTGTCATAATTTTGAGGAGGTTGTGGATATTATCGAAGGTTCGCGAGAATGAGTGGATGAATGGATAGATTGGATGACAGGAAAGTTGCTTATACATAATGATAATTAAAGAGAAATAATAAATATATTTATGGAAACAGATCTGGACATACTTTTCGAGGATAATCATCTGCTGGTAGTCAATAAACCGGGTGGGATGCTTACTCAAAAAGATTCTACAGGTGATGCTTCACTGCAAGAAATTGGCAAAAAGTATTTAAAGCAGAAGTATAACAAACCAGGGAATGTCTATCTGGCTTTAATGTCGCGAATTGACAGACCAGCTTCCGGTGTAATTGT
>Ga0102934_1001047_pt1 | contig 19162 bp, 16 predicted proteins | sample SalPonR2_A_D1_MG_FD_78175 | JGI IMG/M metagenome (GOLD analysis project Ga0102934, IMG submission 78175) | Salt pond soil microbial communities from South San Francisco under conditions of wetland restoration - Salt Pond MetaG R2_A_D1_MG | ecosystem: Environmental > Aquatic > Marine > Intertidal... | reverse complement strand
TCCCTAATTGCCCGCCTTCCTTTCACGCAAAATCTTAAGCCCTCTCCTCCACCTCCTTCCCTCCCTCCTTCCGGCCTCATCGCAGGTCTAGCTCCTCCTCTTCCACTTCTTCCTCCTCCAGGTCCACCAAGCCTCCCTTCCCCTCCCTCCCCCCCTCGTCCTCCTGCTCGTCGAACGGGTTCAACCACGCCCGCGAAGTCTCTTCCCCCTCACTGAGCCTCTCTCCTGCACTTCCTCCCCTTCCTTTTCCTCCTCCTTCGCCCCCATCAATGGGTACCTCGTCCATCACATCCATCGCCGAAGCCCGCCGCGCAGCTTCCTTCGCCTCCCGGATCGCGACCTCCAGCTCGTCCTCCCCCCCTCCCTCCTCCCTCCCTCCCTCCCTCCAACCTCCCCCAGGGCTGTGCCCACCCGCTTTCCCCACCTCTTCCCCTTCCCTCGTTTCCTCCCGACACCCGTAATTCAACACTTCGGCTTGCAGGTCTGTCATGTCCAGGAAATTCTGACTCAACGAGGGAGATTCAGGAGGAAAAGGCTGCATCCCTGGGAATGTGGAGGGAGGAGGGGACGGTGCTTCTGCTTTGCTCCGTTCGAAGAGGAAGGAGGAGGAAGAGGAAGAAGCGGAGGAGGAAGCGGCAGGTTTGGGCGGCATGGGGGGGGCAGGCGGCCTCCCCGACAACTGCGTCCCTGTGGGAATGGCCCTGGCCTCAGGAGGCTCAAGGCCGGAAGGAGGAGGAGGAGAAGGGGGGGCTTCGGGGGCACTTAGAGAAGGGCCCATTCCCCCATGCTGCGGTCCGCCGTTCCTTCCCTCCTTCTCTTCCTCCTCCTCCTCCTCCTCCTCCTCTTCCCCCCCCAGCCCCCCCGAGATCCGATCCACTGTCAAGCGTCGGGCGAATTTGAGGACGCTGTTGTCCAAATACGCCCGGGAGAGCGCGTGGACTGCCCCCTCCAAGGCCGTCCTCGACAGGCCCTTGGCGGCTGACAACAAATTCTCGGCGCACTCACACTCCACCGAACGGATGTACCCAGAGTCCTGCAGATGCACCTCCAAGAAAGTCTTGTCCGCGGCGACCACATCGCCGATGTACAGCTGTAGGACCGTGGTGGTACAGTACATCTTGTACAGAGAGGAGGTCAGGCCCTGCGCCCGCAAAACCCGCCCCGCCTTGTCGGAGATGTCGAGGGCAGGATGCACCTGTTCGTTCCTAAGACACAGATTGAGGGATCGGCTCAGCACGTCGCTGGCCAAGGGGGCGCTCCGGAGGTCGACGCTTTCTCCTTGGTCGGGTGCGAGCCAGGAAACGCCTTGGAGGCAGTACGCAACGGCCTGTTTGGGGCAGGCGTCTTCCACCTGGACTCCAGCTTTGACCAGGGAGTCAGCGGCGCGGCCCACGTCGCCCTGCAGCACCCACATGTCTGCCTCTCGTGCCAAGAGCTCTCCGGCTGCTTCTTCCTCCTCCTCCACTTTGGCAATTTGAGCAGCATTTCGGTACGCCATGGCCGCGGCCGCATACGTGCTAGTTTTTTCGTTGCATTCCGCGGATTTTATATATGCTGCCTTTGCCTGCTCCTCCGCCCCCGCTGCCTTGTACAACGATGCAGCTTTGTCGAAATACGGCGCAGCTGACAGATAATCAGGCTGCCAATTTCCAAACAAGGAGGTTTTCAACGTTTTCACAGCTTTCACGCGCCACTGCTCCGCTTCCTTAAGTTTTTCTAGATTCATCCTCTTCGGTACAGCAGCTGCCACATCGCCCGTTCGGTAAGAGGATAGATGGGTGTGGCGAGTAGAAGACAAAGTGGAGGACCCCCTTGCCGAAGGTGTTGTAAATGTGCTCGTGGTGCCTGGCCGATTCTGCAAGATGTTACAGAATGAAAAACAGCGCAGCTTTAACATCGATTCTGGTTTCTACGCACAATGCCGAAAGGAGAGATAGCCCCAGATTTAATCGTACGCGTCAAGCACCAGAGCAAGCACGTACCGGAGATGTGGACTTGCTCCCTTTGCCGTCTGTGCTCTTGGCAAAAAGAGCGCTGCGGTCACTTGAAAAAGTGCTCATGTCACCACTTGAGATGAAAACCTTTCAGTTTTTGCGTCGAAAGAGTCCGTGCGGAAAACTTTGACTTGCTTGCTTGAAGAGGGCTGTTTGTTCGTAAGTCCTCGAGGCAATCCGCGAGGTACCTGGCAAGGAAAAAATTGACAGATGAAAACAAACACAATCCCTGAGCTGGTGTGTAAATCTTATTATCAAAATGTTTCCCTCCATTTCATCCTTGATGATGGCCAGCGACGGCGTCATGGTCAGTAATTCAGAGGCGGATTTCAAGACGAAACAGAAAGATCATCGCCTCTCAACGGATCTCAACGGCCGGCGACAAACGGTTCAACCTCCCGGGGCATTTGGTTAAGGATATTTTTTCATTTAACGACCTTTGAGGCATAATAGCGAGCATATATATTCTGTTCATGTCAAAACTTGCTAGTCGTGAGCACGAGTCAAAGTGATTAGCCGCTGTCCGGGCGAGAAGACCACCCCGATGGGAGTTCAAAGTCTGCTTCTTTCTTTGCCCTTCAAGACTGAACGACAGGCAGGTCTCGCACAGGATAATACTGGAAAATTTATAAGTGGTGCCATTCATACGCATATCCCATCGCTATGTCTATGTCCCTCCAACTCAGCTAACGTTGCCACAATCGCCCCGATGACCACCACACCCTAGAAATGTAGCTCTCCAAGCAGAGATATAGTAAGCGAAGGTACAAAAATACGTTTTGTAATGCTATACATCTGTGTGTAGAATGTGCAAATTGTCGCTGCTATGCAACATATCAGGGCCCTGCAAGTCCTGAATGTAACCGTCCGCAAACCTGGTTTCTTATTTGTGTGCGGTAAAGCTCTTTCAAATTAGGAATGACGAGAGGAGAGATATAAAGAACGATGGAGATAATCGCCTGGCTCCGACGAGGGAGGCGACTACTGTTCCAGGTATCTCTCTAAAATAATTTACTGCAGCGCCTCCTTTATGCATGCTATGTTGTCCCTCGCTTCGCCACCTTCTGTTCGTTGTACATATTTGTCCTTCAAGGACACCTTGCCCCTCCCGTTTGTCACCTTATGTACCTTTGAAAACCGCTTTGCTTCACCTTCTTCCTATTCTCATGTACCTATGCACAAATTGAAGCCACTTTACGCTCTTGATGACAGGTCTCCCTTCCCACACGCCCCCTCCACCTATCCTTCTTTTTTCCTTTCCTCCCCCCGCTCAGCCACGATCTCCAGAACAGTCCCTTCTGCCTTCTGCGCCAGTCTTCCGATTTCCATATCCCCCTCAAAGATCTGTTTGACGAACCGAACAATCGCCAGCAGGCACTCCACGGGGAGGGCGGGGAGGCCGCTGCGACTGATCCAGAGCCGAGGCGTTCGTTTTTCAAGCTTCATGTACAGGAAGTCCTGAGCAGAGAAGGAGAATGAGGAAAGATGAGATGGACGCCTGACAAGAAGAAGTCCACACGGCGGGGGAAATGATCAGCACATTAAGGCGCAGGAAAGGGAAAAGAAAAAAAGTGGACGAGGAGGCAAGGGTCAAAGGCTCTTCATGCTGCCGCACCTCTGCTTGAAGCTGGAGTCGGATGATGTGGAGAAAAGTGACGACTTGCGGCCGGCACTGTTGCTTTACAAAAGGGCAGAATATCGTCCAATTCGTTTTCCCTGCGCCTTTACCGCTGTTCCTCTCCTCTTCTTTGCCTCCCACATGGCCTGCTGGTCCCTCCCCCGGATTCCTCCCCCCCTCCACATCCGGGTCGCTTTCTGACTGCATCGGGGGGGGCGGGTCCGGTTTCTTGTTGGGGGCTTCCGCTCCCCGCGATGCGGAGGCCTGTTCCTGAAACTCCTGCAACGTCATCCACAGCAGCAAGGCCGAGGTAAACCAGTTGGGGATACCGCACCGGGTCTGGGAAGAGGCACATGCCTGCGTGGAGGATTGACACAGGCAAATCAAGGCTTTGACTATGCGTCGGTCCTGGATCGGAACCCGAAAGAGGCAAAAATTCAATATAGCCCGGTACATGTACTCCAGGTTGTGCGTCCGCTTCTCGCTCGAATCCCAGTACCAACTCAATGTCTCTGGAGAAGTTGGGAAAGGAGGGAGGGAGCAGTGAGAATCACCGTCCTATACCAGCACCGAGGGACAGCACTAAATCTGAGCGACGCCTCTGCCGCGGCGATTACGAAACATACATCTATTTTCCCCGACTAATTTCTTCCTTTTCCTCCGCCCCAACCTGAACCAAGGTCTGCGGACGGGGTGCTCTGAGTCGCCAAGAAGGTGGCCTGATCCTTCAAGATCCGTTGCAGCACCACTGTCCGCTGTTGTGGCGCCAATGCTGGTACAGCGGCATGGATACGCGAGGGGTTAGCGCCTCGTAGACTACTGCCCGCTTGTCCACCTCCACCGCCGATCCCGCTCCCTCCTCCTCCTCCTCCTCCCGGCCCGGGAAATGCAGACGCAGTGGCGGGTAATGGCGCTCTCATCATCATGACTAGGAGCGTGTCCTTTTTACTCCCACTTTGTCACGCGCCAACAAATTTCTGACTTTTTGTTCAAATTCTCCAAGGAGGAATGAAAGCAGCTTCCACCGGAACAGTCCCTTCCCGACGCACTCTCCGCTCTCCTTTCCCCCTCCTGTCCGCCGCGTCTGTCTAGACACACGCTACAGCTATGCTAGGACAGCCTTGCAAATCCCGCGCTTTTACCGCTGCGGAGAATATTTATCAGCGAGCTGTCATGGGATGCAAGACATGGGGGGTGGATAAGCAGCGAGAGATAAGACACATATAATGCCCACCATTGGCAACCAATGTTGTCTCTAGAGCAGTTGTTCGACTCGTATGCCGTACATTCCGATATATCTGGAGCAGTGACCGCGTCATATGAAGCGTCCATGGAAATATGACCCAGTGAAAGGGAGGGGAAAATTCCGGACCATGGCATTTGCAAGCCTTGAAAAGACTTATTTACCAAAAAAGTAGGCAATACGTACAGTCCACCAATATGTCTCAGCATCACACTTCTCCCTTTTCCGCTCACGAACTCATCACAATCACCTCCAGTGCATGTTATCCAACCTCGCGTGGGTGATGTGAGAACCTCTCTTTTGCAGATCGTTGAACTCTTTTAATTGCGTTCGACTATGGGTTGACGCGTTTTATTAAGCGACCAAAAAGTGCGAAATAGTTGAGATGTCTTCTCGTGTTTCGCGCAATTTCTACGTGTCCCAAACTCCAGCTTAGCGTGAAGAATGCAAAGAGGTAACTTATTTTTGGATGAATGTACATGCAAAAAATATCAATTGGAACTGAAAATGTCATCAGTAGGTCAAGAATTCATGATATGGACTTGTAGTCACAATCCCAGCCCCCATGGGCCCGGGCCCACTTTTCGCGCAATTTTTATTCTTGCGACTAGGAGACGCCCTGTACATGCTTTTGGCATTTGGTTTGTGTAAAAAGAGATGCAGTCGCTCCAAAAAGGGAACCGGCACAACAAAGCATATCGAAACGCCAGGTGTTCAAATGCGCTCAGACGCTCTTAGTAATGGGATGGGGAAATCGCTTGCGGCGATTCCTTGTTAGGCCCAGATGTGAACCAGAACAAGAATGCAATGACAAAAGGGGAGGTGCGGATCCTTTCATTTCTTTCTGACTGTTGAAACATTATCCTTCACTTCTGTAGTGAGTTTATGTCAGGTAAAGCACGGCTTCAACGTCTAGGGATCATAAAACTCGCCTTTGTTGGTGTCGTCTGCCTGCCTCTCCTACTTGGACACACCGTCGCATTTCTCATCCAAGTGCATACCTGCAGTACAACAAACCCGTCGTCATCCCTCCGAATCGGCTTCACACGCAAAGCATGCCTTGTTGCTGCTAGCACACTGACAGGATCACGCACACGCCCCCGGCGTCGTGATCTTAAGATCGGTAAGCCACGCCCGGAAGTACCCGATGAGGCTGGCGATGACGACGACTCAGAGGGGGGAGGAGGGAAAAGATGGGTGCGAGTGTACCCTCTCGGGCTGGGATCATACGGCGGACAGACGGCAGTTTTTTTAGGGCGGCGGAAAGAGGTCGAAAAAGAGAATGGTGGGCGCCTGGAGGCTTTGCCAGTACCGGTCTTCACCTCCGGCGACTTGGAGATGCTGCAAGCAGCATTTCGAGAAGCTGAACGAAGACGGAAAACGGAGGCGGAGGGATTGCAGAACAGCCGGGGCTCTAAGAGCCAATTCAAAGCATCTTCGATGTGGACGGGCAGGCATTTGTCCACCAAAGACAACGGCTTTTTCGATAACGCGCCCTGGGAGTGGGCAGAAAGGATGGCTAGGGAGGCAGGAGAAAGCGGGCAGAGCGTGCCGACCGTTGCAGCGACGAATGTTAAAAAGGAAGCGTTCGACGCCTTTGTTTTCGGTAAGAATGTACGGGCAGACTGGACCTCCTCTCCTTACGCACTGATGCTGCACGTCATCACACGGGCCCTTGGCGCCGCGGTCTCGGAGCTGTTGATCGATGAGGAAGACAGCCCCCGGGGTCCGGGAATTACCTTCGGTCCTGTACTTACATTGCAAGAGGAGGTGAGGAAATAGGAAAGGAAGGGTTCAGGGGGGAGGGGAGATGCCTCTTATGGCGTGCTTGTCCAGTACAGGCCACAGGGGCAGTCTGTAGACCGGCTTGAGCTGCTCCTATTCGACGCCCTTTTTCGTTTCATTCCCCCCGTCTCTTCTTTTTTTCCACCGCCCACCACCGTACAGGTGGGCACGGCACCCTCCGAGCAGGGGCGGGCCATGCTGGTAGATTGCCTCATTGATGAGGTGGTGGGATTCGCCATTGCGCTCAACCGAGCCATCAAGATGCCCGTGGACCTGTACGAGGGGACGGCGGTAGCTTCCCGGGTCCTAGGACGGGGTTCGGATGGTATCCTGCAATTAGAGGCGGTGGGGGAGGGGGAAGAAGCGGCGGAGAGGCGGAAGGAGAACATGATGACGGTGATGGAAAACGTTCGGCCAGCATGGGAAATTTCTTCGGTGGAGGCCTTTCGGAGCATGGACAGTCGCAGCAAGAGGCTGAGCCTGATCAAAAGCGGGGCGGACACGATCCCCAAGAGGAGACAAGGGCCCCAGGAACTCGACATTGCCCTGCTTCCCTACCTGGACGAAACTGTGCGCCGGGAAGCTCGCATTGCCTTGGCGGTGGAACGGGAGGATTGGAGCACCGTGTCAGCCTTGGAAGCGAACAAAAGCGAACGTGGGCGGGTCAAGGACCGGTTGCGCGCGGCTCTGGCGGAAGGGGACGCCGCCCTGGTGGCCCGGTTGGAAGAAAATTACGTCCGATTGACGGTGGCGAAGATGGATCCCACCCAGGACGAAGGCTCTTACCAGAAGGACTTGGACCAGGACGATTGGTACCTTAGAAGCCGACGAACATGATTGACGCGGTAGGTGGATCGGGTTGGAGTTGGCATCTCGGAGAGCGAGGTGAGGAGGAGCCACCTTGAGGGCTGCTTAGCTTTTGATACGATTGGGAGATGGAAGGGCGCAGGGAGACATAGATGTGACGCTTGGAGGGACAGAAATGATGAGAAGAAGGGGGGGCGTGACAGCATATGTGAAACAAGTCGTGAAAAAGAAGGCGTCGAAGTGGAAGAGTCCTACCCCTGGGACCCAGAGATGCCTCCCTATCCACGGAAACTCCCAGGGTGCCTCATGTGCTCTTTGTGTGTAAACATCTTCCTACCCATCTAATTTTGTCTGTCTTCTGGTACAAAAACATGCTGGGTTGCCCCTTGCTTCGTCCACGGTCATTTGACAATAAACCACTTCGATCTTGCAACGTGAGATTTCCGGTAGCTCTCTTCTCCACATTTCCTTTCTGACAATGGTTATCGCAGTCCTACGTTGCATGGCAGTTTCCCTTTATTTTCAAAGTTTTTTTTTTGTAATGAAGTGTGCCTAATTCTAATCCGCTTTCCTTTCCTCGCATCAGTCGCGGAACCATTGCCAGAGCACCAAAATATCATTCTTTCTGTGATGTTGCCCGTCAACGCTCCTCTTTTCCCCTATCCTTCCCCTCTTCCTCTACTCTCAGTCCATCTGCCATCCTGCCCGCCAACACGTCCGCCCGCAATTCGTAATTTCTTCTTGCATTCGTAAACAGTACACCGTACGCCTCCCCTTTTCTCAAATCTTCCTTCACTTTTCCACTGCTCCCTCCTCCCTCCTTTTTTCGCAACCCCGCGCGCTCGTGCCACAAGCCAGCCAGCTTCCCGTATAATTGTGTGTACAACGGTAAGTACCGCCCACTCGCATCTTTCCGATCTGGAGCACTTCGGCGGATGTCCCGCTCAGCTTTTTCAAACCAAGCGATCGCATTTTCAACATTCCGCGCCCGTTTTTCCTTCCGACGTTGCAGGTACAAGTCTCCGATGGCAAAAGCTACTTGGCCCGCTTCGAAGGAGGCTTTCCCGCCTCCTCCCGCCACTGCACTCAAAAGAGTGTAAGCATTTGTGTACCTGTTGATGGCTTTCTCCAAATCTGCGTTCCAAATCGCCTGTTTGGGAGGCGACAGAGACGGCGAGGACGGGAATAAAGAGGGCTTCCCGGACAGCTGTTGCTGCCCGTTTTTGTCCTTCCCTCCTTCTTTCCCTGCTTCTGTTCCGTCGGACCTGCCTTCACACCCTTTATCCATGCTTTTCATCAATGTGACATAGATGCCGGCCATGCTTTTGTTCAATCCAATCATGTAATTGAGTCGCTCCTCCTCTCCCTTTGGCTTCGCCCGTACACCCTCGAAAGCCTCCACAGCCCGTCCAAACAATTCTATTGCCTCCCGCAATTCCTTTTCGCCCCCGCCTTCATTCTCATCCTCCACTTTTTTGCGACCCTTTTCCTCCAATAGTCGCCCGGTGTAATGCAAAAGCCGCCCCATCTCCTCCCTCTGCGAGGGCAGCAAAGCAGCTTCCGCCTCTCTCAAGAGGGCAAGGCAGGTTGCTTCGTCCTGCTCGTTCTTACCGCGCCGCGCGTAGGCTCTCGCGAGTTCAAATCGAAGCGTATGAACCATGGAATGGGCCTCCAGGGTCCCATCTAAGAGGCGGGTGGCAGGGAGGAGGGCAGCTTGGTAGGCGGCGATGGAGAGGTCATGGTGATGGGGGAGGGAGGGAGCGAGGCAGGGTTCCGCATAAAAGATGGCCAACAGCCGGTTGGTTTGGATCCAGAGCATGGCGTCTCCGTCTTGGGACAGGGACATCCATTTCGGATCGACGAGGCTCACCCATCGACCACCCTCTGTCCCTTCCTCATTCCTGTCCGCGTCAAACATGCCCCGCGCCTGCTCCAAGAGGCCAAGCCCTCGCTCCACTACAACTCGTGTCTTCTCCGGAGCTTCTCCCTGGCCACCTTCGCCATTGCTCAAGCGTTTGAGCCGGTGGTACGTATGCACCGCCGCCGAGGTCAAGTAACTCGCACGCCTCACACTGTCGTTTCTCTCTATATCCTCCTTCCTCAGGTCCCCCAATACGTCCAGTGCCAACTCGGTCGCGTGCGGCTCGTCTTCTGTCTTCTCCGCCGCGCTCCCTTCCCGCTTGGTCGCCTCCTCCTCTCCTTTGACTTCCAATGCGAGGGCTTTCAAACGCAGCGCCAGGGGACAATACTCCACGCAAGGAGGCAGGGTAGGGTTGTCCCCTTCAGTACAGACGCCCACCTTCCCCGCCTTGTCGAGCGCCGACAGGGCCAGGGTCGGATTTCCCACCACCAAGGCCGCCTTGCCTAGGTTCTCCTGCAACACGTGCACATCGACGGGAAGGAGGCAAGTCTCCTTGTGTTGGTGCTGTCGAAGCAAAAGGAGGACATCTCGGATCACGTCTTGGGCCTTGCCATCCTGCAACCACTGTCGAAAGGCGGCAATGCGCGAGGCGACGGCCTGAGAGAGGCCTGAGTGATGCTTGAGGTGAGCCTCCCAGGCGCGCTGCTCCGACATGCTTTCCGCTGCACTCATGCTGGTCCTCTCTTCCACCTCCTCCTCTTTATTGCGCACAGCCCTCTCAGAGAGTTCGCCTCTCCCATCCACCACCCCTTCGCTGTCATTTCCCCCCTGTCCCTTTGTATCGGCGGTCTCGATCTTCGTTTCTTCTTCCTTCCTACACGCCCGGACAAAATCGCCGACCTGGACATCCTCGGCGTCCATGGCTGTCTGTAAGGCTGTCAGAGCATTCTCTGCAGCCAGAACCTCTCCCTTCTCCTTCGCTTTTCGACCGGCCCAAGCTTGGCACAGTAACCTGCGCACCCGCCACCGGATCAGCCCTTCCACCTCTTCTTTTCCCATCCCTTTCCCTTCCTCCCCACTGCTTAAGCTGTTTCGTACCTCCTGAACCTTTTGCAAACCCTCGAGGGCGGTGGGGAGGGCAGCACGCACAGACGGGTAGACTGCTGCCATGCCGCTCAGCAGCGCCGAGAGGTTGTCCAAGGCTTTGTCGAACCTTCCTCCTCCATCTTTCTTCATCCACGTGGTAGACTCCACCCACTCCTGCGCTGTTGCCGCCGCCGTGGCGGTGAGGGAGGGGTCAAGCACGGGAGAAAAGGCCTTGTACTTGGTGAGGACGGCGAGCTTCAGGTCGGGATCGCTCGTTTCAGGGGTCGCCTGCCCCGAAAGGGCCAGGGAGGTAGGTCCTAAAGGAGGACCGTAGACTTTCGCGGCTTCCCAAGCCCCTTTGACCGGGTGTTTTAAGCGGCTGAGCGTGGTGTTCTCCCAGGACAGAGCGACAGGACCCAGGACTGAGCTCGGCCCTGTCAGCCCCACCTGCTCGGTCTCGTTCCCGTTCCTCTTAGTGATCTTGTCCTTACTCTTAACGAGCTTGCTTTTAATGCCGCTGTTGTTCTCTGTTGCAGACATACCGACGCCAAGGGCTGTTGCACGTGGCTCTTGTGCGTGCTGCATAAGCACCTCCCGCAACCCTTTGGCATCTTGACGTTGAACCTGCAAGAGTATCTGGCCAAAGTACTCTTTCGATAAATCCGTCAAAAATTTATTGAGGACAGTTGATGCCCCAGCTGCCTGGAGCAAGAAGCCTGTGCTGAGCCAATCAAGGATGGGCGCAGAGAACCCCGACACTTTGACGGAAAGGTCGCTTCTGGCGTTTTTCTTCTTCATCGCGGAAGCTGTGACAGACCCCGTACCATGTTTCCGATTAGGATTGTTATCCTTTTGAGGATCGAATGCTCTGCTTTCCGCCTTGTCTGGTACCGGTGGCGCAGATGGCGCAGCGGTAGGAGGTAGGAGAGTATCCTCGGGAAGAGAGGGAGGAGCATGTGCCTTAGTCTCCCTTACGCCCCCAGACACATTGACGTCCCTTTTGGCGGCTGCTATCGATGTACAATCTTTCCTATCTTGAATTGAGGTAGTTGGCTTAGTTTTGACCGAGCCACTTCTACTAGTTTTGTGTGGCATAGACGTCCAATTCAATTCCTGGTCACAGCCGCTGACGAGGAAGGAAATGAGGATATCATTGTCACAGTTAGTGAGGTGACTTTACATACCACTATATCGCGATGTCTAGCACTAAACTTGCATCACTTATCAACACATATACGCCATATACCCTGATCATTCGCATTGCGATCGCGTGCCAGCCCTAGAATTCGACGCCCGATGCGTCTCATGCCCGACACGTAACGGACCTTAACGGCTTTGGCCGTCCACAAGCCAGAAGGACTTGGAACTATGTCGTTGCCCGTAGTAGACAGGGCGCCTAAGCACAAGTCCTTCGATTTGGGTTGTGCGAAAGGATTTCTTGGACCTGATGCTGTGTGTCATTTTTTTTCCTCATCGATAGTCTTCCATAGACGGAACAGGACAGAGTTTTGGAAGGCCGGGAGGTGAAGTTCTCCAGTGTACACAAGCATGAAACGTGCGACAGATAAAGATGTACAGTCGAGCGTAGGAGATAGGGCCACAGCCAAAAGAAGTTGTGCACCCACTAACGGTGCCGCTGCGAACGATCGTGAGCCTGCGGTAGTGACACTCGCAATCCCAAACTTCGGGCCTGCCGAGAGAGTAAATGCAAGCCTCCAAATCCTTATTACCTCCGTGGCAATTTTTTTGGATTCAAAGTTCATTGTAAGGTTGAATGAAAGTGCCGGCGTATTAAAACCTTCAAAATTCGTTTTGGAACTCGTGGTGGTTAAAGAGGCCCCGGATGGAGACGCGGCAAAATTAGCAGCTCGGGCGGGGTATGTTACCAGAGCCATGACATGCACAATCACAAAGCCGCGTCAACGTTTGCATCAAGGGGAAACTGGCGCACTGACAGAGGAGACAAGGGGCTCAGGGTATCCTCAGGTTATTGCCGTGCCATGTTCCCGTTCATTTCTTCCTACAGATCATCCCGTGGCCATGGAAACTTTCAAAAACGCAGGACCGCAGCTAACAAATACGGCGAGATTGCTTTTTCACAAGGCTGAACCAGGCCTTGTCTATCCAATTAAATTGACAAAGTCAAGCGCTTTGTGCGTACAGCAAGGTGTCGAGTACGTACTTTTAGCGATGCCTCCGTGTCAGGCACTTGCATCTGTCTTGCCTGATGGTTGGTCAAATTCTTTACAATGCACCTATGAAACCTTGATCAGAGTATTTTTAGAGCAACTAGTTGGAAAAGTGACACTTCGGCAGGTACTTCCGCAGAAGATGGATAGTAAGACTGAGGTCAACAGCACCACAGCGCCACCTTCGTTGGATAAGCGAGAGGAGGATCACGTCGAGTCACCACATATCCCTGTCTACCAGCATCCTGGCCAGCCACTCCAGGGTGGTGGCTGGCATGGTGCTCTAATACGATACCTGGATCACACCCCAGAACTCAGGCACTTTATCTTCTATGAGACTTCGGAGTGGATGGCTATTTATGACGGCTACCCTAAAGCAAAGGTCCACCTGCTCTTGATTCCCAAACCCGAATTCTTGACCATTAATTCTGTCACGGAACTCAGCCATGACAAGCACAACAAGCAAATAAGTAGGCTGCATTCTGCGGCCCGATGTATCGCTACCAAGTTGGAAAAGGACACGAATGGACTGCGTCTCCGTATGGGATACCATAGTTTGCCGTCCCTTCGCCCTCTACATATCCACATTGTCTCACAAGACTTCGATTCACCTGCACTTAAAACAAAAAGACACTGGAACAGCTTTACCACACCTTTTTTCCTGGACCTGTTGCAAGTAGAAACTGCCTTGCAAATCCACGGTAAGGTAACCGTAAGACACGAGGATGCCGAAGCCTTATTAAAATTATCACTACGATGTCATGCGTGCGGTGCTGTGCAAAAAACGATTCCCGACCTTAAGCAGCATGTAAAAGGTTGTGAATCAATGAACATAAATTCGAGTGAATCGCACTAGAGCGCGTGGGGTGTTGTATGGCGCGCTAAAATAACATAACATCTTAAAAAGGCCTGACGCATAAAGTGTCGATGCGGTTTTTGTTTTTCATTTTCATTCAATAATCCCCGTATGCCTTTGAAATCGTATTGCTTATAATACTGCCTTGAAGTCTTGTTTATGACATAAGATTACTGAAGATAATTTGCTTGTGCGGTTTTCATCATCTCTGTCGTCCCCCGAATGTATACGCTGGATTACAATGTTGAAGTTGTCCTTTTCTTCAACGTTATTGCTCGTTATTCCTAATGCTACTGTTCCTTTCTGTCGCTAAACTATATCGTATGTATACGCTGGATTACAATGTTGAAGTTGTCCTTTTCTTCAACGTTATTGCTCGTTATTCCTAATGCTACTGTTCCTTTCTGTCGCTAAACTATATCGTTCTGGAGCCATAGAGTCCTGGTAGGACATGAAGGTTTCATTGTCACGATTTTGGGTTTTTACGAGAGGGCGATTCTCCTGTGTTTGCTGCATATAGTAGTAGTATGCTTGAGTCTGGTTCCAAGAGTACGGCGACGCACGGACAAACAATGCAGATGCGTTGAGCAGAAGTTTAGTCGACGTAGAAGAGGCAGTTCTTGTTACATTTTCAGCATTGGAAACATTTAGCGGTGTGGAAACGCTTGTGACAGCCGGAATTGTACCTCTTCTTTTGTTTCTATCTTGAATATTGTGGGATTGCATTAAATCCGCATTCACGCCGGCGTTGTCGTCCTCCCCCCAAGTGCTTTGGTGACTGTGATGGAAGTAATCTGGGAGCGCCCAATCTCTCCACTGTTGATCGCCTTCTCCTATATCTTCCCAGGTGACTAGTATGCCCTGAGAATCCTCACAGCTACACCCACGCGTAACATTTTCCCAGCAATAAAAGTACTTAATGCTCGGATAGCGAGATCCCATCATGTTTATAAAAAAGGATCGAAGTTTACACGCGTGTCCTCCATCATTGCGACCTAAACACTCGTGCTTTGCACGCGCAATGGATTTATCAACGCGGCCTCTTGTCTGCCATTGGGAGAGGATCTGCCGGTATAGAAAAGCCATGTGCGCAGGCGGTTCGCTTTGTCCCGGTGGAACTGTGTTTAGGAACAGGTCACGGTCTTGTTGATAGACTCGTGGAGGACAACGAGATAAAAGTCCTGTTCCAGGAGCAGCTACCACTGAGAAGTAACGAGTCTGCTCCCAACCTTCTTGCTTCCGATACTTTTGCTCAATGACCGTGTCCATTAATGTGTCAACAACAGGACCGGCGCCCTTTAAGGCTATGGTACTCAGTGACACATAGCGAGCTTCATAGCTATCAATGTCGGCAATAGCACGGTAAGTGTGCTCTTTTTCATACGATCGGTGATAGTTTTCATGATTCCTAGGCATGTCATCATCATAATTAGTTTCCATGAAGCCATGCGGGACGGTTGGTAAATGGCCTGTAATACGCGTCACTAGCTCTTTCCTTTGCGGACCGCTGCTTTGATCGCCAATGGAAACAGAGCGATTGTTCTTGGCCGTCGCAAAGAGGTAGGATGCGTCAGCATTGGAAAAAAGTGCGCGACTTGAGGTGCTGGGGGTGTACACTATAAAATTGTCGTCCACGTTGTCTAGAGAAGATTGTCCCTCCCAATCACGCTTTAGTTGAGGTATTTTCCAGTCCAAGAATGATCTCACTACAGTGGATCTGTCTTCCTGACACTGGTCAAGTTCTTTGTACCGCGCTGGTACAGACCAACCTGTCCACTCGTTTATTCGTTCTCCGTACCGCACGCTGACCTTCGGTGGGGGAACGTAGCCCCACAGTCGACTATAATCATTAGATTTAGCGCTGTATCGCCTAGGATGATGATGACGAAAGGCATCTTCTCCTGGTTCGGCAGTGTAGAGACGCAGGATCACCAAGGCGAGACAACCTTTGCCCCCACACTGTTGATAGCGAAAACGACCAGCGCTGCTGCTGCTTGTTGCCAATTCATTAGGAAATCCATGGAGACCCGTATCTGTAATGTGTACTTGATAGCTGCCAAAAATTTCCTCCCCAGAATCGGACCCAAAATGCCCAGCATTGGAGGTATGCTTGTCAGGTGGCTCGTTAGGCGACCAAGCATCAGTATACGCATTGTTATTCTCACTGTCCAGCAAGCTGCTTTCGACGCGAGGTCCCATGTACCTCATTTCCTTACCCTGATTGTGACTACGATCTTGATACCCTCCATTTTCCTCACTTGAATAGCGGTTCCAGATATTGCGACGCTTGCTTTCAAACCCTTGTTCCAGTTCTGTTCCCCATACTCTGCTATTTTGAGGGCTTTCATGGAAAGGATTTACCCCCTTCGAAGGTTCGATTTCATAATCAATCAGTGAGGCAATTGGCTCGCCACTGACTAGATCGTAACTTTGGTACGAAAAATAACGGACGTGTGGAAATTGACCGTCAATCCGTAAGGTTGTCTTTTCTGTTATGCCCCAGTACAAGAGAACCTGATAGACACAGTTTAAATCAGGAAAAGCCAAGTTGTATGTGGCAGCAGTTACAGTAGCACTCCAAGCGCACCCAATTTGGGTCTCTTTAGTTCCTTGCGCTGCAGGAAAGCGAGGTTGTGAAGCGCCATTGCCGGAATCTCCACGCATAAAGGTCGGAAGTACTAGAAATGGGAAAATGCGCCACGGACTACGGCCACCCAAATGTCGTTTTCTGATATTCTCAGTAGTACCACGAAGCATGCTTGGATCAGTAGGATTAGTCTCGTTGGTGACGCCCAATGCTTGACGTACATGACTCACTATTAATTGCTCGACTGAATCTTCAATGGTCGGAAAATTGGCAGAGAGTCTAGAAACTGCGGTGATACGGAGGCACGCTATCAAAATAACGCACTTCCTAATTGATGGAGAGAGTAACAATGACTCAATTGTGATAAAAAGAAGCCTAGCTCGATTTTCGTCCAACTTACCACAGGCGACCCATACGAGGGTATCGGAGAGCTCGATCCTTGAATGTGTGACTTGCTTGTAAATTTAAGAAGCAATAATTGCAAATTGCAAAGTAGTTAGCACATGAAAAAGTGGCTGGAATGTAAGCGCCTCGCTTGCGCTCGTAGAACAATATAGCCCTCCCAAAACTCTTTCCTTTGTAAAAGCACACTGTCAAGTAATGCTTGTCACAGTGGGGAGGTTAGGGGCTCGAATTTGGCATGCAATGTGCAAAAATCACGAATTTTTTGTGAATATAAGCCCCTTTGGAAGGAGCTTCTGTTGGATCGCGTGCAAGGTTCATAAACAGGTGAATACACACAAATAAAGAACTTGAACGTCACGGCCCATTAGGTACAAGAGCATTATCCTGCCCCCCTCTGTCTGGTTGTTCCTGACGGTTGAGATGTCGATATGAAGTTCAGAAATCATGACTACTACCTTTAATCTTGATGAATTGTGTAACACGCAAAAAGGCCAGCTATATTCGTGAGGGGTACAATTGTTGAGGACGCACGTCTGTCGAAGCATGGGACGCCACCTCGCAACCTCTCTCCTCCGGGTCGCTTTTATCTCAACGCTTGAAAGATAACCGGATAGCCCGTCAATCTAGATTCAGTTTAGTTCCTCATATGCGTGACTCGACGATAAGTTTTCATACCATCGGGTCGTAACTTTTTCTTTTCCATTTGATGATGTCGCACGCCGGTACACTTCATTGTGTCACCGTCCTTAGCTACAGAGATGCATGGGATGGAGGCAACCATCGAGCCTGCCTTCAATCGCGTGAAACATACGAACGATCGCGATCCTTGCCTTTCGCCTATTTCCTAGAAAGACTTTATGACATGAGCTTTTAGTTTGTTGTAACAGCCGCTAGCAATAACCCCTGAATCTTTAATTGTCTGTCTTCTCGCAAGAGCGCTACTGACACCTCCCCTTTTTCCCTGCCCATTCATTCTTTCTCCAAGCGCGCCACCACCCTTGCCAGTATTCGCAGCGCCTGACGGAAGTCTTTCAAATCCGCTGCCTCGTTTTCGGCGTGGTATTTGGCGCTTTTTCCATAGCCCACTAATTGGACGTCGAAGTCGTTATCTTGCAAGTACCGAACCAATGGGAGCGAGCCTGTAATGGAGTACGGGGTCACGGAACCCAGCACTTCCTTGGTCGCTTCCGTCAAGGCAATATTGCCCACGGTTCCCAGCTTGACCGCAATCCCGTTTTCTCCCTCTCCGATCCATTCCAATTCTAGCTTGCCTCGAATGGGCGGGTCTTCGGAGGAAACCACGTAGGAAGAAAAAGGGCCAAGGGAGGGAAGGCTGGTGATGTTCTGGTTCAGATCGGTGACGTAGCTGATATAAGGAAGCAGAGAAAGGATCATGGGTGAGTGGCAGGCCGAGGGGGGGGTGGAGGACAAGGGAAAGAGCAATGGGGAGGAAGTAGCGCGAGGAGAGATCTTACATCGCATGCTTAGGCCCCCGGCATTCAACTACCTCCCGGTCAACCCAGCTTCTCCTCATAAATCTTTGCTTGCCCCTTTTCATGCATCTACCCACAGTACCCTCCGCCCGTACCTTTCCACCTTGGCCTTTACATCCTTTATCTCATAGAAAGGGACCGAACGGATGTCACCGCTGAAAGTGGCATGCGGAGGCACCTGATTGAGACTCCCGCGCGCGCATTCCACCTACCAAACGCAGGTCAGGGGGATGGAAAAAGGAGAAGTTTGGAAGGGTAGCTTGACTTGCGAAAGGCTAGAGGGAGGTAGCGGGGAAGGGGACAGAGACAGAGGAGAAGGAGGGGGAAGGACGAAGATATTCAGCACGTCACCTGTGTTGGTTTCATGGAGGAGGACACGACGTAGTTGTACTTGCTCTCCTCGGAGTGGGTCGGGAAATCGGCATAGAACCGCCTCAAAATTTCTTGCAGAGCGACGGTGCCCAGCTCGATGGGGTTGATGGCCTGAGGAAGACAAATGGGAAGGAGGGGAGGGGGACCGATGAAAGGCGGGAGGAAGAGGACAAAGAAGCAAGTCGCTGACATGACAACATGCGAAGGACTGCTCCTTTCATGAGCTCTTCCGGGCTCAGGGCCGAGGAGGCGGTGGCGGCACAGAGTATCGCCTGGCCCACATGGAGGCTCTTCACGTCATCCCCCTCCCGGCGTTACTTCCCCCCATTCCTGTCTCTTCCCTTTACCTCCTCCCTCAGTCTTTCCTTCCTTCCCTTCCCACCTTGTGAGGAAGACCACTATGAAAAAGGCGGCCATGGACCTTGAGTTTCCAGCACACCATGCCACAGGTGCCCAGACAGGGCTGGGAGTCGGCGCAATCGACCTTGAGGGGGAGAAGGGGAAAGAAGGAGGGTCGTCAACATCCCTGCACTCCGCTTCCTGCTTCCTCCATTCCCTGCCTCCTCACCCAAAAGAGGGGACCATTCTTGATCTGCTCGAGCGCCCCCGCCTTGAGGAGTCCGTCCACCCCGATTCCAGGCACCGAGCTATTCTCCTCGTTGGCAATGAAGACAACGATCAGGCTGCGTTTCAACGCCGGTCTGTGTTCTGCGATCTGGAGGGGAGAAAGCCGACAGGCATGGGAGCAACGGGCGTTGAATGAGAGACTGGCATGAGAGCTTCGATCGTGTTGTCCCTCCCAACCCCCCCCCCCTCCCCCCCCCCCCCCCCCCTCCATTACCCCCACACCCCCCTCCCCCCCCCCC